>LNFM01003457.1_pt1 | contig 60356 bp, 55 predicted proteins | sample 596031 | NCBI WGS metagenome assembly LNFM01 (sample SAMN04254537, study PRJNA301005) | activated carbon metagenome | isolation source: dual media filters at the Ann Arbor, Michigan drinking water treatment plant | place: USA: Ann Arbor | reverse complement strand
CGGGCGCGATGACGCGACCGGAGCGTACCACGGCGGGCCCTGGCGGACCGGCCCTAGCGAACGGCGGCGCGGTAGGCGGCGGCCGGCAGCGGTGCCGGCGACGGGGCGATCGGACCGCGGCGACGACGCGCCATCATGGCGTGGTTGCGGCGGTGACTCGCATCGCCGCACGTCACGGCCTTCTCTTCCACGTAGGTGACCACGCTGATGGTGCCGGCATCCCGATAGTGTCCGACCACACAGCCGCAGCCCAGCGTCTCGAACCCCAGCAATTTCACGATGCTCATGACCCTGCCCCTTGTCGTCCCGGCCCCGTTGCCCTGATGCGCGCGGCATCCGATTCTTAAGCATGAACCGTGCCGATGTCGTGGTGGCTGCCGGTTCGCCATCAACTCGCTGCAAAAGCGGCCACTTCCCGGCAGCATGCCAGTCCTGAGTGGCGGAATGGCGACGCTCGCATGACGGCCGTGCCACGTCCGGCGGCGATAAGGTTCACGAATCCGAATGTGCCCTGCGAAAACTTGGACTGCTTGTGCTCGGATATGGCCGTCGCATATACGTTGACGCCGTGCATACACGACTGACGGACCTTCGACAGATCACCCTGGCGTTGATCGTCGCCTCCAGCGTCGGCGGCACGGCCGCGGCGCAGCAGGGCGCGGCCGACATCGGCCCGCGGTTGTTGCAGGCGCCGCCCGTGGCTGCCGCCGTCCGCCTCGCTGACAGCCTCGAACCCTGGGTCCTCGAGCAGCAGGTGGCTCTGTGCGAGGTGCCGGCGCCCCCGTTCGCCGAGAAGGCGCGCGCGCAGGTCTACCGGAAGGCCTTCCAGGCCCTGGGCCTCGCCAACGTACGCATCGACGCCGTCGGTAACGTCATCGGCGAGCGCCCCGGGACCGCCACCGGCCCGCACCTCGTCTACAGCGCCCATCTCGATACCGTGTTCCCGGCCGGGACACCGGTAAAGGTCACCCGGACCGGCACGCGCCTCCGAGGCCCCGGGATTACGGACGACTGCCGCGGTCTGGCCGTGCTGCTCGGCGTGGTCCGCGCCCTGCGGGACGCGAGGGTCGCCACGCCCGGGCGCATCACGTTCGTCGGCACGGTGGGGGAGGAGGGGCTGGGCGACCTGCGCGGCGTCAAGCACCTGTTCGGGCCGCAGGGCCTGGCCGGCATCGACCGGTTCGTCTCCATCGACGGCGCCGGGCTGGAGATCACCAACGGCGGCGTCGGCAGCAAACGGTACCGCGTCACCTTCAAGGGGCCGGGCGGGCACAGCTACGGGGCGTTCGGGCTGCCCAATCCCCTGCATGCCATGGGGCGCGCCATCGCCGCCATCGGCGCCCTCGAGGTGCCGACCACCCCGAAGACGACCTTCAACGTCGGGCGGGTCGGCGGGGGGACCTCGGTCAACTCCATCCCGTTCGAGGGCTGGATGGAGGTGGACCTGCGGTCCGAGGAGGCGGCGTCGCTGGCCGAACTCGACGCACGCGTCCGCAAGGCCATCGACGCGGCGGTGACGGCCGAGAACGCTCGCTGGCGGCACTCCGCCAAGGTGTCGGCGGAGGTGCGCCTGGTGGGAGACCGACCGGCTGGCCGGACTCCCGACACGTCCGACATCGTCCGGGCCGCGGGCTCGGTCCTGAGCGCCCTCCGACAGCGCGTCGTCCTGGACACGTCGTCCACCGACGCCAACGTGCCCATGGCTCGTGGGGTGCCGGCCATCACCATCGGCGGCGGGGGCACGGGCGAAGGCGCGCATTCCCTCGACGAATCGTTCGACACGGCCGGAGCGGTGGAGGGGCTGCGCCAGGCCATCCTGCTGGGCGTGGCGCTCGCGCAGCCCTGAGGCGCGGGAGCCCCGGGCGGGACCGTTTCGGGGCCATCCGGGCAGGCGGCGGGACACCGCGGGCGAGCGGCATGGATTTCGCGTGCGATCCGTGCAAGTGGTTGCAGCAACGACACCTGTAAAGCAATCTGCTAGACTGACGATGTTCCTGACAGAGGCCCCCGCTCTACCAAGGACTTCCTTGATGCTCCAGCTCGCCGGACTCCGATCGCTTCGTGCGGTCCTTCTGCTTGGTTTCTCGCTCGCCCTCGTCGGCGGGCCGGTCCTGGCCGAGGCCGCCGCTCCCCGCTCCCAGGGCAAAGCGGCGACCACGGCTGCGCAGAAGAAGAAGCCGACACGCTCGTCGACCCGCCGTGCGACCACGACGCGGCGCTCGGCGGCCACGCGTGCCCGGACGACCCGCTATTCCGCCTCGAAGTCCCGGCAGCGCCGCCTCGCCATGGCGCGCGCCCGTCAACTCGCCTACGCCCGGCAACTCGCCGTCATCCAGACGCCGCAGTTCAAGACCGGCGCCGACGGCCAGCTCATCCCTGACGTGCGTGCGGGGGCCGCGATCATCTACAACCCGGCGACGCACGAGGTGTTGTACGAGAGCAACGCCCAGACGCCGCGCTCGATTGCCAGCATCACGAAGGTGATGACGGCCGTGGCCTTCCTCGAGAACGAGGTCGACCTGACGCGCGAGGTCACGATTCATCCCGATGACCTGCGCGGGGCCTCCACCACCTATCTCCGCCGCCACGACCGCGCCACCATCCAGCAGCTGCTGCACCTGCTGCTGATCGGGTCGGACAACGTCGCGGCCCGCACGCTGGCCCGTGCCTCCCTCTACGGCCCGCTGGGGTTCGTCGAGCGGATGAACCAGAAGGCCGCCGAACTGGGCCTGTCCAACACGCGCTACTTCGATCCGTCGGGGTTGTACGCCGACAACATGTCGTCGGCCTTCGACATGGCGCGCCTGATTTCCTTTGCCGCCGGCGATGAGCGCATCGCCTCGATCATGCGGATGAAGGACTACACGTTCACGGCGCCGACCCGCACCGTGACGCTGCACAACACCAACCACCTCGTCGGCAGCGACGTCGACGTGCGCGGCGGCAAGACCGGATTCATCTCGAAGTCGGGCTACTGCCTCGCGACCCTGTTGCGCCTGCCGCAGGGCGACCAGGTGGCGGTCGTGGTCCTCGGCGCCAAGAGCAATCCGGCCCGGTTCTGGGAGACGCGTCATCTCGTCAACTGGCTCGCTCGCAAGACCCCCGGTCTGCTGGCCACCCAGACGCCGGACCAACAGCAGGACTAGTCCCCCCGCCTGCCGGGCCGGACCGCGGCCCGGCGCTGCCTGATTCACGTCCTCACGTCGGCGGTGCTGCCTGTGCACGACGGGGGCGGACGCCAGCACCACCGCAGATGCCCGCCGGCACACCCGGCCGGGCGTCGCACCGGTGCGTTACACTCGATCAGCGCCTCTCGTGCTGGTCCTCGAGGCGCCCCAGTTCCATGGCCAAATCACCCCGTCCTCGCAAGACTCCCCCCGCCGACCCGACACCCGCTGTGCCCCCGACCGACCCGGTCGCCCCTGCACAAGACACCCCCGCGACGCCGGATCCCGTCGAGCCACGCCCGGTCGAGCCCCCGGCCGCGGCGGACGCGTCCGCGCGTCCAGTCCCCCGCGCACGGGGCCGTGCCGCGACGCGCACGCCCGCCGTGTCGGCAGGCTCGACGGGGAAGGGGACGGCACAGCCACGCGCCGCACGCCCGGCGACCACCAAGGCGGTCGCGAAGAAGACGGTCGGGGCCCGCAAGGTCACCAAGGCGCCTGCCGCGCCAAAGGCGGCCGAGCCGGCGACGCCCAAGGCGCCCGCCGCGCCCAAGCCCGCGGCCGCACCTCGGGTGCGCAAGGCGCGCACCCTGGCCGAGGCCGTGCAGGCGGTGGCCGCCGCGCCAGTCGCGTCAGACGCGGCGCCGACAGCCGTGCCCGAGGCGCCGGCGTCCGGTGCGGTGGTCGACGTGTCGTCGGTCTACGGTCCGCACGGACGTCCGCTGCGGATCCTCATGGTGGCGAGTGAGGCCGTGCCGTTTGCCAAGACGGGCGGGTTGGCCGACGTGGTGGCGGCGCTGCCCAAGGCGCTTGGTGCCCTCGGCCACGAGGTCACCGTGGTCATTCCGCGCTATCGGGGCATTCCCGTCGCGAGCACGCCGACCACCAGTTACCCGGTGTCGATGGGCGGTCATGCCTACCAGGCCGACGTCTTCGTGCAGGAGACGAGCCCGGGCGTTCGGGTGGCGCTGATCGATCACCCGGCGTTCTTCGACCGCGATGCGCTGTACGGGCTCGGCAGTCACGACTACGAAGACAACCCGCGCCGATTCGGGTTCCTGTGTCTGGCGGCCCTCGAGTTCGCCCGGCTCGAAGGCGTGCCCGTCGATGTCGTGCACGCGCACGACTGGCAGGGGGGACTCGCCCCGGTGTACGTGAAGACCCGGTACGCCACCGACCCGGTGCTCGGCGGTGCAGCGACGATCTTCACCATCCACAACATCGCCTATCAGGGCCAGTGCTCGTCCGACTGGCTGCCACAGCTGGGGCTCGGCTGGGACCTGTTCACGTCCGAGGGGCTGGAGTTCTGGCTCCACGCCAGCCTGCTCAAGGGCGGCATCATGTTCGCGGACCTGGTCACGACCGTCAGCCCGCGCTACGCCGTGGAACTGATGACCCCGGAGTTCTCCTTCGGCTTCGAAGGCATCCTGCGGCATCGGTCGGCCCATCTGGTGGGCATCCTGAACGGCATCGACGCCGAGGTCTGGGATCCGGCCACCGATCGCCATCTCCCGCGGCCGTACCGCCTCGACGACATGTCGGGCAAGCTCGACGCCAAGCGCGTGCTGCTCGAGACCTATGGGTTGCCCGGCGCGGACGAGCTGGCCAGACGCCCCGTGATCGCCATGATTTCGCGCATGGTGGACCAGAAGGGGCTCGACCTGATTGCCGCGGTGGCCGAACAGCTGCCGCATCTCGGCGCCGCCTTCGTCGTGCTCGGCACCGGCGAGCCCTGGTACGAAGAGATGTGGCGGTCGCTGGCCCGGCGCTATCCCGACCGGGTGGGCGTGCGTGTCGGGTTCGACGAGCCGCTGTCGCACGTCATCGAGGCTGGCGCCGACCTGTTCATGATGCCGTCACGCTTCGAGCCATGCGGCCTCAACCAGATGTACAGCCTGAGGTATGGCACACTGCCTGTAGTGCGTGCGACGGGTGGTCTGGACGACACGGTGCAGAACTACGACCCGGCGAGTGGCGCCGGCAACGGGTTCAAGTTCTATGACGCGAGCGGCGAAGCCCTGCTGGGGACGCTGCGCTGGGCGTTGCACGTCTATCACAATGAGCCCGAACGCTGGCGGCAGCTGCAGCGCGCGGGCATGGCCCTGGATTTCTCCTGGAGCGCTTCGGCGCGTGCGTACCTGGACGCCTATGGTCGGGCGCGGACGCACGTGGCCGATCGACAGGCGACCGCCTAGGGTCCGGACGAGCGAGAGGACGACGAGATGGCTTCCGAGAAAGTGCACACCCTCACCGACGGCAACTTCACGCAAGTGATCGGTGCGACGCCCCACCCCGTGCTGGTCGATTTCTGGGCCGAGTGGTGCGGCCCGTGCCGCATGCTGGCGCCCACCATCGAGGCGCTTGCCGACGAGCTCGAGGGCAAGGCCGTCATCGCCAAGCTCGACGTGGACGAGAACCCCAACGTGCCGGGCACCTATGGCATCCGCTCGATTCCCGCCCTGCTGGTCTTCAAGGGCGGGCAGCTCGTCGACCAGACCATCGGCGTCCAGTCCAAGGACGCGCTGAAGAAGCTGCTCGAACGCCACATGTAAGGACTGGCTCACCAGCGCGTGAGCCACGATTCGGTCGAGGTAACGAGGCGCGTGATGAGTGACGACTTGCGCAATGTGGTGATCATCGGGTCCGGTCCGGCCGGCCTCACGGCGGCGCTGTACACGGCGCGCGCCAACCTGCAGCCGCTCGTCATCGAGGGGCTGCAGCCCGGCGGGCAGTTGACCATCACCACGATGGTCGAGAACTGGCCGGGGCACCGCGACGGCGTCATGGGCCCGCAGCTCATGACCGACATGCGGGCGCAGGCCGAGCACTTCGGCACGGAGTTCCTGTCGGGGTTGGTGGAGCGGGTGGACTTCTCGTCCCGCCCGTTCACGCTGACCCTCGACGGGGGCCGCGTCATCCGGGCCAGGACCGTGGTGGTGGCCACCGGGGCGTCCGCCAAGCTGCTGGGGCTGCCGTCGGAGATGCAGTTGATGGGCCGAGGCGTCAGCACCTGCGCGACCTGCGACGGCTTCTTCTTCCGCAATCGCCCCGTCGCCATCGTCGGCGGCGGCGACACCGCCCTCGAGGAAGCGATCTACCTGTCGAAGCTGGCCTCGCACGTCACCGTGATCCACCGGCGCGACACGCTGCGGGCGTCGAAGATCATGCAGGACAAGGCGCTGGCCAACCCGAAGATCTCGTTCCGCTGGAACACGGCGGTCGACGAGATTCTCGCCGACGAGCGCGGCGACGTGAACAGCGCTCGCCTGCGCAACCTGCAGACCGGCGAGATCGACGTGCTGGCGGTGGACGGCGTCTTCGTCGCCATCGGGCACACGCCGAACACCGGCCTGTTCAAGGGCGTCCTCGACATGGACGAGGGCGGCTATCTCGTCACGACCGGCACCCGGACCAACATCCCCGGGGTGTTCGCCGCGGGCGACGTGCAGGATCAGGTCTACCGGCAGGCCATCACGTCGGCTGGCACGGGGTGCATGGCGGCCATGGACGCCGAACGGTGGCTGGAACTCGGCGACGCGGAATTCCATCACAGCGAGCCGCCGGCCTCGGTTGTCGTGGCCACGCTCCAGGCGTAGCCGTCGGACGTCGTCCGACGGCGAGGGACACGGCTGGACGGGTGTCCGGCCGCTACGCGATGGACGAACGCGCGATCCAGCCGCCGCCGAGGACCTCGTCGCCGTCATAGAACACGGCGGCCTGGCCCGGCGTGACGGCGTACTGGGGGACGTCGAACTCGACCGACGCAGCGTCGGGGCCGAGCGACAGCACGGACGCCGCCGCCGCGGGATGGCGATGGCGAATCTGCACGGCGGCGCGGATGGGCGCCTCCGGTGCCCGGCCCGAGACCCAGGTCACCTCGCGCACCGTGCACTGCCGCTCCTCGAGCGCGCTGCGCGGCCCCACCACCACCTCGCTGGCGGCCGCATCGATGGCCACGACGTAGAGCGGCACCCCGACCGACAGCCGCAGGCCCTTGCGCTGGCCCACCGTGAAGTGGTGCACCCCCTCGTGCCCGCCCAGGGCTCGCCCCTCGACATCGACGATCCGCCCCGGCGTCGGCGTCCGGGCCCCGGCCGACCGCGCCACGAACGCCGCCTGATCGCCGTCCGGCACGAAGCAGATTTCCTGGGAGTCCGGCTTGAGGGCCACCGGCAACTGCCGCGTGGACGCGTAGGCACGCACTGACGGCTTGTCCATCTCGCCGACCGGGAAGATGGCTCGCGCCAGCTGCGCCTGCGTCAGCGAGAAGAGGAAGTAGGACTGGTCCTTGCCGTGGTCGGCCCCCCGAAGCAGATGCCACTGGCCGTGGGCGTCCTGGCGCGCGCGCACGTAGTGGCCCGTCGCGAGCCGGTCGGCCTCGAGTGCCGCCACGCGATCGAGCAGCGTGACGAACTTCACCTCGCTGTTGCAGCGCGAACACGGAATCGGCGTGCGGCCGGCGACGTACTCGTCGACGAAGGGCTGCACCACCTGGGCGTGGAAATGCGACTCGAAGTTGACGATGTAGTGGGGGATACCCAGTCGCCCGGCGACGCGTCGGGCATCGTGCAGGTCGTCGATGGTGCAGCAGGTGCCAAACGTCGCCTGGCCGTCCTGCTGGTCGTACAACTGCATCGACAGCCCGATGACGTCGTGCCCCTGATCGACGAGCAGGGCCGCGGCCACCGACGAATCGACGCCCCCCGACATGGCCACCGCGATGCGCATGGCGTCAGGCCGGCCGTCGGTCGGTGAGCGACCGCAGGCGCGCCACGATCGGCGGCAGCGCGTCCGCGAGTGCCGCGATGTCGTCGGGGGTCGTGTGGCGACCGAGGCTGATGCGCAAGGCGTTCTGCGTTTCGTGGAGGGGCAGGCCCATCGCCTTGAGGACGTGCGACGGCTCGAGCGTGCCCGACGAGCACGCCGATCCGGTGGACACCGCGAAGCCGTCGAGATCGAGGGCGATCAGCAGGGACTCGGCCTCGATGCCCTCGAACCCGATGTTGGTGGTGTTGGGCACGCGTGGCTGGCCCGCGCCGTTCACATGGGTACCCGGGACGCGGGCGAGGATGGCCTGCTCGAGACTGTCGCGCAGCACCGCCTGGCGCGCGGCGTCGGTTTCCAGTCGGGCGCCCGCGAGGCGCGCCGCGACGCCGAGGCCGACGATCGCCGGGACGTTCTCGGTGCCCGCGCGTCGGCTCCGCTCCTGCTTGCCTCCGGTCATGGCCGACTGCAGACGCGTACCCCGACGGATCCACAGCGCGCCGACGCCCTTGGGCCCATAGATTTTGTGCCCCGACAGGCTCAGCAGGTCGACATCGAGCGCGTGGACGTCGACCGGGACCTTGCCGACGGTCTGCACGGCGTCGGTGTGGACCAGGATGCCGCGGGCGCGGGCCAGGGCCGCGCAGGCGGCGACGGGCTGCAGCGTGCCGATCTCGTTGTTGCCGTGCATGAGGCTGAGCAGGGCCGTGTCGTCGGTCAGCGCCTCGGCAATGGCCTCGGGGTGCACGACCCCCTGCGCGTCCGGCGCCACGCGGGTCACGCGCCAGCCCCGACGTTCGAGGGCCCGCATCGTGGTCAGGACGGCTTCGTGCTCGAGGCTGCTGGTGACGAGGTGTCGGCGGCCCAGGGGTTCGAGGGCCTCGGCCGCGCCGCGAATGGCGAGGTTGTCGGCCTCCGTCCCACCGCTGGTGAAGACCACTTCGGTTGGGGCCGCGCCGATGAGCGTGGCCAGGTCCTGACGGGCGTCGTCCAGTCGGGCCTTGGCGCGCTGGCCGAAGTGGTGCACGCTGGAGGCATTGCCGAACTCGGCGCGCATCGCGTCGGCCACGGCGTCGATCACGGCCGGGTCGACGGGCGTGGTGGCGTTGTGGTCCAGATAGATGCGCGTGCGGACGGACCCCACCGCGGTAGCGTACCATCCGGCACCGCCCGTAAACCACAGCAATTGCTCGGCCTAGACACGATCTGTCCCCTTGCGTATACTCCGCCCGACGTGGGTCGTCGCCACCCTGCGGACCCAGTCGGGAGAAAGCCAACATGTGGAAACGCGATGACGCGCCGCGGCAGCCTGCACCCGCGCCGCCCACGACGCCGTCGGCCCCTGCCGCTCCGCCTCCGGCGGCGGTGGATGTCCCCTCGGCAGTACCCGCTCGGCCGACGCCGGGCGCTGGAGAACGAGCACCCATGAGCATGGGCAACATCGGCAAGTCGGTCATCATCAAGGGCGAGTTGAGCGGCAGCGAGGACCTGACGATCGAGGGGCAGGTCGAAGGCAAGATCGAGCTCAACAACAACGTCCTCACGATCGGCACCAATGCCAAGATCAAGGCGCAGGTGTTTGCCAAGACCGTGGTGGTGCTCGGCGAGGTGAGCGGCAACATCACCGCGTCGGAGAAGGTGGACATCCGCGACAACGGCTCGGTCGACGGCGACATCACCTCGCCGAAGGTGGCCATTGCCGAGGGGGCCCATTTCCGTGGCGCCATCGACATGAACCGCAGCGGCGGTGCCCCGAAGGCCGACCCCAAGCCGGCGGCGGCCACTCCCGTGCCGGCGGAGCGCGAGGCGCTCCGCCGGACCGCGACCAGCCTGCCCCCTGTCTTCCCGTGGCCGATTCCCCCGATCGTTCCCTCTCTTCGCGGCTCTTCGGCTGGGCGCGTCGTGCCGAGGGCACCGGCGAGCCGGGGCGTGATGCCGGGCCACCCGTCAGCACCAAGGTGCTGGCCAAGTTCCTTGCCGCCCTCGCGCATCGTGAGGCGCCCGTCGTGCTGGACCTCGGACCGGTCGTCGGCAGCAACGTGTCGTTCCTCGGCGAACAGCTCGGGTGCCGCCTGCGCGTCGAGGATCTCTACGCCGACATCGATCGCCTGACGCGCGAGCAGCGGCTCGACACGATGCCCGAGTTCCTGGGGCAGCGCTTCCACTACGAGCCCGAGAGCCTCGACGCCGTCCTGTGCTGGGATGTGCTGGACTATCTCGACAAGCCCGCGGCGACCGTGTTGACCCGGCAAATCGTCGAGTGGGTCAAGCCGGGCGGGGTGGTGCTCTGCTTCTTCTCGACGGTGGCCACCCCGGCGCCGGTCTACACCCGCTACGTCATCACCGACACCGACCATCTGCAGTACCGCACGTCTCCCGCGGCCCACGGCAAGCGCACGGTCTACCAGAACCGGGACATGGAGCGGCTCTTCGTCGGCCTCGGCGTGTCGGAGAGTTTCCTGCTCCTCAGCAAGACCCGTGAGGTCCTGCTGCGCAAGAAGGCCGTCGTCGCGCCGAAGGCGTGATCGCCCGGGCCGTCGGCGCGGCCGTTTGTTGTAGCATCGCCAGAGCCGGGCTGGCGGGCCCGACGCCCGCGCCCGCCGGCGTCTCGCCGCAGGACGGCGCTTCATTCCGGGTCAGGCACACATGATCGATCTTGATCTCACCGAAGAGCATCGTCTGCTCGAGCAGACGGTCCGCGAATGGGCGGCCCGCGAGGTCGCGCCGCACATCGCCGAACTCGATCGCGCACACCGGTTCGACCCGCGCATCCTGCCGCAGATGGCCGACCTCGGCCTGCTCGGCATCTGCGTCCCCGCCGAGTACGGCGGCGCCGGGATGGACTACCTCAGCCTCGGCCTGGCCAGCGAGGAACTCGAGTACGTCGACACGTCGCTGCGGGTCATCCTGTCGGTGCACGTCGGCCTGAACAGCCTGTCGCTGCTGGCGTGGGGCACCGAGGAGCAGAAGCGTCGCTACCTCGTACCGCAGGCCCAGGGACAGAAGATCGCCACCTTCGGGCTGACCGAACCGGCGGCCGGCAGCGATGCCCGCGGCATCCAGACGGTGGCCATCCGGAAGGGCGATCGCTACATCCTCTCGGGCGAGAAGATGTGGATCTCGCTGGCCGACGTGGCCGATCACTTCCTGGTGATCGCCTGGAGCGATCTCGAGAAGAAGCGCGCCAAGGACCCGAGCGGCCTGAGTGCCTTCATCGTCGAACGCGCGTTCGCGGGGTTCTCGAGCGGGACGCTGACGCACAAGTGGGGCATCCTCGCGGGCAATACCGGCTTCTTCAAGATGGACGAGGTCGAGGTGCCGGCCGAGAACCTGCTCGGCCGCGAAGGCGAGGGCTTCAAGATCGCGATGTTCGCCCTCGACCAGGGCCGCTACACGGTGGCGGCCGGGGCGACCGGTCTCATCCGCGCGTGTCGCGATGCGAGCGTCCGGTACGCGCAGCAGCGTCAGACCTTCGGCGTCGAGATCGGCCAGCATCAGCTCGTCAAGGAGATGCTGGCGCGCATGGAGGCCGACTACCAGACCTCGCGGTTGCTGTGGCTCAAGGCCGGCTGGATGAAGAACATCGGTCGCCGCAACACACGCGAGAGCGGTCTTGCCAAGTGGATGGCGACGGTCGCCTCGGAGCGTGCCGCGGGCGATGCGGTGCAGATCCACGGCGCCAATGGCTACTCTGACGAGTACCCGGTCGGCCGCTACTACCGCAACTGCAAGGGCGCGGTCATCTACGAGGGCACTCGCGAAATCCATGCGCTGATGCAGGCCGACTACCTGCTCGGCTACCGTACGGACAAGCCGACGCGCTGCGAACTCCCGCCATACCAGGGCCAGACCGCCGGCGCCTGAGCCTCGGGACCCGGTGCCGATGGCCGGCACCGGGCCTGGTCCTGTGAATCGCAACCTGCTCGCCATCGCCGGCGCCTGCTTCATCGGCTTTGCCGGCTTCACGCTGGTGATGCCGTTCCTGCCGCTGTACTTCGTGCAGCTCGGCATGCGCGATCCGGCCGACATCGCCTTGTGGTCGGGGCTCAGTCTCGGGGTGACGCCCGGGATGACGGCGTTGTTGGCGCCGCTCTGGGGACGCGTGGCCGACCGGTACGGCAACAAGTTCCTGGTCTTGCGGTCCCTGGCCTGCTTCATCATCACGATGGTGATGATGGGCCTGGTGACACGCCCCTGGCACATCTTCGCCCTGCGTGTGCTCCAGGGGTTCTTCGCGGGCTACGGCGCCCTGGCCGTGGCGATGGCGGCGCAGGCCGCGCCGCGCGACCGCATGGCGAGCGCCATCGGGACCGTCCAGACCGCGCAGCGCCTCGGCCCGGCGCTCGGACCGGCCATCGGCGGGGTGCTGGCGGTGGCCATCGGCATCCGCGCCACCTTCTTCGTGTCGTCCCTCTTCTATCTGCTGGCGTTCGTCCTCGTGTGGCGCTGGTTCGTCGAACCAGCCCGGCTGCCGGCGCTGGAGACGCCTGACGGCGAGCCCCCGCGGCTCAGTTTCGCCAGCGGCGCCGCCTTCCAGCAGTTCGTGCTGCTGATGGGCGTGATCTTCGGATTGCAGCTGGTCGATCGCAGCTTCGGTCCGGTGTTGCCCCTGTACCTCGAACAGCTCGGCGTCGCTCGGAGCCACCTCGCCCTCGCGGCAGGCGTGCTGTTCTCGTCGGTGGCCGCCGCCGGCGCGCTGGGCAACCTCGTGACGCAGCGACTGCTGCAGCGGTGGCCGCCGCGCGCGCTGCTGCGCTGGACGGCGCTGGCCGCCGCCGCCGGCTTGCTGCCGTTCGTCGTCGGGGCGCCTGTCGTCTGGCTGGTCGTCGCCACGATCGTCTTCGGGTTTGCCATCGGCGTGGCCATGACCGCGTCGTTCACCGCCGCCGGGCATGTCATCCCGGAGCAGTCTCGGTCGACGGGCTTCGGCCTGCTGACGAGCGCGTCGCTGGTGGGGCTGTCGGTCAGTCCCATGGCCAGCGGGGTCCTGGCGCGCATCTCCATCCGCAGCGTGTTCATCGTCGGCATGATCACCCTCGCGGTGCTGTCGGCGATGGTGAGCTACGTGCTGCGCGAGCGGGTCGACCGCGCCGAGCAGCCGTCGGTGGAGGAGACGTGAGCACGACCCCGGCGCTTCGCGCGCTGCGCGCCGCCGGCGTGCCGTTCGCGTCGCACCCCTACCGCTACGAGGACCACGGCGGCACCAGGGTGTCGGCCCGGGAACTCGGCGTCGACGAACATGTCGTGATCAAGACGCTGGTCCTGCAGGCCGACGGCCGACAGCTGCTGCTGGTGCTGATGCACGGCGACCGCGAGGTGTCGCTCAAGGCGCTGGCGCGCACCCTCGACGTCAAGCGCATCGAGCCGGCGGCGGCGGCCGTGGCGCAGCGGGCCACGGGCTACCTGTTCGGTGGCACCTCACCGTTCGGCACGCGTCAGTCACTGCCGACCTATGTCGAGCGTAGCGTGCTGTCGTTGCCACGGATTTATCTCAACGGTGGCGCCCGCGGACTGCTCGTCAGTCTGGCGCCGGACGCCCTGGTGGATGTGCTTCGGGCGGTGCCGGTGGACGTTGCGATCGGGGCCGGACCGAGGTGCTAACATGCCTTCGGTGACGGATTTCGAGGGACAAGACCGCAGCTCGCGCGGGCGAGAACGGGCGGCGCTCGTCGGCCTGATCAGTGGTGCGGCGCGCAAGACGCATGTCGAGGACGCGCTGGAGGAACTGGCCGGTCTGGCCGACGCCGCGGCCATCGAGCCCGTCCTGCGGTTCACCCAGGAACGCGACCGGCCCGACCCGGCCACCCTGATCGGCTCGGGCAAGCTCGAGACGCTCAAGGCGGCGTGCGAGGAGTCGGACCTGGGCCTGGTCATCTTCGACAACGAGCTGACGCCCGCGCAGCTGCGCAACATCGAGAAAATCCTGCAGCTGCGGGTGATCGACCGGACGCAGCTGATCCTCGACATCTTCGCCCGCCGCGCCCGGACGCGCGAAGGCAAGCTGCAGGTCGAACTGGCGCAGTTGCGCTACCTGCTGCCGCGCCTGGTCGGCGCCTCGGCGGCGTTGTCGCGCCTCGGTGGTGGCATCGGCACGAGGGGGCCTGGCGAAACCAAGCTCGAGACGGACCGCCGCCGCATCCGCCTGCGCATCGGCACGCTCACCGACGACCTCGCCGAAGTGCGTCGTCGCCGGGGGCAGCTGCGGGATCGTCGTCGCCGGTCGGAGTTGCCCGCCGTGGCGCTGGTCGGCTACACCAACGCCGGCAAGACGACGCTGTTCAACCGCCTGACGCACGACTCGGCGGTCGCCTCCGATGCGTTGTTCGTCACGCTCGATCCGCTCACACGGGAGCTCAAGCTGCCCAACCGCCAGCACGCCGCCTTGTCGGATACCGTGGGATTCATCGACCGGCTGCCGCACACGCTGGTGGCCGCCTTCCGGGCGACGCTCGAGGAGGTCGCAGACGCGGACCTCCTGCTGCACGTGGTCGACGCGTCGATCGACGACTACGAGCGGCACATGCAGGCGGTCGATCGCGTGCTCGGCGAGGTGGATGCCGCCGACGTGCCGACCTTGCTGGTGTTCAACAAGGCCGATCGCCTCGACGCCGGCGCCAGGGAACACCTGCGCCAGGCCTACGAAGGCTCGCTGCAGATCTCGGCCATCACCGGTGATGGCGTCGACGGCCTCGTCACCGAGATCGCCCGGGCGCTCTCGCTCGACACCCGTCGGGTCACGCTCTCGTTCGATCAGGGCCGGCAGGAGGATCGCGACGCCATCGAACGGCTCTACCGCGTGGCGCGCGTGCTGAGTCATGACGCGGACGGGGACCGGGTCAGCATCGAGGCGGAGGTTCCGCGACGATTGATGCAACGCCTGCAGGACGGGCTGGCGCTGTGAGACGGGACGTTCGCTGCTGGACGGTTGCGGCGGCCCTGTTGCTCGGGGTGGCGGCCGGTTGCAGTCGCCCGGTGCCGCCGCCCGTCATCGTGCCTGGCGCCGACCGCTATCCCGACTACCCGAAGCCGCACCTGCCCGCCGATCTGGCCCGGCAGGACGGCGTCGCGCGGCCGCACGAACTTGCCTGGTTGCAGTTGCAGAGCGGCGATCCCAAGGGCGCCGAACGGACGCTGCGCGACCTGCTCAAGAAGACGCCCGGCGTGTATCCCTCGCAGGCGGCGCTCGGCTTCAGTCGCCTGTCGCAGGAGCAGCCTGGCGATGCCCTGCAGTGGTTCGATCGCGCGCTGGCGGTGGAGGCGGGGTTCGTGCCGGCCCTCGTCGGCCGCGGCGAAGCGCTCGTCGAGTTGGGCCGCGAGGGCGAGGCCTTCGAGACGTATCAGTCCGTCCTCGAGCGCGTGCCCGACCAGCCGGTGGCGCTGCGCCGCGTGGAAGTGTTGCGCTTCCGCGCCGTCCAGAGCGATGTCGCGGCGGCGCAGGCGGCGCTGGCCGGCAGCCGCCTCGAGGAGGCCCGCGATCATTTCGGCCGCGCGGTGAAGGCCTCGCCCGACAGCGGCTTCCTCCATCGCGACCTGGCCGACGTCGAGCGGCGCCTGGGCAACGGCGACCGCGCCCGGACGCTGATCGACCGCGCCCTCGTCCTGGATCCCCAGGATGCGCGCGCCTACGCGATCCGGGGCGAGTTGCAGGAGGCGGCGGGGGAGACCGAGGCGGCCATGGCCGACTACCGTCGGGCGCTCGCGCTGGACCCGGCGCTGCCGGAGCTGTCACAGCGCATCACCGACATCGAGACGGGGCTCAAGGAGGCCGCTCTGCCGGCCGAGTTCAAGGCCATCGGGACCTCGCTCCGCGTGACGCGCGGCGAGGCGGCGGCACTGCTGGCCTACAGGACGCCGTCGCTGCTGCAGGCGGCGGCGCGCGGCACCGTGCTCATCACCGATGGGCGGCGCCACTGGGCGCAGGCGTCGATTCTGCTGGCGGCCCGGGCCGGCGCGATGGAGGTGTACCCCAACCACACCTTCCAGCCGAACGCCGGCATGACCCGCGGCGAGTTCGCCGCCGTCGTCACCCGCATGCTCAATCTGCTGGCGGCCCGGGCCCCACAGGCGGCGCAGGGCTGGAAGGACGCACGGCTGGCCTTTGCCGACGTCCGACCCGGGCACACGCAGTACCTGGCCATCTCGCGCGCCGTGGCAAGCGGGGTCATGCGTCCGCTGGAGGGGCAGACCTTCGGAATCAGTCGGCCGATGACCGGCGCCGACGCGGTGGAATCGATCGATCGCCTCGCCGGTCTGGTCGACCGCGCCCTCGTCGTGGCCGGCGCCGGCGCCCGCCCATCGCAGGGGCGCGGCGGGCGGCAGCCGTAGCGGCCATGTGGGAACTGGGACCGTGCTGACGTTTGCCAATCAGCTGACGCTGCTCCGGATGCTGTTGATTCCGGTGTTCGCGATGCTGCTCGTCTACGGCTACCTGGGGGGCGCCTTGTGCGTCTTCGTCGTGGCGTCCCTCACCGACATGCTGGATGGCTACTTCGCCCGTCGGTCTGGCCACCTGACGACGCTCGGGGCCTGGCTCGACCCGGTGGCCGACAAGCTGCTGCTGCTCACGATGTTCATCATCCTGACGCTGCCGCTGCCGCACCTGACGCACCGCATTCCGCTCTGGCTGACGGTGGTGGTCTTCAGTCGCGACCTCGGCATCGTCCTGACGGTCTCGATCGTCAACCTGGCGCTGGGGCCGCGCACGTTCTATCCGTCGATCTGGGGAAAGCTGGCCACGGCCACCTTCGCCGTCACCGGCGTCATCACGCTGCTGTTCAACTGGCTCGCCACGCCCTCGCCGGTGCCGGGGCTGTGCTTCATGGCGTCGGGCGCCATCGCCGTCTTCAGCGCGCTGCACTACCTGCTCACGGCACAGCGGCCCAAGACGACGCCGACCTAGAGCACTTTCTTCCTGAAGTACTCGATCGTCCTGGTGAGGCCGTCCTCGAGCGAGACCTTTGGCTCCCAGCCGAGCAGCGTGCGCGCCCGCGTGATGTCGGGGCGGCGGACCTTCGGGTCGTCTTCGGGCAGCGGCTTGTAGACCAGCGTCGACGTCGACCCGGTCATCCTGATGATCGTCTCGGCAATCTGCTTGATGGTGAGTTCGTGCGGGTTGCCGATGTTGACCGGGTCGTTCAGGTCCGAGTCGAGCAGACGCAGGATGCCGTCGACCAGGTCGGTCACGTAGCAGAAGCTGCGCGTCTGCGATCCGTCGCCGAAGATGGTGACGTCCTCGTTGCGCAGGGCCTGGCTCATGAAGGCCGGCACGGATCGACCGTCGTTGACCCGCATCCGCGGACCGTACGTGTTGAAGATGCGGACGATCTTGGTGTCCACCCCGTGGTAGCGGTGGTACGCCATCGTCATGGCCTCGGCGAAGCGCTTGGCTTCGTCGTAGACGCCGCGCGGGCCGACCGGGTTGACGTTGCCCCAGTAGGTCTCCTTCTGCGGATGCTCGAGCGGATCGCCGTAGACCTCGGAGGTAGAGGCGATGACGAAGCGCGCCTTCTTCTCCTTCGCCAGGCCCAGCGCCTTGTGGGTGCCGAGCGCCCCGACCTTCAGCGTCGGGATGGGCAGCTCGAGGTAGTCGATCGGGCTGGCCGGGCTGGCCCAGTGCAGCACGGCGTCGACCGGGCCATCGATGTAGATGTAGTTGGTGACGTCGTGCTTGATGAACGTGAAGTCGCGGTTGATGAGGTGCGCGATGTTCGCCGTGTCGCCCGTCAGCAGGTTGTCGATGCCGACGACGGTGTCGCCGCGATCGAGCAGGGCTTCAGCGAGATGGGAGCCGATGAAGCCGGCGGCTCCGGTGATGACGACACGTGGCATGGGGATCTCAGTACGCGTGCTTGTGGAAGAACCCCTTGATCACGGTCAGCCACATGATCTTGAGGTCCAGCATGAGGGACCAGTTCTCGATGTAGTACAGGTCGTACTCGATGCGCTTCTCGATGGAGGTGTTGCCGCGCCAGCCATTGACCTGCGCCCAGCCGGTGAGACCGGCGCGGACCTTGTGGCGGAGCATGTACTGCGGAATCCGCTGCTTGAACTGGTCGACGAAGAACGGGCGTTCGGGCCGCGGCCCGACCAGCGACATGTCCCCGCGCAGGACGTTCCACAACTGGGGCAGCTCGTCGAGATTGCTGCGACGGAGGAACTGGCCAATCGGCGTGCAGCGCGGGTCGTCTTCGACGGCCCAGACCGGTCCGGAGTTGCGCTCCGCACCGTCGGCCATCGAGCGGAACTTCCACACGTAGAACGCCTTGCCGTCCAGGCCCATGCGCTCCTGGCGGAACAGGGCCGGTCCCGGCGAGGTCATCCGGATCACCAGCGTCAGGATGAGCATGGGGAGGGCCAGCACGAGCAGGCTCACCGCCGCCAGCACGAAGTCCATCGTGCGCTTCAGCACGGCGTTGAGGCCGCGCAGGGGGACGTCGTGGATGTTGATGATCGGCAGGCCGTCGAGGTCTTCGAGGCGGGCCCGCAGCGAGATGATCTGCAGCAGGTCGGGCACGACGCGGATGTCGACGATCTCGCGGTTGGCGTTCTCGACCAGCCCGAGCATCTTGACGTGCTCCTCGAGCGGCAGCGCGATGTAGAGGTGGTCGATCTTCTCGCGCTGGAGGATCTCCGGCGTCTCGTCCAGCGTCCCGAGCAGCGGCAGGCCCCGATAGCCCAGGTGCGCCCCGCCCTCGGCCCGGTCGTCGACGAAGCCGACGACCTTGAGGCCGAGTTCCCGGTGCTCCAGGATCCGGTCCACCACCAGACGGCCGAGATCACCCGAGCCGGCGACCAGCACGCGCTTGAGGCCGATGCCGGCACGCCAGCGGCGCTCCATCCAGTCGCGGACGGCGACGCGCGTCAGGAAGGTGAGCGCGACGTTGAGGCACAGGAACAGGCCCCACACCAGCTGGCTGACCTCGAACACGCCGCGGTCCTTCAACTGGTCCGGGACGTAGTAGGTCTGCACGTAGAGCGTGCTCACCACGCCGAGGACGACCGCCAGGACGCTGCCGACCAGGACGCCGAAGAAGTCGTCGATGCGGGAGCGGCCGCGACGCAGCCGGTAGATGCCGTGCAGATGGAAAGCCACCGGCACGAGCACGCCGACCAGCGGGGCCAGCCAGAGGTACTGCTGGAAGGGCGGGTAGCCCTTGGTGACGGCGATGAGTCCGGAGTGGAAGCGGACCCAGTAGGCGAGCAGGAAGGCCACCACGCCCGCCGACGAGTCTGCGGCGACGTGGAGCGCCACGAACAGGCGGTTGTAGCGCCTTACCATCGCACCGCCTCCGGGGCGGCCTGTCGCATGTCCATCACTTCGCCAATGAGTTGCAGCACGAATCGCTCGGTGGAAAACCGTTCCGCCTGCTTGCGGCAGGCGTCCGGGGACGGGGGGTGGTCCAGCACCCGCCGGATCCCGGCGGCGCAGGCCTCGATCCCCTCGCCGGTCAACGCGCCGGTGCCCCCGTCCACGATGGTCTCGGTGGCACCGCCACGTCCGAGAGCCACGACCGGGGTCCCGCAGGCCTGCGCCTCCACGGGCACCAGGCCGAAATCCTCTTCGCCGGGCAGCAGCACGAGCGCCGCCCGTCGGTACAGGTCCCGCACGTCCGCATCGGGCAAGGCGCCCAGGAACTCGACCCCGGCACCACCGAGCCGCGCCAGCGCACGCGCGTCCGGGCCCTGCCCCACGACCTTCAGCGGCACGCCAATCGACCGGCACGCCGCCACCGCCACATCCACCCGCTTGTACGGCACCAGCGCGGACACGATCAGGGCAAAGCCCTCCCGCGTCGCGTCGCCCGGCGTGAAGTAGACCGTGTCCACCGGCGGATACACCACGGCCGATCGCCGATTATAGTATCGGCCGATTCTCCGCGCAACATACTGAGAGATCGCCACATAGCGGTCCGGCCGACTGCTCGTGCGCTGGTCCCAGCGCGCGAAGCGGTCGAGCAACGGCCGCATCACGGCCGACCGGGCCCGGCCGACCCGTTCCGGGCCGAAATAGGCATCGAACTGGTCCCAGGCGTATCGCACCGGCGTGAAGCAGTAGCAGAGGTGGCGGGTGCCCGGACGCGTCGGCACCGACTTGGCCGCGCAGTGACTGGTCGAGATGACGATCTCGGCGTCACCGACGTCGAGCCCTTCGATGGCCAGCGGGTAGAGCGGCAGCAGGTGGCGGTACAGACGGGCGATGCCCGGGACCTGCTGCAGGAACGACGTCTGCGGCCGATGCCGCTCGATGGTCGGGGAGACGCTTCCGGGGACGTGCAGCAGCGTGTGCAGCGACGCCTCCGGGAAGAGGTCGCACAGCACCTCGAGCACCCGTTCACCGCCCCGCATGCCCGTCAGCCAGTCGTGGACCAGCGCGACCTTGACCCCGGGGAGGGCCGGCGGACGCCTCGGCGAGGCGCCCCTGCCATCGGCGGCGTCGTTCATCGGCCCGCCGCGGTTTCGCGGTAAATCCGCAGGATCGTCTCCGTCGTCCGCGTCCAGGAATAGTGCCGGGCGCGCGCGTAGCCGCGCTCCCGCATCTGGTCGCGCAGCCCCGGGTCGAGCAGCGCACGGCGCAGGCCATGGGCGATGGCCGTCGGCTCGCGCGGGTCGACCAGGATGGCCGCGTCGCCGACCACCTCCGGCAGCGACGACACGTTGGAGGTCACCACCGGGGTGCCGCTGGCCATCGCCTCGAGCGGCGGCAGCCCGAAGCCCTCGTACAGGGACGGGAACGCGAACACCGTCGCCAGTCGATAGAGCGCCGCCAGCGTCTGGTCGCCGACAAAGCCGAGGAAGCGCACATGCTTGTGCAGCTTGCCCCGATGGACGGCCCGGCGCAGCGTCGGGTACTTGCTGATCTCGTCGCCGATGATCAGGAGCTTGGTGTTGGCCAGCGACCCCGTCCGCACCAGGGCGAACGCCTCGATCAGTCGCTCGATGTTCTTGTGCGGCCGGATGTTGCCGACGTAGAGGACGAAGGGGTCGTGGAGCTGGAACCGCTCCTTGACGCGGGCGATGTCCTCGGCCGCCGGCATGCGGTTGAAGCGCTCGTCGATGGCGTTGTAGGCCACCGTGATCTTCTCGGGCGGGATGCGGAAGAAGCGGAGGATGTCGCGCTTGGACGCCTCCGACACCGTCAGCACGTGCGACGAGCGATGCGCGGCCGACCACATGAACGCCCGGGCGTACGCGTAGGCGAGGCGGCTCGGCAGGTACTGCGGGAACATCAGGTGGATGCAGTCGTGAATGGTGACCACCGACGGGCACGACATCATCGGCGGCAGCACGTAATGCGGTGCGTGGAAGACGTCGACCCGCTCGCGCCGCACCACTGACGGGATGGAGAACTGCTCGCGCACGGAGTAGTTGCCCGCGGTGCTGATCACGCCGCGAATGTTCGGCCCCAGGCTGCGGGTGAACTCGAGGTCCTCCGGCCGGCTGATGAGGACGTATTCGTTGTCGCCATCGAGCTGCGCGATCTGCGTGACGATGTTGCGCACGTACGTGCCGATGCCGTAGTCGCGCAACTTCCGGATGTCGATGGCCACGCGCATCGGTGGCGAGTCTACACCGGGCCCCGGGCCGGCGCCGTGCTCACGAACTCCGGCCCGTGATGTCGCGGGCGGCCAGGTACCAGCGCAGCAGCCGGGCCCACCGCGGGTGGTGCTTGCGGTAGAAGGCCAGCTGGCTGTCGCGGTAACGGCGGGTCGTGGCGGCCGGCGCGGTCGCGCGTGACCGGCCACGCAGATGGGTGACGACCACCTCGGGGGCGTAGAGGATGCGATGACCCGCCGCCCGCAGGGCGGCGCAGAAGTCCACGTCCTCGCAGTACATGAAGTACCGCTCGTCGATCAGGCCGACCTGTTCGGCCGCGGCGCGACGGACCAGCAGACAGGCGCCGCTCACCCAGTCCACGAACTGTCGCCGCTGCATCACCGCCGTGATGCGGTCCCGGATGGCGTCCGGGCCGCTGTCCAGGAGGCGCAGGCGCACCTTCTGTCGGGCCTCGCCGGCCGGCGAGATCATCGGGCCGAACGACAACTCCTGGCGCCCGGCGCCGTCCACCAGCCGGGGCCCGGCGGCTGCGGCCTCGGGGGTGGCCTCGAGCGCGGCGCACAACCCCTCGAGTTGGCCGGCCTCGACCAGCGTGTCGCTGTTCAGCAGCAGCACGAGCGTGCCGGCCGACGCGCGGATGCCGACGTTGTTGGCGGCCGCGAACCCGATGTTCTCCGGCAGGCGGATCAGATGGACGTCCGGCCATCGGTCGCCGACGGCGTCGGCGGTGCCATCGGTGGACTGGTTGTCCACGACCACGAGGTCCCACGGCCGCGCCGGGGCATGCGCGTGCACCGACGCCAGGCACGCCAGCGCATCGGCCCTGGCGTTGAAGGTCACCACGATGATCGACAGCGACGCCCTCATCGGCGCCGCTCCGCGGCGGCCACCAGGGCGGCCCACGTCGCCCGTGCCGCATCGGCCCAGCGATAGCGGGCGACGATGGCGTCGGCGGCGGCCAGCTGTCGGTCGCGCGCCGTCGGGTCGCGCAGCAGCGTCACCATGGCGGCGGCCACGGCAGCCGCGTCGCCCAGGGGCACATGCCGCACGCCGTCGCCGTACACCTCCCGCGCGACCGGCGTGTCGAGAACCACGGTGGGCACGCGGTGTCGCATGGCCTCGAGCGGCGTGAGGCCGAATCCCTCGTACTCCGAGAGAAAGGCGAAGACGCCCGCGGCGGCGTACGCGGCCTCGAGATCGCGGTCGGGCACATAGTCCCGGAACCGCACGGCCTCGCCCACCCCCAGGCGCTGCGCCAGCGCGGGCAGGTCGACTCGCGGCGACGTGCGGTTCTCGCCGATGACGTCGAGCCGCAGGTCGGGCACGTCGCGGCGCGCCAGGGCGACGCCCTCGAGCAGCAGCGGCAGGTGACGCCGCTCGAAGATCGACCCGACGAAGAGCACCACGGGCGCCACCGCCGTCGGCGTGGCCGGGACGGGCGGGGCGTCGAGGTAGTCGACGGCCAGCGGGATCACCTGGATGCGGTCGGCGGGCACGCGCAGGTACCGTCCGATCTCGCGCGCGGAGAAGTCGGTCAGCGTCAGCACGGTCGTGGCCCGGCGGCCGCCCAGGCGGGCCAGCCACCGCAGACGTGCGCCGTGGCGCCAGGTGTACCACTCGGGGTGGGCCGCGAAGGAGACGTCGTGCATCGCCAGCACGATCGGGACGCGCAGGAGCAGCGGGGTCGTATAGGCCGGGGAGAAGAACACATCGGGCCGGGCCGCGCGGACCGCCCGGGCGAGATCACGCTGCTCCCAGACCGTGCCTCCCGCCCCGTCGACGACCTGCACGCGGACGCGGGCGCCCTCGCCAGGTGACGCCGCCCAGGCCTCGAGCCCGGCGCGGGGCGTGAACAGCGTTACCTCGGCCGTCGCGCACGCCGGGTCGATCTGCCATCGCCGGAGCAGCTCGCGGAGGTAGCGTCCGACGCCGGTCGGGTGGCCGCCGAGTTCCCGGGCGTCGACGCCGAGGCGCATCAGCGGGCACTCCGGCGGGCGATCGCCTGGCCATACGCCGCCCAGAGCCCGACCGCGGAGGTCTGCCACGAGAATTGCCCGACCCGCGCCGCGCCCCTGGCCCGCATCGTCTCGAGCCGCCCCGCATCGCCCAGCAGCGACGCGATCACGGTGGCCATCGCCCGTGGATCGTCCGGATCGACGTACACCGCGGCATCGCCACCGACCTCGGGCAGCGCCCCGCGCTGCGACGCCACGACGGGCACGCCCGCAGCCATGGCTTCGACGAGCGGCAGCCCGAAGCCTTCGTCGAAGGAGGGCAGCACGAGCAGGCGGGCGCTGGCATAGAACGCCTCGCGGTCGGCCTCCTCCAGATAGCCGACGTGGCGCACGACGCCGGCCAGGGGCGGTCGCGTCAGGCGCTCGAGCAGCGGGGCGGCCGACGACGGCGCGCCGCCGGCCAGCAGCAACGGCACGCGGAGTCCGCCCTCCAGCAGACAGGTCCAGGCATCCAGCAGGCCCGCGATGTTCTTGCGGGGTTCGAGGGTGCCGACGGCGATGACCGGGCCGTCGGTCGGCACGGCCGCCCGCGGTGTCCAGTCGGGCGCGCCATTGGGGCAGGTCACGATCCGCGCCGGGTCGACGTCGAGGCGCTGGGCCACCTGGGCGCCGACGGTCGCCGAGACGGTGACGACCAGGTCGGCCCGCCGCGCGTGATCACCCACGAGGGTCGGGTAGTCACGGCGAATCTCGGCCGCGGTGCCCTCCGGGTGATCGAGAAAGAACAGGTCGTGAATGGTCACCACCTGGGCGGCGCGCCGCGCGGGCAGCAGGAGGGGGGTGGGGGAGTGCGCGACGTCGGTCGGGCCTGCCATCCACTCGACCGGCGGCCACTCGAGGCGATGCCAGGCCCGGTTCAGCAGGCGCACGGGCACGCGGGCATCCCGGGTCTCGATGTCGGGCGACGGGGCGCGAAGGCGATCCTTCCAGCTGCTGGAAAAGACGGCGACGCGGTCGCCCGGGCGGGCCGTGGCCGCCAGGGCCAGGGCCGTCCGATGCACGTACTCGCCAACGCCGGTTCGCGCGCGCAGCGCCGGTCGATAGTCGAGCAGCACCCTCACGGCACGTATGCTAGCGTAAGGCGTTCGGCGACCCGCCGGCGTGCTGTCCGGGCACGACGGCGAGGGCAGGGGGCGCGAGGCGCCCCGCGGCCGGGAGGAGCTCGGTGTGAAGATTGCGGTGGTGGGGACGGGCTACGTCGGCCTCGTCGTGGGGGCGTGTTTTGCCGAGAACGGCAACGACGTCGTCTGTGTGGACTCCAACGTCGACAAGGTCAAGGGCCTCAAGCGGGGCAAGATTCCGATTTATGAGCCCGGGCTCGAAGAAGTCGTCAAGCGCAACGCGTCGGAAAAGCGCCTGAGCTTCACGACCGACCTGGCCGCGGCCGTCAAGGCGTCCACGATCATCTTCATCGCGGTGGGCACCCCCGAGGCCGAGGACGGGTCTGCCGACCTGAAGCACGTGCTCGGCGTCGCGCGCGACGTCGCCCGCGCGATGGACGGGTACAAGGTCATCGTGGACAAGAGCACGGTGCCCGTCGGGACGTCCGAGAAGGTGCGCGAGGTCATGCGCAAGGAGACGTCGCACCCCTTCAGCGTGGTCAGCAACCCCGAGTTCCTCAAGCAGGGCGCGGCGGTGGACGACTTCCTCAAGCCGGACCGCGTCGTCATCGGCGCCGATGACGCCCGGGGCGCCCAGTTGATGACGGAGCTGTACGCGCCGTTCACCCGCACGGGCGCGCCGATCATGGTGATGGACTGCGCGAGCGCCGAGCTGTGCAAGTACGCCGCCAACGCGATGCTGGCGACGCGCATCTCGTTCATGAACGAAGTGGCGCGGGTGTGCGAGCTCTATGGCGCCAACGTCGACCAGGTGCGGCGTGCCGTGGCCTCGGACAACCGCATCGGGCCTTCGTTCCTGTTCCCGGGCGTCGGGTACGGCGGCAGCTGCTTCCCGAAGGACGTCAAGGCGATCCTGAAGTTCTCCAGGGACAAGGGCTACGACTTCAAGATCCTCGAGGCGGTCGAGGACGTCAACGCGCAGCAGAAGAAGAAGCTGCTGCAGATGATGAAGCAGCGCCTGCGGTCGCTGAAGGGCAAGACCATCGGCGTGTGGGGCCTGGCCTTCAAGCCGCGCACCGACGACATGCGCGAGGCGCCGGCGATCACGATCATCGAGGGGCTGCTCAAGGCCGGCGCGACGGTCCAGGCCTACGACCCCGAAGCCCACGACGCCGCCCGGCGCATCTTCGGCAACCGCATCACGTACGCCAGAACGGCCTACGACGCGCTGAAGAACGCCGATGCGCTCGCGCTGGTCACCGAGTGGAACGAGTTCCGCGAGCCGGACTTCGCCCGCATGAAGAAGCGGATGAAGGCGCCGGTGATCTTCGACGGCCGCAACATCTACAAGCCCGAAGCGATCGCGGCGCAGGGCTTCACGTACTACTCGATCGGACGCTAGCGCATGGCCGTGCTCGTCAGTGGCGGGGCCGGATACATCGGCAGCCATACGGTGAAGGCCCTGCTCGAGGCCGGTCGCCAGGTCGTCGTGCTCGACGACTTCTCGGCCGGCCACCGCGGCGCGTGTGCCGCGCTGCAGACCATCGCGGCGCCGGGCCAGCTCGCGGTCGTCGAGGCGAGCATCGCTGACACGGCGACGGTGGAGGCGACCTGCCGGCAGCATGGCATCGACGCGGCGCTGCACTTCGCGGCATGGCTGTCGGTCGGCGATTCGGTGACCGATCCCGCCGGCTACTACCGCAACAACGTGACCGGGTCGCTCGGCCTGCTCGACGGCCTCTGCCGGGCCGGGGTGACGCGGCTGATCTTCTCGTCCACCTGCGCGACGTATGGCGAGCCACAACGGGTGCCGCTCGACGAAACGCATCCGCAACAGCCCATCAACGCCTACGGCGAGACCAAGCTCGCGGTCGAGCGGGCGCTGCCGCACTTCGAGACGGCCTACGGGCTCAGGAGCGTGGCGCTGCGGTACTTCAACGCCGCCGGTGCCGATCCCGATGGGGTGCTGGGCGAGGATCACTCGCCGGAAATCCACATCATTCCCCGGGCCATCTTCGCGGCCCGCGGCACCGATGCCCTCAAGGTCTTCGGCGAGGACTACCCGACGCCCGACGGAACCTGCCTGCGGGACTACATCCATGTCACCGACCTCGCCGACGCGCACCTGCGGGCCCTGGTGTCCCTCGAGCACGGCGGTCCCTCGGCCCGCTTCAACGTGGGCACCGGGACGCCGCACTCGGTCAAGGAGGTCATCGATGCCGTGGCGCGCGTCGCCGGTCGTCCGGTCGCCTACACCGTCGCGCCGCGACGGCCGGGGGACCCCTCGAGCCTGTACGCCGCCAACGGCGCCATCCGTGCCGCCCTCGGCTGGACCCCCCGGTACGCCGATCTCGATGCCATCGTGGGGACGGCGTGGCGCTGGTTCGACGCGCACCCCAACGGCTACGGCGACTGAGGGCCGATAAGCCCTACGCGTGACTGTTCTCCTCCGGCTGCTCCGCTACGCGTCGCCGTATCGTGCCCGGCTGGTCGCCGCGTTTGCGGCGATGGTGGCGTATGCCGCCGCGTCGGCCGGCGTGGTCTACCTGATCAAGCCGATCTTCGATCAGGCCCTCGGCAGCCAGTCGCAGCTCACCACGATTGCGCTGGCCATCGTCGGCGTCTATCTCGTGAAGGGGCTGGGGGCCTATCTCTCGGCCTACCTGATGACCGACGTCGGGCAGCGCGTCGTGCGGGACATCCGCAACGAGATGTTCGGCCACGTGCTCGGGCAGTCGGCGGCGTTCTTCTCGAGGCGCTCCACCGGGCAACTGCTGTCGCGGGTCAACAACGACGTCAACCAGGTGCAGCAGGTCGTGGCGCAGACGGTGGGCGACCTCGTCCGCGAGGGCGTGACGCTCATCGGCTACATCGGGCTGCTCTTCTACCACGACGCGCGGCTCGCCCTGGTCTCGCTCACCGGCGCGCCGGTGCTCATCTATCCGCTCGTCCGACTGGGCCAGCGCGTGCGACGCCGCGGGCGCCGTTCGCAGGAACAGCTCGAGGTCCTGACGCACATCACCGCCGAAGCCTTCGGCGGCCACCGCATCGTCAAGGCGTTCGGGGCGGAGGCGCGCGAGCAGGCGCGCTTCGAAGAGGCGTCGCACCGCGTCTACCGCACCAACATGCAGGTGACCAGCACCGTCTCGGCGCTGCCGCCGCTGATGGAGTGGCTCGGCGGCATGGCCGTGGCCGCCATGATCTGGTACGGCGCCTCGCAGATCGGCCAGGGCCGGCTGACGATGGGCGAGTTCATGCTCTTCGTCACGACGCTGTTCCTGATGTACGAGCCGATCAAGCGGCTGAGCCGGGTCAACGCCACGCTGCAACAGGCCATGGCCGCCGCCCAGCGGATCTTCGAACTGCTCGATACGCACACGGAGGTCACCGACCGCCCCGGGGCCATCGAGATGCCACGTCCGCGACACGGCATCGAGTTCCGGGACGTCAGCTTCGCCTATGCCGACCGCGAGCGGCGGACCGTGCTCGACGGCGTGTCGTTCCGCGTCGACGCCGGGGAAATCATCGCCATCGTCGGTCTCAGTGGCGCCGGCAAGAGCACCCTGGTCAACCTGCTGCCGCGGTTCTACGACGTCACCGGCGGCGCCATCCTGATCGACGGCCTCGACAGTCGCGATGCCACGCTGGCCTCGCTGCGGGCCCACATCGGGCTGGTGACGCAGGAGACCGTGCTGTTCGACGACACCATCGCCCACAACATCGCGTACGGCCGTCCGGACGCCTCGCTGACCGAGGTCGAGGCGGCGGCGCGCGCGGCGCATGCGCACGAGTTCATCGCCATGCTGCCGGAGCGGTACGAGACCCGGATCGGCGAGCGCGGCGGGCGCCTGAGCGGCGGCCAGCGACAGCGCCTGGCGATCGCGCGCGCCCTGCTGAAGGACCCGCCGATCCTCGTGCTCGACGAGGCGACCTCGTCGCTCGACGCCGAGTCGGAGCGCCTCGTGCAGGACGCCCTGCAGGTGCTCATGCGGAACCGGACGTCGTTCGTCATCGCGCACCGGTTGTCCACCGTGCGCAGTGCCGACCGCATCATCGTGCTCGAACACGGCCGCATCGTCGAAACGGGTCGTCACGACGATCTGCTCGCCCGCCCGGGCGGCGTGTACAGCCGCCTCTACGCCCTGCAGATGTTCGGCAATGGGGCGAGTGACGGACGCCTCGGCGAGGCGTCGCCCTCTTCGCGCCCCAGCCCGGCGCCGGTGTTGGAAGACCGATGATGGTGTCGATGACCGGCTTTGCCGCCGCCACGAGCGAGACCGAGGATCTCGCCGTCAACGTCACGCTGCGCAGCGTGAACCACCGTCACCTCGACGTGCAGTTCCGCCTGCCGCAGTCGATTCAGGGCCTGGAGACGACGTGTCGCACGGCGATCCAGCAGCGCCTGGCTCGCGGACGGCTGGAAGTGGCGATCACCGTGCAGGAGCGGGTCGAGCCGGTCACGATGGTCGAGATCGATGAGGCCCTCCTCCAGGCCGTCGGCGATGCGGTCGGTCGCGCGCGCGACAAGGGACTGCTCGCCGGTCCGCTGCACCCGGGCGACATCCTCCGGATCCCGCAGATCCTGAAGGTCCGGGAAGAGCGCCAGGCCGTCGATGCGGCCCGCCTCGAGCAGGTGGTGCAGGCCGTGCTCGACGAGGCCCTTGGGGCGCTGAACGAGATGCGGCGCAAGGAGGGGCAGTTCCTGGCCATCGAACTCGAGGAACGCCGGGCGGCCCTCCTCGGGTTGGTGCGCCGACGGCCTGCACCAGCGCCTGCTGCAGCGGGTCGCGGAACTGCGCCTCGAGCCGCAGGTGGACGAGGCCACCGTGGCCCAGGAGGTGGTCAAGTTCGTGGCGCGATCCGACATCCGGGAAGAACTGGTGCGGTTGCGCGCGCACCTCGCGCACTGGGTCGAGTTGGTCGGCGGCGACGAGCCCGTTGGCCGCAAGCTCGACTTTCTCCTGCAGGAGATGAACCGCGAGGTGAATACAATAGGGTCCAAGGCGGAGGGCGCTCGTGCCTCCGCGCTGGTCGTGACGGCCAAGGCCGAGCTCGAGAAGATGAGGGAGCAGGTCCAGAATGTCGAGTGACGGCCACCCAGCCGAAGGTCAGCTGTTCGTGGTCTCCGCCCCGTCGGGGACCGGCAAGACGACAGTGGTGGAGCGCCTGGTACAGGTGGTGCCGGAACTGACCATGTCGCGCAGCTACACGTCGCGGCAGGCCCGGGCAGGGGAGCGCGACGGGGTAGACTATAATTTCGTGTCCCGCGCCGCGTTCGAGGCCATGGTGGCCAGGGGCGCGTTCCTCGAGCATGCCGACGTCTTCGGCAATCTCTACGGGACTGGCCGCGCCGACGCCGAGAGCCTGATGGCCTCCGGCAAGGACGTGGTGCTCGTCATCGACGTGCAGGGCGCCGGACAGGTCAGGGCGACAGGGATTTCGCTCCGGACCATCTTCGTGTTGCCGCCCTCGTTCGACGTCCTGGAGCAGCGACTCCGGGGCCGCGGCAAGGACTCGGACGATGCCATTCGGCGCAGGCTCGACACGGCGCGTGCCGAAGTCGCGGCCTACGAAGACTACGACTACGTGGTCGTGAACGACGACCTCGATGCCTGCGTGACGGCCATGCGCAGCATCATTCTGGCCGAGCGCGTACGCCGGGAACGGATGCGACGCCACGCCGATGCGATTCTCAAGACGTTCGGCGTTCAGCCGGTCGCTTGACACCGGCCGGGCCCGGCATCGCCCGAGAACACAGAGATCACCCACATGGTTGACCGCAGCACCCTTCCCAACGCCTTCGAGTTCGTCGTCGTCGCCTCCGCGCGCGCCAAGCAGCTGCTTCAAGGCTGCGTGCCCAAGGTCGAGCCGAGCGGCAAGCCGGCCCGCACCGCCCAGCGCGAAGTGATCGAGGGATTCATCCAGCCGGTGTACGACGACGAGCCGGCGATCGATCCGCAGATGCGTCCGTTCGCCTGAGACCTCGGACTTTCCGGCGGGAGGCGGCATTTGGCCCTCGTGGCGGTTGGCGTCAGCGGCGGCATCAGCGCCTACAAGGCGGTCGAAGTGGTGCGCCTGCTGCAGAAGGCCGGCCACCAGGTCGCCGTCGTGATGACGCGCGCCGCCACGCGCTTCGTGGGCCCGCTGACCTTCGAGGCGATCACACAGCGCCGCGTGATCACCAGCCAGTGGACGCCGGGCGCCAATGCCGACATCGAGCACATCGCGCTGGCCTCCGAAGCGGCGCTGCTGCTGGTGGCCCCGGCCACGGCCAACACCCTCGCCAAACTCGCCCACGGCTTCGGCAGTGACTTCCTGACGTCGCTGGCCCTCGCCACGCGCGCGCCGGTTCTGGTCGCGCCGGCGATGAACACCCACATGTACGACCATCCGGCGACGCAGGCCAACATGGCCACGCTGCGGGCCCGCGGCGTGCGATTCGTCGAGCCGGGCGAGGGGTATCTGGCCTGCGGGTGGGTCGGCAAGGGGCGCCTGGCCGAGCCAGACGTCATTGCGGCCGAGGCCCTGCGCATCATCGACCCGCCACGCCTCCTGCGCGGGCGACGGGTGCTCGTGACCGCCGGGCCGACCTTCGAGGACCTCGATCCCGTGCGCTATCTCGGCAACCGCTCCAGCGGCCGCATGGGTATCGCCATCGCGGCTGAAGCGGCCCAGTTGGGGGCCGACGTCACGTTGGTGCTCGGTCCGACATCGCTGGCGCCGCCCCCAGGCGTGCGGACGGTGCGGGTGCGATCCGCCCACGACATGCACGGGGCCGTGTCCGCCGCACGGGCGACCGCCGATGCCATCGTCATGGCCGCCGCGGTGGCCGACTACACGCCCGCAGGTGGCGCGGCTGGAGACAAGGTCAAGAAGCAGGACGGCGACCTGACGGTGACGCTCGAGCGGACCGTCGACATCCTGGCCGACCTCGGTCGCTGGCGGGAGGGGCGTGCCCGTCCCGTGCTCGTCGGCTTCGCCGCCGAGACCACCGACGTGCTGGCCCATGCCGCGCGCAAGCGCGAGTCCAAGCAGGTGGACCTCATCGTCGCCAACGATGTCAGCCAGGCCGGCGCGGGATTCGAGGTCGAGACCAACATCGGCAGCTTCGTGACGGCCGAGGGCGTGCAGACCTTCCCGCTCGAGACCAAGACCGCGCTCGCCACGCGCATCGTGGCGTTCCTTGCCGAGCGGCTGGCCGCGACGCCCGTCGCGACGGTGGCGCCATGAGCGACGATCCGCGCGCGCAGTTGCGGGCGCACCTGCAGTTCTACGCCGACCTCGGCATCACCGGGTTCAGTCGCGAGGCCGCGTGGACGGCTAGCCGGAATCCCGTAGCCGTCGACCTTCAGGTCGACGGACAAGGCGCTGCCGGACCGCTCCCGCCTTCGCCCCCAGGCGTCGGCGCGCCAAGCGGAGAGCCGGCCCTACCCATCGGAGAGTCGGCCCTACCCGACGTTCGCGGCCCTGTGGCCGTCGACCCGAGTCTTGTCGCCGTCGGCCATCAGGTCGACGGTCATGGAGGAGACGGACTGCTCGCCGATCGGTCCGCCCCAATGGCGTCATTCGATTCTCTCGACGAGCTGCGTACACACATCGGGCCGCAGTGCACGCGCTGCAAGCTGTGCACGCTCGGCCGCACCCAGGTGGTCTTCGGCGTCGGGAACCCGTCGGCCGACCTGATGTTCGTCGGCGAGGCCCCGGGCAGCGACGAGGACGTCCAGGGGATTCCCTTCGTCGGACGTGCGGGCCAGTTGCTGACGAAGATCATCGAGGCGATCGAGATGCGGCGCGAGGACGTCTACATCGCCAACGTCATCAAGTGCCGCCCGCCCGGCAACCGGAATCCCGAGCCGGATGAAGTGGCGACCTGCGAGCCCTTCCTGTTCCGCCAGATCGATCTGGTGAAGCCCCGGGTGATCGTCGCGCTCGGCAAGTTCGCCGCCCAGTCGCTGCTGCGTACCGACACGCCGATCACGAAACTGCGCGGGCAGGTGCACCCGTTCCGCGGCGCCCAGCTGGTGCCGACCTTCCATCCGGCCTATCTCCTGCGCAGTCCCGACAAGAAGCGGGAGACGTGGGAGGACATGAAGCTGGTGCGATCCCTCCTGCGAGGCGAGGAGCGCTGATGCGCCTGGTCCGCGTGGCCGTGCCCGTGCCCGGGCTCGGTCTGCTGACCTACCGCCTGCCCGACGGCGTCCAGGCGCCCCGGGGCACGCGCGTGGTGGTGCAGGTCGGCCCGCGCAAGGTCACCGGCCTCGTCACGCACGACAACGCGCCCCTCGACGACGAGACCCCGGCCCGCCTGCGCGACATCCTCGAGGTCCTCGACGATGTGACGTTCCTGCCCGAGGAGGTCGTCGATCTCGCGCTGTGGGTGGGCGACTACTACCTGGCCGGCCCCGGCGAGGTCATCTCCTCGGCGATGCCGCCCAAGGGGTGGCTGCGCAGCGACATGACGCTGGCGCTGGCCGACGATGCGGCGGATGCGGAGCGGCACGCGGCCCGCGAACTGCCCCTCGACCAGCCGGTGGACGAGGCCATCCTGGACCTCCTGCGCGAGAAGGGACCGGTGGTGCGCCGGCAGGTCGCGCGCGCCGTGGCGACGCGGGCGAAGGGCTTCGACGCGACGCCGGAGATCATCTCGCGCGCCGTGCGCCGGTTGCTCAAGGCCGGCACCGTGCGGCTGCAGCCCGTGGTCACCGGCAAGGCGGATGCGTCGCGCAAGCAGCGCTGGATCCGTCCGACCGCCGCCGCCTTCGAGCCCGCCACGGCCCGTCTCGGCGCCAAGCAGGCCGCCGCGATCGCCGTGCTCGTCGGGACCCCCGAGGGCATGGACGCCAGCGTGTTGCGCGATCAGGGCATCGGCAGCGAGGTGGTCCGGCGCCTCGTGGCGATGGGACTGGCGCAGGTCGAGTGGCGCGCCGTCGCCCGGGACCCGTTCGCGAGCGGATCGGCCGGCACGTCCGAGGTGCTGGCGGCGCCGCTGTTCCTCCCGGTGACGCCCGAGCAGGCCGACGCGCTCGCCGTCCTCGAGCCCCTCATCGGCCAGGGATTCCATCCGGCGCTGCTGCACGGCGTCACGGGGAGCGGCAAGACGCAGGTCTACCTGCGCCTGGCGCGGGCGGCCCTGACGCAGGAGCGGGGCGTCCTGCTGCTCGTCCCCGAGATCGCGCTGACCTCGGCGGTGGCGTCGCTGTTCCGGCGCGCGTTCGGCGAGCGCGTCGCCATCCAGCACAGTGGGCTCTCCGACGGCGAGCGCTACGACCAGTGGCACCGCATCCGGCGAGGCGAGGTCGACATCGTCATCGGCACGCGGTCGGCGGTGTTCGCGCCGCTGCCGCGGCTCGGGCTGGTGATCGTCGACGAAGAGCACGACACCGCGTACAAGCAGGAGGAGAGCCCGCGGTACCACGGGCGCGATGCCGCGATGGTGCGGGCCCGGGACGCGGGCGCCCTCGCGCTGCTCGGGTCGGCGACGCCCTCGCTCGAGACCTGGCGGCATGCCGCCGAGGGGCGGTACCGGCTGGTGCGGATGCGTGAACGCGTCAACAATCGGCCGCTGGCCGAGGTGCGCACCGTCGACATGCGCGACGTCTTCGCGCAGGACGGCCCGGACGTGGTCCTGAGCCCGACGTTGCGCGACGCCCTGCAGGCCTGCCTCGCACGCCGCGAGCAGGCCATGGTGCTGCTCAATCGACGTGGCTATGCGCCGTCGCTGCTGTGCCGCGGCTGCGGCAACACGGCCGAGTGTCCCAACTGTGCGGTGACGCTCACCGTGCATCGCCGCGCGGCGCAGGTGCGGTGCCACTACTGCGGCTATGCCGCGCCGCTGCCGGAGGCCTGCCCGTCGTGCACGGGCGAGTTCCTGGAGTACACGGGCATCGGCACCGAGCGCGTCGAGCAGGAGGTGCACGCCGCCTGCCCCGACGCCCGGATTGCGCGAGTCGATCGCGACACGATGCAGCGTCGCGGCGCCATCGGGGCCGTGCTCGGCCGGTTTGCGGCGCGCGAGATCGACATCCTCGTCGGCACGCAGATGATCGCCAAGGGGCACGACTTCCCGCAGGTCACGCTGGTGGGGGTGGTCTCGGCCGACATCGGCCTCGGCGTGGCGGATTTCCGTGCCGCCGAGCGCACGTTCCAGCTGCTGACACAGGTCGCGGGGCGTGCCGGCCGCGGCGACGTGCGTGGCGAGGCCATCGTCCAGACGCTGCACCCGCATCACTACGCGATCGGCATGGCGTCCCGGCAGGCCTACGACGAGTTCGTCGAGCGGGAACTCGAATTCCGCGAGCGCATGCGCTATCCGCCCTGGCTCTCGCTGATCAACATCGTCGTGCGGCACGAATCGTTGGCGACGGCGCTCCGGGAGGCGGGGGTGCTGGCCGAGCGCCTCCGGAGCCTGGCGGCGGAGCGGTTCGGCGTGCTCGGCCCCGCCCCGGCGCCGCTCGGGCGTCTCCGCGGCGAGTCGCGCGTGCAGTTGTTCCTGAAGGGGCGGGATCGCGCGGCCATGCGTCAGTCGACACGGCAGGCGCTCAGCGCCATGCCATCGCTGCACAAGCACGTCACCGTCGACGTCGATCCGCTGTCGATGCTGTGAGGGGCCGCCCGACTGTAGCCGTCGACCTTCAGGTCGACGGTCAGTGATCTGCTGCGGAGCCCGACCGGTCGCCCTCGCCGCCGCTAGCGCCCGCCGATGAAGTCGATTGGGCTGATGGGCACCGGGGTGAAGCTCAGCACGAACATCACGACGGCGAAGACGGCCAGCGCGATGCGCCCCCGGCCGATCGGGAGGTGTTCCTCACCGACGGGCGGGTGGTCGAGGCCGAACGCGTAAGCCATCAGCACCAGCAGCGCGCTCCACACCGCCCAGCTGTACGACACGAACACCGCCAGACTCACCAGGATCAGGATCGAGACGATGGTGACGTACCGCGACGCGCGTCCGACCAGCGCGTGGACGATATGGCCTCCGTCGAGCTGTCCGGCCGGGAACAGATTGAGCGCGGTGGCCAGCAGACCGAACCAGGCGGCGAACCCGGTGGGATGCATCACGAAGACGCTGCGGTCGGGCAGGGTGCCGAAGAACGTGTGCTGCAGCCACGTCAGCAGCAGGGGGTCGCCGAGGTTGAAGCCCTGCAGGGCCACGGCGCGCGGCAACTGGACGACGTACGAGTGCGAGACGCCGTAGGTCGCCAGGGGCAGCAGCACCAGGAAGCCGGCGATCGGGCCGGCGATGCCGACATCGAACAGGGCGCGGCGCGTGCCGGGCAGGGCCATCCGAATCACGGCGCCGAGTGTCCCGACCAGCGTCGGCACCGGGACGAAGTACGGGAGGGAGGCGGGAATCCGGTAATATCGACACGCGATGTAGTGACCCATCTCGTGCGAGCCGAGGATCAGCAGGGCCGGGATGCTGAACCAGAGTCCCCCCAGATAGGCCTGCACGCGGGTCAGGTCAGGCGGCGCAGGGCGCAGCCCGACAGCGGTCAGGTAGTTCAGGTAGAAGCCGGCGCCGGCCTCCGTCATCGTGTACAGGGTCGCCAGGAGCAGCAACAGATGCACCCAGGGGCGCGACCCGTAGCGCGCCCGAGGCTCCATCGACGGCGGCGAACCGGTCACCCAGGCGCCCTCGGCAGCAGACCACTGCATGGGGACGACCGTCGGGCGAGGATCGGGTGAGGCGTCGGTGTCGGGGGGTGGGAGCGGAGGCGTGGACACGGGCTGATGGGGCTCAGCCGCCGATGTTCTGCAGTTCTTTACCCGGCTTGAAGCGGATGGTGCGGCCCGGCGGGATGCGCACCTCCTTGCCCGTCCGGGGGTTGCGGCCGATGCCGCGTTTTCTCGGTTTCACCTGGAAGACGCCGAAACCGCGCAGTTCGATGCGTTCGCCACGTTTCATGGCTTCACGCATCGCCTCGAACACGGCCTCGACGGCGACCTCGGCCTTCACCTTGGTGATGTCGGCGATGGTCGCCACTTCGTTGATGATGTCGACCTTGATCATCGTGAGCCGCTAAGAAGCATAGATACAGGGGTTTAGAGTGTCAATCCGCAAGATGTCCGCATGACCGGTTCACACGCCCGCGCGCTGCCCACCGTGGTGCTCGTCGGCCGCCCCAACGTAGGGAAGTCGACGCTGTTCAATCGCATCACCCGCACTCGCCGCGCCATCGTCAACGCGATGGCCGGGACGACCCGCGACGTCATGGCGCATGACGCCGAGTGGCAGGGCATGCCGTTCAAGCTCGTCGACACCGGCGGCATCTTCGGCCACACCGAGGATCCGCTGCACGACATGGTGGTCGAGCACGGCAAGCGCGCCATCCTGCAGGCGGACCTGATCGTGTTCGTCGTCGATGGCCGCGAGGGGCGCGTGTCGGGAGACGACGAGATTGCGGCGGAGATTCGTCGGGTGGCCCAGGCGCCGGTGCTGCTGGCCGTCAACAAGGCCGACGACAAGCGGGCCCGCGACCGGATGTACGAGTTCTTCGCGTTCGGCTTCGATCACGTCTTCGAGATCGCGGCCGAGCACGGCACCGGCGTCCACGAGCTGATGGACGAGGTCCAGGTCCAGCTCAAGGCGGCGGGGAAGGTCGGCGAAGCGGTGACGCTGGAGTCGCCGGACGAGATCGCGGTCGCGATCGTCGGGCGGCCCAACGTCGGCAAGTCGTCGCTCGTCAACCGGCTGCTTCGGGAAGAGCGGACCATCGTCAGCGACATCCCGGGGACGACCCGCGATGCCATCGACACCCTGCTGCAGTGGCACAAGCGCACCTTCCGGATCGTCGACACGGCGGGCATCCGACGGCCCGGCAAGGTGGCCAGCGCGCACACCGTCGAGATGGTGAGCGTGCTGACCGCCAAGCGCGCCATGGAACGCGCCGACGTGGCCGTGCTGGTGATCGACGCCTCGCAGGGCGCCACCGATCAGGACGCCGCCATCGCCGGGGAGGCCGAGCGCCTCGGCTGCGGCATGATCATCGCCGCCAACAAGTGGGACCTGACCAAGGGCGAGGGCGACCGCTACTACAAGACGTTCGACGAGGAACAGCGCTTCCGGATGAAGTTCCTCGACTACGCGCCGCTCCTGCACCTGTCGGCCCTGACGGGGGAGCGGGCCCAGAAGCTCCTGGAGACCGTCGATCGTGTCGCCGCGGCGCGGCGCAAGCGCATCACGACGGGGGAGCTCAACCGCTTCGTCGAGCGTGTCGGCCGGGAGCATCCGCCCTCGACGCCGGACAAGCGCCACGTGAAGATCCTGTATGCGGCGCAGACCGGCACCTGTCCGCCCCAGTTCGTGTTCTTCACCAACGTCGCGACGGCGTTCCACTTCTCGTACGAGCGCTTCCTCATCAACAACCTGCGCGAGACGTTCGGCTTCGAGGGCACGCCGATCCGGATCACCGTCCGAAAGCGGGGCGGCAGGGAACGCGGCGAAAAGTAGCGTTCTGCGACTCCCGATTCCCGACTCCCGACTCCCGGGTTCTATACTTCCCCCGTGGCGGATTCCCAGAGCGTGACCATTCCGGACAAGCCCGCGTTCAAGGCGAGCGAGGTCTGCGAACTCGCGCAGATCCAACCCTACGTGCTGCGGTCCTGGGAATCCGAGTTCCCGGACCTCGGCTTGTCGAAGACGCCGGGCGGACCGCGGATCTATCGTCGGGTCGACGTCGAGCGGGTGCTGCGCATCCGCGACCTCGTGTTCGTCGAGGGCCTGACGCTGTCGGGCGTTCGGCGCCGGTTCGATGCCGAACAGCCGCCGCCCCAGGACGACCTGTTCGCGTTCGTCGCCGAAGTCCAGGCGGCGCAGGCCAAGGCCGCGCAGGCGAAGACCGCTGCGCCGCGTGCCGAACCGGCGAACGAGGCGCCGACGCCCGCGCCCATACCGGTGCCTGTGGTCACGCCTGCGTCCGCGCCAGCCACCCCCGCTCCGGTGGTCGCTGCGCCTTCGGGGGCCACGGCGTCGCCGTCGGCGGAGGCGGCGCCCCCCGTCGTGCCGGCCGTGGCGCGCGAGACGCTCGTGCAGATCAAGCAGGACATGCGGTCGCTGCTCGAGTTCCTGAGCGGCGAGGCCGCCCCGGGCGCGTCGCCGACGGCCAGGCGCGGACGACGAGGCTGATCACGGCGTCGGGACCGTTGTTCAGCCTGCCCGTGATGCGGTACAATCCGCCTTCGCGCCGCACGGCGCATGTCGGGACGTAGCGCAGCCTGGTAGCGCACCTGAATGGGGTTCAGGGGGTCGCGAGTTCGAATCTCGCCGTCCCGACCAATCACTCCCCGCATAACACCGCACTTGTCAATGCCGCAAGCGTCAGCCTTGGCGCGCGCGCATCGCTGATACGTGGAGGACGTTCAGCCCCACGGCGACGGCGACCAGCACCACACCGACGACCGTCACGCCGTGGGTGCGGAGGTGCTGCAAGGCCAGGATACTGAAGGCGAATGCCGGCACGGCGCTCCGTGCCCATCGGCTCTGACCGCTCCATCGCGCGGCGAAGAGCGCGCCCGCGGACACCGCCACGGCCTGGGTCCACCACAGTGACTCGGCACTGGGCCGCACGACGAGTGAGAGCGCTGCCCACACACCCACGGTGATCGCCACGCTGGCGAACACTACAAGGGGAGCCACCACTGTGAGCGGAACGGCGGGCATCTCCGGCTTCTAGCATGCCCGGCCGCCCCGGGCAAGCAGACGCTCCGCGTTGCGTGGTTGCGCCGCACGGGCGACCAGGCCGTTGCGGCGGCTGCCCGGCGGTGTTCGCCCCGCGCTTCATTCTGAACTTTGAATCTTGAATTGTTCCTGCCTCAGCCGGGAACCGATGACGGCTCGCAGGGGTCCTCTCAGCATGGACTCCGAGCGCGCCATCCACTGGTCGGCCACGGCCATCGGCCTCACTACGCTCTATTTCGCCGGCTGGGCGCTGTTTCGGCCGCAGTCGCTCGGCCAGGCCATGCGCGTCAGCACTACGCACGCGCACCTGCTCGGCTATCGGGACCTGGTATCGGCAACGTGGCTGCTGAGCCGACCGGATGCGGGCGCCTTCGCGTTCCGCGCGGCGGCCGACGCCATGGACGTAGCGACGCTGGCGCGCACGCGTCCCGGCGTGGCCGTGGGCGCGGCGCTGTTCGGCGCCTGGTCCGTGGCCGCGGCGCTCGCGTCGCGGCCCACGCGGGTCGCCTGACGCGGCGTACACCCTCGGGTTGTCACTGGTCGGCGTCTCGCGCCGCCTCAGCCGCGCCGGTGCCCGGGGCATCCAGGCGGTCGGCCGCCACGGCGAAGTGGTCGCGCGCCCGACGCAGGGCGGCCACGCTGGGGGCGCGGTGCCACAGTTCGATCCCCCTCAACTGGTCCTGAGCCTTGCCGAGCGCCTCTCGCAGGACGTCCACGCCCGCAGGCAGGACGACGGCGGGCGCGCGGGACACGGCGTCCAGCCCGTCGATCGCCCGCGCCAGGTCGCTCACCAGTTCCTGCGCGAGTTGGTCCAGCACCGGGAGACGCACGGCGAGATCATCGCTGTCGCGTCCGATCTCGATGACCGCCTGCACGCGCTGCTGCCATCCCCGCAGGGCCTGACGCACGGCCGCTCCCGACTCGTCACGGTCGATCATCCCTGCAGCCTACAGCCTGCGCTGGCGCCGGCGCATTTGACAGCCATCGCCGCCGCTCCGGAGAATGCGCCCATGGGGCAACCGCAGACGCGCAGGCAGTCCCGGTGGGGCATGGCACTGCTGCTGGTGTGCGCGCTCGCACCCGGCCTCGCCCGCACGGGGGCGCAGGCGCCGACGGCCACAGCCGAACCTGCCATCGACTTCAACCGGCAGATTCGCCCCCTCCTGTCCGACCGCTGCTTCCGGTGTCACGGGCCCGACGCCAGCAAGCGCAAGGCGAAGCTCCGGCTCGATACCCGCGACGGGCTCTTTGGGGATCTCGGTGGCGGGATGGCCGTGGTCACGCCCCGCGCCCCCGACAGGAGCGAGCTGATTCGCCGCATCCAGTTGCCGGGGGACGATGAGGACGTCATGCCGCCGGCAGACGCGCATCAGGCACTGACGACGGCCGACAAGGCCCTGCTGGTGCGCTGGGTCGCCGAGGGCGCCGACTACCGGGGGCATTGGTCGTGGGAGCCGGTCCAGCCCACCGACCCGCCTGCCGTGCAGGAGGCAGGTGCCGCGCCAGTCGACGCGATTGACGCCTTCGTTCGTGCGAGGCTGACGCGCGAGGGGCTCGCCCCAGCGCCGCCGGCGTCGCCCGAGGTGCTGCTGCGCCGGCTCTCGTTCAACCTCACGGGCCTGCCGCCTACGCCGTCCGACCTCGACGCCTTCGCGGCGGATCACTCGCCCGCGGCGTACCGTCGGGTGGTCGATCGCCTGCTTGCCTCGCCGGCGTACGGCGAGCGCATGGCGACCGATTGGCTCGATCTCGCGCGGTATGCCGACACCTACGGCTACCAGGCCGACGTGACGCGCGACATGTCGCCCTACCGCGACTGGGTCATCTCGGCCTTCAATCGCAACCTGCCCTACGACCAGTTCCTGACATGGCAGCTGGCCGGAGACCTCCTCCCCGAGGCGACCCGCGAGCAGCGCATCGCCACGGCCTTCAACCGCCTGCATCGCCAGACCAACGAGGGCGGCAGCATCGAGGAGGAGTTCCGCACCGAGTACGTCGCCGATCGCGTCAACACCTTCGGCTCGGCCATGCTCGGCCTGACCCTCGAGTGCGCCCGCTGCCACGACCACAAGTTCGACGCCATCACGCAGCGCGACTACTTCTCGCTGTTCGCCTTCTTCAACAGCATCGACGAGTCCGGGCTCTACTCCCACTTCACGAACGCCACCCCGACTCCGACGATGGCGTTGTGGCCGGCGCACGAGCAGCGCGCGCACGCGGCGCTGACCAGCCGCATCGCCGCCAGCGAGGCGCGTCTCGCCCGATTGGCCCGTCGCGCCGAGCCCGCGTTCCGCGCCTGGCGGACGGGCGCCTCCGTCGTACCACCCGCCCCGATCGCCCATCTGCCGTTCGACACGACCGAGGGAACGGCCACGACACCGGACCTCGTGGCGCGCAGCAGCGCGACACTGCAGGACAGCCCGGAGCTGGTGGCCGATGCCGAGGCCACTGGCGGACACGCCCTGCGGTTCAACGGCGACAACACGGTGACCCATGCCGGTGTCCGCGTGTTCTCGCGCATCGACCCCTTCTCGATTGCCGTGCGCGTCAAGCCGACCGAGACGCAGGCGCGCGCCGTCGTCCTGCACCAGTCCCGCGCCTGGACGGACGCGGCGAGTCGGGGCTTCGAGCTGACGCTGGACCAAGGTCGCCCCTTCTTCGCGCTGGTGCATTTCTGGCCCGGCAATGCCGTCGCGATCCGCACGCGTGCGCCCCTGCCGATCGGGAAGTGGTCGTCCGTGACGGTGACCTCCGACGGATCGAGTCGCGCCGCCGGACTGGTCATCTACGTCGATGGTGTCGCCGCCCTGGTCGACGTCGTGCGCGATCGACTCACCAGGGACATCCTGTACGACAAGGAGGCGGGCGACCTGCAGGCCAAGCCGGCACCGCTGATGCTCGGCGGGCGCTTCCGCGACAGTGGCTTCCGCAACGGCCTCGTCGACGACCTGCGCGTGTACGACGTGGCCCTGACCGCAGCGGAGGTGGGGGGCAGTCTCGGTCGCAGCACGATGTCGGACGCCGAGGCGCGGGCGCATTTCTTCACGCGCGTGCATGCGCCGTCGCACGCGGCCCGCACCGACGTGCATCGCCTTCGTGTGCAGGAGAACCGCCTCGTCGCCCGCGTCCCCGAGCTGATGGTGATGGAGGAGCTTCCCACGCCGCGCCCGGCGTACCTGCTCGCCCGCGGCGCCTACGATGCGCCGACCGAGGTCGTGCCGCGCGAGACCCCCGCGAGCCTGCCGCCGTTTCCCGCCGACCAGCCGCGCAACCGCCTCGGCCTGGCGCGCTGGCTGACCAGTCCCAACAACCCCCTCACCGCGCGCGTCATCGTCAATCGCGTCTGGAAGATGCACTTTGGCCGGGGGCTCGTGGCCACCGTCGAGGATTTCGGCAGTCAGGGCCGCCTGCCGACGCACCCGGAACTGCTCGATTGGCTGGCGACGCAGTTCGTGCAGAGCGGCTGGGACGTCAAGGCCCTGCACCGCCAGATCGTGCTCTCCGGGACGTTCCGCCAGGCCTCGCAGGGCACACCCGAACTCGTGCGCCGGGATCCCGAGAACCAGTGGCTCGCCCGCGGGCCGAGCGTGCGGCTGCCGGCCGAACACATCCGCGACAGCGCCCTCGCAGCCAGCGGACTCCTCGTGCCCACCATCGGTGGCCCCAGCGTCAAGCCGTATCAGCCCGAGGGGCTCTGGGAGCAGTCGGGTACCGGGCAGACGTACGTGCAGGACACGGGCGACAAGCTGTATCGCCGCAGCCTGTACACCTTCTGGCGACGCACGTCCCCGCCGCCGGCGATGTCGACCTTCGATGCCGTGTCGCGGGAGGTCTGTGTGGCCAGGCGCGACGTGACGACCACGCCGCTGCAATCGCTCGTCCTGCTCAACGATCCGCAGTTCGTCGAAGCGGCGCGCGTGCTGGCCGAACGCCTGGTGCGGCAGTACCCGCACGACCCGGCCGCGCGGCATCGCGAGGCGTTCCGGCGCCTCATCGGCCGTGCGCCCGACGACAGGGAGGCACGCACGCTCGCGCAGGCCTTCGACGAGCAACAGCGCCTGTATAGGGACGACCCGTCGGCGGCCGAGCACCTGCGGCGGGTGGGGCAGACGCCGCCAGACGTCTCGCTGCCGGCGCCTGACGTCGCGGCGACGACGAGCGTGACGAGCCTGATCATGAACTTCGACGGTTTCGTGGTGACACGATGAGGCGAGCCGCATGAGTACCCAACACTGCACCGGCCACCTGCCGACGGCCGGCCTCTCGCGTCGAGCCCTGCTGTCACGCGTCGGTCTTGGCCTCGGCGGCATCGCCCTGGCCGATCTGGTCAACCCGCCGAGGTTGCGGGCGGCAGGGCAGGCGCCCAGCCATGGCGGCGTCCCGGGCATCCTGGGCACCGACCTCCACTATCCGGTCAAGGCCAAGCGGGTCATCTTCCTGTTCATGGCCGGGGGGCCCTCGCAGATCGAGACCTTCGACGACAAGCCGGTCCTGCGCACGCGCAACGGCGAGCAACTGCCGGACTCGGTGCGGCAGGGGCAGCGCCTCACGGGCATGTCCGGCAATCAGTCGTCCCTGCCGCTGGCGGGCTCGCAGTTCGGGTTCTCGCAGCACGGCGCCGCCGGCACCTGGGTCTCCGACCTGCTGCCGTACACGGCGAAGGTCGTCGACGACCTCTGCATCGTGCGATCGATGCACACCGACGCGATCAACCACGACCCCGCCATCACGTTCTTCCAGACCGGCTCCCAGATCGCCGGCCGCCCGAGCATGGGCGCCTGGACGCACTACGGGCTGGGCAGCGACACGGCCGACCTGCCGGCGTTCGTGGTGCTGATCACGCCCGGCAAGGTCGACCAGCCGCTGTATTCCCGGTTGTGGGGGAGCGGATTCCTGCCGTCGGAACATCAGGGCGTGCAGTTCCGGAGTGGCAAGGACGCCGTGCTGTACCTCGCGAATCCGGCGGGCGTGACGCCGCAGGCTCGGCGCCTGCTGCTGGACCGCTTGCGCGATCTGCACCGCGACGCGGCCGCGCAGCTGGGCGACGGGACGGTCGACGCGCGCATCGCCCAGTACGAGATGGCCTACCGCATGCAGGCGAGCGTGCCCGGTGTGATGGACATCTCGAACGAACGCGAGGAGACTCTCGCCCTGTACGGCCCCGACGCGAAGAAGCCCGGGACCTTCGCCGCCAACTGCCTGCTGGCGCGGCGGCTGGCCGAACGCGGCGTCAAGTTCATCCAGCTGTATCACCAGGGGTGGGATCAGCACGACAGCCTGCCGAAGGGGATCGAGCGGCAATGCCGCGAGACCGATCAGGCCAGCGCCGCTCTGGTCACGGACCTCAAGCGCCGCGGTCTGCTCGACGACACGCTCGTGGTGTGGGGGGGCGAGTTCGGCCGGACCAGCTACTCACAGGGGAAGCTGACCGCCACCAACTACGGGCGCGACCATCACCCCCGCTGCTTCTCGATCTGGATGGCCGGGGGCGGCGTCAAGCCGGGCTACGTGCACGGCGCCACCGACGATTTCGCCTACAACATCGTCGATGGCGGCGTGCATGTCCACGATTTCCACGCCACGCTGCTGCGCCTGCTCGGCGTCGATCACGAGCGCCTGACGTACCTGCACCAGGGGCGCCGCTTCCGCCTCACCGACGTCCACGGCACGGTCGTGGACGCCCTGCTGGCGTAGGGAGAGCGGGCGGGCCGGACCCGCGGTTTCCGCCTAGTTCCCCGGCGACAGCTTGTTGATACGCATGTAGGTCACGACGTTGCCGTAGTGCAGGCTCGTATGCGCGAGCAGGTGGCTCGCGTAGTAGCTCTTCGGCCGCTTCGCGCCCGACGACAACGTCACCAGTTCCGCCAGCGTGCCGTCGGTGGCCGCGGCCATGGCCTCGTCGCAGTACGCGAAGCTGGCGGTCAGCGCGGCGGTGACGTCCGCTTTCGGCAGCGGTGCGTCCGCGTTCACCTTCGGTCGCTGCCCGGGCGTGCCCTTGAAGCCGGAGCAGATGCTGTAGCTCGCATCCGCGATGTGCAGCAGCATCTTGCGGAAGGTGTAGACCTCCGGCGTCGGCTGGTAGCCGTAGATCGACTCGGGGGCCTTGTCGGCCGCCTTCATCACCGAGGCCTTGACGGCGGCGAACTCGCCGCGAATGCCGTCCATCGCGACCGACTGGGCAGACACGGACGACGGGGCGGCGACGAGCGCCGCGAGGGCGAGGACGGGAACGACGAACAGGGATGCGCGCATGAGCAGGGTCTCCAGGGTGCGGGGACTATAGCAGGTGCTATTCGAGCGTTTCGACGTACTGCGTGCCTGCGGCCGCGGCGAGGTCGACGAGCACCCCGCTGTCCAGGGCATCCGCGAGGGGATCGGCCTGCAGCGCCTCGAACGAGTCGAAGACCGCCAGGTAGCGTTCATCGAGCAGCGCCCACTCCTCGAGCACGATCTTGCCGGACCGGGTGAGATACGCCGTCAGCGCGCCTTCCTGGGCCGCCCGGACGCCGGTGAACCGCAGCGTGCGGGGCACGGTCCGCCGCCGCCAGTCCCATCCCACCAGCTCGATGGTCGACATCGCCTCCGCGCCGGCTGCGGTCGGTAACTCGCGACGACCGACCACGAGTTCGAGCGCCGTGATCACCAGGGCGGACAGGCTTTCGTCGCGCGCGACCGCCAGATCGCGGGCGCGCAGCCACGTCGGCAGGTCGGCATCCTTGATGTAGAGGGTGATGCGAGGCATGGCGAGCCTAGAGAGGACGGAGGAGAGAGGAGGGAGGACGGAGGTAGGGGCGAGGGAAGTGGGAAAGGGGCAGGGGAAGGGGAAGGGTGGGCATGGGGAGAGTATACGCATACGTATACGTATACGAGTACGTATAGATGGTGCAGCCTCGCCTGGCGCCGGCGACGCTCCTCGCCCGACAATGGCGGCGTGTCGACGCAATCCACCCGGTGGGGCCGATGGTTGACGATGGTGTGCTGGCTGGTGGGGGTGCTGATGCCGGCGATTGGCGCGGCGCATCCGGCGCCGTTCAGCTATCTGGACGTGCGCGTGGCACCCGAGGGGCTGTCGGGCACGCTCGTGCTCCACACGATCGACGTGGCGCGGACGCTCGGGCTGCCTGATCCGGCCGTCCTCACGACCCAGGAGGCCGTCTCCGCCCACCTCGACGGCATCGTGACGCTCATGACGACGAGGGTGGCGGTCGAGGTCGATGGGGTGCCGATCACCTGGGTGGTCGACGGCGCGCGGCCTCTGGCCGGGCAGGACGCGGTGGGCATCGCCTGGCATGCGGCGCTGGCCCGTCCAGCGGGGCACCTTGCCATCGGTGCGCGTCTCTTCCCCGAAGACGCGGCGCACCAGACCTTCGTGACGGTGTACGAGGCCGGTTCGGTGGCCTGGCAGGAGGTGCTGAACCGCGACCGGGTCGGGGCCGACTACTACACGGGCTCGCGGCAGGGCCGTCTGGCCGTGATGCGCCGCTTCGTGGCCTCAGGCATCCATCACATCGCCATCGGTCCCGACCACATCCTGTTCCTCGTCGGCCTGCTGATCCCGGGTGGGCGGATCGGTCGGCTGCTCGGGATCGTCACCGCCTTCACGCTCGGGCACAGCGTGACGCTGGCCCTGGCCACGCTGGCCATCCTGTCCCCACCGGCGCACGTCATCGAGCCACTCATCGCGCTGAGCATCGTCTTCGTCGGGGCCGACAACCTCTGGATCGGCGCGCGTGGTCGCGACGTGCGCGTGTGGGTGGCGCTGCTGTTCGGGCTGATCCACGGCTTCGGCTTCGCGAGCGTCTTGCGCGACACCGGGTTGCCGTCGGGGGCGCTTGGAGTATCGTTGTTCGCGTTCAACCTGGGCGTGGAGATCGGGCAGGCCGCGATCGTGGTGGTCGTGGCGGCAGCCCTCGCGCTGCTGCGTCGCCAGCGCCCGCAGTGGGCGGCGCGGGTCGCGACCGTGGGATCGGCGCTGGTGCTGTGCGCCGGCGTGTACTGGTTCGTCGAGCGCGTCCTGCAGGGACGCGCCTGAGACCGCAGGATGGACGGGAGAGCGCCATGCGACGTGTGCTGCTGATGGGAATCCTCGTGGCCGCCGGCGCGGTCGGCATCGTCGCGGGACAGCCCGCGTCCGGGCCACCGCAGGTGGCCGAACTCGTGAAGGTGAAGGACAACCTGTTCGTCGTGAAGGGCGGCGGTGGCAACACCGCGGCCTTCGTCACCGGGTCGGGCGTGGTGCTGGTCGACACCAAGCTGGCGGGCTGGGGCGAGCGGATCATGCAGCAGGTGCGCACCGTCACGGACAAGCCCGTGACGATGATCATCAACACGCACACGCATGGCGATCATGTCGGGAGCAACGACTTCTTCGCGGCCTCCGTCGAGGTGGTGGCGCATGCCAACACCAAGGCGAACATGGAGAAGATGCCGGCGTTTGTCGGAGAGAAGGCGACGTTCCTGCCCGATCGCACCTACGCCGACACGTTGACGATCGGCACCGGCCCCGATCGCATCGACCTCAGGCACTTCGGGGCGGGCCATACCAACGGCGACACCATCGTCATCTTTCCGGCGCTGAAGGTGGCCCACACGGGGGACCTGTTCGCGGGCCTCGGCACGCCGCTGATCGACACGCGCAACGGCGGCTCGGGGCTGGCGTATCCCGACACGCTGAAGAAGGCCGCCGCGGGCATCACCGGCGTGGACACGGTCATCCCCGGGCACGCCGACGTCATGCCGTGGGCGAAGTTCGTCGAGTTCGGCGAGTTCAATGCCGCGTTCGTGGCGGCGGTCCGGCAGGCCGCCGCCGAGGGCAAGACGCCGGAGGCGGCCTTCGCCGGCCTGAAACTGCCGGACACGTTCAAGGACTACCAGATTGGCCGCGGCCAGGCCAACGTGACCACCATCTACGGTGAGTTGAAGCGATAAGCGGTGAGGAGCCTCGTGGTGCGTGAAGAGTCGAGCGGCGTGTCGCGCCGCGTGTTCCTCGGTGCGGCCGCCGGCCTCGCCACGGTCATCCATCGTCCGCTCATCGCGCAGCCGTCGGCGCCGAGCGACCAGATCCAGTTGGCGCTCATCGGCGTCGGCGGGATGGGGACCGGTCGGCTCAAGGAGTTCATGACGCATCCGGATGTGCGCATCGCCGCCATCTGCGACGTGGACCGCCGCCATCGGGCTGCGGCGATTGCCCTGGTGCAGTCGACGCTCGGGTACGCTCCGGCAGGGGAGGGCGACTTCCGCCGCCTCCTGACGAACAAGACCATCGACGCCGTCGCGATCCAGACGCCGGATCACTGGCATGCCATCACGGCCGTCCGGGCGATGGAGGCCGGCAAGGACGTCTTCGTCGAGAAGCCGCTGTCGTACAGCGTGGCCGAGGGGCGCGCCATGGCCGAGGCCTCGCTGCGGCACGCGCGCGTCACGCAGATGGGCAACCACATCCACAACACGGGCCGGAACTACCGCAACGTCGTGGAGTTGGTGCGTTCGGGGACCCTCGGCCGGATCCATCGTGTCCAGTGCTGGCGGACCTGGGACAGCACACTCACCAACGGCGAGCCCGCCACCAGGCCCGCCGAACTCGACTACGACTTCTGGCTCGGCCCCGCGCCCAGGCGGGACTACCACCCCCTGCGGTCACACCGGACGTTCCGCAACTTCTGGGACTACTCGGGCGGCACGTTCATCGACTTCTGGTGCCACATCATGGACGTCGCCGTCTGGGCGCTGGACCTCGGGGCGCCTCGCACGGTGTCGGCCGTCGGCGGCCGCTTCGTCGTCAACGACGTCACCGAGACGCCGGATACGCTCGAAGCCATGCTGGAGTACCCGAACCTGCTCGTGTCGTTCAGTCTGCGTCCGGCGCCGCCGCCGGGGTTCGCGCACATGGGCGGCATCGGCTGCATCTTCGAGGGCAGCGAGGGCACGCTCGTCACCAACTACGGCACGCACGAGGTGTACGTGAAGGGGAAGCGCGTCGAGGACATCGCGCGTCCGGCCCAGAGCCTGCCCGATTCCCCCGGGCACCTGCGCGAGTACCTCGACGCCATCAAGGCCCGCACCGTCGAGACCACGTGCAACGTGCGCTACGGGCATCGCCTCACCAAGCTCGGGTTGCTCTCCAACATCGCCTATCGCACGGGGCGTCGGCTCACGTGGGACGACTCGAAGGAGCGGTTCATCGGCGACAGCGACGCCGATCGCTACCTCTCGAGAAAGTTCCGCAAGCCGTACGCCCTCTAGGCGCTCGTCCCGACCCGCTCAGGGCTGCTCGGTGGAGGCGCGCCGGTCGAAGGAGAGGCTCCGCATCTGCTCGCCGTCGAGCCCGGACAGGACCAGCCGGCCCGCCAGGAACGTGTAGCCGGTCACGCCACCCAGCGCCTTGAGGAAGCGGCGCTCGAGGGCGGCGCCCTCGCCGACGCAGGCGCGGCGCGTACTGATGGCCGGCCCTACCTTCAGCGTACCGGGCTCCGGTTCGTCCACCGGCGCCCGGTACTGATTGCACCCCGTCGAGCCGGACAGACGGCCGTCGGCGAACATCAGGGTGAGCGCGGGACTGCCGGCGGCCGGTGGCTCGCCGTCCAGCGCCGCCAGGGTCCAGGTGAAGCCACCGACGGTGGAGGCCAGTGACAGGCGGCCGGTGACGTCCGACGCCACTTCCGTGAGGACGTCGCCGACGAGGCGGAAGGCCCTGGTCGCCAGTTGCGTGCCGCAGCAGGCGGCTTCGCCGGGCCCGATCTGCACGACGTCGATCACCACGTCGCGTCCCGACACCCGCAGATCGCGCACCTTCGTGCGGTTGCCGACGTCGGCCGTGCCGATGCTCCGCACCATGCCGTCCCGCTCCGACACCACCGATAGCGTGATGTGCTCGCCGCTGCCGCCCGAGTTGGAGGCGAGGAGGGCGGCCGCATCGGCCCCTGGCTGGTCGTCGAGCTCACCGAACCGCACCAGCGGCGTCATGAGGATCGCCATCGGGCGGGAGGACCCGGCCGGGTCGAAGGGCGGCCCCTCGTAGGTGCCCTGGGCCAGCGTGAACGGCGCCTCGAAGACGCCGCCGATGGTGGCGTGCTCGACCTGGGCCAGCGTGATCGGTGCCGCGGGCGCCGCGGCGGCCGGTGGGACCTCCGCGACGCGTGCGGCCGGCGCCGGCGTGCCGGCGGGGTCGGAGGAGCAGCCGGTCAGGAGCAGCAGGCCGGCGAGCGACACGCGCGGGCTGACGGTGGCAAACAGTCGTGTATGCAGCATGTGGTTCGGATTCCTGGCCAGGGCGGGTGCCTGGTTCGTGGTACTCAATGGCGCATGCTCGGCCCGCTCGTGCGTCTCGTTCGCATCATTCACATGACCATTGGCATCAGCGAGCCGACCCCGGCCGAGGAGCGCGTCATCGCGCTCGCGTGGCTCGCGCTCTTCGTGCTGCTGGCGAGCATCTTCGTGGTCGGTCTGTTCGTGCTCGGCTGAGCCCGTCCGGCCGGCCGCGCGTGTCTATCATCGTCGACGGGCCCGCGGCAAGCTGTCCCAAGGCGAGCCCGCCGGCGAGTCGATTGGCACCGCCGGTGCCACGGTCGGCGTCTGTCTTCACACACAATCACGGTCGGCGCAATGGCGCGCCCTGCAGGCCTCTCGTCCCGGAGACACCCATGAGTTTGCTCGAACAGCTTCTCGGCGCCAACAACGGCGCCGCCATCGATCAGGTCAGCCGCCAGTTCGGCCTCGACCCGGCCCAGGCCAAGTCGGCGATGGACGCCCTGCTGCCCACCGTGGCGGCGGGCTTCCAGCGGAGTGCCTCCGCGGGCACGGGCACGGGCCTCGAGGGGTTGTTGGGCGCCCAGGACGGCAACAGCATCCTGGGGCAGATCTTCGGCAGCAAGGACGTCAGCCGGGAGGTGGCGGCCCGGGCCTCGGCGCAGACGGGCATCGGCCCCGACATCCTCAAGGCGATGCTGCCGATGCTGGCGACCATGGTGATGGGCGCGCTGGCCAAGGGGGCGTTCAGTGGCGGGGCGGCGCAGGCCGGGCAGGCCCAGGTCGCGCCGTCCGGGGGCGGGTTGCTCGACATGCTGACGCCCATGCTCGACGGCAACAAGGACGGCAATGTCGTCGACGACCTGATGGGGATGATGGGCAAGTACATGAAGTGAGGGCGCCCGCGCCCGGCGTGGCTCCCGGGGGCGTGCGCCTGGGGCCACCGGCCTCGTCCGCCAAGAACCGACGGCAGACGAGGCACGTATGTGCTATCCATGGAACGCAAGTACCCACTTGCGTGCCCGCCCGGACGCCCGGGGTCCGGTCGGGCATTCAGGCATCATGGATGCGGTTGGGCCACCGAGTCGCCATGCAGGACATCGTTCGAGCCACGCCGGGGCAGATGACAGCCGGCCCGACGGACCACGACACGCAGCTGTCGCCACGCCTGATCACCCAGGCGTCCCGGCGCCTGTGCTGGGTGTCGCTGCTGGCCGCGGTCACCACGGTCCTGACCTTCGCCTTCCAGCGCGTCGTGCAGCCGGAGGTCATCCCGGTGCAGCAGGACCCGGTCAATGCCCTGGCGATGCTGGCCAACGTCCTCGGCGCGGCCGGGTTGATTGCCCTCCAGCAGTACCGCGTCGTGCCCCCGGCCACCATCCTGCAGTTGGGGATGGTGTTCGAGCTGATCGTCGCGTTCTACATCTCGACCATCGAGACCAGCCTCCCGTTCGACCCGAATGCGGTGGTGCGGGGGGGCTCCAACCTCGCCATCTGGATCGTGATCGTCGGGTTCCTGGTACCCAACACGCCGGTCATCACGCTGACGGTGGCCCTGCTGGCGGCCACCACGTGGCCCGTCGCCTACTTCATCAACGTCTCCCGGCTGGACCTCACGCCCCTGCCGTTGAACCGGCTGTTCGCGTGGACGTTCGTCAACTACCTGGCGGCGCTCTGGGCGTTCTTCATCGCCCGGCGGATGCACGGGATGGAAGTCGCCGCCCAGAAGGCCCAGGATCTCGGCAGCTACCACCTGGAGTCGTTGATCGGTCGGGGCGGCATGGGCGAGGTGTGGCGGGCGCGGCACAAGATGCTGGCGCGCGAAGCCGCCATCAAGATCATCCGCCCCGAACTCGTCGAGGGCGCCTCGGCCAGGCAGGCCGACGTCGCCGTGCGTCGCTTCGAGCGGGAGGCCCGCGTCACGGCCGACCTGCAGAGCCCGCACACGGTCTACCTCTATGATTTCGGCACGTCACGGGAAGGGCACTTCTATTTCGTGATGGAACTGCTCGACGGCGTCAGTCTGCAGAAACTCGTGCAGACGTTCGGCCCGCAGCCGGGCTCGCGTGTCATCCACCTGATGCGGCAGGTCTGTCTGTCGCTCGAGGAAGCGCATGCGCGCGGGCTCGTCCATCGCGACCTCAAGCCGTCCAACATCATGGCGTGCAAGGTGGCCCTGCAGCACGACTTCGTCAAGGTGCTCGACTTCGGGCTCGTCAAGCCGACGCAGGCCGAGGACTTCACGCACCTGACGGTCGAGGGCGTCTCGGCCGGGACACCCGGGTACATCGCCCCGGAGATTGCGATGGGGGAGGAGCGCATCGATGGCCGTGCCGACCTCTACACGCTCGGGTGCGTCGCCTACTACCTGCTGACCGGATCGCTGGTGTTCACCGAGACCAGCCCGACCGCCATGGCCGTCGCGCACGTGCAGAAGGCGCCGGTGCCGCCCTCCGAGCGCACGGAACTGCCGATCGCGCCCGACCTCGAAGCCGTCGTGCTCCGGTGTCTCGCCAAGGCGCCAGCCGACCGTCCGGCCAGCGCGCGGGCCCTGATCCGGCTGCTCGATGCCTGCGTCGACGCCAAGCAGTGGTGCAGTGAGGACGCGGAGGCCTGGTGGCGCACTCATCTGCCGCCGTCCTCCACCCACCGCCGCCCCGCGGTCGACGCCGACGACCAGGCGCGGCCGTCGCCCGTGCTGGTGCGCTGAGCGTCGGCCGTGTACACCGTGTCCCTCGCACGCATGGCCATGGCGGTGTCGGCCGTCATGCTCGCGCATCAGGTCGCGGGCAAGGCCGTCCGTGACGCCCTCTTCCTCGAGGCCCTGCCGGTCACCGAGCTGCCGAAGATGGTCATCTTCGCGGCCGTCCTGTCGGTGCTGGCGGTGCCGGTCTACTCGCGCCTGCTCGCGTGGCTCGGGCCGAGGCGCCTCGTGCCGCTCGGCTTCGCGGTCAGCGCCATCGCCCACGTCGCCGAGTGGGTCTGGTTCGGCGCCGGCGCCGTCATCCCCATCGTCGTCTACATCCACATCGCGGCGTTCGGCGCGTTGCTGCTCTCGGGCTTCTGGTCGCTCACCAGCGAGTTGTTCGATCCCCACTCGGCCCGGGCCCAGTTCGTGCGGATCGCCTCGGCCGGGTCGCTCGGCGGCATCGTCGGTGGGCTGACGCTGGAGCGCGTGGGCGCGTGGGCCTCGGCCGACGCCTCGCTGCTGATGCTGGCGGGGTTGCATGCCGTGTGCGCGGTCGGCCTGTGGCCGATGTGCGAGTCGCTGCGCGAGCAGGGGCAGGCGCCGCCGCCAGAACCGCTGTTCGGCCGCCAGATGCTGCGGACGTCGCCGCAGGTGAAGGAGATCGCGCTGCTCGTCGTGCTCGGCACCGCCAGCGCCGCCATCGTCGACTACCTGTTGAAGTCGCGCGCCGCCACCGAGTACAGCGGCGGCCACCTGCTGCAGTTCTTTGCCATCTTCTACACCGTGGTGCAGGTCGCGACGTTCCTGTTTCAGGCCGTGCTGGCCGGACCCCTCCAGCGTCGCCTGGGAGTCGGACGGTCCGTCACGATGCTGCCGATCGGGCTGGGTGTGAGCACCGTGGCCTCGCTGCTGTTTCCCACGACCGCCGTATTCGCGGTGGCCCGAGGGACGGAGTCGGTCCTCCGCGGGTCGGTGTTCCGCAACGGCTACGAGCTGCTCTTCTCGGCCATGTCGCCGCAGGAGAAACGTCGGGTCAAGACCTTCCTGGACGTGGCCTGCGATCGTGCCGGTGACGCCCTCGGCGCTGGCATCGTGCAACTGCTGCTGCTGACGGGCCCGATGTTCCTCGTCAACGAGATGCTCGGCGTGGTGCTGCTGATGGCCGCCGTCAGCATCTGGATCGGCGAGCGCCTCGACTCGATGTACCTGCGCAGCATCGAGCAGCGGCTGATCGATCAGGCCTCGGCCGACGGGATCATGGGCATCGGCGACTTCGGGGGCCTCACGCTGCACAGCCTCGAGGTGCCGGTGGTCGAGCCGCCGGTCGCCCTCGAGGACGTCAGGCCCGGCCACCGCGAGCATGTGCCGGTGCAGGTCCTGCTCGACGAACCCCTGGACCTGCTGCGCCAACTGCGCACGGGCGATCGCGACCGCGTCATCGTCGCCCTCGAGTCGGCGCCGCGCTTCGAGGCCATGCACGTGGCGCAGACGCTGCAACTGCTCGCCTGGGACGACGTCACGGCGCAGGTGCGACGCGCACTCGAGCGGACGGCCGACCGCCATGTCGGCCTGCTCGTCGACGCGCTGCTCGACGGAGCGACCGACTTCGCCATTCGTCGGCGGATCCCCCGCATCCTCATCAGCGCGCCGTCACAGCGCACGCTCGATGGCCTGAACCTCGGTTTGTCGGACTCCCGCTTCGAGGTGCGCTACCAGTGCAGCCGGGCGATGGACCGCCTGCTCGTCGCCGACCCGTCGTTGCGGGTCGACGCCCCTCGCATCTTCCACATCGTCGAACGCGAGTTGTCGGTGGCACGTCCGGTGTGGAACGGGCACCGGCTGCTCGATCAGTTCGAGAGCTCGGACGCCGTGATGTTCCTCGACGATCACCTGCGCGACCGCGCCAACCGCAGCCTCGAGCACGTGTTCTCGCTGCTGGTCACCGTGCTGCCGCGCGAGCCGATCAAGGTGGCGTTCCGGGTCGTCCACAGCGAGGATCCGATGCTGCGAGGGCTGGCCCTCGAATATCTCACCGGGGTGCTGCCCGAGACGGTGCGCACCCGACTGTGGGACATCCTCGATGCCGGCGTCGGGCAGAGCACGAGGGCGCCGTCCTCGACGACGGCCCTCGAGGAACTGCTCCGCTCCCAGGATGGCCTGCTGGAGCAGCTGACCCGGCAGGTCACACCGTCCGTCGTCGATGCTCGCGAGCCAGCTGACCCGCCACCACCAGCCAACCCACCGTCAGGGCGACGTTGAGCCAGGCGAAGGTGCCGACACCCGCACCCAGGTGTGTCCCGAGTCGGACGATGCCCGCCTGCGTCACGTCGCCGAGGCGCATGAAGAACGTGTCGATGGCGGCCTTGGCCTTGTACTTGGCCTCGCGTGTGGTCGGCAGGAACAGCGCCTGCTTGACCGTGTTCTGGATGGAGTAGTCGGTGCTGTTCTCGAGCACCTTCAGGACGCTGACCACGGCCAGCACCGGCGCCACCGCAATGACCGAGTAGTTGACGATCGCCAGCACCGGCAGGATGAACAGCGCGCCGCGCACCCCCATGGTCCTGAGGATGCGTGAGGTGACGAACAGCTGCAGCAGCAGACCGAGCAGGTTGACCCGCCCGAAGAAGGTTCCGTAGAACCCGCCGATGAACCGCTGGCGCTCCGCCAGCTGGCCGTCGCTGGCAAACTGCTGCATCGCCTCGCCGACCACCAGCTTGCTGAGCAGGAACTCGCCGGAGGTGTTGACGATGTTGAGCAGCACCATCAGCCCGGCGATGAGCAGCAGGTAGCGGTCGGACATGACCAGCGCGAACCCGTTGGGCCCCGTGATCGGCGCATCGCTCTGCTGGCGGCCGACGGCGTCGGTGCGGCCCACTTCGCGGCGGTTCACGAGCATGATCAGGCCGAAGCAGACGGCGAGCAGGACGGCCGCCACCACCATCAGCGTGCTCGGATCGGATGTCGTCCGCTTCACCAGCGCGGCGGCCGCCTCCGCGCCAATCCACGCGCCGAGCGAACTGCCGACCCCGATGAAGGGGAACAGGCGGCGGCCCTGGCCTTCGGTGTACAGATCGTTCGTGAAGGCCCAGAACTGGGAAATCACGAAGACGTTGTAGATGCCGAGCCAGACGTAGAACACGATGCCGACCTGTGCACCGGCGCCGCGCACCCCCGCGAACAGCAGCAGGTTGGCGACGAAGAACGCCGAGGTGATGCCCATCAGCGGCACGCGGGCCACGCGCGACGCCAGCCAGCTGTAGGCCGGCACGACGGCGAGCAGCAGCAGGGCCTGCGCCGCCGACGAATAGGCCTTCACCTCTGCGCCACCCTCGGTGAGGATCAGCGCCTCGCGCGCCGTCTTCAGCAGGTAGTAGCCGGCCAGCAGCAGGAAGATCGTGACGGCGAGCATGACCACGCCGGGCCCCTCGCCGGCGCGCACATCGGCAAAGTAGGAGAGGGCGCGTTCGAGACGACTCCGAGGCGCCTCGCCGACGGTCTTGAAGTGCGGGAACGACTGGTGGGAGCGCAGCTCCGGATGGCTGACCAGGGTGCGTGGATCGTTCATCGGCGAATCAGCCCGACGGGTGTCCAGCCCTCGGCGTCGCGGCGGAAGTAGAACGCCACCGGCGCGCTCCAGTGGCGATACTGCGGGTGCACGACGTGGACGTCAGCCGACACGAAAGGATCCTGGGCGAGTTCCTCGGGCATCGGCGCCTCTGGCGTGGACGTGGTGATGGGCGGGCCGACATGGGCATGGCGACCCGTCTCGTTGTCGAAACGCTGCCACTGTACGACATAACTCGTCGGGGCCGTGGCCACGCGGGCGTCGACCGCGGCGTTGGCGAATCGGAGGCGACCGCCCTCCAGCGACGGGGAGACCAGTGGCGTGACGCCGGTGAGCCACGCCTTCGCAATCCGGTCGCGGCGGCCGATCAGGGCCTGCGCGACCTGCGCGGTCGCGGCCGGGTCACTGTAGCGACCCTGCGCCGCCAGCAACTGCAACTGCGCGTCGGTGAAGGCCGCCACGCGCCTGGCGCCCCAGAAGGCGTCGTCAGCCCGCATGTTGAGGAAGGCGGCATTGGGGTATTCGGCGCGCCATTCTTCCGGCTCGAAGCCATCGGCCGTGTAGGGACCGACCGACGGATGGTAGGGCAGGATGTGGCGCCGCGCCCACGACGGCGCCCAGAGGCCGAACGTCCGCAGGACGCGCCACGCCATCGGCCCGTCGATCAGGTAGGCCCGACCCGAACGGGCCGTATCGGGACCGGTGGTGCCGCTGCCCATGATCGATCCGAAGTCGAACATGTAGTGGCGCACGGCCGACTGGCCGCCGTCGCCTTCGATCATGTCCAGCGTGTTGTTCGCGCGCGAGTCGTCGTGGTTGACCCAGGCAGCAAAGACGCGCGCTGCCCGCAGTTCGCGACGATGCTCATGCGGGTAGATGTCGTTGGGGTCGTCGTGCCTGGTGCCGTTGTAACGGAACTGACCCGCCGGCTTGCCCGGGGCAAAGCGGCTGGCCAGCGCCCGGTAGGTGCCATCGTTGCTGCGCGCCGCGCGCCACAGCAGGCGATCGAGCGTGTCGCGGGTGAACGGCTGCTTGCGCCCGTCACGATCGCGGTAGGTCGCCTTCGGGTCGATCGTGAGCGTGTCGACGTCGACGTAGACGATGTAGTTCTCGACGACGTGGTAGCCCAGCGCGTGATAGAGCAGCGTGCCGATCATCTCGGCGCCGGTGGCCAGATGGGGGTACCCCGGAGGGTCGAACTCGAGCTGATAGAGCTGCGAGTCGTTGGCGCCGGTGATGACGGCGCGGAACCCGGGCTGCAAGCCCGTGTTCTTGCCGGCGACGATGGTCCAGCCGCTGGCCTGCAGGGCGGGCAGGGAGTTGGGGCCGCGCACCAGCGCGCCGTCGTCGATCGGGCGATGACCGATGCGGTTGGTGAACCAGCTGGAGTCGGGGACCTCGTCCAGCGTGTTGACGTTCATGGCGCGCACGTCGCGCTGGTCGCCCTTGAGCGCGAACGTGTTCTCCAGGAAGTCGTAGGACTGGCTCAGCTCCTGCGGCGCCACCCCGCTGGCATCGACGAGCATGTCGGCATCGACCCAGAGCGGATCGTCGGGCTCGAAGTGCACGCGCAGCGGCTGCGTGGCGGCCTGGCCGTGTGCGCCGGCCCGACGCGAGGCGACGTCACCGGCAAGCAGCGCGACACACAGGAGGACGGTCCCCAGTAGCGACCGGCGGGACAGCGCGAAGCGGAGCGGCACACGCACGGAGAGCATGTCAGAAACTCGTGCTGAAGCCGACGATCAGGCGCACCGGATCCTCGCCGCCGAACGCCACGTCGGCGCGCAGCGCGACGGCGTTGCTGTAGCCGAAACGGAAACCGATCCCGTACGCATCGCGCAGATCCTTGATGTGGAAGGCCGACCAGTCCGCCGCGACCTGCCCGGCGTCGTAGAACACCGCGGCCATGAGAAACGGGTTGACCTCGTAGCGGTACTCGGCCGAGATCAGCAACTGGCTCCGGTCACGGAAGCGCTGGCGGTCGTAGCCGCGCAGGCTGCGCGCGCCGCCGAGCGTCGGCATCAGGTAGAAGGGCACCTGGGCCTGGCCGAGCCCGTCGGCATGCTGCGCCAGCACCCGCAGGGCGAGCACGCGACTGAGATTCCAGAACGGGATGAACTGCTGCAGTTCGATCCGCGTGTCGGTGAAGCTGTACGCGCCGCCCTCGCGGTCGTCGAAACGCCGGACCTGTGCCTGGTAGAGCCCACCGCGGCGTGGATTGGCGGTGTCGCGCGTGTCGATGACGACGCCGAGATGCGAGACCACGTACTCCGGCTGGAAGGTGAGGCCTGGCGCGCTGCTGTCGTCGTGGACCCCCTGCGTCCCCGGCACACGACTGGCCTCCGACGATTCCTTGATGTCCGGATTCGCGAAGCCGACACCCGCCGTCCCGGTCAGCCACCGCGTCACGCGAACGCCGGCCGTGAGGTCGACCTGCGTCGCCGACAGCCCGAAACTCGTACGGTCGTCGAAGGAGGTGTCCGGCCCCTCCCCGTAGTAGCGCTGCACGGCCTCGTGCCGGCGCGTGACGCTCGCGGTGATGAACCCGGCGTCCCGCGGCAGGAACGCGCGTGTGAAGTCGACGCCCAGCAGATGGGACTCACGCAAGGATCCGAGGCCGCGGACGGTGAGGACGCCGAGCGGCGTGGGCTGGCGGTACCCGCCGCCCAGGGTGAACCCGTTCCCTTCACCGACGCCGCCGACCTGGGCGAACCAGCCCCGTGGTGGGTTGAACACCCGCCCGAAGAGGCGGGACTCTTCGATGAAGCTGAAGGTGCGCTCGACGCGATTGGGAGGCGGCGCCTCCGCGAGGGCCGCCGCCTTGGCCCGCCGCGCCGCTTCCGCCGCGCCGGCACGCGTGGAGGGGGCGTCCTGTGCCGCCAGGGGGGACGGCGTCACGAGGAGGCCCAGGAGGAGGGCCGCGGCGATGCCGAGGGCCACCCTCCAACGCTGGCGCGGGCGAGTCCCGGCGGTGGATTCCATGGGCGGCAGGCTCGCCATCGCAGGCGTCATGAAGGCCCCATTACAGCAGAAGACGAGGGGGCGTGCCTACTCATCCGTGATCGAAACACGCGCGGATTCACTGGGCGAGGTGTGCAGATCGATATGTGCATCCCGTGATGTCCGGCGATCTTGCGGGGACGGAGGTGCGGGCGTACGGTGACCACAGACAGCGCGGTTCCACCGTTTCACCGGGACTCACCGGAGAAAGCAGGAGAACATGGCTGAGGGAGATCCACCTTTCCACCACGGGCTCGGCGGGCGTCGAGGATGACGTCGGTCGTGCCAGCCGTTCCAGCGGTCCGGGCGTTCGGGTAGCCATCGTTTTCATGGGCCCAGCCCATCCGGCTTCTGCCGACCACGACATGCGGCGCGCCGAACGACGGACCGGGTCACGCGCAGTGCACCACGACTGAGGAGGCACATGGACCAGGACACTCCACCGAACCAGCACCTCACGGCCCGCCGGTCACGCTGACGCCGGACACCGAGACACCGAGGCCTTCGCGCCTCCTGGCGGCTGCCATCGTCAATGGCGTCCGTCGTCAGCAAGACCCTGACCGTCACACACACGGGAAGGAGTCAGAAACCTCTTCGCGGCCCGATGCGCGTCCCTGCGCATC
>LNFM01002631.1_pt1 | contig 60361 bp, 54 predicted proteins | sample 596031 | NCBI WGS metagenome assembly LNFM01 (sample SAMN04254537, study PRJNA301005) | activated carbon metagenome | isolation source: dual media filters at the Ann Arbor, Michigan drinking water treatment plant | place: USA: Ann Arbor | reverse complement strand
GGCTCGGGTTGCGGCGAGGTCCGCCAGCGCGCTAGATCATGCCCTGGGGCAAGCGGGAGACAGTTGTTATGGCCAGTGACGACCGCCCGAGCGACGACCTGAAGCCGCGGCGTCGCGGCAAGGCCCCGACTATCACGCTGGAAGCGCAGGAGATCGCGGCGGTCCCGGACACGGAGACGCCCGCGGCGCCGGCCGGAGAAACCACCGCCGACGCTGTTCCCGCCTCGGGTCCGCTCCTTGCTCCCGACGAGGCCGTGGCCAGTCCTGTTTCCGACACGCCCGCCGAAATCCCCGTCGACGTGGCGCCCCTCGCCGAAACCTCCTCCGCCCCCCAGACTGCCGCGGCGACGGGACCGGACCCGGCCGAAGCGCCCCCGGCGGATACCGCGCCCGCCGATGCGGCCGTGCCACTCGCCACCGCCGGCGCGGAACCGGAGCCCGTCCCACCCGCAGCGGAGGAGCCGCGAGCGACTGAGCCGCCGCCGCCAGACCCCGTTCCCCCCGTGGCCCCGCCAGCCCGTGAGGACGCGCCCGCCGGCCCCGGCTTCGGCCGCCTCGTCGCCGCCGGCCTCGTCGGCGCGCTTCTGACCGGAGGCCTCGCTGCCGGTGCCCAGGTCGCCGGCTACTGGCCCGCAGCCCCGCGGCAGGAGACGGCCGCCCTCGAACAGCGTCTCGCGGCGCTCGATGCCCAGCTGCGTCAGGTCGCGGCTCGGCCGGCGACAGCCGCGCCGTCTGCCGCCACCCCGGCGGTCGACCTCGCGCCGGTCACGCGCCGCATCGAGACCCTCGACCAGGCCCGTGCCGCGCTGGAGACCCGCATCGCCGCCCTCGAACAGCGGCCTGTGCCCACCGAAGGCGGGGCTCCCGCGGCTGCGCCCGCAGCGCCGGCCGTGGACCTCACGCCGATCCGCACCGAGATCGACGCGCTCAAGGCCGCCGTGGAGGCCGTCGCCGCGCAGCAGGCGCGGCCCGCGACGCCGCCCGCCCCGGCGGCACCTGCCATCGACATGGGCGACGTGGACCGGCGCATCGCCGCGGCCGTCTCGCCGCAGTCGAACCGCATCGCCGAGCTCGCCGGCAGCGTCCAGATGCTGCAGGCGGAGGTGAAGGCCACCGCCGCCGCCGGCGCCACCGTCGGCGAGAAGGTTGCTGCCCTCGAGGCGGCCCGCACCGAGGCGGGCGACGCCGGCCGCCGCGCCGCCCTCGTCGTCGGCCTCGGCGCCCTGCGAGCCGCCGTGGACCGCGGACAGCCCTATGCCGCCGAGCTGAAGGCCGCCCAGTCCCTCGGACTGCCGGCACCGGCGAGCGAAGCCCTGGCGCCCCATGCCGAGCGCGGCCTCGCCACCACCGGCGCCCTCGCGCAGCGGTTCAGCGCCCTCTCGCCGGCCCTCATGCGCGCGGCTCCCGGTCCCGCGGCCGAAGGCACCCTGCTCGAGCGCCTGACCGCCAGCGCGCAGTCCCTCGTGCGCATCCGCCCCGTGGGCGAGGCGGCGGGTGACGACGTGCCCACCGTCATCGCCCGCGTCGAGGCCAAGCTTCGCCGCGGCGATCTCGCCGGCGCCCTCGCCGATTTCGATCGCCTGCCGGAACCGGTCCGCGCCCTCGGGGCGGACTGGGCGGCCGAAGCGCGCGCCCGCGCCGCCGCCGAAACGAGCCTGCGCCGCCTGTCGGCGGAGGCCGCCGGCGCCCTGAGCGGAGGCTGAGGAGACATCATGATCCGCGTCATTCTCTTCCTCGTCCTGCTCGCCGCCCTCGCCTTCGGCGCCGCCTGGATCGCCGACCAGCCCGGCTCGGTCTCCATCCTCTGGCTCGGCCGGCGGATCGAGTTCGAGGTCCTCACCGGCCTCGTCGCCCTGCTGGTCGGCGCCGCCGTGGTCATGGCGGTGATCGGCCTCCTGCGCTGGCTCATCGCCAGCCCCGCGATGGCTGCCCGGGCCCTGCGCCGCAGGCGCCGCCGCAAGGGCAGCGAGGCGGTCAGCCGCGGCATCATCGCCATCGGCGCGGGAGACCGCCGCACCGCCGAACGGCATGCCGCCGAGGCGGAGAAATACGCCCCCGACCAGCCGCTGACCCTGCTCCTCAAGGCGCAGACGGCGCAGCTCGCCGGCGACAGGACCGGTGCCGAACAGGCCTTCCGCGCCATGCTCGGATCGCAGGAGACGCGGCTTCTCGGCCTGCGCGGCCTCTATGTGGAGGCCCAGCGTCGCGCCGATGCAGGCGCCGCCCGGTCCATCGCCGAGGAGGCGGTGGCCGAATCCCCCTCCGCCGGCTGGGCGGCCCAGGCCGTGCTCGAGAACCAGACCCTCGGCGGCGACTGGGACGGGGCGCTCGCCAGCATCGAGAAGCAGTATTCCGCCCGCGTCATCGACAAGGAGCAGGCCAAGCGCCGCCGCGCCGTGCTGCTGACCGCCAAGGCCGTCGCCCTGGAGGATCGCGACCCCGCCGCCGCCAAGGCCCTCGCGGTCGAGGCCCACGGCCTCGCGCCGACCCTCGTTCCCGCCGCGGTCGTGGCCGGGCGCCTCTACGCCGCGGACGGCGACGCCCGCAAGGCCTCCCGCGTCATCGAGACGGCCTGGAAGGCGACGCCCCATCCCGATCTCGCGGAAGCCTATGCCCATGCCCGCCGCGGCGATTCCCGCCTGGACGAGCTGAAGCGCGTCGAATACCTCGCCCGCCTCGTTCCCTCCCATCCCGAGGGGCTGATGGCGGTCGCCCGTGCCGCCATCGACGCCGGCGAATTCGCCGTCGCCCGCCGCGCCCTCGACGAGATCACCACCGGCCGGCCGACCCAGCGCGCCTGCCTGCTGCAGGCCGAGATCAGCGCCAAGGAGCACGGCGACCACGGGCGCGCGCGCGAATGGATGGCCCGCGCGCTCCGCGCCGCCCGCGACCCCGTCTGGACCGCCGACGGCCAGGCGAGCGACGTCTGGCTGCCCGCCTCGCCGATCACCGGGCGCCTCGACGCCTTCGAATGGAAGGTGCCGGTGGCCGAAATCGGCGGCCCGGTCCTGCAGGTCGACGACGTGCTCGCCGACCACCACGAGGCCGAGCAGCCGGTGGCGCCGACCCCGGTCATCGACATGGCGCCCGCGGCGATCGAGCTCGCCCCCGAGCCTCCTCCGGCCCCGCCGGAGCCGGCACCTGTCGAGGCGGCGAGGCCGCAGGAGCCCGAGCCCGCTCCGGCGCCGCAGGTCGAGACAGCGGTGCAGCCTCCCGCCCCGCCCCCGGCCGAGCCCGCCAACGACCCGGCCCCCGCGCCGACGACGCGGCCGAAGATCGTCCCGACCGAGACCGTGTTCCCGATGGCGCGGCCGCCGGACGATCCCGGCCCGGAGACGCCGGCGTCCGCGCCGGCACGACGCAGCTCGTTCTTCGGCGGCTGACAGGGCGCTTCCCGTCTTGCCGCCCGGCCCGCCGGCGTGAGATAGAGGGCGCGCCGGTCCCGTAGCTCAGCAGGATAGAGCAGCGGTTTCCTAAACCGAAGGTCAGGGGTTCGAATCCCTTCGGGACCGCCAGACCTCACGCCGCCCGCTTCGACGACGCCCAAAGATGACGGAGCGGCTGGCCGCCGCCCCGTCCCTCGTCGTCACTCCGCCGCGTCGGCGAGCGCCGGGTAGTCGACGTAGCCCTTCTCGCCGCCGCCATAGAGGGTGGCGCGGTCGAGCTCGTTGAGCGGCGCGTCGAGGCGCAGGCGCTCCACCAGATCCGGATTGGCGATGAAGGCCTTGCCGAAGGCGACGAGGTCGGCCTTGCCGTCACGCACCGCCTCGATGGCGAGGTCGCGGGTATAGCCGTTGTTGGCGATATAGGCGCCCGAGAAGGCCTTGCGCAGCGCCACCCAGTCGAAGGGCACGTTGTCGCGCGGGCCGCCGGTGGCGCCCTCGACGACGTGAATGAAGGCGATGCCGCGCTTCGACAGTTCCGACACGAAGAGGCCGAAGACCGCGGCCGGATCGGAGGTGACGGTGTCGTTGGCCGGGCTCACCGGCGAGAGGCGGATGCCGAGCCGGGTCTTCGGGAAGACCTTGAGGATGGCGTCCACCACCTCGAGGCCGAAGCGCACTCGGTTCTCCGGCGAGCCGCCATAGGCGTCCTGCCGCTGGTTGGCGCCGTCCTTCAGGAACTGGTCGATGAGATAGCCGTTGGCGCCGTGGATCTCGACGCCGTCGAAGCCGGCCTTCAGCGCATTGGCGGCGGCATCGGCATATTCGCCGACGACGCCCGGAATCTCGTCGAGGGTGAGGGCGCGCGGCGGCGTCACGTCGGCGAAGCCGCCGGCGATGTAGGTCTTGGACTTGGCCGCGATGGCGGAGGGGGCGACCGGCGCGCCGCCGTTGAGCAGCGATTCGTGCGAGACGCGGCCGACATGCCAGATCTGGGCGAACATGCGCCCGCCGGCGGCATGGACCGTGTCCGTGACGGTCTTCCAGCCGGCGATCTGCGCCGGGCTGTAGAGGCCGGGGGTCTGGAGATAGCCCTGGCCCTGCGGCGAAACCTGCGTGCCTTCGGAGATGATGAGGCCGGCGCTGGCGCGCTGGCGATAATAGGTGGCGGTGAGCGCGTTGGCGGCGTCGGTGCCCGGCGTCGCGCGGTTGCGGGTCAGCGGCGCCATGACGATGCGGTTGGGCAACGTCAGGTCGCCGAGGGTGAAGGGCTGGAACAGCGGGCTCGGATCCTGGCTCATCGATGGTCTCCTGGGATGAAGGGGCGGCCTCGACGGGCCGCGCAGCGGAAAGGGACAAGGCCGATCTGGTGGCGCTGCTGCAGTGCAGCAAGGCGGCCGGCCGGCACGGTGCGATCACATCGGGGTGTGGTTCAGCCGGAGAGGGCGCGGGCCGCCTCGATGGCGAGCGGCGCGAAGCGCTTGCGGAAGTCCTCGACCGACCAGTCGGCGAGCGAACCCGCGATGTGGATGGCGCCGGCGGGCATGTTGCGCTCCTTCACCACGGCTGCGGCGACGACGATCTCGCCCATCAGCGCCTCTTCCTGGACATAGGCATAGCCGTCGCGCCGGGCCTCCTCGATGCGCTGGCGGATCAGCGCCGGGTCGACGATGGTCTTCGGCGTCAGTGGCGCGAGCTTCGAGCGCCGCAGGATGTCGTCGGCGTGGCGATCGTCGAGGCAGGCGAGCATGGCGCGCCCGCCGGCGGTGGCGAAGGTCGGCATGCGGCGCCCCGAGAGCGTGGCGTAGAAGGTCTCGCGCTTGCTCTGCAGGCGGATGGCATAGAGGATCGTCACGTCGTCGAAGAGGCTGAGATCCACCCGCTCGCCGCAGGTCTTGCGCAGTTCGGTGAGGATGGGCGTCGCCCGCTCGATCAGCGGGTTCGAGCGCAGGTAGTCGAAGGACCGGTCGAGGATGCGCCGACCCGGGACGACGCCGGTGCCGGTCGGCGAGCGCTCCAGGTAGCCGAGGACGAGCAGGGTCTGCACCACGCGCTGGGCCGCGCTCTTCGAGATCTTCGCGCCCTTGGCGACCTCCGCCAGGGAGAGCGGCCGCGGGCTGCGGGCGAAGGCCTCGAGCACGTAGAAGGAGCGGGCGGCAGACTTCAGGAACAGCCGCTCGTCCACCTCGATGATCGGCTCGCGTTCTGGCGCCTGGTAGCGGCGCTCGAAACCCTGCTGCGTCGACACGGTGATGATCCCCTCGATGGCGGCCCGAAGCGTGTTCCGGAACGGTTGTATCGATCATCAATACTCATGCAAAGACCCGCCGGCCTCCTGCGCAGCCGCCATGCACGGGATGCGTTCCGTCAGTCGATATGGGAGAGCGGCCGGCTGATGTCCTCCAGCGAGCGCCGCTCGGCGGCGACGCCCCATCGCAGCATGACACCCGCGGCGATGACCATGAGGGCGGCGCCGAACAGGTAGCCGCCGAACAGCGACCAGCGGGAGCCCGTCTCGATGAGCGTGCCGAAGAGCCAGGGTCCGACGATGCCGCCGATCCCCGTGCCGATAGCATAGAAGATCGCGATGGCGAGCGCCCTGAGCTCGAGCGGGAAGGTTTCGCTCACCGTGAGATAGGCGGCGCTGGCGGCGGAGGAGGCGAAGAAGAAGATCACCATCCAGGCGATCGTCTGGGTCTGGGCCGTCAGCATCCCCTCGGCGAACATCCAGCCCGTCGCGGCCAGCAGCAGGCCGGACATGGTGTAGGTCAGCGCGATCATGGGACGGCGGCCCCAGGTGTCGAAGAAGCGGCCGAGCACGATGGGGCCGAGGACGTTGCCCAGCGCGAAGGGCAGGATGTACCAGCCGACCTGGTTCGCCGCGATGCCGTAGAAGTCGGTGAGCACCAGGGCGTAGGTGAAGAAGATGGCGTTGTAGAAGAAGGCCTGCGCCGCCATCAGCACGAAACCGACGGCCGAGCGGCCGCGGTGGCGGTGCAGCAGCGTGTGGAACACGTCCGAGAAGGGCGTGGAGGCCCGCGCCCTGAGACGCATCTTCGGCAGGGGCGTGTCGGGGATGACGTGGCCCTCGGCGCGCATGCGGGCCTCGATGCCTGCGACGATGGCCTCCGCCTCGGCGATCCGGCCGTGGGTCATGAGCCAGCGCGGGCTTTCCGGCAGCCACAGGCGCATGAGGAAGATGACGAGGGCGAGCAGCGCGCCGATGAGGAAGGCGGCGCGCCAGCCGTAGTCCGGCGACAGGTAGGCCGGGTCGAGGAGGACGATGGCCCCGACGGCGCCGAGAGCCGCGCCGATCCAGAACGAGCCGTTGATGACGAGGTCGGTCCAGCCCCTGACCCGCGCCGGCACCAGTTCCTGGATGGTCGAGTTGATGGCGGCATATTCGCCGCCGATGCCGGCTCCCGTGACGAAGCGGCAGAGCATGAAGGTCCAGAGATTCCAGCTGAAGGCCGTCGCCGCAGTGGCGACGAGATAGACCGACAGGGTGATGAAGAAGAGCTTCTTGCGGCCGAGCCGGTCGGTGAGCCAGCCGAAGAACAGCGCGCCGAGCACGGCGCCGGCGAGATAGGCGCTTCCCGCGAGGCCGACGTCCAGGTTGGAGAACTGCAGCACGGGGCTCGCCTTCAGCGCGCCGGCGACCGTGCCGGCGAGCGTCACCTCCAGCCCGTCGAGGATCCAGGTGATGCCGAGCGCGGCGACCACCAGCGTGTGGAACCGCCCCCATGGCAGGCGGTCGAGGCGCGCGGGAATGTCGGTTTCGATGACCGGGCCCTCGCCCGCCTGTGTGGTCTTGGTCGTCACGCCAGCCTCCTCGCGCCCCTCACGCAACGCGTGCCGGGCCGTCAGGTTTCGCGGCGCCGCCCCTCAATCGCCGTTGGCGAACTCCTGCACCCGCTGGCGTTTGCGCAGCCGCGAGGCGTCGAGGAGGATCTGTCCGGCCCAGCGGTAGACGTTGCGCTCGCGGACATGGCTGCGCATCAGCCGCATGCGCTCGCGCTGCTCGGCCTCCGGCATCACCAGGGCACGGCCGATGGCCTCCGCCATGCCCTGCACGTCGTAGGGGTTGATGATCAGCGCCTCCGACAGTTCGCTCGAGGCACCGGCGAAACGGGAGAGGACGAGCGTGCCCTGTTCGTCGTCACGGGCCGCGACGAACTCCTTGGCGACCAGGTTCATGCCGTCGTGCAGGCTCGACACCACGCAGATGTCGGCGGCGCGGAACAGTTCGTAGACGTCCTCCGGCTCGTGGTGGCGGATGACGAGGTGGATCGGCTGGTAGCCCTCGCTGCCGTGGCGCGCATTGACCTCGGCGGTGATCCGCACCGCATCCTCCTGTAGCGCCGTGTAGCTGGCGAGCTTCGAGCGCGTCGGCGCCACGATCTGGATGAAGGTGAAGCGCCCCTTCCATTCGGGCTGGCGGGTCAAGAGCTCGTCGATGGCGAGAAGCCGGTCGAGGATGCCCTTGGTGTAGTCGAAGCGCTCGATGCCGACGCCCACCTTCATGTCGGGGGAGAGGCCGTAGCGCTCGCGCACCGCCCGCCGGCAGGCTTCGACCGGCTGTTGGGACAGGAGGGCCGCCGGCGGCCATTCGATGGAGATCGGATAGGGTCGGACCATCGTCTCCTCGCCGCCGAAGACCACCGAGCGGTGCTCGCGGTCGATGCGGCTCTCCATGAAGCGGTCGACGGTCTCGAAGAAGTTGTTGCAATAGGCCTGGGTGTGGAAGCCGAGGACGGTCGAGCCGAGGAGGCCGGCGATGATCTCCTCCTTCCAGGGGCAGATGCCGAAGGCCTCGGCGTTCGGCCAGGGGATGTGCCAGAAGGTGAGGATCGTCGCCTTCGGCAGCTGCTCGCGGATCATCCGCGGCAGCAGGGCGAAGTGATAGTCCTGGACCATGATGATCGGGTCCGGCCGCGTCGCCTCGCGCACCACGGCGTCGGCGAAGCGCTGGTTGATCGCCACATACTGCTGCCAGTCGCTGTCGCGGAAGATCGGGCGCACATAGGCGAGATGGCAGAGCGGCCACAGGCCCTCGTTGGAGAGACCGTAATAGTAACCCTCCTGCTCCTCGTCGGTGATCCAGATGCGGCGCAGCCGATAGGCGGGCTTGGCCGGCGGGACGGCGACATGGTCCTCCCGGTCGACGGTGTCGCGGTCGGCCGAGCCCGAACCGTGGGCGACCCAGACGCCGCCGCAGGCGCGCATGACCGGCTCCAGCGCCGAGACGAGGCCGCTGGCCGGCCGCTGCACCACGATATGGTCGCCGTCGCGGTTGTGGATGTAGGGCTCGCGGTTGGAGACGACGAAGACCTCCGCATCCGGAAGCTCCTTCTCCAGGAGGTCCTGCAGCGTGGACGGCGACCACTCCACCGGCGTGCCGTCCTCCTGCCGGATCTTCTCGCGGAAGTCGCGCAGCAGGCCGCGGATCTCCCGGCTCTCCTCCTGCACCCGCGGATCCATGACGCTGCGCGAGCGCGCCGGGCGGCCGGCCTTCAGGTCCTGGATGCTGGAGAGCACCGCGCGCATGTAGCGGCGCTGGAGGAGGCCGACCATCAGCGTGGTCACGGCGCCCACCAGCAGCAGCAGGGCGAGGCCGACCATCATCAGATACCAGCGCGCCTCGACGATGCGGTCGGCGACGAAACCGAGCTCGTGCAGGATGACGAGATGGGCGGACTGGCCGGCGGCGGCGATGGGGAAGACGCCGATGAGCACCCGCTCCCCGGCAATGCGCACGCGGGTGAACCTCGCCGCGGACTCGCTCGCGCCCGCCGCGGGCGGAATGCGGCAGTCGAGGTCCCGCGGCATCCGCGGGGTCGCCACCGTGATGCGCCCCTCGGCATCGCAGAGCCCCAGCGCCATGATCCGTTCGTCGGTGGTCAGACGCTGGAAGAAGGGGATGAGTTCCTGGGTCTGCCCGGCGAGCTCACGCTCCACCCGGTCGCGGATGGAGTTGAACACGAGTTCGGAGCGCAGCTCGACGTCGCGGCGCGCCCATTGCTCGATCAGCGAGTTCGACAGCGGCACGAGCGCTGCGAACAGGCCGGCCAGGGCCGCGACGGCCATGGCCAGGACGATGGCGCCTCGGGTGAATTGCTTCATCGCACCTGATCCGGGCCCCGGCCCCGCGAGTCGCGGAACGCCTTGCCCCCTCCGTTTGCTGGCCGGCTCCCGCGGAACGGGAGGTCCGGACCGTGATCGTCGGCCTGCCCCGGACGGGGCCGGCGGCTAGTGAATCCAGTCGCGCGACAGCCGCATCGCCGTGACGATGATGCCGACCATCGAATAGGTCTGCGGGAAGTTGCCCCAGAGGTCCCCGGTCTCGGGATCGATGTCCTCGGAAAGGAGGCCCACGTGGTTGCGCCGGGCCAGCAGCGCCTCGAAGATCTCGCGCGCCTCCTCGACCCGTCCGATGGCGTAGAGCGCGTCGGCGAGCCAGAAGGTGCAGATGGTGAAGGACGTGGAGGGCGTGCCGAAGTCGTCGCGCTCGTCGTAGCGCAGCAGATAGCCCTGCCGCGTCAGCCGCTTCTGCAAGGCCTCGACCGTCCGCACGAAGCGCGGATCGGTCGCTTCCACCACGCCGAGTTCATGCAGGAGGAGCGTGCTGGCGTCGGCGCCGCTGCCGTCGAAACTGGCGGCGAAGAAGCCCTCGGTCTCGTTCCAGGAGCGCTCCAGGATGGCGGCGCGGATCCGCTCCGCATGGGCCTGCCAGTAGTCCTGCCGCACCCGAAGCTCGAGGCGTTCCGCGATCTTCGCCAGCCGGTCGCAGGCGGCGAAGCACATGGCCGCCGAATGGGTGTGGATCGATTGCCGGCCGCGATATTCCCAGATGCCGGCGTCGGGCTCGAAGGCCATGGCCGCCGCGGTCTCGCCGAGCGCCTCCAGTTCATGGAACAGCGCGGCGTCGCCGAGCTTCGGCAGCCGGTGGTCGTAGAACATCTGCGACGCGGCGAGGATCATGCTCCCCGTCACGTCGTGCTGGACCTGCTCGGCCGCCGCATTGCCGATGCGCACCGGGCCGTCGCCGTCGAAGCCGGTGAGCGATTCGGAGATCCACTCGTGCAGCGAGTGCTCCGGCACGATGGCGTAGACCGGCTTGAGGTAGGGCCCCTTCTCCGTCGCGATGACCGAGCGCATGTAGTCGAGGAAGCGCTCCATGGTCAGCGTCGCGCCGAGCTTGTTGAGGGCGTGGACGGTGAAATAGGCGTCGCGCAGCCAGCAGAAGCGGTAGTCCCAGTTGCGCCCCGTGCCCGGCGCCTCGGGAATGGATGTGGTGAGCGCCGCGACGATGGCGCCCGTCTCCTCGCAGGAGCACATCTTCAGCGTCACCGCCGCGCGGATGACCGCGTCCTGCCATTCGTAGGGAATGGAGAGGTAGCGCACCCAGTCCAGCCAGTATTGCCGGGTCGAGCGCAGGAAGGCGAACCAGACGTCCTCGATCGAATTCGGGAAGGTCTCGTCGGCGTGGACGATCAGGGTCATCGGCCGGGTGACGACGAATTGCGCCTCCGACGACAGGTAGGCCACCGGGATGTCCGAGGTCAGGCGGACCGCACCGGCCTCCGATACGTAGCGGATATGGTTGGAGCCGGGGATGGGACGGCCGTCGTGGCGCCCATAGGCCATGGTCGGCCGCATCTTCACCCGGACCCGCGGCGTGCCGGCGATGGGTTCGATGCGCCGGAGGATCATCGGCGGGCGGAAGATGCGGTCATACTGCTTGAACCGCGGGGCGAAGTCGGTCACCCGGATGGCCGAGCCGTCGGCCGCCGTCATCACCGTGATGAGGATCGCGGTATTGCGCTCGTAGGACTGGGTCGACGCGGTCATACCCTCCAGCTCTACCGACAGGAATCCGCGCTGCGGGTCGGGGCCGCCGACGAGGGCCGAGAACAGCGGATCGCCGTCGATGCGCGGCCAGCAGGTCCACAGGATCCGCGCCTTCTGGTCGATCAGCGCGGCGATGGTGCTGTTGCCGATGATCGCCATGGGCGGCGGCGCCGGGCGCTGGATATGGGTCGAGGCGTCTGTCATGGAGCTTGCCTTGATTGTCATCGGCTGTGAGCGGCAAGCGCCGCGATGAAGTCACGGACCTCGCCGGCATGGCGGAACGGCTCGTCCCCGGCCCTGAAATGTTCGCCGGCGACCTTGAGGCCGAAGCCCCCGGAGGCCTGCGCGACGGCGAAGGCGTCCTCGTCGGCCTTGTCGTCGCCCATCATCACGGGGATGCGCCCGGCATAGGGCGTCCGGCGCATGAACTCGGCCAGAGCGGTGCCCTTGGAGGTGCCGTTGGGGATGATCTCGATGACGGCCCTGCCGTCCTTGAGATGATGGTCGAGGTTGAGGCGGTCGATGACCTCTTCGAGCGCCGCCCGCAGGCGCCCGCCGGCGGCCGGCACCTGGCGGAAATGCACCGTGAGGATCGCGCCCTTGTTCTCCAGGCGGAAGCCGGGCTCGGCCGCGACGATCTTCACCACCTCGGCGATGAGCTCGCGGGGCGCCTCCAGGGCCGCGGGTGATCCCCCTGCCGTCAGAGGAAAATTGAACTCGATCCCGTGCAGTCCCGAGGCTTCGAGCCCCGCCGCGCCGATATACTCCGCCACCTGCCGCAGCGGGCGGCCGGTGATGATGCCGAGAGCCCCGCCCAGCATCGTCCGCACGCGCCCGAGATTGGTCGCGAGGTCGGCGGGAACCATGACCTCTTCCGGCCGTTCGGCGATCTCGACGAGCGTCCCGTCGAAATCCGAGAACAGGGCATAGCGGTCGGGCCGGGCGGTGATCTGCGCCATGAGGTCGGCCAGGACCGGATGGGCGCTGGGTGTCACGAGCATGCGCCGGAACCGGCGATGCGGAATGCGGGCCGAGCCGCGTTCAACCCAGACCTGGACAGCAAAAACCGCACGGAGATACCGGTCCCTCGATTCGACCCAATATCCCGGCAACACCCGACGCCGCGTTCGGTTCCCTCCCCGGCCGCAGCGCCGCCGCCAGCGCCCCGGAACGAGGCCGGGGGCCGCGCGTTGATGGGTCCGGTAGAAGCGAGGGGGCGAGACGATGGCCAAGGCGGCGGCGACGAAACAATCCGGCAAGGCCAACGGCAACCGGGAGCCGATCGCCGGCCACGGCGCCGAACAGCTCCCGTCGGTGGCCATCTCCAGCTACAATCTCGAGCTGCGCGACAAGGAAGGCTTCATCGGCGACCGCGCCAGCAAGCGCGCCTTCTCCGCCAAGCTCGACGAGTGGCGCGACAAGCTCGGCAAGCTCGACGCCGACCCCTTCGGCGACGTCGAGACGGCGGAATTGAGCAAGAAGCAGCTCGACAAGATCATGCAGGGTGAGGACAAGGAGGCGGCGGCCGTCGTCCATGGCGCCATCGAGGACTTCGCCCAGGAGCTCGCCGGCGTCATCCGCCGCTTCCGGCGCACCAAGGCCTGGGCGAACGTCGCCCGCATCGCGGTCGGCGGCGGCTTCCGCAACAGCCGCATCGGCGAGTTCGCCATCGCCCGCACCGACATCCTGCTCAAGGCGGACGGTGTCGACGTCGCCCTGAAGCCGATCCGCCACCACCCCGACGAGGCCGGGTTGATCGGCGCCGCCCACCTCATGCCCGCCTGGACGCTGTCTGGGCACGACGCGATCCTCGCCGTCGACATCGGCGGAACCAATATCCGCGCCGGCGTCGTGGCGCTCCACATGAAGAAGGCCAAGGACCTTTCGAAGGCCGAGGTCTGGAAGTCTGACCTCTGGCGCCACGCCGACGACGAGCCCTCCCGCACCGCGACGGTGGACAAGCTGGCCGCCATGCTCGAGGACCTGGTCGGCCGGGCGGCCAAGGAAGGCCTGAAGCTCGCGCCGGTGATCGGCATCGGCTGCCCCGGCATCATCGTCCCGGACGGCTCCATCGACCGCGGCGGCCAGAACCTGCCCGGCGGCAACTGGGAGAGCGAGCACTTCAACCTGCCCGCCGCCCTCGCCAAGGCGATCCCCGAGATCGGGGGCCACGAAACCTTCGTCGTCATGCACAACGACGCGGTGGTTCAGGGCCTCAGCGAGGTGCCGGACATGCAGGACGTGGCGGAATGGGGCGTCGTCACCATCGGCACCGGCCTCGGCAACGCCACCTACGTCAACCGCGGCAAGGAGTGATCGCCAGCGGCCTCAGCCCCGCGCGCCGAAGATGGCGCTGCCGACCCGCACATGGGTCGCGCCCATGGCGATGGCAGTCGGATAGTCGGCGCTCATGCCCATGGAGACGGTCTTCAGGCCGTTACGCCTCGCGATGGTGGTCAAAAGGGCGAAATGCGGCGCTGGCGGCTCGTCGGCGGGAGGAATGCACATGACGCCCTCGACGTCGAGGCCATAGGTCTCGCGGCAGGCGCGGATGAAGGCGTCGGCCTCCTCGGGGAGAACGCCACCCTTCTGCGGCTCCGCGCCCGTGTTCACCTGCACGAGGAAGCGCGGGCGGCGCGTGCCGCCGGCCTTCTGGATCTCCTTCTGCAGTTCCTTCGCCAGCGACGGACGGTCGAGCGTTTCGATGACGTCGAAGAGCGCGACGGCCTCCTTGGCCTTGTTCGACTGCAGCGGCCCGATCATGTGGACCTCGGCATCCGGATAGCGCTGGCGCAACTCCGGCCACTTGCCCTTGGCGTCCTGCACGTAGTTCTCGCCGAAGACCCGCTGTCCCGCAGCCAGCACCGGCTCGATGGCTTCGATGGGGAAGGTCTTGGACACCGCCACCAACGTCACCGACCCCTCCGGGCGTTTCGCATCGGCCGTCGCGGCGGCGATGGCGGAGCGGACCTCGGCGAGGCGGCTGACGGCGTCGGACATGGGCGGTCTCCTCGAACGCGGCCTCCGCTAGCATGGTGCGGCGCCGGGGGCCAGCCGCCCCACACGCGCCAAATCCTTGACCGGCCGGGCCCTTTCGTGTGTTGTCCGCGCTCGCTTTTGCCCTGATTTCCGGACCTGCCGCCCATCATGTCGACCGAACGCTACAATGCCCGCACCGCCGAGCCGAAATGGCGCGCGGTCTGGGACGAGAAGGCCATCTTCGAGACGAAGAACGACGATCCGCGGCCGAAATACTACGTCCTCGAGATGTTCCCCTATCCCTCGGGGCGCATCCACATGGGCCATGTCCGCAACTATACGATGGGCGACGTGGTGGCCCGCTACAAGCGCGCCCGTGGCTTCAACGTGCTCCATCCCATGGGCTGGGACGCCTTCGGCCTCCCGGCCGAGAACGCCGCCATGGCCTCCAAGGTCCACCCGAAGGAATGGACCTACGCCAACATCGCCACGATGAAGGCGCAGCTGAAGAGCATGGGCCTGTCGCTCGACTGGTCGCGCGAGCTCGCCACCTGCGATCCCTCCTATTACCGCCACCAGCAGAAGCTCTTCGCCGATTTCATGCGGGCGGGCCTGGTCGAGCGTCGCTCCGCCAAGGTCAACTGGGACCCGGTCGACCAGACCGTGCTGGCCAACGAGCAGGTCATCGACGGGCGCGGCTGGCGCTCCGGCGCGCTCGTCGAGCAGCGTGACCTCACCCAGTGGTTCCTGAAGATCACCGACTATTCCTACGACCTCCTGACCGCGCTGGACGGCCTCGACCGCTGGCCGGACAAGGTCCGGCTGATGCAGAAGAACTGGATCGGCCGTTCCGAGGGCCTGATGGTCCGCTGGGCGCTGAAGGCGGGCACGGCGCCCGCTGGCCATTCCGAGCTCGAGATCTACACGACGCGGCCGGACACCCTGTTCGGCGCCGCCTTCATGGCGATCGCCCCCGACCACCCGCTCGCGAAGGCCGCCGCCGAGACCAACCCCGACCTCGCCGCCTTCTCGGACGAGTGCCGCCGCATGGGCACCTCGGTGGCGACGCTGGAGACGGCGGAGAAGCTCGGCTTCGACACCGGCATCAGGGCGGTGCACCCCTTCGATCCGACCTGGGAAGTGCCGGTCTATGTCGCCAACTTCATCCTGATGGACTACGGCACCGGCGCCATCTTCGGCTGCCCCTCGGGCGACCAGCGCGACATCGAATTCGCCACCAAGTACGGCCTGCCCTTCAAGACGGTCGTGAAGCCGGCCGATGCGGGCGAAGATTTCGCCGTCACGGACACCGCCTATGACGGCGACGGCGTGATGATCAATTCGCGCTTTCTGGACGGGCTGACCACCGGGGCCGCCTTCGCCGAGGTCGCCTCGCGGCTGGAGAAGACGACGCTCGGCAATGCCCCCGTCGCCGCCCGCAAGGTCAATTTCCGCCTGCGCGACTGGCTCATCTCGCGCCAGCGCTACTGGGGCTGCCCGATCCCGGTCGTCCATTGCGACGATTGCGGCGCCGTGCCGGTTCCGGACGCGCAGCTGCCCGTCCTGCTCCCCGACGATGCCGACTTCTCCAAGCCCGGCAACCCGCTGGACCGCCACCCGACCTGGAAGCACGTCGCCTGCCCGTCCTGCGGCAAGCCGGCCCGTCGCGAGACGGACACGATGGACACCTTCGTCGATTCGTCCTGGTACTTCGCGCGCTTCACCGATCCCTGGCGCACCGACACCCCGACCGACCCGGCCGTGGTCGACGCCTGGCTGCCGGTGGACCAGTATATCGGCGGCATCGAGCACGCGATCCTGCACCTGCTCTATTCGCGCTTCTTCACTCGCGCCATGAAGGCGACCGGCCATGCGGGGCTGGACGAGCCGTTCCGCGGCCTGTTCACGCAGGGGATGGTGGTCCACGAGACCTATCGCGACCCCGACGGCGCCTATGTGACCCCGGCCGAGGTGACGATCACGGGCGAGGGAGACCAGCGCCGGGCCGTGCTCAAGGGCTCCAACGCGCCCGTCGAGATCGGCTCCATCGAGAAGATGTCGAAGTCGAAGAAGAACGTCGTCGATCCCGACGACATCATCGACACCTACGGCGCCGACACCGCCCGCTGGTTCATGCTCTCGGACTCGCCGCCCGAGCGCGACGTCATCTGGACCGAGGCCGGCGTCGAGGGCGCCAGCCGCTTCGTCCAGCGCCTCTGGCGCATCGTCGGCGAAATTGCGGCCGTGTCGCAGGGCGCGTCTGCCGCCACCTTCGGCGAGGAGGCGACGGCGGTCCGCCGGGCGGCGCACCAGGCCCTCGCCGCGGTCGAGGCCGACGTCGAGCGCCTCGCCTTCAACCGCTGCGTCGCGCACATCTACACCCTCGCCAACACGCTGGCGAAGACCCTCGACGCGGTCCGCGGCGTCACGCCTGCGCCCGACATGGCGGCGGCGCTGGCCGAGGCGGGCAGCATCCTGGTGCGGCTTGTCGCGCCGATGATGCCGCACCTCGCCGAGGAATGCTGGAAGGCGCTCGGCCATGCCGGCCTGGTCGCCGAGGAAGCCTGGCCGGTCGTGGATACCGCCATCCTGGTCGAGGACACGATCACTTTGCCGGTTCAGGTCAACGGCAAGAAGCGGGCGGACTTGACGATCGCGCGCGAGGCGGCCCAAAAGGATATCGAGACCGCCGCGATCGCCCTCGACGCCGTCCAGAAGGCGCTCGAAGGCCGCCCCGTCAAGAAGATCATCGTCGTGCCGCAGAGGATCGTGAATGTCGTGGGCTGACACCTCCTTCGCACGGATCGGCCGCCTCCTCGCGGTCTGCGCCTGCTCCGCCGCCCTCGCCGGCTGTTTCACGCCGCTCTACGGCGATCCGACCGCCGTCTCGGGCGGCCGCAATGCCCAGGCGGCGCTCCGCGACCTCGAAATCCCGGAAATTCCCGGCCGCAACGGCGTCATCCTGCGCAACGAGCTGATCTACCTGACCCAGGGCGGCGGCGGCCGCGCCGCGGCGCCGACCCATGTCCTGCGCGTCAGCGTCGGCGTCGACACCGTGCCCCTCGCACTGAACACGGCGGCCGGCCGCCCCTCGGCCCAGGCGATCACCGTGATCGGCAACTACACCATCACCCCCGTCGGTGCGCCGCAGGTTCTCCATCGCGGTTCGGCCTTCGCCTCCGCCTCCTTCGACCGCACGGCCCAGCGCCTCGCCTCCGACCGCGCCGTCATCGAGGCCCAGGAGCGCGCTACCAAGGCGCTGGCGGAGAACATCATCACCCAGGTGGCCGGCTGGTACGCGACGCAGCCGCGGTGACCGCGTGACCATCCTCAAGGGCGTCGAGATCGACCGTTTCGTCGCCGCTCCCGACCCCTCGCGCCCCGTCATCCTCGTCTACGGTCCCGATGGCGGCCTCGTATCGGAGCGCGCCCGGGCGATCGCGGGAAAGATCGCCTCCGATCTCGACGACCCCTTCACCGTCACCCGGCTCGACGGCGACACGCTCGCCTCCGACCCGGCGCGGCTTGCCGACGAGGCCGGCACGCTGCCCATGTTCGGTGGCCGCCGCCTCATCTGGGTCAAGGCCGGCGAGAAGCCGGTCGCCGCCGCCGTCGCGCCGCTTCTTGCCTCGCCTCCGGAAGGCGCCGCCATCCTTATCGAGGCCGGCGACCTGAAGAAGACGGCGCCGCTCCGCACCGATGCCGAACGCTCCGGCGCCGCCGCCGTCATCCCCTGCTACTCGGACGGCGAGGCGGACCTGAAACGGCTCATCGCCGAGGAAGCCCGCCAGGCCGGGCTCCAGGTCGATCCACAGGCCGTCACGCTTCTGGTCCAGATGCTCGGCGGCGATCGTGCGGCATCGCGCGCCGAAATCCGCAAGATCTGCCTCTATTGCCACGGCCAGGGCACGATCACGCCTGCGGACGTCGAGGCCGTCGCCGGCGAGAGCCTCACGCTCGGCGTCGACGCCATCGTCGATGCGGCGCTCGGCGGCCAGCCCGACGAACTCGACCGGCTGCTCCTCCGGGCGGAGGGCGCGGGCATCGCCGTCGCCCAGATCATTTCGGCCACGACTCGACATGCCATGAGCCTGCACAAGGCCCGCCTCGCGGTGGAAAACGGCACGCCGGCACGCAGCGCGGCTGAACGCTTCGAGCCGCCGGTTTTCTTCCGCCGCAAGGTGGCCGTGGAACGTCAGATCGGCCTGTGGACCGCCGAGCGGCTCCACAGGATCATCGTGCGGCTCGCGGAAGTGGGCTTCGAGGCGCGCGCCCGCGCCTCCATTGCGCCGACCCTCGCCGGACGCCTGCTCATGTCCATCGCGACGACCGCGCGCCAGGGCGCGCGCGGCTGAGCGAGGGGATCCGTCAGCCCCTGAGGCGCTGGCAGATGTCCTCGAGCTGCTCGAGCGAACGGTAGCGGATCCGCAATTCGCCCCCCGAGCCGCGGTGGTCGATGCTCACCGCCATGCCGAGCGCGTCCGACAGGGTCTTTTCCAGCGCCCGGGTATCGGCGTCCTTCTCCGTCCGCTCGCGCTGCTTCGGCGCGCGGCCGGCCTTCTCCGACTGTTCCTGCGTCAGCGCCTCGACCTGACGGACGTTGAGCCCTTGGTCGATGATCTGCGAGGCGAGTTTCGCCGGATCCTCGACCGCCAGCAGCGCGCGGGCATGGCCCGCCGTCAGCTGACCCTCGCGCAGCATGCCCTGCACGGGATCCGGCAGCTTCATCAGGCGCAGCGTGTTCGCCACGTGGCTGCGGCTCTTGCCGATGATCTTCGCGAGGTCGGTCTGGCTGTAGCCGAACTGCTCGATGAGCTCGTTGTAGCCCATCGCCTCTTCCAGCGGATTGAGGTCGGCGCGCTGCACGTTCTCGATGATCGCGAGCTCCAGCGCCTCGCGGTCGCCGACCTCCACCAGGTGGATCGGCACCTCGTGCAGCTCGGCGCGCTGCGCGGCGCGCCAGCGGCGCTCGCCGGCGACGATCTCGTAGGCATCCACGACGCCTGCGACCGTCCGGACGACGATCGGCTGGATGATGCCGCGCTCGCGGATCGAATCGGCGAGCTCCTGCAGGTCCTCCTCACGGAACATGCGGCGGGGATTGCGCGGATTGGCCCGGATGAACTCGATCGGCACCTTGCGGGTGGCGCGGACGCGATCGACGGCCGCCGTCTCCTCCCCGACGTCGCCGATGAGGGCGGCGAGGCCGCGCCCGAGCCGCGACCGGTTCGCATCCTCAGCCATGTCTTGTCTCCTTCGGGACGCCAACGTCACGACGTCGGCCGGCAAATCGGAACGTGGGCGAATCGAATCCATGGTTAGGCCGCCCGCAGCACGCGTTCGCGCTGGATGATTTCGGAGGCGAGACGCAGATAGGCCTGGCTGCCCACGCACTTGAGGTCATAGAGCAGCACCGGCTTGCCGTAGCTCGGTGCCTCCGACACCCGCACGTTCCGCGGGATGATGGTCTGGTACACCTTGTCGCCCATAAACTGGCGGACATCGTCCACCACCTGGGCCGAGAGATTGTTGCGTGCGTCGTACATGGTCAGCACGATGCCGTGGATCGTCAGGCGCGGGTTCAGCGTGGTCTTCACCTGCTCGACGGTCTTGATCAGCTGGGACAGGCCTTCGAGCGCGAAGAACTCGCACTGCAGCGGCACCAGGATGGCATCCGCCGCCGTCATGGCGTTGATCGTCAGCAGGTTGAGCGAGGGTGGGCAGTCGATCAGCACGTAGCTGTAGTCGCCGCCGAGGCTCTCCACCGCCCGGCGCAGCCGGTAGGCCCGGTCACGCGAACTGGCGATCTCGAGCTCGACGCCGGAGAGATCCATGGTGGAGGGCGAAATCGACAGCCGGGGAACCGAGGTCTCCTGGATCGTTTCGGCGAGGGAATGGTCACCGACCAGCACGCTGTAGGTCGACTTCGCGCGGGCCCGCCGATCGATCCCGAGACCCGTGGAGGCGTTGCCCTGGGGATCGAGGTCGAGGATCAGCACCCGCTCGCCGATGGCCGCCAGCGCCGTCCCCAGGTTGATGGCGGTGGTGGTCTTGCCGACGCCGCCCTTCTGGTTGGCGAGGGCGAGGACCCTCGGCGCGGAATGGGGTGAGGCGGCGGGCAGGAGCGACATGGGTCACGTCCGATCTGGAGGTCATCCGGCTTTTTCGGAGAGGTCGCCGACCACGAGGATCCGGCCCCGACTCTCCGTTACGCTCGGGATCGATTGGTGCGTGAATCTCCAATATTTAGCGGCGTCCGTCAATTCAGACACCACATCTTGCCCCTTCGGAAAGATTCCCACCGCGCCAGTTTTCAACAGGGGATTGGCCAGTCGCAGCAGATCCGCCAGTGGAGCCAGCGCCCGGGCCGTGACGACCTCCGCATCCAGTGGCTCACGGCCCACCACATCCTCGATCCGTTTGGCCCAGACCCTGACCGGCACCTTCATTTGCCGGGCCGCCTCCTGGAGGAAGGCGGCCTTGCCGAGCTTGCTTTCGATGCAATGGACTTCGGCGCCCTCCATGCCTTTCAGCGCGGCGGCGATCACCAGAGCGGGCAGCCCGCCGCCCGATCCCATGTCCACCCACCGGCGGGCAGCGGGCGCCAGCCGAAAGAGTTGCAGGCTGTCGGCCACATGGCGCGACCAGACCGCATCGAGCGTCGATGCCGATACGAGGTTCTTGGTGGGATTCCAGCGTCGCAGCAACGCGACGTAGAGGGCCAGCGCCTCGGCCGTTTCACGTGAAACAGGGACGCCCGCCAGATGCGCCGCCTCCAGCGCTTGGTCGACGCTCACGCGGCGGTCCTCGCTGCCGCGCGCCGGGCCCAGACCGCGATCAGGGTCAGGGCGGCCGGTGTCATGCCGTCCATGCGGGCGGCCTGGCCGAGCGTCCGCGGCCGGTAGGTGCGGAGCTTGGCGCGGATCTCGTTGGAGAGACCCGGCAAGGCATCGACGTCGAAGTCCTCCGGCAGCCCCAGGTTCTCATCACGCCGGTGCGCGTCGATCTCGGCCTGCTGGCGGTCCAGATAGACCGCGTAATGCGCGTCGATCTCGATCTGCTCGGCGAGCGCCCTCGGGACCGACGAGAGCTCAGGCCAGACGCGGCAGAGGGTCGCCCAATCCATGTCCGGCCGCGACAGCAGCTCGAAGGCGCTGCGCCGAATGCCGTCCTGGTTGATGCTGAGGCCTGCCGCCGCGCCCTGATTGGGTGTCAGCGTCAGTGCCTCGAGCCGCGCCCGGACGTCCGTCAGCGCATCGAGCTTGTGACGGAACCGAATCGAACGCGCCTCCCTCACACAGCCGATCGCAAGACCGAGCGGCGTCAGGCGCTGGTCGGCATTGTCGGCGCGAAGAGCGAGACGGAACTCGGCCCGCGAGGTGAACATCCGGTAGGGCTCGGTGATGCCGCGGCTGGTGAGGTCGTCGACCATCACCCCGAGGTAGCCTTCGTGGCGGCCGACGGTGATCGGATCGCCCCCGCCCGCGGTCAGTGCCGCATTGATCCCGGCGAGCAGGCCCTGCGCGCCCGCCTCCTCATAGCCGGTGGTGCCATTGATCTGGCCGGCGAGGAACAGGCCGCGGACCCGCCTCGTCTCCAGAGTCGGCTGCAGCTCGCGCGGATCGACATGGTCATACTCGATGGCATAGCCGAAGCGCTTGATCGCCACTCGCTCCAGGCCGGGGATGGAGCGCAGAAAAGCCGTCTGCACGTCTTCCGGCAGGGACGTCGAGAGCCCGTTCGGATAGACGGTGCTGTCGTCGAGCCCCTCGGGCTCGAGAAAGATCTGGTGGCCGTCACGGTCGCCGAAGCGGACGATCTTGTCCTCGACCGAAGGGCAGTAGCGCGGGCCTACGCCCTCGATGCGCCCGGAATACATCGCGGACCGACCGAGATTGTCGCGGATGATGGCGTGGGTCGCCGGGGTGGTGCGGGTGATGCCGCAGGCGATCTGGGGCGTGGTGATGCCATCGGTGAGGGTCGAAAAAGGTTCCGGGTCCGAATCGGCTTCCTGCATCTCGACCGAGGCCCAGTCGATCGTCGTGCCATCGAGCCGGGCGGGTGTCCCCGTCTTCAGCCGGCCGAGCGCGAACCCGGCGCGTTCGAGGCTGAGCGCCAGTCCGACGCTCGGCTGGTCGCCGTCCCGCCCCGCCGGCCATTGCCGCTCGCCGAGATGGATGACGCCGCGCAGGAAGGTGCCGGTCGTGATCACGATGGCCCCGGCGGAGAGCGTCACCCCTGAGGCCAGCGTCACGCCCGTGACCCGGCCGTCGCTCTCGACGAGGTCGCTCGCCTCCCCCGGCACGATCGTCAGCCCCGCCTGCTCCCGCAGCGCCGACTGCATGGCGGCGGCGTAGAGCTTGCGGTCGGCCTGGGTCCGTGGCCCCCGCACGGCCGGGCCCTTGCGCCGGTTGAGCATGCGGAACTGGATGCCGGCCTGGTCGGCCACGCGGCCCATGAGGCCGTCAAGGGCATCGATCTCGCGGACGAGGTGCCCCTTCCCGAGTCCCCCGATGGCCGGATTGCAGGACATGGCGCCGACCGTCTCGAACCGCTGGGTGACGAGCGCCGTCCGCGCGCCAAGGCGCGCGGCTGCCGCTGCCGCCTCACAGCCGGCATGGCCTCCACCGATCACCACAACATCGAAGCGACTGTCGCTCATGGTCCTCTTCCCGGCTCCCGTCATACCGGCGGCGGCGCCCGGGAGCAATCCGCCCGCACCAAGCGAATTGTTGCGTGACCGAATCGACCGTTTCACGTGAAACACCCTCGGGTAGGGCGTCTCACTTGCCGATGCAGAAGGCCGAGAAGAGTTGGTCGAGCATGGCTTCGGTGCCCACCCGGCCCCGGCTGCGCCCGAGGGCTGCCAGCCCCGACCGAAGCTGCTCGGCCACCAGTTCGGGCATTTCGTCCCAGTCCTCGACCGACAGCGCAGCGCGGACCGCCGCCGCCAGATCCTCGACGAGGAGGCGATGCCGCCGATGCACGATCACGGCCGGCTCGCCGCCAGCCTGCTGCGCCGCAAAGTTGGTGAGCGCCTCGATCAGCGCTCCCATCCCTTCGCCCGTGACGGCTGAGATCCGGTACTGCGCGCCGTCCAGCCTGTGGTCATCTCGGTCGATCTGGGGCTGGACCGGCCATACCGCCCCCGAATCGGTTCGCGGCGCCTGGGCCAGGGTCACCCCGTCCGCCGCGAGCCACAAGGTCAGGTCTGCGCCCGCGATCCGCTGCCGCGTCCGCCGGATTCCCTCCGCCTCCACCGGATCGGCCGTCTCGCGCAGCCCCGCAGTATCGACCAGGACGACGGCCACACCGCCGAGATCGAGATGGACCTCCAGGCTGTCGCGGGTGGTGCCGGCCTGCGGGGACACGATGGCGACGTCCCGCCGCGCCAGCGCGTTGAGCAGGGTGGACTTGCCGGCATTGGGCGGCCCGGCGATGGCGACGGTCACCCCGTCGCGAATGCGCTCGCCGCGGCCGGCGGAGCCGAGGAGTGCCGACACGTCGTCCGCCACCCGCGTCAGGTCGTGCCGGGCAGCGACGAGCGCGGCACTGGTCACGTCCCCCTCGTCGGGGAAGTCGATCGTCGCCTCTACCTGCGCGAGGATCGGCAGCAGGAGGGACTGGAGGCGGTCGGCCTCGGAGGTCAGGCGCCCGGAGAACAGGCCATAGGCCTGGCGGCGCTGCGCCTGTGTCTCTGCCTGCAGCAGATCCCCCAGCCCCTCGACCTCCGACAGGTCGAGGCGTCCGTTCTCGAAGGCCCGGCGGGTGAACTCGCCCGCCTCGGCCGGCCGGATGCCCGGAACGGCGAGGACGGCATCCAGGACCGCCGCAATGACGGCGCGGCCACCGTGGACGTGCAGTTCGAGCACGTCTTCACCGGTGAAGCTTCTGGGACCGGGAAACCAAAGCACCAGCGCCCGGTCGAGCGGCTCGCCGGTCTGGTCTCTGAGGGTCGCGAGCGTGGCGCGGCGGGGTTCCGGGAGGATGCCGGCTAGAGACTGGGCGGCGGCACCGGCCCGCTCGCCCGACACCCGGATCACCGCCACGCCCGAGGTTCCGGGCGGCGTGGACACAGAGGCAATGGTACCGGTTGTCATGGCGATCCCGCCGTTTCGCAGGCGAATCGGATGGCGGGCATCCGATTCGTTTCGCTCCTGAATCGGATCAGGTGTTCATCGAGTCGAAGAAGTCGCTGTTGACCTTGGTCTGCCGCAGCTTGTCGAGCAGGAACTCGATCGCGTCGACCGTGCCCATCGGATTGAGGATGCGGCGCAGCACGTACATCTTCTTGAGGATGTCCTGCGGGACCAGCAGCTCTTCCTTGCGGGTGCCGGAGCGCGTGATGTCGATGGCCGGGAACGTCCGCTTGTCCGCCACCTTGCGATCGAGAATGATCTCGGAGTTGCCGGTGCCCTTGAACTCCTCGAAGATCACCTCGTCCATGCGGCTGCCGGTATCGATCAGCGCGGTGGCGATGATGGTGAGGGAGCCACCCTCCTCGATGTTGCGGGCCGCGCCGAAGAAGCGCTTCGGGCGCTGCAGGGCGTTGGCGTCGACGCCACCCGTCAGCACCTTGCCCGAGGACGGCACCACCGTGTTGTAGGCGCGTCCCAGGCGGGTGATCGAATCGAGCAGGATGACGACGTCGCGGCCGTGCTCCACCAGGCGCTTGGCCTTCTCGATGACCATCTCGGCCACCTGCACGTGGCGCGTCGCCGGCTCGTCGAAGGTCGAGGAGATGACCTCGCCGTTCACCGAGCGCTGCATGTCGGTGACCTCTTCGGGCCGCTCGTCGATGAGCAGCACGATGAGATAGCATTCCGGGTGGTTGCGCGTGATCGACTGGGCGATGTTCTGCAGGAGCACCGTCTTGCCGGTCCGCGGCGGCGCCACGATCAGGGCGCGCTGGCCTTTGCCGAGCGGCACCACGACGTCCATGATGCGCGCCGAATAGTCCTTCTTGGTCGGGTCCTCGGCCTCCATCTTCAGCCGCTGGTTCGGATAGAGCGGCGTCAGATTGTCGAAGTTGACCTTGTGCCGGGCCTTTTCCGGCTCCTCGAAATTGATCCGGTTGACCTTCAGCAGGGCGAAATAGCGCTCGCCCTCCTTGGGAGAGCGGATCTGCCCCTCCACCGTGTCGCCGGTGCGCAGGCCGAAGCGGCGGATCTGCGAGGGCGAGACATAGATGTCGTCGGGACCCGCGAGGTAGTTGGCGTCCGGCGAGCGCAGGTAGCCGAAGCCGTCCTGGAGCACCTCCACCACGCCCTCGCCGATGATGTCGGTCTCCTGGGAGGCCAGCTGCTTCAGGCAGGCGAACATCAGCTCCTGCTTGCGCAGCGTCGAGGCGTTCTCGACCTGAAGCTCCTCGGCGAAGGCGAGAAGCTCCGTCGGGGACTTCGACTTGATGTCCTGGAGTTTGATCTGCTGCATCGGAACCACAAATGGCTGGGAACGGCCGGTGGCGCGGAACTCGGGACGAAGGTCCGGGCCGGATCGGGGAAGGCGACTGGATGCAGATCGGGGCCGGAACCTGAAAACGCGGGTGCCGCCCGGGTGCGGGCCGTGCTCTTCGGGAGAGCCGCCGCGCAAGACCCTGTCTGCGTGAGGAGGGAATTCCGCAATAAGCCCTGAACCCGGCGATTGCAAGTGCCGCCGCCGAGACCGCCCGCCGCCGAGACCGTTTCAGAACGGCTTGACGATCACCAGGATGACGATGAGCACCATGAGGACCGTGGGGACCTCGTTCATCATCCGCCAGAAGCCGTGGCTGCGCGTGTTGCGGTCCTCCTCGAAGCGGCGCACCGCGCCGGCGAAGAAGCCGTGGGCGCCGGAGAGCAGGATCACCAGGGCGATCTTCCCGTGCAGCCAGCCGCCCCGGAAGCCGAAGACCTGCCAGGCGAGCCAGAGGCCTGCCACCCAGGTCACGATCATGGCGGGATTGATGATATATTCGAGGAGCTTGCGCTCCATCACCTTGAACGTCTCCGAGGTCTCGGAGCCCGGCGTCGCCTGGCTGTGATAGACGAAGAGCCGCGGCAGATAGAGCATGCCGGCCATCCACGAGATCACCGCCAGCACGTGCAGCACCTTGATCCACGCGACCGCGCTCGCCGGAGCCAGCACCCCGAGCAGCAGGACTCCGGCGAGCGTGATGACGAGGGCGAGGACGGCACGGATCATCCGCTGCCGAGGGGACATGGCGGCGGACCCGCCGGAACCGACTGTGGTCACCGCGCCGCCCTCCAGGCCCTGACCCGGGCCACCATCTGCTCGACATGGGCGATCGGCGTCGGCGGCAGGATGCCGTGGCCGAGATTGAAGATCAGCCGGCCCTGGCCATAGGCCTCGAGCGTCGCGTCGACCGCCGCATCGAGCGCCTTGCCGCCGGCGAGCAGGGCGATCGGATCGACATTGCCCTGCACCGCCACCAGCGGCTGGATTTCACGCGAGACGAAAGCGGCATCCGCCGTCCAGTCGAGACCGACCGCGTCGGCGCCGGTCCCGGCCACGGTTGCCGCCAGCCGGGTGCCGGCTCCCTTCGGAAAGACGATCACCGGAATGTCGGGAGCCGCGGCCTTCACGCCGGCCACGATGCGGCCGATCGGCTCCACCGACCACGCCCGGAACTGCGCGTCGGGCAGGACGCCCGCCCAGGTGTCGAAGATCTGTACCGCCTCCACGCCGGCCCGGATCTGGCCGAGGAGATAGGCGATCGAGGCCTCGACGATGAGGTCGATGAGCCGCGAGAATCCGTCCGGATCGCGATAGGCGAAGAGACGGGCCGCCACCTGGTCGTCGCCGCCCCTCCCCGCGACCATGTAGGTCGCGACCGTCCACGGCGCGCCGCAGAAACCGATGAACGTCGTGGTCTCCGGCAACTGCTCCTTGATCCGCGCGACCGCCTCATAGACCTTGCCGACGATGGCCTCGTCGAGCGCCCCAGACAGGCGCGACAGCCCTGCGGCATCGCCGAGCGGATCGAGACGGGGTCCCTCGCCCGCCTCGAAGGCGACCGTCTGACCCAGGGCGTGCGGGACGACGAGAATGTCGGAGAAGAGGATGGCCCCGTCGAAGCCGAAGCGGCGCAGCGGCTGCAGCGTCACCTCCGCTGCGAGTTCCGGATTGAAGCAGAGATCGAGGAACGATCCGGCCTGCTCCCGCACCGCGCGATACTCCGGAAGGTAGCGCCCGGCCTGGCGCATCATCCAGATCGGCGGGGAGGCCGCATGGCCGCCCTTCAGGACGGCGAGAAGAGGCTTGTGCACGGTCGCTCCCTGATCCCCTCTTTCCCTTCATACTTGATGAAAGAGAGTCTTCTTTGATTCCTTGACACTGGATTAGGAGAAGACAGTTTCCTTCACAAGTTGTCCACCGCCGCCGTGCGCCGGCCGGAGCCTCACGCCTGCCACAGGAACGGCTTCAAGCCCTTGAGCAGCGGCTGAAATTCCCTTCGCGCCGCAGCCGTCGCGCCAGCACCCTGGGACTTATCCCCGCAGCGCCCGTGAACTCGTCCCCCGCGCCATCCCTGGGGACGGATCGGGGACGGCGGAAGCGGGCCCCCTTGCGGACCGGCCGCTTCCATGGCCTTTTCCCTGCTCGTCCACAGCCCCGCCCGATTTCATACAGAGCGCTGATGCCGCATCGTCGCGAGAGCTACTTCCATCTCCACCTCGTGTCCGACGCCACCGGCGAGACCCTGATGACGGTCGGCCGCGCGGCGGCGGTGCAATATTCCACCGTGTCCGCGATTGAACACGTCTACCCCCTGGTGCGTTCCCAGAAGCAGCTCGACCGGGTGCTGAGCGAGATCGAATCGAGCCCCGGCATCGTCCTCTACACGCTCGTCGAGCAGGAGCTGACCGACCGGCTCAATGCCAAGTGCAAGGAATTCGGCTGTCCCTGCCTGTCGGTCCTGGCCCCCATCCTCTCCATGTTCCAGAACTATCTCGGCGCCGCCTCCACGCCCCGGGTCGGCGCGCAGCACGTGCTCAACGCCGAATATTTCCGGCGCATCGACGCCCTCAACTACACGATGATGCACGACGACGGCCAGTTGCCGGAGAACTGGGAGGAGGCCGACGTTCTCCTCGTCGGCGTGTCGCGCACCTCCAAGACGCCGACCTCGATCTATCTCGCCAACCGCGGCGTCAAGGCCGCCAACATCCCGCTCGTCCCGGGCATTCCGCTGCCCGACGTCATCTGGTCGCTGAAAAAGCCGCTGATCGTCGGCCTCTTCGCCAGCCCCGAGCGCATCGTACAGATCCGCGAGAACCGCATTCTCACGCTCAACGCCCCGCAGGACCATTCGAGCTATGTCGACCGGGTGGCGGTCGCCGAGGAGATCGCCCAGTCCCGCCGGCTCTTCGGCACCAACAACTGGCCGATCATCGACGTCACCCGCCGTTCCATCGAGGAGACGGCGGCCGGCATCATTTCGCTGCTCAAGGACCACCGCCGGGCCCTCGACGACAAGGCGCGGGCATGACGCGCCTCATCCTCGCCTCGAAATCGGCGGCGCGCGCCGCCATGCTGCGTCAGGCCGGGCTCGCCGTGGACCTGGTTCCGGCCGATGTCGACGAGCGGGCGCTGGACGCGACGCTGGCCAGCGAGGGTCGCGATCCCGCCGCCATCGCCCGTGCCCTCGGTGAGGCCAAGGCCCTCGCCGTCAGCCGGGCCCATCCCGCCGCCCTGGTCATCGGTGCCGACCAGACGCTGGCGCTGGGGCCGCGGCGCTTCTCGAAGCCCGGATCCATGGCCGCGGCACGCGACAATCTCCTCGCCCTGCGCGGCCAGACCCACCATCTCCATTCCGGCGTCGCCCTCGCCCGTGATGGCGAGATCGTCTTTTCGGGCGTCGCGTCTGCCGCCATGACCATGCGGACCTTCTCGGACGCCTTCCTCGACGCCTATCTCGCCGGCGCCGGCGAGCGCGTGCTCTCCTCCGTCGGCTGCTACCAGCTCGAAGCCGAGGGCATCCAGCTCTTCGACCGCATCGAGGGCGACTACTTCACCATCCTCGGCATGCCGCTCCTGCCGCTCCTGTCGGCCCTGCGCGCCCAGGGGCTCGCCGCGACATGATCCGCGCCTGCTGCATCGGGTGGCCGGTCACCCACGTCCGCTCGCCGCTCATCCACGGCTACTGGCTGAAGCGCTATGGGATCGACGGCGCCTATGGCCGGGAGGCGGTGGAACCCGGCGGCGTCGATGCCTTCCTGCGCAGCCTCGGCGATCGCGGCCTCGCCGGCTGCAACGTCACGATCCCGCACAAGGAGAGCGCCTTCGCCGCCATGGACGAGGTGGACCCGGGCGCCGTGGCAGTGGGGGCCGTGAACACCGTCTGGCTCGACGGCGGCCGTCTCGTCGGCATGAACTCGGACGTCATCGGATTCCTGAAGAACCTCGACCAGCAGGCCCCCGGCTGGGACCGCGAGGTCGGCCACGCCCTCATCCTCGGTGCCGGCGGTGCTGCCCGCGGCATCGTCCACGGCCTCCTGTCACGCGGCGTACCGGTCGTCACGGTGGCGAATCGATCCCTGGCCAAGGCCGAGGCGATTGCCGCCGGGCATCCGCGGGCGATCCGCCCCCTGTCCTGGGATGCGCTGCCGCGCCAGCTCGCCGAGGCCGATCTCCTCGTCAACACCACCTCCCTCGGCATGGTCGGCCAGCCGCCGCTCGAACTGCCGCTCGACGCCCTGAAGCCCTCCGCCATCGTCTCGGACATCGTCTACGTGCCGCTCGAAACCGATCTCCTCGCCCGCGCCGCGGCGCGCGGCCACCGCACGGTGGAGGGCCTCGGCATGCTGCTGCACCAGGCGGTGCCCGGCTTCCAGCGCTGGTTCGGCGTGACGCCCGAGGTGACGGCGGACCTCCACGCCCACCTCGCCGCCGACATCAGGGGGCACTGACCATGTTCCTGCTCGGACTCACCGGCTCGATCGGCATGGGCAAGTCGACTACCTCGGGCTTCTTCCGCGCCGCCGGCATTCCCGTGCATGACGCCGACGCCTCCGTTCACCGTCTCTATGCAGGCGCCGCCGTCGGCCCCATCGGCGAGGCCTTTCCGGGCGTCGTCGTGGACGGCGTCGTCGACCGCACGCGGCTCGGCGCCATCGTCCTCAAGGATGGCGCGGCCATGAAGCGGCTCGAAGCCATCGTCCACCCCCTGGTCGGCGCCGCCGAGCGCGCGTTCCGCGATCGCATGCGGGCCGCGGGCCATCCCCTCGCGGTTCTGGACATACCGCTGCTGCTGGAGACCGGTGCGGAGCGCCGCGTCGATGCCGTCGCGGTCATCTCGGCCCCGGCCGCCGTCCAGCGCACCCGCGTCCTGGCACGGCCCGGTATGACCGAGGAGAAATACGCGGCCATCCTCGCCCGCCAGATGCCCGACGCCGAGAAGCGCATGCGGGCTCATTTCGTCATCGAATCGGGTTATGGTCTGGAGGCGGCGCAGCGCCAGGTCGCCGACCTCGTCCGGGCCCTCGCCGGCAGCCGCAGGAGCCACTGATGCGGGAGATCATCCTCGACACCGAAACGACCGGCCTCGATCCGCTGCGCGGCGACCGGCTGGTCGAGATCGGCGGCATCGAGCTGATCAACCACTTCCCCACCGGGCGGACCTACCACGTCTATATCAATCCCGAGCGGGACATGCCGGAGGAGGCCTTCCGCGTTCACGGTCTCTCGGCTGAGTTCCTCGCCGACAAGCCGCGCTTTGCCGATCTGGTCGCGGACTTCTGGTCCTTCGTCGAGGATGCGACGCTCGTCATCCACAACGCCTCCTTCGACATGGGCTTCATCAACGCCGAGCTGAAGCGCACCGGACGGGCGCCCTTTCCCATGGACCGGGTGGTCGACACCCTCGCCATGGCGCGGCGCCGCTTTCCGGGATCGCCTGCGAGCCTCGACGCCCTCTGCTCCCGCTTCGGCATCGACAATTCCCGCCGGACGCGCCACGGCGCCCTTCTCGACGCGGAACTCCTCGCCGACGTCTATATCGAGCTGATCGGCGGCCGCCAGGCCTCCTTCGGCCTCGCCGAGGCGGGGAGCGCCACACGCCGCGCCGCCCGCGGCCAGGCCATCCAGCTCCAGCGTCCCGTGCCGCTCGCCCCCCGCCTGACGGAGGAGGAGATCCGCGCCCACGCCGCCTTCATCCTCGAGCTGGGCGACAAGGCGATCTGGTATGACCAACTGCCGCGTCCGCCCGACGAGCCGGCCGCCTTGACCCCCCGGTGACATACCGATACGAATGACGCCCTCGTGACAGGGCTCGTGGGGAGCTCCTCTTCATCGGACCGATGATGGTCGACCAGACACCCATGAGCCGTGCAGCCGTTCTCCGCCGACCCGAGAAGCGGAGGGATGACGACGCACGATTCCTCAAGAACTGGCTGAAGAACCCGCTCCGCATGGGCGCCGTCGCGCCCTCGGGGCCGATCCTCGCCCGCCGGATGGCGAGCTATGTCGATGCCGGCGGCACCGGGCCGGTCATCGAGCTCGGACCGGGCACGGGCGCCATCACCGCCGCCCTGGTCGCCCACGGCGTCGACCCCCGGCGCCTCGTCCTCGTCGAATACTCCATCGAATTCTGCCGGCTGCTGCGCGAGCGCTTTCCCGCCGCCACCGTCGTCCACGGCGACGCCTATACCCTGAGCCGCACCCTCTCCGGCCGGCTCGCCGAACCCGCCGACGCCCTCGTCTCCGGCCTGCCGCTGATGACCCGGCCCGAGCCGATCCGCCTGAAGCTCCTGAACGAGGCGCTGGCGCTGATGAAGCCGGGCGCGCCCTTCGTGCAGTTCACCTATTCGGTGACCTCGCCCATCCCGATCAAGGGCGCCGCCTTCACGGCCCACCCGTCCGAGCGGATCTGGCGCAACATCCCGCCGGCCCGCGTCTGGGTCTACCAGCGCGCCGACGTTCAGGCCGCGACTCTGTAGGCGCGCTGCTCGCCGAGGGCGAAGACCGTCATCCTCTCCGGAAACAGCGAACGGATCGCCGGCGCACGGATGTCGAGCCCGCCGGTGAACGCACCGAAGGCCGGCATGACGATCCGCGTTTCACATGAAACGAAAGCCTTGCGGCGGACGCTGCCGCCGCGCGCCACCACGGTGACGCAGGGGTGCAGATGCCCCGCGATCTCTCCGGCCGCGGGAACGGCGGTCGGTTCGTGGGCGAATCGAATGGCGCCCTCGACCATCTCGGCGCGACAATCGCCGTCCACCGCCCCTTCCAGCACCGGATCGTGGTTGCCGGCGATCCAGATCCAGTCCCGGCCGGCCTGCAGGCTCTTGAGCGTCGCGACGTCGCAGGTGGCCATGCGCCCCGGCCCGGCGCGGTCGTGGAAGCTGTCGCCGAGCGAGATCACCGCCCGCGGACGGTAGCGGGCGATCACGGCGGCGAGGCGGGCCAGGGTCTGCGCCGTGTCGTAGGGCGGCAGGTGCAGGCGCCGCGCCGCCAGCGAGGACCCTTTTTCCAGATGCAGGTCCGAGACGATGAGGAGCCGCGCGGCCGCGCACCACAGCGCCCCCGAGGCGTCAGCGACGAAGGGGCGGCCGGAAAGGCTGATCACGGTCTCGGTGGGCGCGGTCATTCCAGGTCCGAATCGAAGTCCCTCAGTCGTTCATGGTCAGGCCGGCATCGGCGAGGAGCGACGCCTCCGCCTCGGCCAGCAGCGCCTCGCCCGCCTCGCCATAGACCGGCTCGCGGCCGATCTCCAGCATGACGGGCACCGCCAGCGGCGAGACGCGTTCGAGGTCACTGTGCACGATTCGCCCGCGGATGCGTGACAGCATCTGACCGAGCCGGGCGATGTCGAGGAGGCCGGTGGCCGCATCCGCCCGCGCCGCCCGGAGCAGCAGGTGGCCGGGCTCGTGCCGGCGCAGCACGTCGTAGACGAGGTCGGTGGAGATGGTGACCTGCCGCCCGGTCTTTTCCTTGCCCGGATGGCGCCGCTCGATCAGCCCCGCGATGACCGCGCAGGTGCGGAAGGTGCGCTTCATCATCTGGCTCTCGTCCAGCCAGGCTTCGAGGTCGTCGCCGAGCATGTCCTCGTCGAAGAGCGCGGCCACCGACAGGTCGCCCCGCCGGATCGCGGCGCCGAGATCGGACAGACCCCAGACCGAGAGGGAATAGTCGTTGGCGACGAAGCCCATGGGCCTGAGGCCCCGCCGCTCGAGGCGCCGCGTCAGCAGCATGCCCAGCGTCTGGTGGGCGAGGCGTCCCTCGAAGGGATAGGCGACGAGGTGGAAGCGGTCGCCGCGCGGAAAGGTCTCGACCAGAAGCTGGTCCCGCCCGGGGATCACCGACACGGCGCGCTGCAGCTCCAGCCATTCGGCGACCTGGGCCGGCAGTTTCCGCCATTCGGCCGGTTCCGACAGCATCCGCCTGACGCCGTCGGCGAGGAAGGTGGAGAGCGGGAACTTGCCGCCCGCATAGGCGGGCACCTTGGGCTCGCGCGACGCCGATCGGGCCACATAGACCTCGTTCTCCACCAGCGCCTCGTAGCGCAGGACCTCGCCGGAGAAGACGAAGGTGTCGCCGGGCACCAGCCCCTCGACGAAATACTCCTCCACCTCGCCGAGCACCCGCCCGCCGCGCATCAGCGGACCGGAGGGTCCTCCCGCCGGCCCGCGGACGCTGCGCACCAGCCGCACCTTGAGCATGGGCGATTCGACGATGGTGCCGACATTCATGCGGTAGCGCTGGGCCACCGACGGGTGCGCGACGCGCCACAGGCCCTTCTTGTCCCGGCGGATCTTGGCGAAGCGTTCGTAGGACTTCAGCGCGTAGCCGCCGGTGGCGACGAAGGCGATGACGTCCTGGAAGGTCGCCGCGTCCAGCCCGGCATAGGGCGCCGCCGACCGCACCTCCTCGTAGAGCGCCGCCTCTTCCATCGGCCCCGCGCAGGCCATGCCGAGAACGTGCTGGCAGAGTACGTCGAGCGCACCGGCGCGCAGCGGCTCGGTGTCCTGCGCCCCCCGGTCGATCGCCTCCAGGGCGGCGCGGCACTCCATCACCTCGAAGCGGTTGGCCGGCACGAGCACGGCGCGCGAGGGCTCGTCGAGCCGATGGTTGGCGCGGCCGATCCGCTGCATCAGCCGGCTGGAGCCCTTCGGCGCGCCGATGTTGAGCACGAGATCGACGTCGCCCCAGTCGATGCCGAGGTCGAGCGAGGAGGTGCAGACTACCGCCTTCAGTTTTCCCGCCGCCATGGCGTCCTCGACCCGACGCCGCTGCGCCACGTCGAGCGAGCCGTGATGCAGCGCGATGGGCAGGTTCTCCTCGTTGATCGTCCACAGCAGCTGGAACAGCATCTCCGCCTGGCTGCGGGTGTTGACGAAGACCAGCGTCGTCCGGTGCGCCCTGATGGCCGCGTAGAGTTCGCCAGCCGCGTGGCGCGCCGAATGGCCCGACCAGGGCAGGCGTTCCGCCGTCTCGAGGATCGACACGGCCGGCGCGGCGCCCGCCGCCGCCATCACCACGGCGGCGCCCGGCGTGCCCGCCCGTTGCGGCGTGAGGAACCGTGCGAGATCGGCCGGATCCTTGACCGTCGCCGACAGCCCCACGGTCTGCAGGTCGGGGGCCAGGGTGAACAGCCGGGCGAGGCCGAGCGAGAGGAGATCGCCGCGCTTCGAGGTGACGAGGGCGTGCAACTCGTCCAGCACCACCCGCTTCAGCGAGCCGAACAGATAGGGCGCATCGGCCGAGGCGAGCAGCAGGGCGAGCTGTTCCGGCGTCGTCAGCAGGATCTCCGGCGGATCGGAGCGCTGGCGCTGCCGCTTGGAGGCGGGCGTGTCGCCGGTGCGGGTTTCGATGCGGATCGCCAGCCCCATCTCCTCGGCGGGGGCGTAGAGATTGCGGGCGACGTCCACCGCCAGGGCCTTGAGCGGCGAGATGTAGAGCGTGTGCAGCCCGCTCCGCCGCTGCGGCGGGGCGCGTCCGACCGGTTCCGCGGGCGCCGCGGCGGCCTTGCGGGCCGGCTTCTCCGCGAGATCGACGAGCGAGGGCAGGAAACCGGCGAGGGTCTTGCCGGCTCCGGTCGGTGCGACGAGCAGCGCCGAGCGCCCCTCCCGCGCCAACCGCAGGAGGTCGAGCTGGTGGGCGCGCGGCGCCCAGCCGCGTCCCGCGAACCAGGCGCCGAACCGCTCGGGCAGAAGCAGCGCACCGCTCACGTCGGCATCGTTTCGCGCAGACATGGTGTCAGAACTAAACAAGAACGGCCGCGAGGGGAAGGGCGCCGGTGCCTCAGGGGCAGGCCCAGGGCAGGAAGGTGCTGGCCATGCCGGCATTCATCGCCCGCACCGTCATCACATTGGCGAGATCGATCTCCCGTGGTGATCGCGGGCATACCCGATCCGGGCCGCTGCAGCCGCCGGCGACGAACCGGTCGTGGGCGGCGAGGAAGTCCGTGGACAGGCCGGCGCGCCCCTGGCGCCTCAGCACGTCGTCGAAGGCCTGGCGGTAGCGATGGCATTTCTCGTCCGCCCAGCTGCGCGTCGGCGCGGTCTGCCCCAGGGCTCCGCCGGCAAGGGCGATGAGAACGAGGGCGGCCACGGCGGCCGTCAAGCGAGCGGGATGGGTCATGCCGCTCCTCTGGCCGCGCGCCGGGGCGAGATCAAGGCGCAGCAAGAGTCAGGCGATGAGTTTCAGCGCCCGGAAGCTCGCATGGCCGTCGCGCCCCACGATGATGTGGTCGTGCACGGTGATGCCGAGCGGGCGGGCGATGTCGACGATCTGCTGGGTCATCAGGATGTCCGGCCGAGACGGCGTCGGATCGCCGGAGGGGTGGTTGTGCACAAGGATCACCGCCGTTGAGGAGAGTTCCAGCGCCCGTTTCACCACCTCGCGCGGATAGACCGGCGTATGGTCGACCGTGCCCTCGCCCTGCACCTCGTCGGCGATCAGCGCGTTCTTGCGGTCGAGATAGAGCACGCGGAACTGCTCCCTCTCGGAAAAGGCCATGGCTGTGCGGCAATAGTCGATGAGCGCCGTCCATGACGACAGCACCGTCCGGCGGGCGATCTCGGCCCGTCCCATGCGCAGGGCCGCCGCGTGGACGAGCCTCAGCTCCGTGGTCACCGTCGCGGTCACGCCCTCCACCTCCGCCAGGCGCGCCTCGGGCGCGGCGAGAACGTCGGCGAAGGACCCGAAGCGTTTCAGCAGCGCCTTGGCGAGAGGCTTCACGTCGCGCCGCGGAATGGCCCGGAACAGGATCAGCTCGAGGAGCTCGTAATCGGCCAGGGCATCGGCGCCCGCCTCGCGGAACCGGCTGCGCAGCCTCTCCCGGTGGCCGTGGAAATGCGGCGCCTCGGCAAAGCCCCGAGGGTCGTCGGCCTGCGGCGCTGTGCTGTCGGTGGGCATGGCTCCGGTCCCCCGGGGACGGTAGCCGACAATGCCCCCCGCAGCCCTCCGGACGTTTCCGGATGCGTCCGGCATCGGTCCTTCGACGGAGCGGCACCCGCTTGCCCTCGGCGCGCGGGAGGTGGACTGTCGCCGCCGCGAAAAGGAGCACATGCGATGGGTACGTTCAGGGCGGTCGTGGTCACCAAGACCGAAGCCGGCACACAGGCGGAATTGACCCGCTTCGACGAGGCCGACCTGATGGACGGCGACGTGACGGTGCGGGTGTCGCACTCCACCCTGAACTACAAGGACGGCCTGGCGCTCACCGGCAAGGCGCCGGTCGTGCGCCGCTTCCCCATGATCCCCGGCATCGACTTCGCCGGCATCGTCGAGACCTCGACCCATGCCGACTTCAAGCCGGGCGACGCCGTCATCCTCAACGGCTGGGGCACAGGCGAGACCCATCTCGGCGCCTATGCCGAGAAGACCCGCGTCAAGGGTGACTGGCTGGTACCGCTGCCCGATGGTCTCACCGCCGCCGAGGCCATGGCGGTCGGCACCGCCGGCTACACCGCCATGCTCTGCGTCATGGCGCTGGAGCGTCATGGCATCACGCCCCAGCGCGGGCCGCTGGTCGTCACCGGCGCCGCCGGCGGCGTCGGCTCGGTCGCGACCGCCCTCCTCGCGTCGTCGCCTCCACCGGCCGGCCGCAGGAGGCGGAGTATCTGAAGTCTCTCGGCGCCGCCGAGATCATCGACCGTGCCGAACTGTCCGCTCCGGGCCGGGCGCTCGGCAAGGAGCGCTGGGCCGGCGGCATCGATTCGGTCGGTTCCCACACCCTGGCCAACGTGCTCTCCATGACGCGCTATGGCGGCGCGGTGGCCGCCTGCGGCCTCGCCCAGGGCATGGACCTGCCGACGACGGTCGCCCCCTTCATCCTCCGCGGCGTCTCCCTCCTCGGTGTCGATTCGGTGATGGCGCCGAAGACGCTGCGTCTCGAGGCCTGGTCGCGCCTCGCCGCCGAGCTCGACCGCGACAGCCTCGCCCGCCTCACCTCGACCATTCCGCTGGAAGCGGTGATCGATGCGGGAACGGCCATTCTCGAAGGGCGCATCCGCGGCCGCGTCGTGGTCACGATCGACTGACATGCTGGTCGGAACGGGGGTACCGCCGCTGCGTTGATCCCCGACGACCCAGGGAACAGCCGATGCCGCTCACGCGCCGGGCCGCCATGGCCCTCCTCCTTGCCGCGGTCGCCCTCGCCGGGCGGCCGGAGCCGTTGGCCGCCCAGGCCGGCTATCCTCCGCCGGCACCGGGCATGGCGCCGCCGTCCTTCGGTGAGCCGACGCGCCAGCATTTCGAGATCCTGCGCCAGCAGGAGACCGATCGCCGGTCCTTCGACAGCTTCCAGCGCGGCCAGCAGCGCGAGACCGACCGCAACCTCGAAACCCTGCGCCGCCAGCAGCGCGATCAGCAGCGCATCCGCGATGCCGACCGGCGCCAGGGGCGGGCGGCCGACGAGGCGCGCACCGGCTCCGGGGGCCAGGCCCAGGGCCGCCGCATAGGCCGGCCGCTGACCGAGGCCGAGCGCGAGCGGATCAACCGCGCGGCGCGGCGATCGGGCTCCCTCGGCACGCCCTCGATCATGATCGAGGATCCCCCGCGCCGCCGCCGGTGACGGCGGTCGGGGCGGGAGCCGCGGGAGCAGGCCGGAGCGGTAGATTTCGCACCGCAAAAGAGCCATGATCCCTGCGGAACCTGAGACTCCATGTCCCGCACCCGCCTCACCGTTCTCTCCGTCCTCTGCGCCCTCGTCGGTTGCGCCGCCCTGGCGACCTTCTGGTACAACCGTCCCACGACGGTCACCATCGCGGTCGGGCCCGCCGGATCGGAGGCGGCGCGCCTCATCGACGCCCTCCGCCTCGCCCTGCAGCGCGAGCGGTCCAGCGTGCGCCTGAAGCTCGTGCCGTCCGATTCGCCCTCCGACAGCGCCGCGCGCCTCGAGCGCGAGGACGTCGATTTCGCCATCGTGCGGGCCGACATCGCCTTTCCGCCGGTCGCCATGGTCGTCGCCGTCTGGCAGCGCAATCCCGTCGTACTGTCCGCGCCCGCCGCGGCCGGCATCGAGCGCTGGACGGACCTCGGCGGCAAGACCATCGGCGTCATGGGCCGCGGCGTCGGCTACAACATCCGCCTGATCCAGACGATCCTGCGCGAGCACGGCGTTCAGCCTTCCACGGTGCGCATGGTCGAGGTCCTCCCGTGGGAGACGGCCGAGATCTTCCGCAAGAAGCAGATCGAGGCGCTGGTCACGGTCGGCCCGCCCTCGTCCAAGCCGGTGGCCGACGCCATCGCCGGCCTGGTGCGCGAAACGCCGGACGGCAGGGTGGTGCTCGTGCCCGTGCGCGAGGCCGAGGCGGTGGCCGATCGCGTCCCCTATCTGGAATCCATCGACATCGTCGCCGGCTCCTTCGGCTCCAATCCGCCGCGGCCGGCCGAGAATTTCCCCACCCTCGGTGTCGCCCACTATCTCGTGGCGCGCCGCGGCGTCGACGATGCGGTGGCGTCCGAGTTCACCCAGCAGCTCTTCACCCTCCGTCCCGCGCTCGCCGCCCAGCACCCGGCGGCCAACCGCCTCGAGGTCCCGGACACGGAGAAGGGCTCATCCGTGCAGGTTCATCCCGGCGCGCTCGCCTATCTCACCGGCGAACAGAAGACCTTCGTCGAGAAATACAGCGACTATCTCTACCTCGCGATCTTCGGCCTTTCGCTCGGCGGCTCGGCGCTCGCCGCGGTCCTCGGCTATTTCGGCCTCGGCCGCCGCGACAAGGACCCCGGATACCTGCCCGAGGTCCTGATGATGCTGCGCCAGGTCCGCGCCACCGACGACAACGATGTGCTCGACGGCATTGCCCACCGGGCCGACGACATTTTCGTCGAATCCATCGAGGCCTCGAAGCGCCCGGAATTCGATTCCAGCCAGTTCGCCACGCTCACCCTCGCCCTCGACCGGCTGAACGCCTCCATCGCCGACCGGCGGCGGACCATCGCCATGATGGAGGACGAGGAGGAGGACGAGGACGTGCAGCCTCCCGCTCCCGTCGCCGTCGCCCGGGGGTGACGAGGCCGGCCCGCAAAGCTATAGGATCGGTCCGTCGCCCACTGAGGAGGACCGTGGTGGTAGCGCACCGGATGGAAAGCCGGACGAGTTCGATCGAGGAGGCCTGCATCGCCAAGGGCATGCGGATGACCGATCAGCGCCGCGTCATCGCCAAGGTCATCGAGGCGGCGGCCGACCATCCCGACGTCGAGGAACTGCACAGGCGCGCGGCCTCGGTCGATTCGAACATCTCGCTGTCCACCGTCTACCGCACGGTGAAGCTCTTCGAGGATTCGGGCATCATCACCCGCCACGCCTTCGGCGACGGCCGTGCCCGCTACGAGACGATCCCCGAGGCCCACCACGACCACCTGATCGACCTCAGGTCCGGCCGCGTGGTGGAGTTCCAGTCCGAGGAGATCGAGCGCCTGCAGGCCGAGATCGCCCGCAAGCTCGGCTACCGGCTGGTGGACCACCGCCTCGAACTCTATTGCGTGCCGCTCGATGAAGAATCCTGACAGGCCGGGCACCGAATTCGGCCGTGGCGGCCCCAGCGTCTTCGACACGATTCGCGCGCTGGTCTGGCTCGCCTTCCTGATCGTGGCGGCGCTGGTCCTGCTCCCCGCGCAGATGATCGCCCACGGCCTCGGCCTTTCCGCCCGCCGCACCATTCCGATCCTGTTCCACCGCATCGTCCTGAGGGCGCTCGGCGCGCGGATCACCGTGCGCGGCGAACCGACCTCGCACCGGCCGGCGCTCTTCGTGCCGAACCACGTTTCCTGGATGGACATCATGGTGCTCGGCGCCTTCGCGCCGGTCTCCTTCGTCGCCAAGTCCGAGATCGCGACGTGGCCGCTCTTCGGCTATCTCGCCCGGCTCCAGCGCTCGATCTTCGTCGACCGCGACCGGCGCCACACCACCTCCCGCACGGCGGACGAGATGATCGCCCGCATGCGCGAGGGCGAGCCCGTCGTCCTCTTCGCCGAGGGCACCTCGTCCGACGGCAACCGGGTCCTGCGCTTCCGTCCCGCCCTCGTGGGCGCCGCCGAGACCCTGGCGCGGGCCACCGGCGAGATCGTCTGGATCCAGCCGATCGCGCTCGCCTACCGCCGCATCAACGGCCTGCCCGCCGGCCGCCAGCATCGCCCGCGCGTCTCCTGGATCGGCGACATCGAACTGGTGCCGCATGCCTGGGCGCTGCTGAAGGACGGCGCGGTGGACGTCGACCTCATCTTCGGCAACCCCGTGCCCTTCGATCCCAGCGCGGACCGCAAGGCCATCGCCCATTTCCTCGAGCAGCGCGTCCGCGGCCTGCACGCCTCCGCCCTGACCGGCAAGGAGGACAACCTGCCCCCGCTCGCCGCCCTCTGAAGGTCGCAGGTCCCGCTCAGCCGAGGGCGAGCTGCGCCATCGTCGCGTCGAGCCGCTCGGGGGGGATCGCCATCACGTCGGGAAGCGACGTCCAGACGAGCCAGGCCTCCACCGGCCGGCCCGGCGCGATGGTCGCGAGCAGGGCCCGGTAGATGGCGAGCTGCGCCACATAGGCCTCCGGCACGTCGTCGAGGCGCCGGGGCGCCGGATCGTTGGTCTTGAAGTCGGCGATGATCACCCGCTCGGGGGTCACCACGAGCCGGTCGATCTGGCCGGAGACCGGCTTGCCGCCGAGCCGCCCGGCGACCGGCACCTCCGCGCGACTGTCGGGGCCGAACAGGGCGGCGACGCGGGGATCGGTCATCACCCGCATGGCCTCTTCCGCGAGCCGCGCCGCCGTCTCGTCTTCGATGTCGCTCTGGGCGGCGAGAAAGCGGCCGGCCGCCTCCGCCCGCCGGTCATGGGGAAGGTCGGGCAGCGACTGCAGCATGCGGTGGACGAGGGTGCCGCGGCGGAGCGCCGCCTCCCGGCTCAAGAGAGCCTCGCGCGAGCGGGCGGGAGCCGCCTCGCCGCCGAAGCCCGACGGCGTGAGGGTGCGTGGCGGCACGGCGACCGCGGGGGCGGGGCGCCCGAGCCAGTCCGGCAGGGCCGTGCGGACGGTCGCCTGCGGGGCGATGGTAACCCTCTCGGGGGGAAGTGCCGGCCCGTTGCGCCAGCGTTTCACCACGCCGTCGCCGTCGTCGGCCGGCTCCTCCTCCGCCTCGCTGCCGATGGTCCGGTCGATGATGTCGTACCAGACGTCGGGGCTGGGCTTCTTCGGCCGCGCCCCGCAGACGATCAGCCTGTCGGCCGCGCGCGTCATCGCGACGTAGAGCAGGCGCCGGTACTCCTCGGCCTGGGCATCGCGGCTCAGCCTGCGCGCCTCCGCCACCAGCGGCGTGTCGGCCTTGGACGCCGGCGACCAGACGAGGCGCGGCGGGGCGTCGGCCGGCGCATGGGGCGGCCGGATGGCGAAGATCTTCGGGTCGTGGCTGCCGCCGGGCTTCCCCATGGTGTCGGCGAGGAAGACGATGTCGGCCTCCAGCCCCTTGGCGCCGTGGACGGTCATCACACGCACCTCGTCGCGGCCGAGCTCCATGTCGCGCTTCACGTTGACCTCGCTCGCCCGCATGGCGGCGAGGAAGCCGCGCAGGGTCGGGATCTCGGCCGCCTCGAAGGTCAGCGCCATCGACATGAACTCGTCGAGGGCATCGGCGGCCTCCGATCCGAGGCGCGCCAGCATGGCCCGGCGGCCGCCGTCGCGGGCCAGGACCCGGCCGTAGAAGGCGGCGGGCGGCAGCGCCAGCGCCTCCTCGCGCCAGCCGGCGAGACGGGCGGCGGCGGGGTGCTGGTCCTCCACCAGCGCGTCCCACAGCGATCCGGGGCGGCCCGAGGCGAGCTCCAGGAGCTCGTCCTCATCGATTCCGACGAGCGGGCTCTTCAGCACGGCGGCGAGCGACAGGTCGTCCTCCGGCGTCAGCAGGCAGTCGCCGAGCGCCAGCAGGTCCATCACCGCGATATGCTCGCCGAGCACCAGGCGGTCGGCACCGGCCACCGGCACCCCGGCGTTCTTGAGCGCCCGGATGATGCTCTCGAAGATCGGCCCGCGCCGCCGCACGAGGATGAGGATGTCGCCGGCCCGGATCGGCCGGTCGCGGTCCGGCAGCCGGTGGCCCTCGTCCAGCCACAGCCGGACGTGGCGGGCGATGCGCGCCGCCAGGCGCTCGGAGGCGTCGCCGAGGGTGGGGGCATCCACCGGCGCGGTCCAGGGAGACCTGTCCTCCGCCGTCTCCGGCAGGGTGGCGGGCCAGAGCTCGACGAGGCCTGGCGCCGCCCGCCGCGCCGCCTCGTGCGGCATCAGCGGCCCCGGCGTGAAGGACAGGCCCTTGCGCGCGTCGTCGTCGGCGAAGACGCGATCCACGGCGCCGAGAACGGCGGGGGTCGAGCGGAACGAGAAGTTGAGGTTGATCTGCCGCTCGAAGGGCCGCGCCGCCGCGGCGAACTTGCGGGCGAAACTGTCGCGCAGGCTGCTGAAATTCTGCGGCACGGCACCCTGGAACGAATAGATCGACTGCTTCTCGTCGCCCACCACGAAGAGGGTGCGCGGCATGCCGCGGGCGCCCTCGCCGGCGGTGAACTCCTCGATCAGGGCGCTGACGATCTCCCACTGGTCGGGGCTGGTGTCCTGCGCCTCGTCGACCAGCACGTGGTCGATGCCCTGGTCGAGCTTGTAGAGGATCCACGGCGCCGAGCCGTTGCGCAGCAGGTCGCGCGTGCGCACGATGAGGTCGGCGAAGTCGAGCGCCCCGCGGGCCGCCTTCTCGGTCTCCACCCGCTGCGAGATCGCCTGCGCGAGAGTGAGCAGCGCCGCGGTGCCGTCCCGCAGCTGCGCCGCCCGTCGCTTCTGGCGCAACGCCGCGATCCGCTCCTTCTCCCGGTCCAGGATCGCGCAGAGAGCCGGCTCGCGGGTGGCCACCGCCTTGGTGACGAGCCTCTGTCGCGGATCGCCGTCGGCCTTGAGGAAGATGCGCTCGTAGAGCTCGGTCTGGCGCTCCGGCATGCGCGCCGCCTCGCGCAGCGCCGCGGCGACATCCTTGTCGGTCTTCGCGTCGGAGTGGTGCAGCAGCGTCTCCGCGACGCCCGGCCATTCGCTCGGCCGCAGTTCCGCCTCGCCGACGATCGCCGCGGTCAGCGCCGCCTCGGTTTCGCCGGGCAGGAGGCCGAACAGGTCGCCGAGGGTCGCGACGGCCTGCGTGAGCCCGCCGCGGGCTGCGATGTCCGCCTCCATGGCGTGGCGGGCGGCGAGAGCCTCCCCGAGAAGGTCGTCCACCGTCGAATCCGCGGCCACCGTCGAGAGATAGGCGAGCGCCCGGCCCATCTCCCCGTCGGGCTCGGCCGCCGCCTCCAGCAGGATGGCGAGCTTGGCCCGGCGCACCATCTCCTCATGCTCCCGCTCGTCCAGAACGGTGAACTGCGAGGCGACGTTGGCCTCGAAGGGGAACTGGTGCAGCACGCGCTCGCAGAAGGCGTGGATCGTCTGCACCTTCAGCCCGCCCGGCGTCTCGAGCGCTTCGGCGAAGAGCCGGCGCGCCCGGCGCAGCGTGGCCGCGTCGTGGTGCTGCCCGTCGAGGGCGTGGAGGGTCTCGCGCAGCGCCGCGTCGTCCATCACGGCCCACTGTCCCAGCAGCTCGAAGACGCGGTTCGCCATGGTTGCGGCCGCCGCCTTGGTGAAGGTCAGGCAGAGGATGGCGCCCGGCGGCGTGCCGGCCAGCATCAGCCGGACGACCCGGCGCGCCAGCACATAGGTCTTGCCCGAGCCGGCATTGGCCGAGACCCAGGCCGAATGGGCGGGATCCGAGGCGCGGCGCTGGGCGATCACGGCCTCGGGCGGTGCGGAGAGGCTGCGGCTCATTCGCCCTCTCCCGTGCCGGTGGACCATTCCTTGACGCGGGCGAGATGGGCGTAGTCGCCGGAGCGGCCGCCGACATATTGCGGCATGGCCCAGGAGAGATAGCCGCGCCGCTCGTCCTCGTAGGCGGCGATGAGCCGCTTCAGCCCGGCGAGGGTGTCCTCGACGAGGGTTTCGACCCCGGCCTCGACCTTCACCGGGCGGAACTCGCCGGCCGGGTCGCGGCCGCCGAGCTTGGCATAGACCAGCGCCTCGATCGACAGCTCCGGATGGATCTCGGCGAAGCCTCCCGCCTTCAGGACGGCCGCCTCCAGCGCCAGCTGCGGCGCGAGCCCTGAGTTGACCTGCTTGTCGCTCGGCGGGCTTCCCGTCTTGTAGTCGATGATCTCGGCCCGCCCGTCCTCGGTCACGTCGATGCGGTCGGCCTTGGTGGTGAGGCGGAAGACCCGGCCCACGGGCGTCTCGAACTCGAGATGGCCGGAGCGCTCGGCATGGGCGGCGGCGAAGAGCTTGCGCCGGTCGGCGTCGGCGCCCGCGAACCAGGCGGCGATGCGCAGGTAGCGCGGCCACCAGATCGCCCGGACCGACGGGTCGTCCCAGTAGGGCGCGAAGGCCTCGCGGCCGAGGGCGACGAGCCGGCCGACCGGATCGGGCACCGGGCCGGCCGAGGCTTCGCGGGTATAGGCATCCAGCGCGCCGTGGATGACGATGCCGCGCTCCACCGCGCCGGGCACCTGGTCCAGCGCCTCCAGCGCCCTGAGCTTCAGCACGTGGCGGGCATAGACGGCATAGGGGTCGCGCTGCAGCGTCTCGATCTCCGTGACCGAGAGCCGTGTCGGCCTGAGAGCCAGCGGCGGCGCCGGATTGGGGCGCGCGATCGGCCGCGGCCGCTCCACCGCGTCGAGCGCCTGCGCCAGGGCGAGGACCTGGTCGCCGCGGGCGCGCAGACCCGCCCAGGCCTCCTCGCCGAGCACCACGGCGAGCCGTTGCATCCAGCGCGACGGCACGGTCGGCACGCCGCCGGCCTTGGTGGCGCGCGTCAGCACCACCTGGCGCTGGCCCATGAGCTGGCAGAAGTCGTGGGCGGCGAGGCCGACCCGGCGCTCCGGCGGGTCGATCCCGAAGCTCGCCCGCATCGCCCGGTTGAGCCAGGGGTCGAGCCGCGTCTGGCCCGGCCAGGACCCCTCGACAAGCCCCGCCATCACGACGCAGTCGACATGGAGCAGGCGGGCCTCGACGAGGCCGAGGATCCGGATCCGCGCGCCGGGATTGGCCGGCAGGCGGGTCGTCTCGGTCTGCATCAGCGCGTCGAGGGCGGAGGGGTAGTCGTCGCGCGTCAGCGGAAAGGCCATGGCCGGCGGCGATGCCGCGAGGTCGTCGAGAAGGGCGAGCACGGCCTCGGCGCCGATTGCGGCCCCGTCGAGCCCGAGCCGCCGCAGCACCTCCCGGTGGGCCGCGGCGAAGGCGGCGATGGGCGCCTGCCGGTCGAGGGTGGCGAGGGGCTCCAGCGCGGCGATGGTCTGCGACAGCAGAGCCCGGCCCGCGGTGAGGGCCTCGGCGGTCACCCGGCTCGCCGCGTCCTCGGGCCGGGGCCGTCCGTTCGGCAGGGCCTCGTCGAGCAGCCGGGCGAAGCCGGAGAGCCCGCCGGTCGGCCTCAGGCCCCGGAGCGCCCTGAGCTCGATCGCGGCGATGGCCCCGTCGCGCACCGCGGGATCGTCGCAGGCGAGGGCTGGATGGGCGAGGAGCGCCAGGAGGTCGGGCGGCGCGGGCTCGCCGAGCGCCAGCGCCGCCGAAAGCCGCGCCACCGTCGCCGCGGCGGTGCCGGAGAGCGGCTGGCCGCCCGAATCGTCCACCGCCACGTTCCAGCGGGCGAGTTCCGCCACGACGCGCCGCGCCAGCGCCCTGTCCGGGGTCACCAGGGCGGCGTCGCGGGCGGGATCCTCCGCCACCTGGCGCAGCACGAGCGCGACGGCGAGGGCCTCCTCGCGCTCGTTGGCCGCCTCGATCACGGTGAGATCCGCCAGCGCCTCTGCGGGCACGGCGAGCGTGGTCTCCGCCCAGAGGTCGGTGGTGGCCGCCGGCCGCATGGCGCCGGAGACCAGTGCCTCCCGGCCGAAGGCGGCGGGCGGCGCCAGCGCCTCCACCTCGTCGCGGTCGATGCCGACATGGGCGATGAGGCGCTTCAGGCCGAACTGCGGATGGGCATGGCCCGCCGCGCCCGGCGTCCCGCCGATCGCCTCCCACGAGGCCGCGTCGAGGTCGGTGTCGAGGCCGGGCAGGACCAGGGCGCCGCGCGGATGCAGCGCCACCATCCGCAGGAGATCGCGCGTCGCGGGAATGGAGCCCGTCGAACCCGCCGCCACCAGGGGCCCGGGCGTCGCGGCGAGGCGGATCGTCTCGGCGGCGATGATGCGGTCGCGCCGGATCGCCGGCTCCTCCTGGCCGAGGGCGGCGAGATGGGCCGGCCAGTTGTCGCGGGCGATGGCGAGGAAGGCACGGGTGATCTGCCAGAACTCGTCGAGGCCCGAATCCACGATGCCGTCGAGGTTCGACCAGGGAACCCGCTCGGTCGCCACCTGATCCATCAGTCGCATCAGGTCGGCGGCGAGCGACAGGGCGTCGGCCGTGGCGGTGGAGACGATGAGCGGGTCGTCGCCCTTCAGCCGCATCACCGCGCGGTCGACGCTCTCCGCCCAGCGCCTGACGAGGGTGGCGAGGGTGAGCCGCCGGTCGAGCCCCGGCATGGCCGGTCCGATGGCGGCGAGTCCCAGCACGTCGAGCGGCATCGGGTCGGCGAAGGCCCATTCCTCCTCGTCGACGTCGCCGATGGGCGTGATCCGCGGCAGCAGCACGGCGCCGGCCGGCGTCAGCTCGGCGAAGATGTCGCGCATTGCCCGGCAAGCGCGCCGGTTCGGCAGCAGGATCGTGCCCGCCGCGAGCGACAGGGGATCGGCGCGGTCCGGCCAGCCCGGCACGACCCGGCCGGCCAGGATCGCTTCCGCCAGCGTGTGCAGGTGCGGACGCGAGGCGGGAATCGTCAGGACGCGCGGGTGAATCGCCATCCGCCAGTGGTGCCCCGCCGCGCCGGCCGCGGCAAGGTTGTGTCTGCACAGAAACACGGCACTGCTGCCATTTGTATGGCCCTTGATACCATTGGTCCTGCCCAAGCCCTGTCCAGTTGCAGCGCACAACTTCATCTCGACAGATGCTGCGCTGCAACTAGCCTCTGCGGGTCCCTCAGCCCGGAGACCTGCCATGACGTTCGATCGCCTCGACCGCCGCGACCTGATGAAGGGTCTCGCCGCCGCATCGGGCCTCGCCATGCTGCCGCACGGGGCGGCGCAGGCCCAGGAGAAGGTGATCCGCTACGGCATTTCCATGGCCGACATTCCGCAGACCATGGGCCAGCCGGACCGCGGCGCCGGCGGCTACCAGTTCACCGGTCACACGCTCTACGATCCCCTCGTCGCCTGGGAGATGAACGTCGCCGACCGGCCGGGCAAGCTCGCCCCCGGCCTCGCCACCAGCTGGGCGACCGACCCCGCCGACAAGACCAAATGGGTCTTCCGGCTGCGCGACGGCGTCAAGTTCCACGACGGCTCCAGCTTCGACGCCGACGCGGTGGTGTGGAACCTCGAGAAGGTGCTGAACCCCCAGGCGCCGCATTTCGACCAGCGCCAGTCCTCGCAGGTCCGCGCCCGCCTGCCCTCGGTCGCCAGCTGGCGCAAGGTCGACGCCATGGCGGTGGAGATCACCACCAAGACGGTCGATTCCTTCTTCCCCTACCAGATGCTCTGGTTCCTGATCTCCAGCCCGGCGCAGTTCGAGAAGGTCGGACGCGACTGGCAGAAATTCGCGCTGCAGCCCTCTGGCACCGGGCCGTTCCGCCTCGGCCGCCTGCAGCCGCGCGAATTCGCCGAGCTGGTGCGCAATCCCGACTACTGGGACAAGTCCCGGCTCGCCAAGGCGGACCGCATCATCCTGTCCTGCCTGCCCGAGACCATCACCCGCACCAATGCCCTGCTCGCCGGCACGGTCGACTTCATCGAGACGCCGGCCCCGGACGTCATGCCGCGGCTGCGCCAGGCGGGCTTCCGCCTCATCGACAACGTCACCCCGCACGTGTGGAACTACCACCTATCCACCCTGCCGGGATCGCCCTGGACGGACGTCCGCGCCCGCAAGGCGGCGAACCTCGCCATCGACCGCGCCTCGGTGGTGGAGCTGATGGGCGGTCTCGCCAAGCCCGCCTACGGCCAGGTCGACCGGTCGAATCCCTGGTTCGGCAAGCCCGGCTTCGAGATCAAGTACGACGTCGACGGCGCCCGCAAGCTGATGCGCGAGGCCGGCTATTCCGCGTCGAACCCGCTGAAGACGCAGTTCATCATCGCCTCCTCGGGTTCGGGCCAGATGCTGTCGCTGCCGATCAACGAGCTCTGCCAGCAGATGTTCAAGGAGGCCTTCATCGAGATCGACTTCAAGGTCGTCGAGCTCGAGCCTCTCTACCAGGCCTGGCGCCAGGGCGCGGCGCACGAATCGCTGCGCGGCATCACCGCCAACAACGTCGCCTATCTCACCTCGGACCCGCTCTACGCCTTCATCCGCTTCTTCCATTCGGGCCAGGTCGCCCCGATCGGCGTCAACTGGGGCCACTACAAGAACCCGGAGGTCGATGCGCTGATCGACCAGGCGCTCGCCACCACAGCAGAAGCCGAGCAGAACGCGCTGATGGCGCGTGTCCACGAGAAGGTGGTCGACGATTCCCTCCTCGTCTGGGTCGTGCACGACACCAACCCGCATGTCGCGAGCGCGAAGGTCTCGACCTACACCCAGGCCCAGCACTGGTTCCAGGACCTGACCACGCTGGGGTGAGACGGAGTACGGATTGTTCCCACCGGGGGAACATGATAGCTTCCCCTGATGCGGATCATTGCGCGCAGCACCCTCGTGGCGTTCGCCGATCGACATCCGTCGACGGCAGCGTCGCTGGATCATTGGCAGCGGATGGTCCGCAAGGCGAACTGGGCGACCCCGCAGGAGGTTCAGGTTGCCTTTTCCAAAGCCAAGGTGCTGAGCGGCGATAGGGTCACGTTCGAAGTGAGCGGCGGCGACTTCCGGTTGATCGTCGCCTTTCGTTTCGACCTGCAGATCGCCTTCGTGAAGTTCATCGGCACCCATGCCGAATATGACCGGATCGATGCGCTGACAGTGTCGCAGTACTAGGGAGGCCGCCTTGGACATTCGACCCATCAGGACCGACGAGGATCACCGCCGCGCACTCGGCGAAATCGAACGACTGTGGGACGCGGCGCCGGGATCGGCCGACGCGGATCGGCTCGACGTGCTCACAACCCTTGTCGAGCGCTACGAGGATGCCCGTCATCCCTTGCCGGCAGCCGATCCGGTTGAGACGATCAAGGCGCACATGGCCTGGACCGGCCGCAACCAGGCCGATCTCGCCGCCCTGCTCGGGTCGCGTGCCAGAGCCTCCGAGATCCTCTCGCGCAAGCGCACTCTGACCATGGAAATGGTCCGCAAGCTGACCAAGGTCTGGGGAATCCCGGCCGAGCCACTGATCGAGCCTTACGCGCCGGTCGCCGCGGCGTCCTAGCCAGCCCCGGCGACGGCGGGCGCCCCGGGCGCTCGATCAACCCTCACGCCGGCGGCGTATAGCCCTTCGGCAGGCGGGCGCGCTCGATCTGCGAGATGTCGCAGGCGACGTCGACCATGGCCGAGAAGTCGTTCTGCCCGTAGCCGCGGGCCCGCGCCTGGGAAAAGGCCTCCCGCGCTGCAGCCGCGACCGGAACCGGCACCCGCGCCGCATTGGCCGCCTGAATGATCAGCGTCAGGTCCTTGTGGGCGAGGTCGATGGAGAAGCCGGGCTCGGTGTCGCCCGCCAGCACCTTGTTCGGCCAGTTGACCTTGAGCTGCCCGTTGGTCGCCGTCGTCCCGTAGAGCACGTCCAGCGTCTTCACGAGGTCGAGGCCGAAGCGCTGCGACAGCGACAGGGCCTCGGCGTTGAGCTGGCAGAGGATGATGGCGAGGTAGTTGTTGACCAGCTTCATCCGCGTGCCGGCGCCGGGCCCGCCGGAATGGTGGATCGTCGTGCCCATGGCGTTGAGGAGCGGCAGCACGCGCTGGTAGTCCGCATCGTCCGCCCCCACCATGAACAGGCTCTGGCCGCGGTCGGCATGCCAGGCGAGGCGACCGATGGGCGCGTCGACGGCGGTCATGCCGCGACGCCGGGCCTCCTCGTGCAGGCGATCCGTGGTGTCCGGGTCGATGGTGGAGAGGTCGAGGATGAGCGTGCCGGGCCGGGCGTGGTCCAGCACGCCGCCGGGCGCCAGGATCACCTCCCCCACCTCCTTGCCGGTCGGCAGCACGGTGACGACGATGTCGCAGGCGGCGGCGATCTCGGCCGGCGTGCCGCGCTTGGCGCCGAGCGCCTCGAGCGCCGCGACGGGCGCCTCGACCACGTCGTGGACCATGAGCGAAAAGCCCTTGGTCTGCAGGTTCGAGGCCATGCCCCGACCCATCTTGCCCAATCCGATGAATCCGACCGTCATGCCTGTCCTCCCCATTGTCCGTCTTGTGTCGTTGCGACGGCGGCGTCATGGTCCGCCCCTCGCGAAGGACGCGGAGCCTAGCCAGCGGATGAACGCCTTGCACCCTCAAGCTTTGCATGCCTCGCCCGCCGGATGGCCGGGCGACATCTTTTCCGCCCTGAAGGCCGCCCGCGTCCGCCAGGTCGCCTATGTGCCGGACGGCGGCCACGCCGAGCTCATCCGCGCCGTCCATGCGGATCCGGCGATGGTCGCCATTCCGCTGACGACGGAAGAGGAGGGCGTCGCCCTCGTCTCCGGCGCCTGGCTCGGCGGCGACCGCGCCTGCCTGCTCATGCAGTCCTCCGGCGTCGGCAACTGCATCAACATGCTCTCGCTCGTCCGCAACATGGGCGGGCCCTTCCTCACCTTCGTGACGATGCGGGGCGAATGGGGCGAGTTCAATCCGTGGCAGGTGCCCATGGGCACGGGCACGCCCGACGCCTTCCGCCTGATGGGCGTGCACGTGCTGCGCGCCGACAGGCCCGAGGAGGTCGGCCCCGCTACCGCCGCCGGCATCCGCATGGCCTATGAGGGCGGCAGCGCCGTCGCCGTGCTCCTCGCCCAGCAGCTCATCGGCGCCAAGGTCTTCGTGAAATGAGCAAGCCCCTGAACCGCCTCGACCGCCGCGCCGTCGTCGCCCGCCTGCTGAAGGACCGCGGCGAGGCCATCGTCGTCACCGGCCTGGGATCCCCGACCTACGACGTCGCCGCGGTGGGTGACCACGACCGCAACGTCTATCTCTGGGGCGCCATGGGCGGCTGTGCCGTCATGGCCCTCGGCATCGCGCTCGCGCGTCCCGATACGCCCGTCATCGCGGTGACCGGCGACGGCGAGATGCTGATGGGGATCGGCTCCTTCGCCACCATCGCCATGCAGGCGCCGAAGAACCTCACCGTCGTCGTCCTCGACAACGGCCTCTACGGCGAGACCGGCGGCCAGGCGAGCCACTCGGTGGTCGCCGATCTCGCCGCCATCGCCGGCGCCTCCGGCATCGCCGATGCCCGGGCCATCGACGCCATGGGCGACGTCGAGACGCTCGCCGCACGGGCGACCGCGCTGGGCAACGGTCCCTGCGTCGCCGTTGTCAGGATCGAACAGGCGGAGCTCGAGCGGGTGCTGCCCACCCGCGACGGCCACGCCGTCCGCGCCCGTGTGCGCCAGTCCCTGGGGCTCTCGATCGACTGATGTTCTCGTCCGAGGAACTCGAGCGCTACGCCCGCCACATCGTCCTGCGCGAGGTCGGCGGGCCCGGTCAGCAGAAGCTGAAGGCGGCGCGGGTGCTGGTGATCGGCGCCGGCGGCCTCGGCGCGCCGCTGCTCCTCTATCTCGCCGCGGCCGGGGTCGGGACGATCGGCATCGTCGACGACGACGGCGTGGCCCTGTCGAACCTCCAGCGGCAGGTCATCCACCGCACCGAGGACGTCGACGTCCTCAAGACCGAGAGCGCGGCGGGCGCCATCCGCCGGCTCAACCCCCATGTCGAGGTCGTCGCCCACGTCACCCGGCTGACGGCGGCGAACGCCCGGGACCTCGTCCGCGGCTACGACATCGTCGCCGACGGCTCCGACAATTTCGCCACCCGCTATGCCGTCTCCGACGCCTGCTTCCACGAGGGCAGGCCGCTGGTAACGGCGGCGGTGGGCACCTTCGACGCGACGCTCACGACGCTCCGCCCGCATGAGACGGCGGCCGACGGCACGCCGAACCCGACCTACCGCTGCCTCTTCCCCGACGCGCCGCCGCCGGGAACCGTCCCCTCCTGCCAGGAGGCGGGCATCCTCGGCGCGCTCACCGGCATCGTCGGCTCCATGATGGCCCTCGAGGTCGTGCGCGAGATCACCGGCTTCGGCGAGGCGCTCGTCGGCCGCCTCCTGATGATCGACACCCGCGCCATGCGCTTCGAGACGGTGCGCTATCGCTGGGACCCGGACAACCCGCTGAGCGGCGCGAACCGCTGACCGCCGGTTGATGAAAAGCACCGATTTCGCTAGATTTGGCGGATGGAACGGACCGAAATCCTCGATGTCCTGAAGCGAAACGAGGGCGAATTGCGCCGCCGCGGCGTTCGCCACGCCGCCCTGTTCGGTTCCCTCGCGCAGGGATCCGCATCGTCCTCGTCGGACATCGACATCCTCCTCGACATCGACGCGGCTTTCCCCATGGACGTGTTCGGCTATGCCGGCGTGGTCGGCTTCGTTCGTGACCTCTTCCCCGCTCCCGTGGACGTGGCCAATCGCGAGACTCTGAAGCCGCAGCTGCGCGCGGAGGTCGAGCGCGACGCGCTCTATGCCTTCTGACCGCAACCTCGCGGCGCTCTGCGACATGCGCGACAGCATCCCGTTCGCAATGGAATGGACGGTCGGCGCGACGGAGGACTCCCTCGCGGCCGACACACGGACGCTCTACGCCGTCATCCGCTGTCTTGAAATCATCTCGGAGGCCTCGCGCCGTCTCGACGAGCAGGTCCGGGCCCGCCACCCCGGTCAGCCCTGGCGCAACATCATGGGCTCCGGCAACATCTACCGGCACGACTATGACGACGTCGCCAGCCGCTTCGTCTTCGCGACCGTACGCGACCATCTGCCGGGGCTGTTGGCCGTCGTGAACGCGGAGATCGACCGGGTCGCTCCCTAGAGCATGCTCGGCAGCACGCGGTCCGGCGGCTTGTGGCCGTCCATGAAGGCCTTGATGTTGACGATGACCTTGTCGCCCATGTCGATGCGGCCCTCGATGGTGGCCGACCCCATGTGCGGCAGCAGCACCACCTTGCCGGCTTTCGCGAGCTTGATCAGCCGCGGATTGACCGCCGGCTCGCTCTCGAACACGTCGAGACCGGCGCCGGCGAGGTCGCCCGCCTCGATCATCCGCGTCAGAGCCACCTCGTCGATGATCTCGCCGCGGGCGGTATTGACGACGAAGGCCTCCTTCTTGAGGAGCTTCAGCCGCCGTGCCGACAGCAGGTGGTAGGTCGCCGGCGTGTGCGGGCAGTTCACCGAGACGATGTCCATGCGGGCGAGCATCTGGTCGAGGCTCTCCCAATAGGTGGCGTCCAGCGCCTGCTCGACCTTCTCGGGCAGGCGGCGGCGGTTGTGATAGTGGATCTGCATGCCGAAGGCGGCGGCGCGGCGGGCCAGCGCCTGGCCGATCCGGCCCATGCCGACGATGCCGAGCCGCTTGCCGTGGATGCGCTTGCCGAGCATCCAGGTCGGAGTCCAGCCGGTCCATTCGCCGTGCTCGAGCACTTCGAGGCCCTCGGCGAGGCGGCGCGGCACGGCGAGGATCAGCGCCATGGTCATGTCGGCGGTGTCCTCGGTGAGGACGCCCGGCGTGTTGGTCACGGTGATGCCACGCTGGATGGCGGTGGCGACGTCGATGTTGTCGACGCCGTTGCCGAACTGGGCGATGAGGCGCAGCTGCGGACCGGCCTGCGACAGCAGCGCGGCGTCGATGCGGTCGGTGACGGTCGGTACCAGGACCTCGGCGGTCTTCACGGCGGCGACCAGATCCGCCTGGCTCATCGGCGCGTCGTCGACGTTGAGGCGCGTCTCGAAGAGCTCGCGCATCCGCGTCTCGATGCTGTCCGGCAGTTTCCTCGTCACGACGACGAGCGGCTTCTTGCGGTTCGCCATGCCCCAACCTCTGGAATTCGCGCGGCCCGCCCCGAAACGGACCACTTGGCCGGTTGATTCCGGCCGGCCATCAAGCCTGTCTTAACCCTGAACGGCGACACTGGCTTCCGGCGCGACCTCTCTACCAGAAGGGTCGCGCCAGACAAAGCCGTCGGTCCCCTCTCGCGACCAGTCTTTCGAAGGGTCCGGCGTCTGTCAGTCGCGTATTCGGGTGGCGGTGGGTTGCGTATGAGTGCTTTTCGCGTGAGTGCGGCCCTGGCCGCCGGAATCGCCGTTCTCGCCGGTGCGCCGGCGGCCGCCGCCGAGATCACCGGCTCGCTGGGCTCGCAGACACGGCTTCCCGTCCCCCGCTTCGTCAGCCTCAAGTCCGAGCGCGTCAACGCCCGCATGGGGCCGACCCGCGACCATCAGGTCATCTGGATCTACCAGCGCGCCGGCCTCCCCGTGGAGGTCACCGCCGAATTCGACAACTGGCGCCGCATCCGCGACCACGACGGCACCGAGACCTGGGTCTTCCACTCCATGCTGTCGGGACGGCGCACCGGCGTCGTCATGCCGCGCGGCAATCCCGGCGAACTCGTGCCGCTGATGAACCGGGCCGGCGGCGACCGCATCGTGGCGCGGCTGGAGCCCAAGGTGCAGGGCACGGTCAGGAGCTGCAACGGCACCTGGTGCCGCATCACCGGCCAGGGCTTCGACGGCTGGATCGAGCAGACACGCCTCTGGGGCGTCTACCCCAACGAGAAGGTGGAGTGAGCGGGCGTCCGGTCCTAGTCTGTCCGCCATGACCGACACCGACCGCCCCAGCCGCCTCGACCGCGCCGCCTTCGTCGCCCGTTTCGGCGGCGTCTTCGAACATTCGCCGTGGATCGCCGAGGCCGTCCACGACCGCGGCCTGACCGCAAGGCACGACGCGGCGGGGGAGCTGCATGCGGCGATGGTGGCGGTGATGCGGACGGCGGGCGATGCGGCCAAGCTCGCCCTCATCCGCGCCCATCCGGACCTTGCCGGCAGGCTCGCCGCAGCCGGTCGTCTCACCGCCGAATCGACCGGCGAACAGGCCTCCGCCGGGCTCGACAGGCTGACGGACGCGGAGCGGGCCGAGTTCATGCGGCTGAACGAGGCCTATCAGGCCCGCTTCGGCTTTCCCTTCATCATCGCCGTCAGGGGCCGGACGAAGGACGAGATCCGGGAGGCTTTCGTCTCCCGGCTGGCGAACGACGCGCCTGCCGAATTCGCCGAGGCCCTGCGCCAGGTCGAGCGCATCGCGCTCCTGCGGTTGAAGGATTTGCTTCCCTAGCGGCGGGTTGCACAACGGGAGTGCGTCGTGCAGCACGCAGTTGGGCTCTCGCTCCTCACTCCCCGATCACCCGCTCCAGCACCGCCCGCGCCCGGGCCTCGACGGCGGAGCGCTCCACGTGCCGGCCGCCGTCCACCACGCGCCGGCCCGAGACCCAGACCTCGCTGACGGCCCCGCCGGACGGCCCGAAGATCCACGAATCGAGCACCGCATCGCCGCCGCGCCCGGCGAAGGCCATGTGTCCGGCATCGAGCACGACCACGTCCGCCGGCGCGCCCACCGCGAGGCCGGCGGTTCCGAGCCCGAGCGCCTGCGCGCCGCCGGCAAGGCACGCCTCCAGCACCGTGCGGCCCGTCGACCGGCCGCGATCGGCCAGCGCGGTGCGGCGGCGCGTCGCGAAGCGCTGCGAATAGTCGAGCATGGCGAGTTCGCCGGACGCCGAGATGGCGACGTTCGAATCCGTTCCGACCCCGAATCGACCGCCCTGCGCCTTGAAGTCCACCCCGGCGAAGAGCCCGTCGCCGAGATTGGCCTCCGTCACCGGGCAGAGCCCGACCACGGCGCCGGCCGACGCCATCTGCCGGACCTCGAAAGGATCCGCATGGGTGGCGTGGATGAGGCACCAGCGCTCCGACAGCGCCGCCCAGTCGCCGAGCAGGGCGATCGGCCGCGTCCCGTGGGCGGCGAGGCAGTCCTCGACTTCCTTCACTTGTTCGGAGACGTGGATATGGACGGGACCTTGCGGGTAGGCCGCGAGCAGCGCCTTCAATTCGTCCTCGGTCACCGCCCGCAGGGAATGCGGCGCGATGCCGAAGCCGCCGCGGGCATAGGCTCCCGCCGCCGTCCGCGCGCCTTCCGCCACCCGGCCGAACAGGTCGAGGTCGCAGATGAACCGCCGCTGGCCCTCGCCGGGGGCAAGGCCGCCGAACCCGGAATGGGCGTAGAAGACCGGCAGGATGGCGATGCCGAGGCCCGTCGCCTCCGCCGCGCCGATGCAGCGCCGGGCGAGCTCGGCCGGGTCCGCGTAGGGCCGGCCGTCGCGGCCGTGATGGAGGTAGTGGAACTCGCCGACGGTCGTGAACCCAGCCTCCAGCATCTCGACATAGGCGAGCGCGGCGATGGCCTCGACGTCCTCCGGCTCGAGGGCGAGGGCGAACCGGTACATCCAGTCGCGCCAGGTCCAGAACGAATCCTCCGAACTGCCGGCCACCTCGGCGAGGCCGGCCATGCCGCGCTGGAAGGCGTGGGAATGCAGGTTCGGCAGGCCGGGCAGGGCGATGCCGCGAATGCGCGTCGCATCGGGTGGCGCTGCCCCGGTGGTGATCGCGGCAATTCGCCCGTCCGGGCCGACCGACAGGGTCACGTCGTCGCGCCAGCCCTCGGGGGTGAGCGCCTTGTCCAGATGGAGCTTGTCCATCGCCGTCTCCATGCTACGGTTTTTCGCCTAGCACTGTTGGGCGAGGAATACGACGTGCCGAGACAATCCCATGCGCGTTGACCGTCTCTTTCGCGACGCGCGGCTGGCCACCATGGCCGGCACCGGCGCGGATCACGGCCTCGGCCTCATCGAGGACGGCCTCGTCGCGACCGAGGGCGGGCGCATCGTCTATGTCGGCGCGCGCGCCGACGCGCCGCGGCTCGATCCGGTCGAGACCATCCGCTGCGAGGGCCGCTGGATCACGCCCGGCCTGATCGATTGCCACACGCACCTCGTCTATGCCGGCAACCGCGCCCACGAATTCGAGCTGCGCCTGAAGGGCGCGAGCTACGAGGAGATCGCCCGCGCCGGCGGCGGCATCGTCTCCACCGTCAAGGCGACCCGCGCGGCGAAGCCCCGCGACCTCTGCGACGAGAGCCTGCCGCGGCTCGACGCCCTGATCGCCGAGGGCGTCACCACGGTCGAGATCAAGTCCGGCTACGGCCTCGACCTCGACACCGAGGAGAAGCAGCTCCGCGTCGCCCGCTCGCTGGCGGAGAAGCGCGACGTCGGCGTCGTCACCACCTTCCTCGGCGCCCACGCGCTTCCGCCCGAGGCGAACGGCGACAAGACCGCCTATCTCGACCTCGTCTGCCACAAGATGATCCCCGCCATCGCCCATCACGGGCTCGCCGACGCGGTGGACGCCTTCTGCGAGGGCATCGCCTTCTCGCCCGAGGAAACGGCGCGCGTCTTTGCCGCCGCCGAGAAGCACGGATTGCCGGTGAAGCTCCATGCCGACCAGCTGACCAACCTCCACGGGGCGAAGCTCGCGGCGGATCACGGGGCCCTCTCCGCCGATCACCTCGAATACACCGACGAGGAGGGCGCCGCCGCCATGGCCAAGGCCGGCACGGTGGCGGTGCTGCTGCCCGGCGCCTTCTACTTCATCCGCGAGACGAAGGTTCCCCCGGTGGAGGCCTTCCGCCGCCACGGCACGGCCATGGCGCTCGCCACCGATTCCAATCCCGGCTCCTCGCCGCTGACCTCGCCGCTCCTCGCCATGAACATGGGCGCGACCCTGTTCCGCCTGACCGTGGCCGAATGCCTCCTCGGGTTCACCCGGAATGCGGCCAGGGCGCTGGGGCGCGACGACATCGGCGTGCTGGAGCCGGGCCGGCGCGCCGATCTCTGCCTCTGGTCGGTGGAGCGCCTCGCCGAGCTCGTCTACAGGATCGGGTTCAATCCGCTCTTCGCCCGCTACAGAGGCGCCTGATGTCCGGTCTCATCCGCGCCGGGGGCAATGCCCTCGGTCTCTGGCGTCAGGTTGCCGCCGGGGCCACGCCCGCCCTCGATCAGGCCACCCGCGGCGCCATTGCCCGGGGCCATGACCTCCTGATGGCGAAGGCGCGCGGCAACGACGCCGTCTATGGCGTCAATACCGGCTTCGGCAAGCTCGCCAGCGTTCGCATTCCCGCCGAGAAACTGGCGGAGCTGCAGGTCAACATCGTCCGCTCGCACCAGGCGGGCATGGGCGAGCCGCTGGAGGAGCCGATCGTCCGGTTGGTCCTTGCGCTCAAGGCGGCGAGCCTCGCCCATGGCGCCTCCGGCGTGCAGCCGGCGACCGTCGACCTCCTGGTGGCGATGCTGCGCGAGGGCGTGCTGCCGGTGATCCCGGCGCAGGGGTCCGTCGGCGCCTCCGGCGATCTCGCCCCGCTCGCCCACATGGCGGCGGTGCTCATCGGCGAGGGCGAGGCGGTCTGGCGCGGCACGCGCATGGCCGGCGGCGAGGCGTTGGCGAAGGCGGGCCTCAAGCCCGTCGTGCTCGGGCCGAAGGAGGGGCTCGCCCTCCTCAACGGCACACAGGTCTCCACGGCGCTTGCCCTGCACGGCCTCTTCCTCATCGAGAACGCCTTCGCCGCCGCCCTCGTCACCGGCGCGCTGTCGACCGATGCCATCGCGGGCTCCGACACGCCCTTCGACGCCCGCATCCACACCCTGCGCGGCCAGCCAGGACAGATCGCCGTCGCGGCCGTCCTGCGCGCCCTGATGGAGGGCAGCGTCATCCGCCGCTCCCATCTCGCCGACGACCCGCGCGTGCAGGACCCCTATTCCATCCGCTGCCAGCCGCAGGTCATGGGTGCCGCCCTCGACGTCATCCGCTCGGCGCAAGCCATGCTGCTGGCCGAGGCCAACGGCGTCACCGACAATCCCCTGGTCATGGCCGACAATGGCGACGTGCTCTCCGGCGGCAATTTCCACGCCGAGCCGGTGGCCTTCGCCGCCGACATGCTGGCGTTGGCGGCCTGCGAGATCGGCAATCTCGCCCAGCGCCGCTGCGCCATGCTGGTCGATCCGGTGCTCTCGGGCCTGCCGGCCTTCCTCGTCCGCGAGCCGGGGCTGAATTCCGGCTTCATGATCGCCGAGGTCGCGAGCGCCGCGCTCGCCTCGGAGAACCGCCAGAAGGCGGCCCCCGCCGTCACCGACACCATCCCCACCTCCGCCAACCAGGAGGACCACGTCTCCATGGCGACCCATGGCGCGCGTCGCCTCGGTCCCATGGCGGAGAACCTCTGCCGCATCATCGGCATCGAGGCGCTGATGGCGGCGCAGGGCATCGACATGCGGGCGCCGCTCGCCACCAGTCCGCTCCTCGCCAAGGCCCATGCGGCGATCCGCGCCGTCGCGCCCATGCTCGACCGCGACCGGCCGCTCGCCGCCGAGATGGCGCGCGCCGCCGCGCTCGTCGCCTCCGGCGGCCTGACCACGCCCTTCGGCCATGTGGTCGAGCGCCTCTTCGCGGAGGGCTGAGGATGGTCCCGTTACAGCCGCCGCCCTATCCGTCATGCCCGGCCTCGTCGCGGCGCGCCCCTTCACCTCTCCCCGGCGGGGAGAGGTCGGCCGAAGGCCGGGAGAGGGGGGGGAGATCCTTCGGCT
>LNFM01001187.1_pt1 | contig 60379 bp, 53 predicted proteins | sample 596031 | NCBI WGS metagenome assembly LNFM01 (sample SAMN04254537, study PRJNA301005) | activated carbon metagenome | isolation source: dual media filters at the Ann Arbor, Michigan drinking water treatment plant | place: USA: Ann Arbor | reverse complement strand
CGGGTTCAGTGATTGGTTGTTTGACGGAAAGAAGTTCGACAACCCAGCCCCATCCCTTGCGACATTCTCCGGCGACACAATGTCTGGCACCTGGGCACTGTCTCCCACATTGCCGGCGAGTATCACTGACCTACTCTTCGTGTTTAAGGATGGCTCGGACACTACGCTTGTCGGCTACCGTGTTGCCCCGAGTCCCGGTTGCACTGGACTGGCAGGTGCAAATCCGTGTACCTATGCATCTCCGTTTGTCGCGCCGCCGTTTAACGTGAATACCACGAAAGCCATCTCCCACATCAGCGTCTACTTCCGCGAAGGCTCATCGACGCAGGTACCAGAACCTGGCGCACTCGGTCTGCTGGCATTGGGACTCGCAGCGCTGGGCGTGATCCGACGTAAGCGCGCTGCTTAGTCGGGGAAAGATGCTACCCGGGGCGTCGACGGGGTAGTGGGGGACAGACCACGTTTTCCCCCGCACTCTGCATCCAGTAAGTCCTATCGCAGCTTGATTCGCATGCCCGCCTCGCTGCGCGCCGGCCGCCCCGAGCGACCCGGGGTTACACGCCAGTAGAGACTCGTCTCCACCGCGCGCCGAGATCGATCCCCTCCCAACGCGTAGTTTCCATAGGTCGCGTGCCCAATCTCATCGAGCATGGTGCTCGCGAGCACCTCACTAAATAGAGCGCGGAAATTCGCGCACCGCTCCTTAGATCAGTCATCCCAGCCGATCGAAGCAGCCATGCCGCATCAGGCGCATCGACGGCGTGCCGAGTGCGCTGAACCGGTAACTTGACCACGCGTATTCCTCCGAGGCGACCAACCACCCGCACGCGGACCGGATTGGGTTCGATGTAGCGATGGCAGCGAAGTCGATGTGCCCCGTGCCCGACGAAGCACGAAACCGCCCCTACCAGAGCGTTTCGCTGCACGCATAACGTTGATTGAAGGAGTGAACGTAACGCTGCCCGATCGATCTACGGCTTTGGCTCGAAAATCGGGGGCTGCCCCCGATTGGCGACTTCAGCGTTCGAATCTGAGCATGCGCCCCCAACCGGTGCGCTGATCGATGCGCGGCGGACAGCTTCCATTCTCGGTCAGTTCGAATCCCGATCGCTGCAGCCAACGGGCGAATCCGCTGCGATTGCCTCGATTCGGATCGACGATGAGCACGTCGGCGTGCGGCGCAGCGTGCCGATCGATGAAATCCGCCAACTGGTGCGAGTGGTCGCGTTCGTACAGGACATCGCTGCCGACGATCAGGTCGAACTCTCCCAGCCGAGGGTTCACATCGGCCCAGTTGCCGACCGCGTACTTCATCGGCGGCAGCGCATTGCGCCGCAGATTGTCGAGCAGAAACGCCTCCACCAACGGGTGACGGTCGCTTGCGGTGACGTCACCGTGGCGGCGGTGAATGACGAGGCTCGCGAGCCCCAGGCCGCAGCCGATCTCCAGCACCCGGCAGGCACCGACGTTCCAGCGCTGCATCCGATCCGCCAGCGCAAGGGCGGACGGCCAGATCTGACCGAAGAGTGGCCAGGCCGCCGCGCAGATGCCGATCTGCGCGGCTTTGCCATCGGCGTCGTCGAACTGCAGTCGATCCAGCAGAGAACGGATTTCGAGATCGTCGCCCCCGGCAATAGTCACCTGCTCGACCTTGACCAGATAGCCAGGCGGGGGCGCGCCTGCAAAGGAATGCAGCACCGCTGCGTCGCCCGTCGCAGGCGACGGCATATCGATGGGGATAGGAATTTCGCCCGCCTTTCGTCGGCAAGCGCACTGGATCGCCGCTTGATCGACCCAGCATACGCGCTGGCGAGGCCGGAGAGTATCGCCAGCGCTTAAAAGAACGAAAATACCGTCGCGCGGCGAACGATTCGCGGTGGCCAACCATCGAACGCCCTACGTCACGAGTCACGAATCAGCTGCAGATGCTCATCTTCGGTCGCGCGCGAGGGCCGCAGCCCCAACTCGCTGCTCAGGCACGCGCGGCACCGCTCGTAGAGCCTCGCCCCCTCACCTCGCCATCCAGCGAGCCGGCACGTGCGAATCGCGAGCCGGTAGAGCGATTCCCCCGTCGGATGATGGACGATCCCTGTCTCGCATATCCGTAATGCGTTGTCGTATCGTCGTGCTTCGAGCGCCCGTTCGGCTTGATCGACCAGCAGCACCTGCAGGTGCTCCCGGAGCGACTCGCGCATCGGCACCGTCCACGCGACGTGCAGGTCATCCGGCAGAAAGATCCCGGCGTACAACGCCGCATCGTTGCTGCGCGCGAATCGATGCGCGTCGATTTCGATCATCGACGAGAGTGCAACCGACCCGTTCGTGCTCACGACCGCGCCCTCGCCCAACAGCTGGCGCAGGCGGTAGAGCGCCGTATCCAGCCGTCTTCGCACTTGCGGCCCGGCCTCACCCGGCCAGAGCGCTTCCATCAGCACGGTCGGCGCGACGGGTCTGCCGCCCTGGACGATCAGAAACTTGAGGATCTCCAGCGGCCGGCGCGGGGCCTTGCGGGGCCATTCGATGCGTAAGCCTTCGCGTTCGAGTTCGAAGCTTCCAAGGGTTGTGATGCGTACGCTCGGCGACAGGCGCGCGACTACGTTCCTTTGGGGCGATGCGATCGAGCGCATATGCTCAAGCAGCGGTTCGCACCACGACCAGAACTCCGGACCGACGCCGTCGGCCGGACCGAGCTTTCCGAGGCGCTCTACGTATCGCTTCGTCGCCTCGGGCGCCGCAGCGAGGCCGGCGGCCACCGCGCTTGCGAGCCAGCCGAATCGGTGTTTCGGATTCGCGGCAACGGCAAGCGCCGCCTCGCGACCCGCCGCGGCCACGTCCCCTCGCTGCGCATGGATGATGCTGAGACTCGCGTGCCATACGCATCCGAGCGGCTCGTGCGGACTGATGGACAGGGCAAGTTCGCACGACGCCTGCGCGGCTTCGAGCCGTCCCTGACGCAGCAAGGCGAACCCGAGGTTCCCGTGGCAGGGGGCGTGACTGGGATCGGCTTCGATTCCGGCGCGCAGATGCGCTTCGGCGAGCGCCGCGTCGCCGACGGGAAACTGTGCCATCGCCAGAACGAAGCGGGCATCGGCATCGCCCGGGGCGCCCTCGACGGCATCGTTCGCCGCCTGCAATGCCAGCACTGCGCCCACGGCTCGATCGAGGCCGTTCCATCCGTAACGGGAGGCCCGCCACTGAGCGTAGGCGAACGTGGTGGAAGCAGGCGCGTGGATGATCCGCGACGAACCCAGGCAGGAGAGTGCCTTGAAAGCGGCCCCATTCGTCGCCTCGGTCTGCGGACGCGCCCAGAGATGTGCCCAGGCCTGCAGGGCCGCTCGATCACACGCCTCACGCAAACCGCGCGCACCATCGATTCGAATCGCAATGACGATGCCGCGCGCGAGGCGCAGCACGCTGTGCGGCATCACCGGGCCCGCGGCGGATCCGGGGAGACTCAGGCGATCGGTCCAGACGACGGCTGCGCCCTGCAATCGACGCAAGCTGAACGAAGCGCAACAGCCCGAATCCCCAGGATACACGACGCCTTCGAGCACAAACTCAGCGTCATACCCGGTCGGGTGAGCGACCGATGCATCGACGCGCAGTGCAAGCGATAGACTGTGTACGAGTTCGAAGCGCAGCGCCGCCGCCCAAGGCTGCAGATCCTCGTTCGTCGCTACGATTGCGGCGAGCACGATCGGCGTGCCATCGATGCGCTCCACGCCGCGAAACCGCGACGATGACATCGAGTTCGAATTGCGGCTGCGCCTCATCGATTCATCATGCCAGCCACCCGCCTCGCTGACAATCGGTGACGAATCGGTGACATGCGCCGGCGATACTCGCAGCCCGAATCGCGGGAACAAAGAGTGGAGAAACCCATGCTGAAAAAATGGACGCGCGCAGCCGCACTTCCGTTGTGCTTCGGTCTGGCTGCCGCAGCAAGCGCACAAGGGAACTGGCCGCAGAAGTCGGTCAGACTCGTCATCGGCTTTGCGGCCGGATCGAGCGTCGACGTCATGGCTCGCGTCGTCGCCAGCCGCATGGCCGAGTATGTCGGGCAGTCGGTCATCGTCGAACCGGTGATCGGGGCGGCGGGCAATCTTGCCGCGGAACGCGTTGCACGATCGGCGCCGGACGGGCATACGCTGCTATGGTCCGGGAACGCCGCGCTCGTCGTCAATCCATCGCTCTATTCCAGTCTCAAATACGACCCGAAGACCGATTTCGTGCCGATCAGTCGAATCGCGGACTCGTCCAATGTGGTCGTCGTCCATCCGTCGATTCCCGCCGGCAACATCAAAGCGCTGATTGCACTTGCGCGTCAGCGCCCGGGCGACCTGACGTATGGATCGGCAGGCGTCGGCACCTCGACGCACATTGCCGGCGAACTCATGCGCGTGATGGCCGATGCGCCATTGACTCATGTGCCTTACAAGGGCGGACAAGGCCTCGTGCCGGACCTCCTCGCGGGACGCATCGCCGTTGCCTTCGCAAACATTGCCGGCGGCACCGTGCCGCTCGCACGAGAAGGCAAACTGCGCGCGCTGGCCGTCACCTCGCTACGTCGAAGTGCGCTATTGCCGGACTTGCCGACGGTGGCAGAGTCGGGCATCCCGGGTTTCGAGGCCATCGCATGGTTCGGGATCCTTTCGCCGCACGGGGTTCCGGATGCGATCGTGAAGACTATGCACGGACAGGCCACGCGTGCCCTTGCCGAACCGGAGGTCCGCCGGCGTTACGCCGAACTCGGACTCGAGATCGTCGGCAGCACACCCGAGCAGTTCTCGCACACGATCGATATCGAGCTGATCAAGTGGGCCAAGGTCATCAAGGCGGCGAGCATACGGTTGGAGTAGCGCCCGGGGTCGAACTCACCGCCGGGGCGAATCGCTATGGTCCGGCGAAGGTCGGATCCCCAGGACTTCGGATCCGATGAATCGCACTGGCATGGCCGTGCTTCACGATGCCGCTTCAGGCGCATCGCTCTCGCCGGCCGGCGTGGCCACCCCGTCGCCGGATCGCGAACCGAAACCTCCATGGACAACCGCCCCGAGCCTCAGACGTTCGCCAGCAAGAACACCTGCTCCAGGCGCGACCATCGCCCCTTGGGCAGCGTAAGGACTCGGGCAATCGAGTTGTGCTTCAGCCCGATGATGAGTTTCCCGACTTCCTGCTGGTCGACCCGGCAGGGCAGGAAACGGCTCAAGACCGACGCCACGGGGATCACGATCATCGCCTTTTCGCCGTCGCCCCGAAAGTAACGGGTCTGGCGCATGTCGTGGTCCGCGCTGAGCAGTACCGCGACCCGACCGCGTTCGCGCAGGCAGATCCGCTTCGACATCAGGCCGGGCTTGTAGATTTCGTATTGTCTGCCATCGAGTTCGAAGCGCCGGAGCACCCCCTCGAGCGGCACGGTCGGGACGGTGACGGTGCTGACCACCGCGTCCCGCTCATCGCGGATCAGGATCGTCATCGCCGCGGCCCGGTCGGTGTCCTGCCATACCGCCCAGAGGAACTCCGGTCCGACGAGCAGGCCCTGACACTGGTCGATCACCTCTGCGGCACGCAAGGCCCGGCTCTCGGCGTCGCCCGAGCGCCGAATACGCAGTGCCACCACCGTCAGCACGAGTGCGAACAGCGCGATTCCTCCGAACACGGCGAGATAGACCACAAGGTCGGAATTTTCCACGCCACCTCTACCGATCGCTGGACAGGCCTCGGATATCGGCGCGGTGCAACGAAAGTGGAGTTGTGCGATGTCGACCCGGACCGATGTCGCCACGCGCGCCCGGTACATCCCCAGACACGATACGCCGATCATCGGCGTCGGCCCCCGTTTGGGGCGAGCCTCGCCCACACCAGTCGGGCGCCGTGACAATGACGCACGTGCGCCGCAAGAAATCCACGACTGCGGCGACATGCGTGCGCCCGTGAGCCGAGAGTTTCAGCGGCAGGCATGCTACTCTTGAACCACAAAGGTCGAACATGGACATGTATCTACCCGCGCCAGGCACATTTGCCAGCATTGCGGTGTCCCATTCGCGAGCACATTCGCCAGCTTTTCGCAGTGAAGGATCGAAATTCATGCCTCTCAAGGAACCAGGATTCGCGGCTAGGCTAGAGACCGCGTCCAAAGCCAAGCAAACGCAACTGGAGAAGCTCGCACGCGCTTCCGTGCCGGCCAGCGGTAAGCAGTCGGTCGAAAAGCAGCTCAAAGCCGTGGAACTCGCAAAGGCGCGCGAGATCCGCAAGGCCCAACGGAAAGCCGAAAATCAGGCGGCCGCCAAGAAGCGTGCAGCAGACCGCGCGGCGGCGGATGCGCTCAAGGCGCAGCTGTCCGCCGACGAAAAAGCCCGCAAGGAAGCCGAACGCATCGCCGCAATCGCGGCAGCGGAAGAGCTCAAGATCAAACAGAAAGAGGCGCGGGATTTGAAATACGCCGCGCGCAAGGCGCGGCAAAGGTAGCACGGTTAATACGCCCGCCGTCCGTAATCGTCGCATACCGGGGCCCGAGGCAACGATGCGGCACAGTCGGCGTCGACGGCTTGAAAAACCAGTGCAGAAACTCAGCCTGCATGACGGCCGTTCTCACCGACTGCGCACGAGCCCGATCGCCTCACCGAGCGCAGTGCACGCGATTGCACGCATCGCGATGTTGAACAGTGCAAGGATGTCTGCGGGCGCAGGGTTTCCCGCCTGCATAAAAAGCCGTGTTCTGTCTCCGATGCGTTCGGTTAGTTCATAATCGAATACCGACAGTTTCAGCAGCGCCTTGCCATGGCACGTCCCCGGGAATTCGACATCGACGATGCGCTCGAACGCGCGATGAATGTCTTCTGGGCCAAGGGTTACGAGGCCACGTCGCTCGACGATTTGTGCCAGACGATGGATCTCGCGCGCTCGAGTTTCTACGCCGCGTTCGGCGACAAGCATTCCCTCTATGTAAGAGCGCTCGATCGCTATGAAGCTGCCGCTGTTGCGCGCATCCGCTCGACCATCGCTTCGTCAGCGTCGGTCAAGGCAGGCATCACGGAATTCGTCGGTCGCATCATTGAAGGCATCGTGGCCGGTCCGGGTCAACGCGGCTGCTTCATCGGCAATTGCGCGGCTGAACTCGTTCGCGGAGATCGCGATGGCGCGATCCGTGTGCGTCACAGCCTGGAGCGCATCGAAGCAACATTTCGCGATGCTCTGGAACGTGCGCGCGCCACAGGTGAGTTACCGCCCTCCGCCGATGTCGCCGCCCTCGCGCGCTTCATCACGGCCGGCATTCAGGGTATGCGGCTCGTCGGCAAGACGCATCCAGATCGCGTGGTGCTGGAGGACATAGCCCGGGTAATGCTGCGCTGCCTCGATCATCCGTAATTTTTTTTGCCTGTTTTGTACCAATCGATTCATAATCGAAGCACGTCGCGAGGAGGTGTTCATGGTACGGCTTACCGACCTGTCCGCACTGGATCAGGAAAACATGCTGAAGAAGATTCCGACCCTCCCGCAGTTGGGCGGCAGTCCTTGGGCAACCGGTCCGGCGCTCGCAAAGCGGCGCATTGCGCTTGTCACCACGGCCGGCTTGCACTTGCGCCGCGATCGACCCTATGGCCCGGGCGGCGGCGGCACCGACTACAAGGTCATCCCGGGCGATGCCTCGGCCGGCGACATCGTCATGAGCCACATGTCCGTCAATTTCGATCGCAGCGGCTTCCAGCAGGACTGGAACGTGGCCTTCCCGCTGGAGCGCCTGATCGAACTCGTGCGCGAAGGGATCGTCGGCTCCGTTGCGGCCTTCCACTATTCGTTCATGGGCGCGATCTCGCCGATCACTCGCTACGAGGCGAAGGCTCGCGAATTGGCGGCACTCCTGAAGCAGGACAACGTCGACGGTGTACTGCTCTGTCCTGTTTGACCGAACTGCACGTGCGCCGTGGGCGCACTCGGTCACTACCTGGAAGCCGAAGGCATACCTACCACGCAGATCAGCCTGGTGCGGGAGCATACGGTTGCGTTGTCGCCGCCACGCGCACTGTGGGTACCTTTCATGCTGGGGCGCCCTTTCGGCGTTCCGGACGATTCCGCGTTCCAGCGTAAGGTGGTACTCGCAGCGCTGCAGCTGCTGGAGCGACCGGCAGGTCCGGTGCTCGAAGACTTCCCTGAAGACGCACCGCATGCCGGTCTCGCCGAAGTGCCCGAGGATCTCGTCTGTCCGGTCAGTTTCCCGCGACTCGCGTCGGAGGGCGGCCTGGCGCAGCGCTTCGTCGACGAAGTCGCCCAGCTCGAAGCCTGGTACGAGGTCGCAGTCACGCATCGCGGACGCACTACCCTCGGCGTCACCGGGCTTGCGCCCGCGCAGCTCGCGGCCTACCTCGCCTCCTGGCTGACGGATACGCCCGCATCGGGCTATCGGGCCGACGTGTCCGTCGCCGAAGCCCTGAAGTTCTGCTTCGACGAGCTGAAGGCGTTCTACTACGAGGCGAAATCCGTTCAGCCGGGCCGCCATACGAGCGCATCGGTCCAGGACTGGTTCTGGTTCGAGACGGCCGCAGGCCAGGCCTTCCTGCAGATTCGATCGCATGCCTTGGCAAGCACCGATGCCGGGGTGAAGGCGCTCGCCGGGCAGAGTCTGGTCCCGCGAGCCGTTGATATTGCGCTCAAGGCGAGAGCGACTCACTAACTTGTCGTACCGATTACCGGCGGGGTGGCAGAGTGTTATGCCGTGGCCTGCAAAGCCACGCACGGTGGTTCGATTCCATCCCCCGCCTCCAGTCCTTCCAACCGATAGCGCAAGGAGACGCGTATGCCGCGCCTGGCCCCTCTGCCCCCCGGGGCTGTCCCTGAAGTCGTCGATCTTTTCGACAAGATCAAGGCGACCGGTCACTACATCCCGAACAGCCAGCTCATCCTTCAGCGCAAGCCCGCCATCCTGCGGGCGCTCCGAGGCTTGAGCGCCGCAGTGATGGACCCGAACGGCGAAGTGTCTCTGGGAATGAAGCGCCTGCTCGCCTACGTCGCTTCGCGAGTACACGGCTGCCATTATTGAATGGCGCACAACGCTGGAGGGTCGCTCCAGCAAGGCATCCCCGACGAAAAGCTCGCTGCCGTTTGGGAGTACGCCACGAGCCCGCTGTTTATAGAAGCCGAGCGCGCTGCGCTCGATTTCGCGGTCGCTGCAGCAGCGCAGCCGAATGCGGTTACCGACGAGATGTTCGAGCGGATGAAGCAGCACTGGACCGAAGGGCAGATCGTGGAAATCGTCGCCTTGGTCTCGTTCTTCGGTTTCATGAACCGGTACAACGACACGATGGCGACCCCGCTCGAAGACGAGCCGATCGAAGTCGCGCAGAAGCACATTGCGCAGCACGGATGGGAGCTGGGTAAGCACGGCGGCTGACTTGCGCGAGCGATCGCCAGGCGGCTTCGGCAGCGGCGAGCCAGGGAATGATCCATGAGTCTACTGTTCCAACCCATCGATCTGCGCGGCCTCACGCTGCCGAATCGCATCGTGGTCGAACCGATGACGCAGTTCTCGGCCGACGACGGCACCGCGGGCGACTGGCATCTCATGCACCTCGGTCAATATGCCGTCAGCGGTGCCGGACTCGTATTGACGGAGTCGACCTACGTCGCGCCCGAGTCGCGCAACACGCCGATGTGTCTTTCGCTCTATAGCGATGCCCAGGAACTCGGCCTGGCACGCATAAAGCGCTTCTTCGATGCCCACGGAACCGCGCGTTTCGGCGTTCAGCTCTGCCACGCCGGGCGGCGTGCGTCGGCGAAGGAACCGTGGCTGGGCGGCGGCCCTCGGCGAGTGGAGGAAGGTGGATATCGAAGCGTCGCGCCCTCGGCGATCCCGATATCGGCGACGTGGCCGACGCCCCGCGAACTGGCCCTCGACGAGATCGCGGGCATACGCGAGGCATTCGTCAGCGCAACCCGTCGCGCGCTGCGCGCAGGGATCGATCTCGTCGAGTTGCACTGCGCGCACGGGTATCTGCTGCATCAGTTCCTGTCGCCGCTGTCGAACCACCGCAGTGACCAGTACGGCAGTTCGCTGGCAAACCGCATGCGCTTTCCTCTGGAAGTGTTCGAGGCGGTACGTGCCGTATGGCCCGCCGACAAACCGGTGGGGGTACGCGTCTCCGCGACGGACTGGGTCGGCGGCGGTTGGGATCTGCAGCAGACCATCGAGTTCGCAATCGCGTTGGATCGCTTGGGTTGCGATTTCATCGACGTTTCGAGCGCGGGCCTGAGCGAGGACCAGCGCATCACCGTCGGCCCCGGTTACCAGACGCCGTTCGCAGCCGCCGTGAAGCAGGCCGTGAAGATGAAGGTGATCGCCGTCGGTCTCATCAGCCAGCCGCTGCAGGCCGAGACGATCCTCATGACAGGCCAGGCGGACATGATCGGGCTTGCTCGCGCCATGCTCTACGACCCGCGCTGGCCCTGGCATGCCGCGCACGAGCTGGGCGTTCACCTCGAATACCCGAGGCAATACGAGCGCGCACATCCATCACGCAAGTCCGGCGCGGGCATCAACGCACCCGGCAACGTCGCGCCACCACCGGACATGGCCAGAGCAGCAACGAAGGAGCATTAGTCCACGCAGTCGAACAGTCCCATCCCACAGCATGAATGGAGGAGCGTGCGTTGAAGAGAATTCTGTGTTGGACAGTCGGAATCCTGCCGACATTGCTCGTCACCCCGCTCGCAGCCCAGAACTTTCCGGTGAAGCCCGTGCGCATCGTCGTGCCATTCCCCCCCGGTGGCACGTCGGACGCGACTGCGCGATTGCTTGCGCAGCGCCTGACCGAACGATGGAAGCAGAACGTCCTGGTGGACAACCGCGGCGGCGCCGGCGGCAACATCGCTGCCGAACACGTGGCTCGTTCCGCCCCGGACGGATACACGCTGCTCATGGGAACGCACGGCACCCAGGCGATCAACGTCAGCCTCTTTCCGAAGCTCGGTTACGACCCCGTGCGAGACTTCCTGCCGATCACGCTGGCCCTGTCGGTGCCGAATCTCTTTCTCGCGCATCCCTCCCTGCCCGTGCGATCGATCAAGGAATTGGCAGCGCTCGCCAAGGCCCGACCGGGCGAACTCAACTTCGCTTCATCCGGCTACGGCACCATGCCTCACATGGCAGGCGAACTGTTCAACCTCATGGCGCAGGTGAAAATGGTACCGGTGCTCTACAAGGGCAGCGGGCCGGCCATGACCGAGGTCCTCGGCGGCCTCGTGCCCCTCATGATCGAATCACTGCTCACCTCGATGCCGCACGTCAAGGCCGGCAAGCTGCACTCCCTGGCCATCACCAGTGCCGAGCGCAACCCGGCGGCCCCGGATCTGCCGACGGTCGCAGAATCCGGCTATGCGGGCTACGAAGCCATCACCTGGGTAGGTCTGGTCGTTCCTGCAGCAACGCCGCGCGAAGTCGCCGGCATCCTGCACAAGGAGATCGCCGGCATCCTGCGTTCCACCGACATGCAGGAGCGGCTCGCGGCCATGGGCGCAACGGCGGGCGGCGGAAGCGCCGAGCAGTTTGCAGCCTTCATACGCAGCGAAACGCAGAAGTGGTCGAAGGTCGTCAAGGCTGCGGACTTGAAAGCACAATAGCGCAGGGCCGGACACGCCAGGGCTTCACTTCGTCCCTGGCTACGTGCAACCGGTGCCTGGCTCGGTCGAGCCGCATCGATACCGCCCGGCATCGAGTCACGCATATCACGCCGCGGTGAGACTTCGGTGAGGACTCGGGGATGGTCGGCCCCTAGGATGGCAGCAGCGATAACCCGCTCGGGATCGCATCCATCGAGACCATCCAGGAGAAGCCCGTGTTGAACACGCACACCAAGCTCAAACCACTCGCCGCCGGCATGCTGGCGCTTTCAATGACTGCCGGCGCCCATGCAGCGCAAGTTCACGTGCAGGTACGCGTCGAAAACCTTGCGCCCTCGAACAGCATCACGTTTGCCCCATTGCACCTTGGGTTCCACAACGGCACCTTCGACGCCTTCAACATCGGGCAGGCCGCCACGGCGCCCATCATCTCGGTCGCCGAAGGCGGGAGCGGCTCGGCATGGTTGCCGGCATTCACGGCCGCAGACCCCACCGCGACGGTCGGAACCATCGGCATGCCGCTGCTGCCGGGCATGTCCCGCACCGCGAACTTCATCGTCGACACGGCCGTGAATCGCTATTTCACCTTCGCCTCGATGGTCGTGCCGAGCAATGATTTCTTCATCGGCAACGACTCGCCCACGCGTCACGAGCTGTTCGATGCCTCCGGCAATCTGATCGTCAGCAGCATCCCTCAGCTCGCCCGGCAGATATGGGACGCCGGCTCCGAGGTGTTCGATCCGGCGGCGGCAGCGTTCGTCGGCAACAATGACCTGCGCGCCAACCAGAATTCAGTGGTGGCATTCAATTTCGCCGAACTGGCCGCATTCGACGGACTGAGCACTGCGGCAGGATACACCTTCGGCAGCCAGCTCACGGCCAACACCGAGGTGTATCGGATTTCCTTCGAGGTATCGCCCGTGCCGGAACCGGCATCCTATGCGATGCTGCTTGCCGGGCTCGCGGCAGTCGGTACGATCGCGCGCCGACGTGCCGGGCGCTCAGCAACCTGAGCAGATTGGTTTATGCTTCCCGGATGAGCCAACAGCTGCTACTGGTCGAAGACGACGACGCGATTGCCGATGTCGTCCGGCTGCACCTCGCGGAAGCCGGTTTCCGGCTCCACCGCGAGGCCGACGGGCGGCAGGCAATGCGCTCGATCGACGCTCGCCCGTGGGACCTTGTTCTGCTGGACCTGATGCTGCCCGGCGCCGACGGCTGGGACGTCTGCCGTTACCTGAGAGCCCATCACCGACATGTGCCGATCATCATCCTGAGCGCTCGATCCGCGGAAGCACACCGTGTATTGGGGCTGGAACTGGGCGCCGACGATTACCTCACGAAGCCGTTTTCGATGCTGGAACTGGTGGCGCGTGTACGTGCCCTGCTGCGCCGTGTCGAACTGTTGCGCCAACCCGCGTCATCCCATGTCGAGCTGCGTTTCGGCGAGTGGCGGATCGATCCGGTGCGCAGAGAGCTGCAGCATGGGAACGTACCGGTCGGGCTCACGCTGCGCGAGTTCGATCTCGTGTACTACCTCGCGCGACATCCCGGCCAAACGTTCACTCGCGCACAGTTGCTCAACCACGTGTGGGGCGCGGGATTCGACGGCTTCGAACACACCGTGAACTCACACATCAACCGCTTGCGCGCCAAGCTCGATAGCAGCGGCAAGGGCGGGCGCATGATCGAGACGGTGTGGGGGATCGGCTATCGATTCACTCACAGCTCGTCAAAGGCCCCCCTCTGAAAGCATCCTTCGCACATCGTCTATCGGCGGCGCTGCTACTCCTGCTGCTGGCGTACGGCGGATTGGTTTTCGTGCTGGGCCGATACATCGCCACCGAGCACGAAGCCGAGTCGCTGCAGCGACTCTCATACGGCCTCGCCAGGCATATCGTCGAGCACTGGCCGGAGGTTACCCGTCTGGACAAGGATGCCTCCGACCGGGCGACGCAAGAAGAGCTGCTGCGCATGCTGATGGTGGTCAACCCCGGTATAGAGGTCTATATGCTGGATGCGGATGGAACGATCTCGGCATATCTCGGAGATCCACAGGCGGTACGCACTCCACAGATCGACCTGGGTCCGGTTCGCGCCTTTCTCGGTGGATCTGCGTTGCCGCTGCGCGGTACCGATCCCAAAGCCCCCGACGACGGAAAGATCTTCAGCGCCGCGATGTTTCCGCCGCGCCCCGGCGATACCCGCCCTCCGGGCTACCTTTACGTTGTGCTCGAGGGTGCGGAGCGCGCACAGGTCGCCGGAGATGTCAGCCTGAAGCGTGCGTGGCAGAGTGCGATGCTCGCCGCCGGCGTCGGACTGATCGCGACGCTGTTGATCGGCATGCTCGTGTTCCACAAACTCACACGCCCCCTGCACCGCCTGGCAGATCGAATGCGCCGATACGGTCGGACCACATCGGAGTCCGATCCAAGTATCGTCGCGCGCTCAGGCCAGGGTGACGAGGTCACCGCGATCGCCGCTTCGTTCACCAATATGGTCGATCGCATCGAAGCTCAGGCGGCGGCGCAGGCCAACCAGGCCGCCGCACATCGCGAGATGATGGCGAACGTCGCTCATGACCTGCGCACGCCGCTTACGGCACTGCATGGGCATCTCGAATCCCTCTGCAGCGAAGCCCGAAGCAACGACGATGCACGTCGCAGACTGCACGCCGAAGCGGCCCTCGCCCAGAGCGACAAAGTGCGCAGACTCTCGCAGCAGATGTTCGAACTGGCCACGCTGCAGGCAACGGACTACGTGCTGCATCGGGAACGCTTCCGGCTGGACGACCTGCTGACCGACGTGGTGCAAAAATTCGACCTCACGGCGACCAGGCCTCTCGTCGTGCTGGAGGGGACGTCACCCGGTCCGATCGACATCGACGGAGACCTTCATCTGATCGAACGTGCGTTGACCAATCTCATCGACAACGCGATCCGCCATGCGCCGAGTTCCGAGCCCGTGCGCGTAAGAATGCGCAGCGAAGGCACACGCGTCATGGCGATCGTGGAGGATTTCGGCGCTGGACTGCCGGCGGAACTGGCACAGCGTCTGAACTCGGGACACCCCGTGCGCGATCCGCCCCTGGAACGGCCCGGCGGCGGCATCGGCGGGCTTGGACTCGCCATCGCTCAGCGCGTCGCTACGCTGCACGGCGGTAGTCTTCGAACCAGCCGAAGCACGGAAGGCGGCACGCAATTGTGCCTGGCACTCCCGGTGGAGAAACAAACTGCATCGGTGTAGCCCGTGCGCCCGGCATCCGCAGTTCAGGATGCCTCCCGTTTTGCCAGCTGCCTGCGTGCTGCTGGCCGAGTTGGTCTGTCGTTCACACGGGTGAGCGTTTCAGACAGTGGCGAGAGGGTCACGGGTCCGGACCTGGGGTCGCGCACGGGTGATGCGTGACTGCAAGCTCTGATCCCGGGCTCGGCAACGAGTCACCGAATCCTGCATGATTCCAGTGCTCCGAGGGAATCGCCTCGCAGATCGAGCCAACGCCTTGCCTCCACTGCCCGGATCCATGGCAGCCATACCCTGGGCGGGCGGCGATCACGTGCACCGTCAAACGCCTGTCGGAATAGAATCATATCGTGCGCAGGCGAAAGTAGAATGACGAAGGCATGCCTGCGCGTGACGACCAACCCTCGGAGACACCATGAATCTCGCTGGCCAAGTAGCCCTGATTACCGGAGCATCCCGCAACCCCGGCCTCGGTTTCGCGATCGCGCAGACGCTCGGTGGCCAGGGGGCATCGCTCATGCTCACGGGCGGGCGCAACGAAACCGTGCTGCGCGCGAACGTCGAGGACTTGCAGCACCAGGGCATGAACGTCGCCGGCATGACGGCCGATCTCACCGACTTCACGCAAGTGCAGTCGCTCGTCGAGCGTACGGTGCAGGCCTTGGAACGCATCGACATCCTCGTCCACTGCGCGGGCGGCCGCGGCGCGGCGCCCATCGTCGACATGACGCCGGAGCTTTGGCAGAGCATCGTGCGCGTCAATCTCGATGGCGCGTTCTATCTCACCAAGACCGTCGCCCCGTACATGATGCGCGCCAGGTACGGGCGCATCATCTTCATGGCCGGCATATCCGGCCAGACGGGCGATGCCAATCGCGCCCATGTGGTCGCCTCCAAGGGCGGGATCATGTCGTTCGTCAAGGGCGCCGCATCGGAATTGGGTCCACACGGCATCACCGTCAATGCCGTTTCGCCCGGCATCATCGACACGCCGCGCTCGGATGGCTCCGGCATCGCGCGTCGCATGGAACGCGTGGAACGAGCGCCGCTACGACGTCTGGGAAACGGCACGGACATCGCAAACACCTGTGCATTCCTCGTCTCGGATCAAGCAGGGTTCATCACTGGTCAGACGATCAACGTCAACGGGGGAAGTTACATGTAGCCGCGGGCAGCTCGTTGCATTTCCAGAACCGAGGCAACCATGACTCACTCGCAGATGTCCGACGCGCTGGCCGCGAGCTTGCTGTTCCCGTATGCGCAACCGGAAGACGTACTACGCCAGACGCGCCTTTGGCTCGAGCGTGCCGTCATCGGTCTCAACCTGTGTCCCTTCGCGAAGGCCGTGCATCGAAAGGGACAGATTCGCTATGCCGTCACCGCTGCCGAAACGCCGGACGCACTGCTTGCGGAGCTGGAACGCGAACTCGACCTGCTGACCAACTGCGATCCCGTCCTTGTCGATACGACCCTGCTCATCCACCCGAACGCGCTGCCGAACTTCATCGACTTTCACTTCTTCCTGTCCGAGGCCAACGCCCTCGTTCGCCGCCTCGGGCTCGAAGGTGCGCTGCAGATCGCAAGCTTTCACCCTCGCTACGAATTCGCGGGTAGTCATCCGGACGACCGGGCCAACTACACCAATCGCTCGCCGTACCCCATGCTTCATCTGTTGAGGGAAGCAAGCATCGATCGCGCTGTCGCAGCCTATCCCGACTCCGCCGAGATCACCGACCGAAACATCGACACCCTGCGCAGTCTCGACGACGAAACCTGGGCCCGACTTTGGGAAAACAATCGGACGGAGGAAGAACCGTAACTCGTCGGCGGCAGCAATGCTTGGCTTCGCAGCCGTCGAGACTCGAAGCGGCAATCAGAACCCGCGCACCTTGTCGATTTGCCCTTCGAGCGGACGGCCGGCACGAAAGTGGCCGATGTTGCGGCAGAAGCGATCGAGATTGCGGCTGATACGAAACTGGCTCGCGCCGGCCGTGTGCGGCGTCATGACCACATTGGGCGTCGTCCAGAGCGGGTGATCCGGCGGCAGCGGCTCCAAGGGCGCCACGTCCAGGCCCGCGCCGGCCAGCGCACCGGATCTGATCGCCGCGATCAGTGCATCCGCATCGAAGATCTCACCGCGAGTCACGTTGACGAACAGGGCCGACGGTTTCATGAGCGCAAAGGCGCGCGCATCGAAGAGATTGCGTGTCTGCGGCGCGAGTGGCAAGCCCGACGCCACGACATCCGAGATCCGCAGCAATTCGTCGAGCCGATCGCTTCCCCAGACCTCGGAGACCTCGTCCGACGGCGGCACCGGATCGCAATCGACCGCAACGCAGCGCATGCCGAACGCCTGCGCGCGCCGGGCGATCTGTCGACCGGTTCCGCCGAAGCCGACAATCCCCATCACGCGGCCTTCCAGCTCGAACTCCTCGGCCCGATAGGCGACACGGTTCTTCCATGAATTCGGTGCGTCCCTGACAGCCGCTGCGAGGCGCCGCGTGAGCGACAGGAGCAACGCGAAGGTGTGATCAGCCAGATGCGTGCCGACGAGTCCCTTGTCGCCCGTGAGCAAGACCTCGCTCTTCACCATTTCCGGAAACAGGTAGGAGTCTGCGCCGGAGGTAATCGCGTGGACCCAGCACAGCTTCTTCGCCCGCGAAAACATCTCCGGGGTGACCGTGCCGAGGATCACTTCGACATCCTCCATCGCGCTCACTGCTTCCGCCGCACTCTTCGCAACGGTGATGCGCACACCCGCGCCGGCCGTCTCGCGTATGCGCGCAAGCAGGGACTCTTCCACGGTAGGCATGGTGACGCCGGGGATGATCAGTATGTGCATGACGGCTCCAGGATTGAGGGCATGCGCTCGATCATAACCGAGCCGGATTCGAATCAGTTTCGGCGAGTACCGGCCTCGTGCCCCAAGGGTAAGCGGTCGAGCCGCGGCTGCGACAGAAACGATACATGGCCACGTGCAATGAACGTTCGGAGCCTCGTCGCCCCCCACAGCAGCCGTACAGCGGTACGATGGTTTTATGCTTCGTCAGAAATCAGACTTTTTATATAGCATCGCAACACCTTGTCGACTGCTTGGAGATACATATGCAGAGAAGCCTTTTCATACCCTACCGTCAAATCTACTGTGGCCGAGGGCGACCTTTTCCGCAATGACATTCTAGGTCCGGCAGCGTTCTTCATAGCGATATCAGCACTTCAGTTCGACGCTCCTGGTCAATCGGCTTGCATTGGCACCGTGGCGTTCATGTTCATCGTGTTTTGGGGCTATGGCAATGCCCCTCTCTACAAGGAGGCACACGATCGCTTCTATCGCCAGTATGGCGCCGTACGGGGTTGGTTCGTCGCGTTCATCCGAAATCCAGTGCTGTTTCTTGGTTTAGCATTCTTGGTCCTTGTCGCGATGGGTCGTATCACCGCTGACACCCTTTCGTGGTTCAGCCTTTCGAGGGTGTTCGGCCCGGACAGCGCAAGTGGAGCCTAACCAAGGGTCATAACGGAGTCAGGTCGGGCTAGCACGCATTCATTTTCAGTGTTTTTCTGCAAGACCTGCCCCGTCAACGCAGCGGTGGTTGCCCACATCAGGCAGACCTCAAACTGAACGCATGTGTGTCCATCGATGTGCCTCTGCGCTAAACTCCGCCCCTTACACGCACTTAGAATCATCAGGTTGGTTCCCCTTTGAAAATCGCCACCTGGAACGTCAACTCCCTCAAGGTCCGCCTGCCGCACCTGCAGGAATGGCTCGCGGCAGGCGGCCCCGATGTGCTCTGCCTGCAGGAAACGAAGACCGAAGACGGCAAATTCTGCGTCCCCGAGATCGAAGCAAGCGGTTACCGATGCTGCTATAGCGGTCAGAAGACGTATAACGGCGTCGCGATCCTGAGCCGCGAGCCCGCGGCAGACGTTCAAATCGGCATCCCGGGTTACGACGATCCGCAGCGGCGGGTGATCGCCGCCACATTCGCCGGGGTACGCGTCGTGTGCGTGTACATCCCAAACGGCGAATCTGTTACGTCGGAGAAGTACAAGTACAAGCTGGCATGGCTGGAGAAGCTCACTGCCTGGATTGAAACCCAGCTGCGCACTTACCCCAAGCTCGCCCTGCTCGGCGACTACAACATCGCGCCCGATGATCGCGATGTTTATGATCCAAAGGCATGGGAAGGCCAGGTGCTGTGCAGCGAACCGGAACGGCAAGCGTTCCAGCGCCTCATCGGGCTCGGGTTGGTCGACAGCTTCCGCATGTTCGAACAGCCCGAGAAGTCCTACACCTGGTGGGACTACCGGATGAACATGTTCAAGCGCAAGCTCGGCATGCGTATCGATCACATACTGCTGTCGACCGAGTTGGCGCCGAGCTGCAGGTCGTGCGTGATCGACAAGGACATGCGCGCGAAGGAACGCCCTTCGGATCATGCCCCGGTGACGGCAGAGCTGGCGCTCTGAGTCCTGCGACACGTCGAGCCGTTGTGACTTACCGCCTGCGTCTGCGCGTTACCGACAAAATGGCGAGCCCGAGGCCCAGAATGGCGAGCGTGGCAGGCTCGGGGATCGGGACGTTTGCGTTGATGCCAATGCCCATGAACGAAAAGACCGCGCTCTGCCCATTGACGAGGAGCGTCGTATCCCCGGTCACGAGCCCGAGTGCTGTTGGCGTGAATGCGTAGAAAATCTGGCACGCTGCGCCGGGCGCGAGCGTGTTTCCCTGGCAGTTCTGCGCGCCGCCAAACTCACCGCCGGCCAGGCTCAGTGTCTGCGGGGACCCGCTCACATTCAAGACGTCGACAATCTGTTCAATCGATGTCGCCCCCAACTCGACCTCGCCGAAGTCGAAGCCGATCGGAGAGATCAGGAACGGATCGATACCGCTTCCTCGGAAGGAGAAGGATACGAGTTGCCCGTTGACCGACAGACTCGTCGAGCCGGTTGTTTCCCCGTACCCCGTCGGCGTGAACCGGTAGGTCACCTGACAGGAAGCGCCAGGCGCGAGCGTCTGTCCTTGGCAGTTCTGCGCGCCGCCGAAGGCCCCGGCGGCCCCTCCCGCCAAGTTCACTGTCTGCGGCAATGCGCTGACGTTAGTGATCGTGACGGTCTGCTCGGCGGATGATGCGCCGACCGATACATTGCCGAAGTCGAACGCGACGGGCGAGATCAGAAAAGGCTGCGTACTGGGTCCACCGCTGCCGGCGAACGTAAATGATGCGCTCTGGCCGTTCACCAACAAGGTGGTCGATTCAGTCACGGCCCCCGCTGACGTGGGAGAAAAATTGTAGGTGATCTGGCAAGACGCACCAGGCGCAAGCGTCTGTCCTTGGCAGTTCTGAGCGCCGCCGAAGACCCCTGCAGCGCCGCCGGCCAGACTGAGCGTCTGAGGCGATCCGCTGACGTTGGTGACCGTGACGGTTTGTTGGGCGGACGTCGAATTTAGCGCAACCTGGCCGAAGTCGAAGCCGATAGGGCTGATCCGGAAGGCATCGATCGCGTTTCCCTTGAACGAGAAAGAGGCGCTTTGCCCGTTCACGATCAACGACGTCGCCTCCGCTACCGGACCAAGAGCGCTCGGCGTAAATTCGTAGAAGATCTGGCAGGAAGCGCCCGGTGCGAGCGTCTGCCCTTGGCAGTTTTGGGCGCCGCCGAAGACCCCTGCAGCGCCGCCGGCCAGACTGAGCGTCTGCGGCGTTCCGCTGACATTGGTGACCGTAACGGTCTGCTGAGCCGACGACGCGCCAAGCGAAATATCCCCGAAGTCGAAGGCGATCGGCGTGATAGAAAGCACCGCCGACGACGCTGACGAGGTAAATCCGGCGGCCATTACGGCCAGCGCAAACCAGGACGACCAGGTGCGGAAGCGAGGGCGGGATCCAGTGCGTTCAATACCCATGGCGCGCTATCTCCTGTGGCCACGAAGCGGAGGAATCCTGCTGCCGAGCGGCTTCAGTCGCTCAGGATCGATCGAGCGTCGAGGACCCGAGCTTGAACATTATCGTACGCGTGCCCTCGAAAAGCAGCAGTTGTGCCAAGCCAAGGATGCGACACCGCATCAATTAATTGGAATACAGCAACAGCGAGTGATGTAAAAACCCTCGACACCTATGTCCATCGTGCGAGAGATATCGGCAGTTCGCAAAGCGGCAACCCCCCTCTCGGTCCGGCCGTGGATCGACCGACGGTCAGGTTTTTGCGCGCGAGGAGTCTCCCCCATCGCGTTGAGCTGAACGTGGACCTGGCGCACTGCCCCGGTTCGGCAACGCATGCGCCGAAGTTCCGTGAACTCCTGTAGCGACGGCGCATGCCCTGGATATCTTCGTTACTGCCTCACCACGATCACTTCAAGATACTCGGCCGGCACGACCAGCGCGCGCCGCCCGGCGACATTGCGCTGCTCCAGCAACGCCGCCAGATCTGCCTCTAAACGCGACTGCCCATCCGCGTCGAGCGCGAGAAAGGCTTTGTGGGTGGGGCCGTAGAACTCGCGGAACACCTGCAGCCAGTGCGCACTCGAGCGGTAGCGGAAATTGAAAATTCGACGCTCACAACGGATCTCTTTCGCGAGCGGACCGAACAGTTCCACGACGTAAGGCTCGGTACCCCAGAGCGCCGGCGACGCGACGCCCTTCGGGGGCGGCACGTAGCGCCCAACGATCTTGAACACCTCCCCGATGAATCCCGCAGGCGTCCAGTTCGCCATGCCGATGCGACCTCCTGGTCGCACGACCCGAGCGAGTTCGCTGGCGACGGCTCGATGATCGGGTGCAAACATGGCGCCGAACGTCGACATGGCGATATCGAATTGTCCGTCCGGGAACGGCAGCGCTTCGGCATCGGCGACTTTGAACTCGACCTCGCCACCATCGGCGCGAGCCCGGATTGCCCCCTTGTCGAGCAGCTGAGGCACATAGTCCGTCGAGACGACTTTCGCGAAGCGCCGCGCGGCGGCCAGCGTCGCATTACCGTTGCCCGCGGCCACATCGAGTACGCGTTCGCCCGCGCAGACGTCCAGCGCCTCGGCAAGCGTTTCCCCGACAATCTGCAACGTCGTGCCGATGACGGCAAAATCGCCGCTTGCCCATACGGCCTGCTGACGTTGCTTGATCGAAGCGAAGTCGGCTCGGGTCAACGTCGCACCGGAGTCGATCGGCTTGGCAATGCATGCAGTAAGTGTAGCGTTCATGATGGTCTCTGCTCTCCGTGGTAGGTGAATGATGTGATTCGCTACGAACCCCGGTCGCCTGCATGAAGGCAATGGGTCCTTCGCGAGACGCAATGTCGCCCATCCTCGGAATTGACGCCCCCGCCGTGCATCCTGCACACTTGATCGACGATCCGGAATCGGACGGCGACTTGATCGCTCGTCCGTGTTGCTTGCCCGAGAATCCGTCGAGGAGCCCCTGCCGTGGAGCGAGACATACTCTCCGACCTCCTGCGCAGCGTTCGTTTGCGGGGTGCGGTTTTCTACTACGTCAGTTACAGCGGGCCTTGGGCGGCGCAAACTCAGCCCGCGGCCGAAATCGCGGACGCAGTGCTCCCCGGGAGCGAACACGTGATGGAATTTCACATGATCGCCAAAGGCGACGGCTGGGCCGCGATCACGGGTCAGTCGCCGGTGCGGTTGGGCAAGGGTGACATCGTGATTTTTCCCCAAGGCGATGGCCACGTCATGTCGAGTGCGCCCGGCCTCACTCCCGAGAAACGCGAGACCGAGTGGGTGCAGTCCCAACGCGACCTCCCAAAGCCGATTCCGGTCTCGGTGGCGAACGGCATCGTGCATGCCGGCAATCCCATGCCGATGGCCGTTGCGGAAACGGTGCTCGTATGCGGGTTCCTGGGCTGCGACCTGCGGCCATTCAACCCACTAATCGGCGCCTTGCCGCGCATGTTGCATCTACCAGCCTCACGCGCAGGTCAGTGGGTTGCGCACGTCATCGATCAAGCCGTCGGCGAAACACATCAGCGCCGCCCCGGCGGGGAGGCCGTACTCGAACGGCTCTCGGAAATGATGTTTGTCGACAGTGCACGGCGTTTTCTCGATGGTTTGCCAGGCGATGCCACGGGTTGGCTGGCCGGACTTCGCGATCGATACGTGGGGCGCTCGCTCGCGTTGCTGCACGATCAATGCGGGCGCGCCTGGACAGTCGACGAACTCAGCCGCGAGGTCGGCTTGTCCCGGTCCGCGCTGCATGAGCGCTTCGTGCAGTTCCTCGGTCAAGCACCTATGCAGTATCTGACGCACTGGCGGATTCAGGTGGCGGCCGGACTGCTGCGTACGTCGTACCGAAGCGTGGCCGACATCGCCGGTGAAGTCGGTTACGAGTCCGAAGCCGCGTTTTCGCGCGCGTTCAAGCGCATCGTCGGCCTGCCGCCCGCAGCCTGGCGGCGCGGGCAGCGGACGGCAGCTAACCCATCGAAAGTATCGGCAACGCAGTGTCGTACCCCCCATCTCGCAGGCGACATGACATGAACGTTCCTCCCCTCGGGGTCAGACTTGCACAACTGTTTCGGACGCCTCGAGACCCATCGATCTGTTTCGCCTCCCTGATGCACAATGATCGTGACCATCGTAAGAATCGAGTCTTCGATCTACGGGATTTCACAGTGGAGAAAATTCGGTCGACCATCGCAGCGAACGTCGGCTGTCGCTGGACACACGCGCTTGCTCGCACGCTGACCGTGCTGCTGTTCGGATGGGTCGCCGTCGCGGCCGCACATGATGCGCCCCATGCCTCTGCACCTGCCGCCGAAAGCATGCGCGCCGCCGCAGAACGCCTCCTCGGCGTATTGCCCCCGGCAGCACGTGCCGAGGCGCAGCGTCCGTTCGCCGATCGCGACCGCATCGACTGGCACTACACGCCACGCACGCGCAACGGCATCGCACTGAAGGCCCTCGATGCACCCGCCCGCAATGCCGTGCACGATCTGCTGCGTCAGGCACTCTCCGCGTCCGGCCACGGGAAGATCGTCAACATCATCGAGCTGGAAACGGTGCTGCGCGAGATCGAGGCGTTCGGCTGGACGCGCGATCCGGAGCGCTATCACGTGACGATCTACGGCAAGCCGGACCGGATGGCCGCCTGGGGCTGGCGGTTCGAAGGGCATCATCTGTCGCTCAACTTCACCCTGGCGGGCCACCGGCTTGCCGTCGACAGCCCGAGCTTCCTCGGCGCGAATCCGGCCATCGTTCCCAAAGGCTCGAAGCAGGGACTGCGCGTGCTCGCAGCCGAGGAGGACGAAGCGCGCGCGCTGCTTGCCGCGCTTACCGAATCGCAGCGGAAAGAGGCGATCTTCGACACGCGCACTTATGGCGACATCGTCACGACGAATGCAGGCCAGGTGGCCCCGCTTGCCGATGCCGGCATCGCGGCAGCCAAGCTGGACGAACGCCAGCGCAAACTTCTCATGCGGCTCATCGAGGTGTATGCAAACACCTTCGAGGCAGGTCTTGCCAAGGCGCGGCTCGCGCGCGTTCATGACGGGGGGATCGACAAGATCCGCTTCGGATGGGCGGGGCCAACAGAGCGCGGGCGACCGCACTACTACCGCATTCAGGGCCCGCTCTTTCTCATCGAGTACGACGCCTCACAAGGAGGCGGAAATCACATCCACACCGTGTGGCGCGATTTCAACGGTGACTTCGGCCGCGATCTGTTGCGCATTCATTATCAGACCAGCGCCGGCACCGACCACCGCCACCGGTGAGCCGGTCGCGTGGGATCAGAACTCGCGCATCTCGCATCACACGGCGCACGCTGTCGCGTGAACGTATGCGTGCGAACTGCGCAGGTTCGGATCGCAACAGCGACGTCGCACGAACAGCCCCGTCAGTCCCCGCCTGGGGCTTCCCCTTCCATGCCCAGCTCGCGGATCTTGCGCGTAAGCGTGTTGCGCCCGAGCCCGAGCAGTTGTGCCGCTTCGATCCTTCGACCGCCGGTATGCGCGAGTGCCTTCTTGATGAGGGAGCGCTCGAACGAGGCCGTGAGGCCGTCGATGATCCCGGACTCGCCGCGATTGAGCGAGTTCTCAACTTCGCGTTCGAGCAGCGCCGTCCATGATTGATCCGAGCCCGTCTTGCTTTCACCGCGCAGCTCCGAGGGCAGATCACCGATTTCGACGGTCTGACCGGGCGCCATCACGGTCAGCCAATGACAGAGGTTCTCCAGCTGACGCACGTTGCCCGGCAGATCCTGCGCGGCGAGAAACTTGATGCCCGACTCCGCCAGCCGCTTCGGCTCGACGCCGAGTTCGCGTGCGCTCTTCTGCAGGAAATAGCGCGCAAGGAGGGGAATGTCGTCGCGCCGTTCGCGCAGCGGCGGCAGCTTCAACCGAATGACGTTCAGCCGATGGAAGAGATCTTCCCGGAAGAGTCCCTTCTCCACCCGATCTTCGAGATTCTGATGCGTGGCCGCGATCACGCGCACGTTCGTCTTGATCGGCTGATGTCCGCCCACCCGATAGAAGTGCCCGTCGGAGAGCACGCGCAGCAGCCGCGTCTGCAGATCCGGGGGCATGTCGCCGATCTCATCGAGAAACAGCGAACCGCCGTCGGCCTGTTCGAAGCGCCCGCGACGCTGGGTCTGAGCGCCCGTGAATGCGCCACGCTCGTGACCGAAAAGCTCCGACTCGAGCAGGTCCTTCGGAATGGCCGCAGTGTTGATCGCAATGAAGGGCTTCGACGACCGCGGGCTGTGCCGATGCAACGCGTGCGCGACGAGTTCCTTGCCGGTTCCCGACTCGCCCGTGATCAACACGGTGGCATTCGACTGCGCGAGGCGCCCGATGGCCCGGAACACCTCCTGCATCGCAGGTGCCTGGCCGAGAATTTCCGGCGCAGGGGCGTCGAGGTCGATGGTCGTGTCGCGTTTGCGGCTCTCGTCCATTGCACGCCGGATCAGTTCGACGGCGTTGTCCACGTCGAAGGGTTTGGGGAGATACTCGAACGCACCGCCCTGAAAAGCCGCAACTGCGCTGTCGAGATCCGAGTACGCTGTCATGATGATTACGGGCAGCTGCGGGTGCAGTTCCTTCAGCTTCTGCAGCAGGTCGAGGCCCGATTCGCCCGACATGCGAATGTCGCTCACGACGACTTGCGGCACGCCATCCTCGAGCGCGGAGAGCGCGTCGCTCGCCGAGGCGAACGAACGAAACTCGATGCCTTCGCGCGCGAGCGCCTTCTCGAACACCCAACGGATCGAACGGTCGTCGTCGATGATCCACACGGGCTTGTCAGGGACACTGGCCGTGGGGAAGGCGAAACTCGTCAAGGCAGCTGCGGGTTCGGACATGATGAATGCTCGATATTCAGTGGTTGCTCGGTCAATGCCTCGGGCTCAGCGCCGCGCGGCGCGCTGCTTATCCGCTCTTCGGTTTCGCATCGGCGATCGGGAGCTGGATCAGAAACAAGGTGCGGCCAGGTCTGGATTCGAACTCGATCGATCCGCCGTGCTGCGAAATGAAGGTTTGCGCGATGGACAGGCCGAGCCCCGTGCCGCCATCGCGGCCGGACACCAGCGGATAGAAAAGCTTGTCCCGCAGGGACTCGGGTATGCCAGGCCCGGTGTCGATGATCTCGATGCGCGCCACGTGCCGATGACTTCGGCGCGCAATGATCACGTTGCGCACGACGCGGGTTCGCAGCGTCAGCGTACCATCGCCCTTCATGGCCTGCACGGCGTTGCGGGCGATATTGAGCAGCGCCTGAATGATTTGTTCCATGTCAGCGACGATGGGTGGCAGGCTTACGTCGTAATCGCGCAGGATGGTTAATCCGAGCGGCGTCTCGGCCTGTATCACGCCGCGCACGCGTTCGAGGGCTTCGTGCACGCTGAACGACTTCAGCTGCGGCAGCCGGTGCGGGGTCAGCATGCGGTCCATGAGAGACTGCAGCCGGTCGGCCTCGTGGATGATGACACCGGTGTATTCGGCCAGATGTGGCTTGGGCAGTTCGCGCTGCAGTAGCTGTGCCGCACCGCGGATGCCGCCGAGCGGATTCTTGATTTCATGCGCAAGGTTCCGGATCAGCTCCCGGTTGGCGAGGCTCTGACTGAGCAGACGCTCCTCGCGATCGACCTTCAATCGCTGATCGATCGGCTTGAATTCGAGCAGCAACATCTGGTCGCCCGACTCTTCGATCGGGGTGACCGTGCAAGTCACCTGCAATGTCGGACGACCCGTGGCTGCTATTTCGAGATCCTGCTCGGTATAGCTGCATGCATGCGTGCGCGCGTAGTCGATCGCGGACTGCAGACGTTCGGCGCCGACGAAGATCTCGCTGACCGCGTGGTCCTTGAACTGGCGCGCGCCCACTTCGAACAGGTTTTCCGCTGCGGGATTCGCGTAGATCACGCGCGAGGCACCGTCCACCGCGACGACAGCCGTAGCGAGCAGATCCAGTCCTGGGCGAGCGGCATCGAGCATCAGGGTATCCGTAGGCCGCCAAAACGCGGCACGAAGTCCAATGCAGCAAGATGCGCGCCAATGGCCGTTGCCGATGGAATGCCAGCCTCGCGAACGAGGATCAGCGCAGGTTCGAGAGTTCCTGCTTGAGCGAGGCCACGTTGCGCTCGTGCTGCGCTACGCGGCTTTTCAGCCCCTGGATGCGATCGAGGTAGCGCTGGTAGTTGCGCTCGTCCCCGGTGCGAACGGCTTCGCCGTCCTGCAGATCCTTGCGCGCCTGCGCGAGCGCCTTCTCTTCGACGGCAAGTTCTTCTTCGAGGATCTTGCGGCGCGAATCGTCGCGACGCTTCTGCGTGGAAGGATCGACGTTCGGCAATCCGCCGGGAGGAGCGGGCGCCGCAACACCCGGGCCGGTCGGACTCCCGGCACGCCCCGAAGGCGCAGGCGCCGATGGCTGCTGTGGCGGCGGCGGCGCCTCGAAGCAAGAGGTCTTCGTGGCGCCCTTGACCGCAGAGTCGGAATACGTGACGTGGCCATTGTCGTCGACGTACTTGCAAAGTACGGCGTGCGCCCCGGCCGCATGAACGAGCGCCAGACCCAGGAATAAGATTCGTGCGATGTTGTTTCGCGCCCGCATTCGACTCGACAACGCTTCGTGAAGACGACCCGAAAGGCCGGGCGTCGGAAGGCCACGGCAGTCTACGGCAGGCATGGGGCTTTGGCAATTGCCGGGCCGGCTGCGGCACGGGCAACGCTGCAACGGATCTGCCCAAATACAACAAGGTCATGCAGACACCTTCTAAACGCAAAGGGGGGCCGATGCCCCCCTTTTTGCTCACCCGATGCGCGAAAGCGATCAGCTGCTGTAGTACATGTCGAACTCGACCGGATGCGTGGTCGTACGGAAGCGCTGGACTTCATCCATCTTCAGCGCCATGTAGGCATCGATCATGTCCTTCGAGAAGACGCCGCCGCGGGTCAGGAACTCATGATCCTTCTCCAGGCACTCGAGGGCCATATCGAGCGAATGGCACACGGTCGGTACCTTGGCGGCTTCTTCCGGCGGCAGGTCGTACAGGTTCTTGTCCATCGGGTCGCCCGGATGGATCTTGTTCTGCACGCCGTCGAGGCCGGCCATCAGCATGGCTGCAAACGCGAGGTACGAGTTGGCCGTCGGATCCGGGAAACGAACCTCTACGCGACGCGCCTTCGGGCTCGTCACATAGGGAATGCGGCAGGACGCCGAACGGTTGCGCGCAGAGTACGCAAGGTTGATCGGCGCTTCGAAGTGCGGCACCAGACGCTTGTAGGAGTTGGTTCCCGGATTGGTGATCGCGTTGAGCGCCCGCGCGTGCTTGATGATCCCGCCGATGTAGTACAGCGCGAAGTCGGACAGACCTGCATAGCCGTTGCCGGCGAAGAGGTTCTGGCCATCCTTCCATACCGATTGGTGCACGTGCATGCCCGAGCCGTTGTCGCCCACGACGGGCTTCGGCATGAACGTTGCCGTCTTGCCATAGGCCGCGGCCGTCATCCACACGGTGTACTTGAGGATCTGCGTCCAGTCGGCGCGCTTCACCAGGCTGTTGAACACCGTGCCGATCTCGCACTGGCCGGGAGCCGCGACTTCGTGGTGATGCACTTCGACTTCCACGCCCTGCTGCTCCAGAGCCAGGCACATCGCGTTGCGGATGTCCATGAGCGTGTCGGCCGGAGGCACGGGGAAGTACCCGCCCTTGACCGGGGCACGGTGAGCCATGTTGCCGCCTTCGAGATCGAGGCCGCTGCTCCAGGGTGCTTCTTCGGAAGAGATCTTCACGAAGCAGCCCGACATGTCGACGTTCCAGGTGACGCCGTCGAAGATGAAGAACTCGGGCTCGGGGCCGAAGTAGGCGGTGTCGCCGATACCGGTCGACTTAAGATAGGCTTCGGCGCGCTTGGCGATCGTGCGCGGGTCGCGATCGTAGCCCTTGCCGTCGGCGGGTTCGAGCACGTCGCAGGTGATGTTCAGCACGACCTCGTCGGTGAACGGGTCGATGCGGGCGGTGTCCGCATCGGGCATCAGCAGCATGTCGGAAGCCTGGATGCCCTTCCAGCCGGCAATCGAGGAGCCATCGAACGCGTGGCCGTCTTCGAACTTCGACTGGCCGAACTGCTTGGCCGGGACAGAGACGTGCTGCTCCTTGCCGCGGGTATCCGTGAAGCGGAGGTCGACGAACTTGACCTCCTGTTCCTTGATCAACTTCAGTACTTCTGCTGATGTCATTTGCCTTTTCTCCTAGCTGGCAGGTCAAAACCGCGTATGAGTGCGGGAACCGGGTCAGCAGGAACCATGCCACATTCCAGGGCAGGAAAACCCTTACGACTGAACCGTTTCGATGCCTCGGCGCGGATTCTACGCCTCATTTCTGTGCATTCACGCCCAAGTGCGCATCTTGTTGGTGCGCGAGTCCAGCCCCCGCCACACTAACCGGATCTCACTTAGAATTCTCCGTCCCCACCCCGATCGAGGAGAAATGCCATGCCCACGCCGGAAGAAATCCTGGCCGCAGCGCGCCAGCGGGCCCGCGATAACGGCCTGCCCTACGAGGGCGCCTTGCTACCCGCCGAGGCGGCCGAGTTGATGAAGTCCCACCCCAAGGCCATGCTGGTCGACGTGCGGTCGCGCGCCGAATGGGACTTCGTTGGCCGAGTCCCGGGGGCGGTCGAAATCGAGTGGAAGAGTTATCCGGGGATGGCGGCAAACACCCGCTTCCTCGAGGAGCTGACCGCCAAGGTGCCCCAGGACGCCATCGCGATGTTTCTATGCCGCAGCGGCGGACGGTCGCACGATACCGCGGCCGTCGCCGCGCGCACCGGCTACGCGGCCGCGTTCAACATCCTGGAGGGCTTCGAAGGCGACCGAGATGGCGCAGGACATCGCAACACGGTAGGCGGGTGGCGGGCAGCCGGCCTGCCCTGGGTACAGAGCTGAAGGGGATCAGGGATGCTGGCCGGATTTCGCCGGCCGCACCCGCAACCCGGCGATACCCAGTCCGATGGCGGTCATCGCCGATGCCAAGAGCAGCACCTGCGTCGGGGACCCGTACTCGAGCATCATCCCCCCTGCCGCAATCCCTGCGCTGACGCCGACGAGCAAACTCGTCGAGGACCACGTGAAGCATTCGGCGAGCGATGCACGAGGCGCAATGCCTGCAATCAGCACCGACTGCGAAGCAAGGACCGTAGACATCGGCACGCCGGCCACGATGCTGACCAGCGCGAAGGCGAACAGATGCTCGATCGGCGCAAGGACGAACAGACCCGCCGCCATTGCCGCTAGGGCCGCGCGGTACTGGGCAGGTACGCTCCAGGACCAGCTGCGGCTTCCGTAGACGAGCGCGCCCGCTGCACTCCCCAAACTGGTCAGCGCCAGAATCACGCCGGCGGCGGCCGGCACACCCGCGCGACTGGCGATGGCCGTCACTGCCACCTCGAACAGCCCGAAGCCCAGCGAAAAGAACAAGGTCACCGAGAGTACCGAGGCCAGTCCAGGGGTTCTGAGCACGTCGAGGCGACTCGATCGATGCGACACCGCATCCGGCAGCCATGCCCGCACCGCTGGAGCACTCGCAAACACCCACGCTCCGATCAGCCCGAGAGCCGCCGTACACATCACGGCCCCGGCCGGCCACAGCAACGCCGTGAAGACGCTGACGAGGCCAGGACCGAGTATGAACACCATCTCCATCAGCACGGAATCGAGGGAGTAGGCGGTCTGCAGATGTTCCGGTTCGCGCAGCAGGCGGCGCAGCAACGCGCGGATTGTGGTGGGGATAGGCGGTACCACTGCGCCCGCGCAAAACGCAGCGACGCCGACGGTCAGGTCGCTCGCGCCGGACTGCACGGCGAAAATGAGTAGACCGAGTGCGAGCGGATAGGCCATCCCGCTGATGCGCAGCAATCGCGCCGGGCCCAACCGATCGATCAGGCGGCCGATGAACGGTGCGGCCACCCCCACGCCGATGACATAGAGGGCGCTGGCGATGCCGGCGCGCGCGAAGGACTGTTGCGACTGCTGAACGAACAGGAGGATCGACAGCACCGCCATGCCGATCGGCAGGCGCCCCACGAAGGATGCCGCCACGGCAGCGCCGAGTCCCGGTTCGCGCAGAAGGGCTCGATAGCGATCCAGCGAAATCATCGCGCCGCGCGCCGCATAGGAGACGCACGCCCCAATCGTGCACCGGGCCGACGGTACCGCGCCGTCAACCCTGCGACCAGTTCACCAGGCCGGTGTATGCGGTCAGGAGGACGATTGCGCCGAAAACAATCCGGTACCATGCGAAGACCGTGAAATCGTGCGTCGTGATATAGCGCAACAACCAGCGGATGCACAGGAAGGCGCTGATGAACGCCGCCACGGAACCGATCGCGAAGGGCCCGAGATCGGAAGCATCCAGCAGGTGACGGTTCTTGAAGAGATCGTAGACGCCGGCCCCGATCAGGGTAGGCACCGCGAGAAAGAACGAGAATTCGGTTGCCGCTCGGCGGGACAAGCCGAAGAGCATGCCGCCGATGATCGTAGCCCCCGAGCGGGACGTCCCGGGAATGAGCGCGAACGACTGCGCCAGGCCGATCTTCAATGCATCCCGCCAGGTCATGTCGTCGACCGATTCCACGCGTACGCGCATCTTGCGACGCTCCACCCAGAGAATCACGACGCCGCCGACGACCAGGGCGATCGCGACCGGCACAGGATAGAACAGGTGAGACTTGATGGCGCTCCCGAAGAGCAGGCCAAGTACAGCCGCGGGGATGAAGGCAACGATCAGGTTCGCGATGAACCGCTGCGCCACCGGATCATTGAAGGCGCCGACCGTGACGCGAATGAAGCGTGCGCGATACTCCCACACGACCGCCAGCATGGCGCCGGTCTGGATCACGACGTCGAAGACCTTGGCCTTGTCGTCGTGCATGCCGAGCAGACTGCCTGCAAGGATGAGGTGACCGGTACTGGATATGGGCAGGAATTCGGTGAGACCCTCGACGATGCCCATGACGAGAGCCTTCAATGCGACGATTGGGTCCATGGCAGGCGGGATTGTACCCGCGCGTGCCGAAACGCCGCGTGAAAGTTTAGGGAAGCAGATCGCCCGTGATCAAACCCGCTCCGGATCACCCGGCTAAAGCGATACTTCAGATCCCCAGCGAGCGCTGCAGCGACGACAACGCATCTTCGACTTCGCTCTGTGCCGGCACCTGGCCCTGCGGCGTGAGTTGATTCACGAACTCGGGCAGAAGCGAAGCGAGTCCGCCGGCGGCTTCCTCTTCGCCCATACCGGCGCGCGATGCGAGTTGCGCCAACTGGTCACGACCGAACACGCGCGCGAGATCGTCGGCCGATACGGCCATGTTGGGGCCGGTGCCGACCCAGGAATCGGCCTGCTGGCCGAGCCCTGCCGCCTGGAACTGGCGCAGCAATCCTTCGAGCCCTCCACCGCCGGCATTGCCTGAAGAGCGGTTCGCCAGCATGCCGAGCAGCACCGGCAAGAGGGCAGCGATCATTTGCGATGCGCCGCCCTGACTGCGACTACCACCGCCGCCCAACCCGGAAAGCAGGTCGCCCAGGCCGCCGAGACCGCCCGAGGGGGTCGAACCCGACGTCCGTTGACCACTCAGTACGCCGCCGATGATCTGATCGAGCAATCCCATGGTGTTTCCTTCTCGGCTGCAGCAAAGGACGAGGCACTGCGCCTGCGTCCGCTTTGGTCGGTGTTACGCCTTCGAATAGACCTCGGCACCCTTCTCGATGAACTCCTTCGACTTCTCCTGCATGCCCTTTTCGAGTGCCGCCTGTGCGTCCACCCCCTGGCTTTTCGCGTAGTCGCGCACGTCCTGGGTGATCTTCATCGAACAGAAGTGCGGACCGCACATCGAGCAGAAGTGGGCGACCTTGGCGCTGTCTTTGGGCAGGGTTTCATCGTGGAAGTCCTTGGCCGTATCCGGATCGAGACCAAGGTTGAACTGGTCTTCCCAACGGAACTCGAAACGCGCCTTGGACACCGCGTTGTCGCGGATCTGCGCACCCGGGTGACCCTTGGCAAGATCGGCAGCATGCGCCGCGACCTTGTATGCCATGATGCCGTCCTTCACGTCCTTCTTGTTCGGCAAGCCGAGGTGCTCCTTCGGCGTGACGTAGCACAACATCGCCGTGCCGTACCAGCCGATCTGTGCCGCACCGATCGCGCTGGTGATGTGGTCGTAGCCGGGTGCGATGTCGGTGGTCAGCGGCCCCAGCGTGTAGAAGGGCGCTTCCTTGCACCATTCGAGCTGCAGATCCATGTTTTCCTTGATGAGTTGCATGGGCACATGGCCGGGGCCTTCGATCATCACCTGCACGTCGTGCTTCCAGGCGATGTCGGTCAGTTCACCCAGCGTACGCAGTTCGGAGAGCTGGGCTTCGTCGTTCGCATCGTAGATCGAACCGGGACGCAGACCGTCACCGAGCGAGAAGGCGACGTCGTACGCCTTCATGATCTCGCAGATGTCTTCGAAGTGCGTGTAGAGGAAGCTCTCCTTGTGATGGGCAAGACACCACTTCGCCATGATCGAGCCGCCGCGAGAGACGATGCCCGTCATGCGCGTGGCCGTCATCGGGATGTAGCGCAGCAACACGCCGGCATGAATGGTGAAGTAGTCGACGCCCTGCTCGGCCTGCTCGATGAGGGTGTCGCGGAAGATCTCCCACGTGAGCTCTTCGGCCTTGCCGTCGACCTTCTCCAGCGCCTGGTAGATCGGTACCGTCCCGATGGGCACCGGCGCATTGCGGATGATCCACTCGCGCGTCTCGTGGATGTGCTTGCCGGTGGAAAGATCCATCACGGTGTCGCCACCCCAGCGGATCGACCAGGTCATCTTCTCGACTTCCTCGCCGATGGACGACGTGACGGCCGAGTTGCCGATGTTGGCGTTGATCTTCACCAGGAAATTGCGCCCGATGATCATGGGCTCGGTTTCCGGGTGGTTGATGTTGGCCGGGATGATCGCGCGCCCGCGTGCCACTTCCGAACGGACGAACTCGGCTGTGATCTCCTCGGGAATGGCCGCCCCGAAGGACTGCCCGCGATGCTGGCGCATCATCAGGTCGGCGAGCTTCTGCCCCTGCGGACCGGAGGCGCGCAGCGCGTTCATGTACTCGGTGCGACGCAGGTTCTCGCGGATGGCGATGTACTCCATCTCGGGCGTGATCATGCCGCGGCGGGCGTAGTGCATCTGCGAGACGTTCATCCCGCTCTTTGCCCGACGCGGCTTGCGTGCGAGGTTGAAACGCAGTTCGGCGAGCTTCGGGTCGTTCAGGCGCTCCAGACCATACCTGGAAGTCGGCCCCGGCAGCTCTTCGGTATCGTTGCGCTCGAGGATCCAGTTCTGACGCAAAGGTGACAGACCGGAACGGATGTCGATCTTCACTTCAGGATCGGTATAAGGGCCGGAGCAGTCGTACACGTAGACCGGCGGGTTGCGTTCCAGTCCGAAGGAAGCGGGCGTATCGGACTGCGTAATCTCCCGCATGGGGACGCGGATGTCGGGCCGGCTGCCGGTCACATGGATCTTGCGGGAGTTGGGCAACGGCTGGATCGCGGCTTCGTCGACCCGCGCGGTTGCGCTCAGGAATTTGGGATTGGCGCTCATGACTGGCTCCTCGTGTACATTGCGTGCGGGGAGCGGGCGCCGGCGGCAGGAGCCGCATCGCAACGCTTCCCTACGACGGTATTAACCGCATCAGGTTCGAAGGGTATGTCTCACCTCGTGCGCGACGCGCGAGGACCCCCAACGTGCCGGATCAAGTTAGCCCAATCCACGGTCGAACGCAAGCTGAATCGCTCGCAATTTCATCTGGGCAACGCCATGCCGCGAGCGTGCGAACTTCGCGCGCGCACCGCCAGTTCACATCGTGGCGGCCCCCGCCTCCTACCTCTGGCCTACGACGTTTAGCCGGAGGGCTCGCAGGTAAATGGTGCTAAACTCGATCGCCTAAGTAGCCACAAAATCAATGACAGACCATGGATTTCGAGCAAGCGCGATTCAACATGGTCGAGCAGCAGATTCGGCCCTGGGACGTCCTGGATCCGACGGTGCTCGATCTCCTGAGCAGGGTGCGACGCGAAGAGTTCGTGCCGCAGCAGTACCGAAACCTCGCCTTCACCGACATGGAGATTCCGCTCGGACACGGCGAGCGAATGCTCTCGCCGAAGCTCGAAGCACGCCTGGTCCAGGATGCCGACGTTCGACCCACCGACCGTGTGCTCGAAGTCGGCACCGGCAGCGGCTACATGGCCGCACTGCTCGGGCATCTCGCCCAGCAGGTCTACACGGTAGACATCGTCGCGGAGTTCGTCGAAGTGGCGAAACGCCGATTCTCCCAGCAGAACATTCGCAATATCGTGGCCGAGTCCGGCGATGCCGCTCGCGGCTGGGATGCCCATGCCCCCTATGACGTCATCGTCATCACGGGCTCGATGCCGGTGCTGCCGGAAGCCTACGAACAAGTGCTCGCGCCCGGCGGGCGGCTCATCGCGATTCTGGGTGACCCGCCGATCATGACGGCTTACCGGATCCGCCGCACCGGCAACGGTTTCAGTCGCGAGGGTCTGTTCGAAACCAGCGTAAAAGCGTTGCGCAATGCCCCCCAACCTGCGCGGTTCGTCTTCTGACCGCTCGCCCGTCGCCGCGATGAAACGCCCGCTCACATCGAACCTCAAGCTGTTGCGGCTGGCCCTTGCGCTTGCAGCCGGGCTGGGCGCGCCGCTCGTCTACTCGGCAGATCTTCTCGAAATCCTGCGCCAGGCCCAATCGACCGATGCCACCTACAGCGCCGCGCGCGCCACCTGGCAGGCAACGCAGGAAAAGCTGCATCAGGGCCGAGCGCTCTTGCTGCCTTCGGCCTCGGCCTCGGCGAATACCCAGTACAACGATCGCACCATCGATTTCCGCAACAACACGAGCACCAGCGGCACCTTCAACAGCAACTCGCTCGGGGTCACCATCTCGCAGCCCATCTACCGGCCGCAGAACCACATCCAGTACGAACAGGCGAAGGTCCAGGTCCAGCAGTCCGACTATCAGCTCTCACTCGCGCTGCAGGATCTGATCCTGCGCGTCTCGCAGGCGTATTTCGACATCCTGCTCGCGCAGGACAACGTCGAGTTCGCAGGCGCCCAGAAGAAGGCCATCGGCGAACAGCTCGCGCAGGCCAAGCGCAACTTCGAAGTCGGCACCGCCACGATCACCGATACGCATGAAGCGCAGGCCCGCTACGATCTCGTCACGGCGCAGGAAATCGCGGCGCAAAACGATCTGGAGAGCAGGAAGCGCGCGCTGCAGCAGATCATCGGCGCCAACGCGCCCGCGGTCGCTGCGCTCGGACCGAAGTTCGCCCTCGTCTCGCCCGACCCCGCTCGTATGGATGCCTGGGTCGAACTCGCACTCGACAACAGCCTGCAGGTACAGGTTCAACGGGCGGCCGAGAACTTCGCTGCGAAGGAAGTCGAGCGCAACCGGGCCGCGCATCTTCCGACCCTCGATGCCGTCGGCTCCTATACGAACTCGGGGACCGGCTCGGGCCAGCTCGGCGGTGTGGGCAACGACATTCGAACCGGCGTCATCGGCTTCCAACTCGCCGTGCCCATCTACCAGGGCGGCGCGGTCGATTCTCGCGTTCGCGAAGCCCAGGCCAATCTCGAGAAGACACGGCAGGATCTCGAAACCGCCCGGCGCAACGCCACTTTAAATACGCAGCAGGCCTTTCTCGGCATGACGAGCGGGATCGCCCAGGTGAAGGCGCTACAGTCTGCCGTGACCTCGTCGCAAAGCCAGCTCGATTCCACACGCCTCGGCCAGGAAGTCGGCGTGCGCACCGGCGTCGACGTGCTCAATGCCCAGCAACAACTCTTCTCGGCCCGTCGCGATCTCGCCCAGGCACGCTACAACTACATTTTGAGCAGCTTGCGATTGCGCGCCGCCGCCGGTCGCCTGACCGAAAGCGACGTCGAACGCATCAGTCAGTGGCTCGCACGCTGAGCGTCGTCGAAGCCCCGTTCCTCTGAGGGCCTAGAAGGCTTTCAGCTCGACGGCAGATCGAGCAGCGCGAGCAATCGCTCCACCGCGCCGCGATGCGCCCGGGCAAATGCAGCGCCCGCCGCTCCCATCCGCTCTGCCCGCTTCGGATCTTTCAACAAGGCCTGCACTTCGGACGCCAATGCGACGGCATCCTGAACCTGAACGACGGCCCCGGCCGCGATTCCCAGCGCCGCCGCTTCCTGAAAGTTGAATATCGAAGGCCCGATGACAACGGGCTTTTCCAGTGCACATGCCTCGAGCAGATTGTGCGCACCGAACGGTCGCAAACTCCCGCCGACGAATGCGACATCGCACGCGGTGTAGTAAGCCGTCATCTCGCCCATGCTGTCTCCGAGCCATACGGCGCAATCTGCACCGGGCACGCCTCCAGCACTGCGACGCTGATAGCTGATCCCCCGTTCGTCGAGCATGCGCGCCACTGCGTCGAATCGCTGCGGATGGCGGGGTACCAGGATCGTGAGCAGATTCGGCACGTCGATCCGGGCCAGCACGTCGAGCAGCAGGGGCTCTTCGCCGTCACGGGTGCTGGCCGCCACGAATACCGGCCGCTCGCGCCCGATGCTTGCGCGCCATTCGAGCCCGCGTGCTACGAGGGCGTCCGCAGGGGTCATGTCGAATTTCACGTTCCCCGTCACCTGCACGTTGCGCGCCCCCAGCGCACGAAAGCGCTCGGCATCGGCGGCGTTCTGGGCGGCAATCAGCTTCAGTTCGTTCAGTCCCTGCGCAGCGACACGACCCAGCCGGGCGTAACCCTGGTACGACTTCTCCGACAGGCGCGCGTTGACCAGGTGCAGTGGCACGTTACGCTCGGCGCAGGCATGGATCAGGTTGAACCAGACCTCCGTCTCCATGACGAGCCCGAGTACCGGACGATGGTGATCCAGAAAACGGCGCACCGCCCCGGGAAAATCGTACGGCAGGTAGCACTGCACGACGGAATCGCCGTAGACCTGCCGGCCGGTCTCGCGGCCGGTCGGCGTCATGTGCGTGAGCAGCAGGGTGCGATCCGGATAGCGCTCGCGCAGCCGCTCGATGATGGGCTGCGCGGCCCGCGTCTCGCCGACGGAAACCGCGTGCACCCAGATGCAGCCATCGAGCGCAGGCCCCGCGAAGCGCCCGAAGCGCTCGCCGACGTGCTCCCGATAACCGGCCTCCTTGCGTCCGCGACGCCATAGTCGCAGCAGCACCAGGGGCGCAAGTACATAGAGGAGCAACGTGTAGACGACGCGGGATCGGATCACGTCGTTCTCACCTGGTCGAGACGCCCCATGCCCACACCCAGCTTCGAAAGCGCGGCCACGACCTCCTCGACCGAAGGAAACCGAGACCGCGCGCCGACGTTGAGTACGGGCCCGGCGGCATAGACGCCCGTGGCCCCGGGATCCGTCGCCCCGTAAACGCCTACGACGGGCACCCCGAGGGCCGCAGCGAGATGCGTGAGGCCAGTGTCGACACCGACGACCGCAACGCTCCCCGCCATGACGCATGCAAGCTGATCCAGTTCCAGCCGAGGCAGAACGACGGCGCCGGGCAAGGCGGCCGCAAGACGCTGCGCGCGTTCGTGCTCGTCTGCGCTGCCCCAGGGAAAGAGCGCGACACATCCGCAGGCAGCGAGCCGCGATCCGAGCGCGATCCATTCACGCTCGGCCCACAGCTTGCTCGGATGGCTGGTCGCGTGCAGCAGGACGACGTATTGCCCCCGCGGCAGCCACGGCGCGTCCAACCGGTTCGCCAGAATGCCGTATACCGGTGGCCCCTCGACCCGATACCCCAACGCAAGGGCACACAGCCTTCGATTGCGCTCCACGGCATGGGCATCCCAGGGCACGTCGAAGACCCGGTCGTAAAAGAAACGCAGCGGCTCACGGGAGCTGCGCCAGTCAAGACCGTAGCGCAGCCCGCGCGCGATCCGGGCGACGATCGCGCTCTTCAGCAGCCCCTGCGTATCGACAATCGCGTCGTAGGTCTCGCTGCGCAGCCGATGCACGAAGCTGCGCCATTCGGCATGCACTTCGCGCGACCTCCAGGATCGGCGCCAGCGGCGAATCTCGCAGGCAATCACGCTTCGCACCTGGGGATGCAGCGTGGGTACCGCGGCGAACGAGCGCTCGGCAACCCAATCGATAGCGACGTCCGCACCGAATGCAGCGCGAATGTCGGCGACGACCGGCAGATTGTGGACGACGTCCCCGAGGGAAGAGGTTTTGACGAGGAGAATTCTCAACATGCAGAGGACCGGAAGACCCGCAAAATCGGAAAGGGAACCAAGGGCGGCGTCAGTACAAGCTCGATGTGTGCGCCGAATTGTCGACCCGCATGCACTTGCTGGCAAACCGCTGGACGCGACCCGACAGAGGATCCGGTCCCATAGAACGGCCTCGGCGCCCTTCCCGACACGCTCGGCGATCTTGAGGAACGGATCACTGACTTCGAGTGTTAGAATCTTCGACAATCTAGGTTGATTCGACGATGCAATAACACGAGAGAACCCATTGATCACTTTCGGACAGCCCATCTCTGATCGGCGCATACGCTTCGGCCTCGTCGGTTGCGGAAGAATCGCCCAGAATCACTTCGGTGCCCTCGACCGCCACCTCGAACGAGCTGAACTCGTTGGCGTCTGCGATGTGGACGAACAGGCACGCAACCAGGCCGCGGATAGGACAGGAGCGCAACCCTACGCCTCGATGAGCCAGCTGCTGGAAAAGGCCGACGCCGATATCGTCGTATTGGCCACCCCGTCGGGCCTTCACGCCGAGCAAGCAATTCAGATCGCTCGCTCCGGTCGGCACGTCATGACCGAAAAGCCCATGGCGACGCGCTGGGAAGACGGCAAGCGCATGGTCCAGGCTTGCGACAATGCGGGGGTCCGGCTCTTCGTGGTGAAGCAAAATCGCCGCAACGCCACGCTCCAACTCCTGAAGCGCGCCGTTGAGAAGAAGCGTTTCGGACGAATATACATGGTGAATATCAACGTCTTCTGGACTCGCCCCCAGGAATACTACGATAGCGCGAAATGGCGCGGCACCTGGGAATTCGACGGCGGCGCGTTCATGAACCAGGCAAGCCACTACATTGATCTGCTCGACTGGCTCGTCGGCCCCATCGAAAGCGTACAAGCCTACACAGGGACCCTGGCGCGCAACATCCAGGTGGAAGATACGGGGGTGATGTCCGTGCGCTGGCGCTCCGGTGCGCTGGGGTCAGTCAACGTAACCATGCTCACCTATCCGAAGAATCTGGAAGGATCGATCACGATCATCGGTGAAAAGGGTACGGTTCGGGTCGGCGGCGTTGCCGTCAACGAGATCCAGCACTGGGAATTCGCAGAGCCCGATCAACAGGACGATCCTTTGGTAAAGCAGGTGAGCTACCAAACGACCAGTGTTTACGGATTCGGCCATCCTCTGTACTACGACAACGTAATCCGGGTCTTGCGCGGCGAAGACGATCCGGAGACCGATGGTCGAGAGGGCTTGCGCTCCCTGGAAGTGCTGATCGCGTCTTATCTGTCTGCACGCGACGGTCGCCGCGTCCCTTTGCCGCTCGACTATTGATGAACACCGGAAGCTATTGGGCGCACGATACGGCAATCGTCGACGCAGGTGCCTCGATCGGCGACGGCACGAAGCTCTGGCACTGGGTTCATGTTTGCAGCGGCGCGAAGATCGGCGCGCGCTGCTCGTTCGGCCAAAACGTATTCGTCGCCAACCGGGTTGTCATCGGTGACAACGTAAGAATCCAGAACAATGTTTCGGTCTACGACGACGTCACGCTGGAAAACGATGTCTTCTGCGGGCCGAGCATGGTATTCACCAACGTCATCAATCCACGCGCTCACGTTTCGCGCAAGGATGAATACCTGCAAACCCTGGTCAGGCGCGGCGCCAGCCTTGGCGCAAATTCAACCATCGTCTGTGGAAACACGATCGGCGAATACGCTTTCGTCGGCGCCGGGGCGGTGGTGACGCGCGATGTTCCGGCGTACGCGCTGGTGGTCGGCACACCGGCGCGACGCATCGGCTGGATGTGCCAATGTGGCGTACGCCTGCCCGATGCGACGGGTTCGGTGCGCTGCGCCGCATGCGGATCCGGCTACGAGATCGACGCGAAAGGATGTCAGCCCAGATGAGCAATGCAGCCATTCCAAAGGTCGAGTTCGTCGATCTGAAAGCCCAGTACCGGGCACTGAAGACGTCGATCGACGCGCGTATCCAGGCGGTGCTGGACCACGGTCAGTTCATCATGGGGCCCGAAGTCGCGCAACTCGAACAGCAGCTCGCGGCGATGTCGGGGGCCAAGCACTGCGTCACTTGCGCGAGCGGCACCGAAGCGCTGCTGATCGCCCTGATGGCGCTGGACATCAAGCCCGGCGACGAGATCGTCACCACGCCGTTTACGTTCATCGCGACAGCGGAGGTCATCGTCCTGCTCGGCGCCAAGCCCGTGTACGTCGATGTCGAAGCGGATACCTGCAATATCGACGTCGCCAAGCTCGAAGCCGCAATCACGCCCCGCACGCGAGCGATCATGCCGGTGTCGCTTTACGGCCAACCCGCGGACATGGCCGAGATCAATGCGATCGCAGCCGCCCGGGGCATCCCGGTCATCGAGGACGCGGCGCAAAGCTTCGGCGCCCGCTACAAAGGCAAGTGGAGCGGCAATCTCTCGACGATCGGCTGCACCAGCTTCTTTCCCTCCAAGCCGTTGGGCTGCTATGGCGACGGCGGGGCCATGTTCACCAACGACGACGCCATTGCTCAAGCGATGCGGGAGATACGCGTTCACGGCCAATCGAAGCGCTACGTTCATACGCGCATAGGCCTGGGCGGTCGCATGGATGCCATTCAATGTGCCGTTGTGCTCGGCAAGCTGGAGCGCTTCGCCTGGGAAATCGAACGCCGAGAAAGCATCGGCGCCCGATACACCGAGTTGATTGCTGCTACCGCTGGAGCACGTGTCAAGACCTTGAGCTTGCGCGCAGACCGGACGAGTGTCTATGCCCAATACACAGTGCTCGTCAGCAACCGCGAAAGCGTGCAGCGATCGCTGCAAGCCGCGGGGATTCCGACTGCAGTGCACTACCCTGTACCCATCCATAGGCAGCCGGCATATGCTCATTTGCATAATGGGGCAGCACTTCCGGTATCCGAAGCACTCGCCGAGCAGGTGTTGAGTCTGCCGATGCACGCGGATATGGAGGCGGCGACTCAAGACAGGATTGTGGCGCAGTTGTGCGCCGCTTCGTCATGAGCATCGGCACCCGTTACGCCCCCCCGATTTGAGTAGGCATTGGAGCCCGAGCAAACTGCGACACCTCGTGCGTTCGAGTGTCGCGCAACTTTATTTCTATAGATGATCGGCGCCCATCCGTATCTGGGGTTTTCCCGCGCGCCAAGTAACAACAATCCGCGATATCGCTCATGAAAAAGATCTTGACGGTCATCGGAGCCCGGCCGCAGTTCGTAAAGGCGGCCGCCGTCTCCCGGACGCTCACCGAGCAGTACTCGGGACGACTGCAGGAAGTGCTTGTGCATACCGGGCAGCATTTCGATGACAACATGTCGCGGGTGTTCTTCGAGGAGCTCGGCATTCCCGAGCCTCGATACAATCTCGCCATATCAGGCGGCACGCACGGAGCGATGACCGGCCGCATGCTCGAGTCCGTCGAAAAAGTCATGATGACAGAGCGTCCCGATTGGGTCTTGACCTATGGCGACACGAACTCGACGCTCGCCGGAGCACTCGCAGCCTCGAAACTTCATATCCCGGTCGCCCATGTCGAGGCCGGACTGCGCTCGTTCAACATGCGCATGCCCGAAGAAATCAATCGCATCGTCACCGATCGCTTGTCCACCCTCTTGTTCTGCCCCACCACGGCGGCAGTGGCCAACCTCCAAGCCGAGGGGGTCGCCGCGGGCGTACATAACGTAGGGGATGTCATGTACGACGTTTCCCTACATGTCGGCGCGCTCGCTGCCGAGCGCAGCCAAGCGCTGCTCGACATCGGACTCACTCGCGGACAGTTCGTGCTGACGACCTGCCATCGCGCCGAGAACACCGATGACCGCGAAAAGCTCGCACAGATTCTCGACGCCCTCAACCGCATCGCCCAATCACTGCCTGTGGTTCTGCCTCTACATCCTCGCACACGCAAGCTCACGGTCGAGTTCGGTCTCGCGGAGCGTCTGTCGGCGCTCCGCGTGGTCGAACCCTTGTCGTACCTCGATATGGTTGCGCTCGAGCAAGCTGCGGCGGTGATCGTTACCGATTCGGGCGGCGTGCAGAAGGAAGCCTACTTCTACAGCGTACCGTGCATTACGATGCGCGACGAGACGGAATGGGTCGAAACGATCGATGCCGGTATGAACACGCTCGCGGGCGCCGATACGACGGCGATCGTGGACGCATTCGAATCCATGCGACGGCGTCGGCAGATGCCAGAGAATACGTTTCCCTACGGTGACGGACATGCCGCCGAACGGATTCTCGAAATGCTCGCCTGAAACAGGCATACGCGAATTTTTGAAGACGAAGGTTGAGGTCAAATCATGAAGGTTTTCGTTACCGGCGGACTGGGTCAGATCGGCTCACACGTGGTGGAGATGCTCCTCGCACGCGGCGACAGTGTGCTCGCCATCGACAATCTCGCGACGGGACGGCGCGAACACCTGTCGGAGCATCCCAAGCTCCAGGTCGTCATCGAATCCATTGCGAACCGCGATAAGGTGGACGCCTTGATCGAGACGTTCCGGCCCGATGCCATCGTGCATACCGCTGCGTCTTACAAGGATCCTGACGACTGGTACAGCGACACGCTCACCAACTGTGTCGGCGGTGCGAATATCGTTGATGCAGCACGTAAGTTCGGCGTAGGACGATTCATTTACTTCCAAACCGCGCTTTGCTACGGGCTCAAGCCGATGCAGCAACCGATCACGCTCACGCATCCGCGCAATCCCGGCGGAAGCAGCTATGCGATTACGAAGACGACGAATGAGTACTACCTGGAGTTGTCTGGGGTCGACTACGTAACGTTTCGTCTCGCCAACGTGATCGGTCCACGCAACGTCGCGGGTCCTTTGCCCATCTTCTATCAGCGATTAAAAGACGGCAAGCAGTGCTTCGTTACCAGGGCTCGTCGCGATTTCGTGTTCGTGAAGGACCTCGCCCGCATCGTCCTCAAGGCATGCGACGGCGTCGGGCACGGCGCTTATCACTTTTCCTCTGGAACCGACGTCGCCATTCAGGAATTGTACGATGCCGTGGTGGCCGCCATGAACCTGCCGAACTCACCGAAGGCGGATGTGCGCGACCTCGGCCCCGACGACGTGTTCTCGATTTTGCTCGACCCATCCCGGACCTTCGCCGACTTCGGCGAGATTGCCTTCACGCCGCTTGGTGAAACAGTCGCAGCAGGCATCGACTACTACCGGGAGCACGGCACACTGGGCGAGTACACGCATCTGCGTCTCAAGGCAGGCAACAAGTGAGCGAACCATGCGTATCCTGATAACCGGTGGTGCCGGTTGCCTCGGTTCAAATCTCATCGAGCACTGGCTGCCCAAAGAACACGAAATACTCGTCATCGACAACTTCGCGACGGGCAAGCGTGAGGTCGTCCCCTCGGTGCCGGGTCTCGCCCTCAAAGAGGGCAGTGTGTCCGATGCCGCCCTCGTCGACGCGTGCTTTTCGGAGTTCCTCCCGGAGATCGTGATTCATGCGGCGGCCGCATACAAGGATCCCGACGACTGGACCGAGGATGTCCGAACCAATGTCCTCGGCAGCATTAATATAGCGCGCGCGGCCAAGGTGCACAGTATCAAGCGGCTGATCAACTTCCAAACCGCGCTGTGCTATGGACGTCCGAACATCGTGCCGATTCCCGCGGACCACCCTGTCGCACCGTTTACGAGCTACGGCATCAGTAAGGCCGCGGGCGAGAAGTACATGCTTATGTCGGGCGTACCGACCCTGAGCCTGCGGATTTCGAACGTGACCGGTCCTCGTCTCGCGATCGGACCGATTCCCACCTTCTACAAGCGCCTGAAGGCGGGACAGCGTTGCTTCTGCTCCGATACGGCGCGCGATTTTCTCGATATGTCGGACTTCGTGGCTTTCATGGATCGCGCCATCGAGCATGATGCGCCCAGCGGCGTCTACAACGTTTCGAGCGGTGAGGCTCACACGATTCTCGAGATCTTCGAACGCGTCTGTTCGTACCTGAAACTGGGTCGCATCGATGTCCCTGTGGTGCCGCCTGCAGACGATGACGTAAAGGTCGTATCGCTCGATCCGTCGGAAACCTTTGCAGCATTCGGCTGGCGGGCGCATGTGAGCTTCGACGAAACGATCGCGCGCCAGCTACGATGGTACGACGCGCACGGGGTGACCGACATTTTCTCCCACCTCACAGCACCCGCAACCAAATGACTCGACCCACGAACAACGACACCTTCAGCTCGGCTCGCATTCTCGTCGTCGGCGGCGCCGGCTTTGTCGGCAGCAATCTCGTGCACATGCTGTTGAACGAGAATCCACGCGAGATCATCGTCGTCGACAATCTTCTGTCGTCGGATGTATCCAATATTCCCGCCGATCCACGGGTGCGGTTCGTCTTCGGCTCCATCACAGACGACCAGATCCTCTCTGCGCTGCCCGCCGATCTGGATTTCGCATTCCACCTTGCATGCTTTCATGGCAATCAGTCGTCCATCGCCGACCCGCTTGCCGATCATGCGAACAACACGCTGACATCGCTCAAGCTGTTCAATCGGCTCAAGGACGTCGGCACGCTTCGTAAAGTGGTGTACGCCGCAGCGGCGTGCGCCGTTGCTGAGAAAACCTACGATGCTCCCTCGGCGACGACTGAAGACCAGCCGGTGTCGCTCTTTCACGACAGCCCGTACTCGATTTCCAAGATCATCGGCGAGTTGTACGGAAACTACTTCTTCCAGCGCTTCAACCTGCCTTTCGTCAAGGCGCGCTTTTCGAACGTCTATGGTCCGCGCGAGATCCTCGGCGCCGGACAGTGGCGAGGCACGCCGCACACGGTGTGGCGAAATGTCACGCCGACGTTCGTCTGGCGCGCACTTAACGGCGAAGCGCTGCCGCTCGATAACGGCGGCAATGCGAGTCGCGACTTCATATTCGTCGAAGACATGGCGCGAGGTCTGATGGCCTGTGCACTGCACGGGCGCATCGGCGAGGTCTACAATCTGGCGACCGGGCGCGAAACCACGATCCTCGAACTCGCAACGCTCATCAACGAGTACACCGGCAACACGACACCGCCGGATTTGCGTCCGGCGCGCGATTGGGATCGATCCGGCAAACGCTTCGCATCCACCGACAAGGCGGCGCAGGAACTCGGGTTCCGTGCCGATGTGGTGATCCAGGATGGGTTACGTCGCACGGTCGAATGGACCCGGGCGAACCAGGATCTGATCCGACGATGCATGGGTAAGCACGACAAGCTGATGGCGCAGACGGGGAGCTGAAGTTGAACATCGCTGGGGGCCGCTTTCTCGTCGTCGGTGGAGCAGGTTTGATCGGTTCGCACATCGTCGATCAGCTCCTGGCCGCGAACTGCGCCCTTGTGCGAATCTACGATAACTTCTCGCGCGGCAAACGCGAAAACCTTCATGCCGCACTGACCGACGCACGCACGGAAGTCTTCCCAGATGGAGGCGACATCCTGCATCGGGACACTCTGCGACGCGCCATGGAAGGCATGGATGGCGTGTTTCATCTCGCCGCGCTTTGGCTTCTACAGTGCCACGAATACCCGCGGTCGGCGTTCGACGTCAATGTCGGCGGCACCATGAACGTCATCGAAGCTGCGATCGATGCCAGTGTCGCAGCGCTCGTGTTTTCGTCGTCCGCGTCCGTCTATGGCGATGCGACGAGCGAACCAATGAGCGAGGATCATCCGCTCGGCTGCAAGGAGTTCTACGGCGCAACCAAGGTTTGCGGTGAAGTACTCTTGCGTGCGCTCGCCAACCGTCGCAGCTCAGGCCCGCGGCAGTTGCGATACGTCGGGCTGCGCTATATGAACGTCTACGGCCCACGCCAGGACGATCGCGGCGCATACGCCAGCGTGATCACCCGGGTGCTGACCGCGCTCGATGCCCGCACGCCCCCCGTCATTCACGGCGACGGCTCGCAGGCTTACGACTTCATCGACGTACGTGATTGTGCGCGTGCGAATTTGCTGGCGATGCAGAGCGACGCGGACAAACATTTCTACAACGTGGGCACTGGGGTCAAGACCTCCATCCGCGACCTCGTCGCACTGATCGGCGAATTGCATCCGACGAAGCTCGCGCCCCGATACGAATCAACGGATCGGCCGTTCGTGCGCAACCGAATCGCCGACACGAAGCGCGCGCAGGCTCAGCTTGGCTTCGAGGCCCGCATCGGACTGCGAGAGGGCTTGCAGCAACTGATCACGGCACGGCAGCGGCCAGGACGAGATGGCTAGAGGTGAAGCCTCGGCGGTTGCTCTCGAACAGCATCGTCTACGGGCTCGGGAGCGTAGCGAACCGGCTCATCGGGCTGGCGTTCCTTGCCGTGTATACCCGCTACCTTGCTCCTTCGGATTTTGGCGTCGTCGGCCTGCTGTCGAGCGTGGCCATGCTGTTGTTGCCACTGTTCTCATGCGGCCTGAGTACGTCGCTCGGGGTATGTTATTTTTCGACGGCGGATCCACAACAACGCGCTCGCGTGATTCGCTCAGGACGCGTCATTTGCGCGCTCAGTGCTGCGATGCTGTTGTTGATTTCGGTGGTCGACAGTGCACGCATCGCTGCACTCGTGGCGTCGGACCCACGCTACGCCCCGCACACCCAGATCACCCTGGTCGGCGTCGCGCTCAGTCTGCTGTCGCTCCCGCTGCAGCAGAAGCTCCAGTTCGATGCGCGCGCCGTCGCCTACGTCATCGCATCGCTCGCAGGCGTAGCGACGAACGTTGTTGTCAGTGTGATCGCTGTGGCATGGATGGATTTAGCCGCGCTCGGTCTCATCTTCGGCACGACGTTTGGCCAGGCAATCACATGGCTCGTGCTGATCGTCATCGTGGATCAGCAACGCACGAACCCCGGTTTCCGTTTCAGCGTCGTCGCCGATCTGCTTCGGCACGGCTTGCCGATGATACCGAGCTTCGCCATGTTGTTCGTAATTCAGAACGGCGCGCGCTGGCCGCTCGAATGGACACACGGGATGGAAGCGGTCGGTCTTTACGCCCTCGGTGCCACGATCGGCACCGCAATCACGGTTGTCACGACGAGCGTCACTTCAGCGTGGATGCCTCATGCCCTTGCGCAGGGTTCGGAATGGCCGCAAGCCCGGGTGCGCATTGCCGAGGATTTTCTACGCTATTGCGTGCTCGTCGGCATTCTTCTCGTGTTGTTCTTCATCGGGGCCCAACCGTTTCTGCGCCTTTTCGCGGCAGAACAGTTCCATGCCGCATGGACGGTCATCGGACTCAGTGCCAGCTCGCATGTACTGGTCTCGCTCTTCTCGATGATGCTACCCCCTGTCTATCTCGCCAAGAAGGTTGCTCAGGTGCTCGTCTCACAGTCGATCGCCATGGTATTCGCCATCGCGACATTCAGCCTGATCGGCCCGCTAGGCATCGTTGGTGCAGCACTTTCAGTGCTGGCTGGAAGCACAGCCCTGGTCGTCGCCCAGTGGGGGGTCAACAAGCGAATCCGCACCGTCGCGCCGATTCCATTGAACATCCCCGCTTTGCTGCGGATCGCCGGAATCGTTACTCTCGTCGGTCTCGTTTCCTCCATGATTCGATTGGACGATCCACTGGTGTTCGGCCTTGCGACGGTATCGCTCCTGATAACATCTGCGGTTGGCCTGCTAAGGGAACTGCCTGGGGGATGGCGCGCCTTCGCGGCTCGGAGACGTAAGCACTGATGGCTGAATCGATCTACACGTCGGACCCAATCGCCTTTACCGACCTCGGCGGACAGCGCTGCCCGGTGTTTTCCCACAGCGATGACTACACGCGCAACTACGATGCCATCTCCGGCGATCACCTCGCCGTATTCCGTGCCAAAGGCGTCAATCCGTTCATGGAGGAGCGATTCTGGAACGAGTGCGAAGAGAATACAGCAACGCTCGTTCGACGCGTGACAGCAGGCGGCGCTCGCGTTCTCGACGTGGGGTGCGGCATGGGGCGATTACTGGCCAAACTGCCGGAATACGATCGCTATGGTATGGACATAAGTGCAGGTTACCTCGAACATGCGGCGGCACAGAAAATCCGAGTTTGCCTCTCCAAAGTCGAGGATATGCCGTACTCAGACGGATTTTTCGATACCGTGGTGTGCACCGATGTGCTTGAGCATGTGCTCGATCTCAATGCCGCCGTGACGCAGCTTTTCCGCGTGACGGCACGTGGCGGGCATCTCGTTGTGCGCGTGCCCTATCGCGAGAATCTCGCGCCGTATCTCGATCCGGCGTACCCCTATGAAATGTCGCATCTGCGCAATTTCGACGAGTACAGCTTGCGATTGTTGTTCGAAAAGATCTACCCAGGACGGGTCGTGAGCGAACTTCGCGGCCCGCATCTCGCAAGCAGTGCCTATCTGACGGTCCGCCCTTTTCGCCGCCCCATTGCTTTCGCACTGCGCACCGGGCTACGCGCAGTCGGCCTTGCATCCGAGCATTTGCGCCGCAGCCTGACCCGTGCATTCTTTCATCCCGTGGAAATCAACGTGGCAGTACTGAAACCGTGACCTTGCGACGCGCCGATTTTCTTCTACCCAGACCCGAGTGACTGAACAATGTGCGGAATATTCGGCTTTCTTTCCAACGATCCCCTATCCGACCAGGTTGCGCGCCACCTGGTACGAGCGGGGCTCGACCGAATTCGTCATCGAGGTCCGGACGGCTCCGACCTCTGGGTTGCACCGGATGGGCGGGTAGGTCTGGGTCATGTCCGTCTCTCGATCATCGATATCGAGACGGGTGGACAACCGATGCTGAGCAACGACGGCCGATACATCATCGTCTACAACGGAGAGATCTACAATTACATCGAACTTCGAGCCGAACTGGGCGAGGGCACGTTTCGAACTCGCTCCGATACCGAAGTGGTGCTGCGGGCGTACCAGCGCTGGGGAAGTGGCTGCCTCGATCGGTTCCGCGGCATGTTCGCAATTGCAATATGGGACACCGTAGAGCACACGCTCTTCCTCGCCCGTGATCGCTTCGGCATCAAGCCGCTCTACTGGGCACAATCATCGCGCGGCCTGTTCTTCGCCTCCGAGGTCAAGGGATTGCTGCCCTTTCTGGACCGGCGAGAGATCAACCAGACTGCGCTTTCGGACTATTTCACCTTTCAGTTTTGCGTGGGTGCCAAGACTCTGATTCGAGACGTCTGGCAGCTGCCGCCGGCGCACTATGCGGTGGTACCGCTCAAAGGGACGCTCCATCCTCGCAAATACTGGGAAGTGCACTACGATATCGACTACAACCACTCCGAAAAGTGGTTCAACGAGCAGCTCAACGAGCTGTTGCTCGATTCGGTGCGAGTTCACTTGCGTGCCGACGTCGAAGTGGGCAGTTACGTCAGTGGCGGCGTGGATTCCAGCCTGCTGGCAGCCATTGCACGCGGCATGCGTCCAAACGGGCGATTCCTCGGATTCAATGGTCGTTTTCTCTCCGGCCCCGCCTACGACGAATCGCACTTCGCCGACGCCCTCGCCACCGAGAACGGCATGGACCTGCAAGTGGTCGACATCACGGAAGCGGATTTTGTCGACAACATAGCCAAGGTGATCTGGCACCTCGATCAACCGACGGCCGGCCCTGGCTCCTTTCCTCAGTACATGGTGTCGAAACGCGTCGGCGAGAGCATCAAAGTCGTCCTCGGTGGCCAAGGCGGTGACGAAATCTTCGGCGGCTATGCCCGTTACCTTGTCGCCTATTTTGAGCAATGCATCAAAGGCGCGATCGAAGGAACGCTGCACAACGGCAACTTTGTCGTCACGTACGAGTCGATCATTTCGAATCTGGAAACCTTGCGCCAGTACAAGCCGATGCTGAAGGAGTTTTGGTCGAACGGGCTTTTCGACAGCCGCGACGCTCGATACTGGCGGTTGGTGAATCGCTCCAACAACTTCGGCAGCATCCTCGCTCCGGACGCGATCGACCTCGCACCTACGTATGAGGAGTTCCAGAGCATCTTCTGGGGCAACAATGTCGGCAAAGAGTCTTATTTCGATTCGATGACCCATTTCGACTTCAAGACGCTGTTGCCCGCCTTGCTGCAGGTCGAAGACCGCATGAGCATGGCACATGGCGTCGAGGCACGCGTTCCCTTCTTGGATTCGCCTCTGGTCGAGTTCGCAGCGACCGTGCCGGCGGACATCAAGTTCAAGAACGGCGAACTGAAGCGACTGCTTAGGCGCGTCTTCGCCTCGCACATTCCGTCGAAGATCCTGCATCGCAAGGACAAGATGGGCTTCCCCGTGCCGCTGAACAAATGGATCAAGGAAGGCGGTCCGGCGCGCGACTACATCGGCGACATTCTCGGCTCTGGGATTGCCCGCACCCGGCCCTACCTCGCCGAGGGGTTGTCGGTGGATCGTGCCCTCGACGGTCAAAGCGACTTTGGGCGGAATATCTGGGCCCTACTCAGCCTGGAACTCTGGCAGCGCCAGTTTATCGACGACAACGTGGAATTCGCCAGCACGTAAACGCGCGCGCCGAGGCTATACTGGATTCGTCTAGGCCCGGTGGGGAGGTGCACGTTCTGCACACGCGGGGAAGCCGTTCACGAGGGACCGCAGCTGAATGAATGTACTCGTACTGTACGACAAGTATTCGACGTTCACGAATACCGTCTTCGATCACCTGAACGCGTTGGGGCGTTATTCCCGACACTGCCATGCATACTGTCATGCCTCAGGAATTACGCCTGCGGTTCGCTGGGAACAGTTCGATGCCGTCGTTGTCCACTACAGCCTGCGCGTTGCGCTCGACTTGCTCACCGAGGAGCTCGCCGAACAATTGGCCCGTTTCGATGGGATCAAAATTCTGTTCGTCCAGGACGAGTACGACTATACCGATCGAACGAAGGCGTACATCACGCGCCTGGGCTTCGACATCGTTTACAGTTGCGTGCCGAGTGCCAACCGCGAGCAGGTCTATCCGACGAAGATATTCCCACAGGTCGAGTTCGTCGAGACCTTGACCGGCTACCTGCCCGAAGCGCACGCGTCCCACCACCGCCGCGCTCCCATCGCGCAAAGATCGATTGTGCTGGGTTATCGCGGGCGCGCCCTTCCATACTGGTATGGGGATCTGGGGCAGGAAAAGCGCCTTATCGCTGAAGTGATGCGTCAGGCCTGCGAGAGTCGCGGGGTCGCGTACGACATCGAGTGGGATGACAGCCGCCGGCTCTACGGCAGCGCCTGGATCGAATTCCTGAACAGTTGCAAAGCGACATTGAGCACGGAAAGCGGCGCCAACCTGTTCGACAACGATGGCAGCTTGCGTCGGCGCTTCGAAGATTTTTTGAGTCTGCATCCCGACGCCACCTACGCCGAAGCTCGACGCGCCGTTGTCGGAGAGGCAGCCGAAGTGCCCATCATGAATCAGGTGTCCCCACGCGTCTTTGAGTCCATCACCTGCGGCACGGCGCTCGTGATGTTCGACGGCAAATATTCTGGCGTCGTACAACCTGAAGTGCATTTCCTACCGCTGCGCAAGGACTTCTCGAACATCGACGAGATATTCGGCAAGCTGCGCGACGACGCGTTACTTCAGTCGATGACCGACCGGGCCTACGACGAGGTAGTGAAGAGCGGCAAGTACACGTTCTCGGCATTCGTCGCCGCCTACGATCGTCGGCTCGATCGACGCGAAGGCAATTCCGCGGCACGCTGCGCCAGCATTTCCTTTGGTCGAGCAGTCACGTCGGGCCCGGTTCGCGCCGAAACTGTTCGCCAGCCACCGGATTGGCTGCGAAGTTTATGGCTCGCTGCCCCGATCGGATTGCGTCAACGCGTCAAGCCCGCTGCTCATCGCTTGTGGACGCGCCTGCACGAGTGAGTCCGGATCTCGCTTGCTGCACCTTGCCGAAGCACTTCCCTATCTCCTATCCTTCAGCACGCCCAACGAGCCGCGGAGAGAACATTGTCTTCCCCACCACAACCGAATTCCCCACTGGATGCAGTCTACCGTCGACGCCCCCTGTCAGTCGTCGACGGCATTCCTGTGTTCTCAAAAGCGGATCGCTACGTGGACAACTACGAACGGATCGCGCACGATCACCTCGCGGCGACCGCGCAAGGCGAGGGCAATCCGAATATCGACGAGAGTCTATGGCTGCAGATGGAGGAATCGACCCGAAAACTTGTCGCCAAGCATGCCACTGAGGGCGCGACGATTCTCGACGCAGGAGTCGGCCTTGGTCGGGTGTTGGGGCCATTGCCAAGCGTGCGCCGATTTGGCGTGGATATCAGTCTGAGCTACCTACGGATCGCCCGAGAGAATGGATTCGACGTGGCATTCTCGCGTCTCGAGGATCTCCCTTACCACGATAGCAGTTTCGACATGATCGTCGCATGCGACGTTCTTGAGCATGTCCTTGACCTCTATGCCGTCTCAAAGGAACTCGTACGCGTACTTGCTCCCAAGGGGACGCTGATCGTGCGTGTGCCGTATCTCGATGATCTCAATGCGTACCTGAATGAGGACCTCGCGTACGAGTTCATCCATTTGCGAAGTTTCGATCTGCCGTCATTGCGCCTGCACTTCGGCAAAATATTCGGCCTCGCCTACGTTGAACACAGCCTTATCGCACCGTACCTCAAGGGGCATCCGAGAATGAAACTGAAGCTTCTGCCCGAAGGTGATCCCGCTCGGAAGTTTTCTCTCGAATCCCAGCATCCAGCACTTGAGACCCTCCGTCGCGCAACCACAGTCTCGGCGGAAGATTATATGAATTGGCTGTATAAGCTACGCGATGAAGAGCCACTGCTTTACGGCACAGTAGCCTCTCAGTTGGTCGAACCCCTCGAAATCAACGTCGTCTTCAAGAAGCAATGAATTCTGAATCTCTAAAGGACGTTTTCGACGTCGTAGTGATGTTGACGTGGTCGAACTGGAAAACCGAGCCACGAAGCAATCGATACCATTACGCGACGCGACTGGCGAAGCAGGTTCCGGTGCTCTTCGTTCAGCCGAAATTCATGGATCCTGACGTAGAACGTACACTGCGCCAGCCGCTCATGATCGAGTCGACGGATCTACCGAATCTGAACATCGTCCACTACGATCAGGATGCCGGCGAAGAGGCTGCAGCGGATCTACACTTCGCACTGCAGGAGCGCGGGTTCGCGCGCCCCCTCATATGGATCTACAACGCGCGGGACTTCGCCCCATTCCTCGAACTGATCCGTGAAACGGGCAATGCAGTAACCTTGTTCCACGCCACCGAGAATTACTTTACAGACTCCGAGACCGCCCCGGGCCTGCAGCAAAACATCATTCAAGACCTCGTCAGAAGAACTTGTAGCCGCGTAGATGTTGTAGTCGGGGTGTCAGAACTGGTCACTGCGGCGTATAAGCGCGAGATCCCCTCATCAGCATTGTTCCGCACAGTCGAAAACGGTTGCGATTACGCCTTCGCTGCTGCCCAAACAGGCAAGCGCATCTGGCAGCAAGGCAACGGTCCGGTGGCGATCTATCAAGGAGGGATCAACTCGCGTGTCGACTTCAAGTTGCTGCACGAGTTGGTTCACCGGCTGCCCCAGTGGCAATTCTGGTTCTGCGGGCGTGAAGATCCGCGGGTTGTTGAGTGGTCGATCCTCAAGACGCACCCGAACGTTCGCTACCTCGGCGAACTCTCTCAGACCGAACTTGCCAACGCCCTGTTCGTCGCGACAGTCGGATTAATTCCATTCAACCAGGGCCGGTGGATCGAGGAGTCATTGCCCCTGAAATCTTTCGAGTACCTCAGCTACGGTTTGCCCGTCGTTACGGTTCCGATCGATGCCCTCACCCGTTATCCCGATCTTTTTGCATGCGCAAGAACTGCCGCAGAGTTTGCCGACGAAATTCAACAGGCGCAGGGTACGAGGAACGACGCTAGACTCGTTGATGCCCGCAAGGCGGCGGCGGAGATTAATTCATACGATCGGAAATTCGCAGAACTTGAGGAGATCATTCTTGATGCGCGTCAGCGTCGCCTTAAGAACCGCCTCCCATTGAACGCCGTATTGCTCTATGACGAACGCTATTCACACATCAGCACCATATTTGAACATATCGATGCATTTCGAAAGTATTCGATGCATCATTTCTACTTTGTTCCGGCGACGGGTGCTTGGCCAGTGGCCAATGATGAACTCGAACGCTCAATCGACTTGTCATTATTCGACGTAGTTATCGTTCATTATTCCGTAAGACTGAGATTCCGCGACTACTTTAGCGAGGCACTCGCGAAACAGGTCGAAAGGCACAATGGACTCAAGATCCTTTTCATTCAGGACGAGTACGAAGATACGGAAATTGCACGCGAGTGGATGGAGCGCCTGCGTTTCGGCATCGTTTACACATGCGTTCCCGAGGAGGGTCGGGATAAGATTTATCCGAAGCACCGCTTCCCCAGCACGACCTTTCTATCGACCCTGACAGGGTACGTGCCTGAAACCGGTGCACTCGATGATTTCGCCATGCCCCTGGAAGATCGCCCGGTTCATATTGGCTACAGGGGACGCATGTTGCCGTATGTTTACGGCAAGCTCGGCCATGAAAAGTACCGCATCGGCATCGATGTCAAGAAGTTCGCCGAAGCCCGTTCACTCCCGAGCGACATCGAGGTAGACGACAACAAGCGAATCTACGGCCACGACTGGTACCGATTCCTAGGCTCTGCACGAGCCACCCTCGGCACCGAAAGCGGCTCGAGCGTATTCGATTTCACGGGCGAAGTTTCGCAATCTGTCGCAGCAGAACTCCGAAGAAAGCCCGACGCCACCTTCGATGAAGTGCAGCGCAAGATCCTGCATAAGTATGAAGGGCCGGTCGAGATGAATCAGGTCTCGCCGAAAATATTCGAGTCAATTCGGCTACGAACGGCACTGATCTTGTTCGAAGGAAAGTATTCCGATGTCGTCAAACCCGATGTGCATTTCATCCCCCTCAAGAAAGACTACAGCAACATCGACGAAGTGTTCCGGAAGCTGGATGACCTGGAATACTTGAAGAGCCTGACTGATCGCGCGTACCAGGATGTGATCGAGAGCGGCACCTATTCATATCGGCGTTTCGTCGAGGGAGTCGATGCTGATATCGCTGCACACCACATTGCAGCGCCGCGTTGCGAAATCGTCGCCGTGCCGTGCTTCGTGCGGACGCAAGACGGCTCCGCGCGAGCGGTCTTACCGAACAACGCCTATGGTTTCACGCTTTCGACCCGCATTCTCGGCGGAAAACTGCAGCGTGAACAAGTCGCCGAGCAACTTAAGGATTCTTCATTCGCAGTTCAGCTTCCGACGCGCGTCGAGTTCGTTACCGTATCGGCACCGAACGCAGCCGTAGTTCCTGCTTCGCCTTCGTCTCTTTCATACCGCAGTGCACAGCGTCTGTGGCACGTCGTCCCGGCGAGGGTACGCCGAAGGCTTTCAACCAAGCGATACGAGCTGCTTCAAAGGCACAAGAGGAACGAGGGCGTCGATTCTCTGGATTATCGGATCTATCGCCGAGTCTTTCGGCTTCTACCCGCCCGGGTACGAAACAAGCTGGTCGGCCTGTAGAACCGGAGACCAGTCATGTGTGGAGTCGTAGCGCTGCTGTCACCGCTCGTGCCCGTCGACCCCGATATGCTGCGGGTGATGCGCGATCGGCTCGAACATCGAGGCCCGGATAGCGCCGGGCTTTGGCTCTCCGATGATCGCCGGGTGGGGCTCGGTCACCGACGCTTGTCGATCATCGACCGATCCGCCGCCGCTGACCAGCCGATGCGGTCCGACGACGGCGAGCTTTCGATCGTCTACAACGGCGAGATCTACAACTATGTGGAGCTTCGCAACGAGCTGGCACGGCTGGGTTATCCTTTTCGAACGCAATCGGATACCGAGGTCCTGCTCGCCGCATGGCAAACCTGGGGCGAATATGCACTTCAACGGCTGAACGGCATGTTTGCGTTCGCACTATGGGACCAAGCCCGGCGCCAACTTGTCGTGGCCCGAGACCGGTTCGGCGAGAAGCCGCTCTTTCTCGGGCGTGGAAGACTGGGTGTACTCGCGGTGGCCTCCGAGATGAAAGCCCTGCTGGCGCATCACCTGATTCCGCAGACGATACGGGACGATGCACTGCTTCGCTATGCAAATGGTCTTTGGCGAGAAGACGACGAAACGACATTTTTCGAGCACATCGAACGCCTGCCCCCGGCCCATGCTGCGGTGTTCGACGCCCAAGGGCGAGAAATCAAGCGCTGGCGCTTCTGGACCCCAGACTATACCAAGGTGCGCTCCGACATTACGGCCGACGAAGCCATTGCCGAGTTCGACCGGCTGTTCAGCACCAGCATCGCTATGCGGCTTCGCTCCGATGTCCCGGTTGGGTCGAGCCTCTCGGGAGGACTCGATTCCTCGACGATCGTTGCGGAAGTCGCTCGGCACCGGTCCAAGCAGCAGTTTACCCAGAACACATTTTCTGCATGCTTTCCGGATGATCCCACGCTATCCGAAGAAGCGGATATTGATCGCGTCGTCACGCACACCGATGTTCATTCTTGGCGGATCACACCAACGCCCCAGCGGTTGATGGAAGAGTCGCGTGTGCTGCATTGGCATCAGGAAGAGCCGTTTCTATCCGCCTCCATATACCTGCAGTGGACTGTTGCACGACTGGCCAAGGATCACGACACGATTGTCCTGCTCGATGGACAAGGTGCGGATGAGATTCTCGGCGGCTATCAGTCCCTCTTTCGCCTGCATCAACTCGACCTCCTGGATCGCGGGCAGACCAAGCGCGCCAATCGAGATACCCGGATGTTCAACAGGCGTCTCGGCATTGCCGCTTTGCGATTCAGACAGGTTCGCCGAAGGTTCAATCCGGACGTCGCTTATTCGACGCGAGACCTAGACGACCTCGCCGACGACCGCCCGGCAGTGGCGTCCAATCCCTATGGTCCCGGCGTCGCGCCCGCCGAACCGGGCTGGCGTATGCGCCGGATACTGTCCGAGACGCTTCTCTACAACGGGCTGCCGATGCTGCTCCGGTACGCCGACCGCAATGCCATGGCATTCGGCCGTGAATCCCGGATGCCGTTTCTGGATCATCAGCTCGTCGATTTCTGCAATGCCTTGCCGGACGAGTTTCTATTCCGTGAGGGATGGCAAAAATGGATCTTGCGCAAGGCTGCGGAGACCCGCCTGCCTCGATCCGTCGCATGGCGTGCGGACAAGGTCGGCTATGCGGCGCCGCTCGATCGATGGCTTCGCACCCGCTTGTACGGTTGGGCACAAGAGCGAATCTTCGATGTCAGTGTGCGCAATTTGCCGGGCTACGACGCGCAGGCACTCCAGACGATGTGGAACGAACATCAGAGCGGCACAGCCAACCACTCCTGGGCACTATGGCGTTGGATCAGTCTGGCCGAGTGGCGCGACCTCTACGACGGCGGCTATTGGCGCTGCGGATTGACGCCGCACCAATCCGAAGCGTCGGTGTGAATCTCCCGGCCACAACCACAAGGCGCCGGTGCGGCGCTGCATCAGCCGAAGTGCCACTCAGAGGAGTGAAAGAAGTCGCCCGCCAAGGCACCTACCGACTCGGGAATCTCGACCTTCAGCATGAAACTGCGGCTGAGCAAATCGAAACGTCGCGCCTGGTTGATCATCTCGATAGCGGTGTATTCCGTAACGCTGATGCCAAGGGAGTATTCTCCGGGGCCGATTTGAACGGGGTTCAACATCATCTGGATTTCGCGAACGCCGTCCTGCGCGATGACGAAACGGTCGCACGGACTGAACACTCGCGCCACACAAGAACCCATGTGATTGTGAAACGCGAGGCCATAGCGGCATTGATAGGAGCCCGCCACCTCGCTCGTCAGACGAAACACGAATCTGGCCGGACGCAGAGAGACCAGTTCGTTGGTAATTCCGCGTTCGGTCTGAATTGCGAACGAGCTGATCTTTAGACTCGGCTCCGCTGCCCACCTCGATATGCCGCCTGGCGCCACGAAGTGAAAACCCTCGGGTACGTCGCTTTCGAACTGCGGAGCATCCCGATGCGGCACGAAATCAGGTTCCTGGAAGTCGATTCGACTGCGCTGAACGAACAGATTCGATCGTAGACGAGCGGCCTCTTCCTCGGCCTCGCCCGCTGCGGCAGCCACTTGATCGGCGCCCTCGGCCGGATCCGTAGAATTCTCGGGCACGCCCGCATTCGTGATCGCGACTGACGGGCCGTGAATCGATTCCTCATACGCCTTGACCACGACGAACGAGTCGCCGCGCATGCGCACCCCTCCCGCCTCCAGCCAGATGGCTTCGTCGCAAAGCTCGAGCACCTGCTGCATCGAGTGCGATACGAGCAACATCGTGCAGCCGTTGCCAATGAGATCCGTCACACGATGCTTCGATTTCGCAATAAAGTACGCATCACCCGCGCCGAGCATCTCGTCGACGACGAGAATGTCCGGCTTGATTGCGGTCGAGGTGGCGAACATCAATCGCGCCTGCATGCCCATCGAATAGGTCTTGAACGGTTGATCCAGGAACTCGCCAAGTTCACAAAACTCAATCACGTTCTCAACGGCTTCTCGGTACGCCAGTGCATCGAGGCCGTTGTAATGCAAAGACGCTTCCAGGTTCTGGCGTCCCGTATATTCCGGGTGGAACCCCAAGCCCACGTTCATCAGGGCTTGTACCGAGCCCTGGACGTCTACCACGCCGCTCGTTGGCGAAAAATTCCCGCAGATGAGCTTGAGGAGCGTCGTCTTGCCAGCGCCGTTGCGACC
>LNFM01001186.1_pt1 | contig 60391 bp, 46 predicted proteins | sample 596031 | NCBI WGS metagenome assembly LNFM01 (sample SAMN04254537, study PRJNA301005) | activated carbon metagenome | isolation source: dual media filters at the Ann Arbor, Michigan drinking water treatment plant | place: USA: Ann Arbor | reverse complement strand
CGCCAGAACGAGGCCCTGTCGATCCTCGAGGATGCCCTGGGCGCGAACGACCCGTCGGTCGCCGTCGCGGTGGTCGCCGTCGGGGAGACCCACCTGGCGATGCACGAGCCGGCCGCGGCGCTGCCGTTCATCGCCCGCGCGCTCGCGATCGACGAGGCCGCGGTCGGACCCGATCACCCGGACGTCGCCTGGGACCTCAACTCGCTCGCGGCGGTCCACAACGACCTCGAGCAGTGGGAGGAGGCGCGCCGGGCGGCCGAGCGCGCCATGGTCATCCGCGCGGCCCACCTCACGCCGGACCGCGTCGGCCAGAGTCGGGTCGAGCTCGCGCGGGCGCTCGTGGGGCTCGGTCGCCTCGACGAGGCCCGCGCCGCGGCCCGCCAGGCGATCGTCGAGTACGCCGCCGAGCCCGACACGCAGGCGAAGATCCAGGCCTGGCTCGACGAGCTGGACGCCCGCGATCCCCCTGGCTTGACGCCGCGACCGGTGGCGGGCTAATCGATCGCGCGCGCGGCCCCCCAAGGGTCGCGCAACCCGCGAAGTCGGGAGCCTCGGCGGCGAGCCCCATGTCGGTGGCACCTACCCGAGACCCGAAGCACCCCCGATCCGGGGGACCCCCTGTCGGGGAGGAAGAACAGATCATGAGCGAATACGGAAATCTCGGAGTCACGGTGCGTACGGCGGCAGGCAAGGGCGCGGTGCGCCAGCTCCGTCGGGCCGGCAAGTTCCCGGCGGTGATCTACGGCGCCGGCAAGGAGAACGTCTCGATCGCGATCGACCCCCGCGAGTTCGGCCGCGCCAGCGATCCGAACAAGGGCTTCAACACCTTCTTCAAGCTCGCGGTGACCACCGCCGACGGCAAGGTCGTCGGCACCGAGACCTGCATCATCGCCGACCAGCAGCGCGACTCGCTGCGCACCGACGTCCTGCACGTCGACTTCATGCGCGTCGATCCCGAGCGCGAGGTCGTGCGTCCCGTGCCGGTCCGCGTCACCGGCCGCGCCGCAGGCGTGGTCAAGGGCGGACGCATCCGCAGCCCGTACCGCACCGTGAAGGTCGCCGCGAAGCCGGCCGAGCTCCCGATCGAGATCGTGGTCGACGTGACCCCGCTCGACAACGGCGACGCGATTCGCATGCGCGACGTGACGATCCCCAACGCGCGCCTCGTCGAGCCCCCGGACGCCGCCCTCGCCCTGTGCGAGATCGCGTACCAGAAGGCCGAAGAAGAGGAGGCCAAGCCGGCCGCTGCCGGTGCTGCGGCGGCCAAGCCCGGCGCTCCGGCGGCCAAGCCCGGCGCCCCGGCGGCCAAGGCCCCCGCGGCCAAGGCCCCCGCGAAGAAGTAGCCCGACCCCGAGGATGTGCTGGTGGCCGACGCGGTGCCATGGCTGCTCGTGGGGCTCGGGAACCCCGGGTCGGCCTACGCGGGCCATCGGCACAACCTCGGCTTCATGACCGCGGAGCGCTGGGTCGAGCGACACGGCGACGCGGGCAGCTGGCGCGACAAGTTCAACGCGCGCACCACCACGGCGTCGACCCCCTGGGGCCGCGTCGTGGTGTTGCTGCCCCAGACCTACATGAACCGCTCGGGCAGCAGCGTCGGCCCGGCTGCGGGGTTTTTCCACGTGCCGCCGGCGCGCATCATCGTGGCCCACGACGAGATCGACTTCGACGTGGGCCGGGTCGCGATCAAGCGCGGCGGGGGCCATGGCGGGCACAACGGGCTGCGCGACCTGATCGCGAGCCTCGGCTCCCCCGACTTCACCCGCATCCGCCTCGGCGTGGGGCGTCCGACTCGGGGCGAGGTCGCCGACTGGGTGCTCAGCGACTTCTCGTCGATCGAGCGCGCGACGATCGTGCCGGAGATGATCGATCGCGGCGAGGCGGCGATCACTGCCATCGTGCGCGATGGCGTGGCCGCGGCCATGAACGCGTGGAACACGAAAACTTGATCCCGCAGGCCGTGTAGGTGCAGACCCACCGTGTGCGTCGTGCATGGGCGCGCACGCGGCCCGGAAAGGACGCGTTCTTTCGGTGTCTGAGCTCGCACGTTCACTGGGCCCGACGCCGCGGCTACGCAATACTGATCGGGTACCGCCTACGCCATGACTCTCCGCAGAACGAACCATCTCCGCGCGAGCGCGAGGCCGCGCAGCATGACGACCGCCGGCGTCCTCGCGGTGCTCACCGCCTGCGGCAGCGAGTCCCCCGACGCGGGGGGGACCACCGAGACCTCCAACTCGGGGATCTTCACGGTCAGCGCGAGCGAGGACTCGACCGCTGGTTCGGCCGGCACCGAAGCTGACACCTCGGGCTCGACCACGACCGGGATCGAGCCCCCCGACAACTGCGGCGAGGTGGACTTCGAGCTGGTGGCCGTGCCGCCCAACGTCGTGCTCGTGCTCGACAAGTCCGGCAGCATGGTGAGTGACAACGACGCCGACTCCGACGGCGAGTTCGACGGGTTCTGGGACCACGACGCCGATCCGATGACGCCGGTCATCTCGCGCTGGAACAGCCTGTACAACGTCGTCGACTTCGTCGTCACCAACTTCGACGCGCAGATCAACTTCGGCGGGGTGCTGTTCCCGTCGGCCGACGCGACCAGCCAGTACTCGGCGAGCGCGTGCGTGGTCGAGGACGTCCCCGAGATCCCCGTCGGGCCCGCCAACGGCGTCGCCATCCTCGCCGGGATCCCCGACGCGCTCGACGTCGACATCCGCGGCGCGACCCCGGCGACCGCGGGGATCCAGACCGCCCTCGATCACCTCGAGACGCTCGACCCGACCGTGCCGCAGTTCCTCATCTTGGTGACCGACGGCGCGGCCAACTGCAGCGCCGATCATCCGGCGCCGCCGGACCTGCTCGAGATCTACGACAGCAACCTGCCGACCCTCGTCGGAACGGCGTTCTCGGACCGCGACGTCCCGACCTTCGTCGTGGGCATCGACATCGTCGACGAGGAGGTCGGCGCCGGCAACGACGGCATCCCGCAGGCCAACACGTTCGTCGAGCTCAACGCGGTCGCCGAGGCCGGCGGACGGGCGAAGGCCGGCAGCGAGAAGTTCTTCAACACGGTCAACGAGATCGAGCTGATGGAGGCCCTCGGCGAGATCGCCGGGCAGGTCGTCAGCTGCGTGATCCCCCTCGATCCCGCCCCCGACAACCCGGATTTCGTCGAGGTCGAGATCGGCGGCGTCGCGATCGACAAGGTCGACGACTGCGCGACGCAGGACGGTTGGGTGTACGTGAACCCAGGCGGGCCCTACGACGCACTCGAGCTGTGCGGCTCGGCGTGCGACGCCTACGTCGAGGCTGGCCTCGTCGACGCGACGTATGGTTGTCCGCCTGCGGGCTGACGATCTCGCGCGCGATCGGATCGCGATTCGCGATCCGATTTTTCTTGGACGTGATCGGCCGCGGCAATATCCTCGACGGATGATGCGCCTCCGACTGGTCTCGTTGTCGACGCTGGGTTCCCTCGTGGCCTGTGGTGGTGGTTCCGAGGCCACGACGACGTCGGTCAGCACCGGCGGTGGCGAGTCGGGGATCGTCACGATCACGGCGTCGGCCTCCGGTGACACCACGGCGGATCCGACGACGCCCGGCACCGGGAGCGCGAGCGGCAGCAGCGACGACACGACGACGCCGGTGGACTCCTCGGCCGGCGAGAGCGGCCCGACGGGCTGCACGAGCAACGACGACTGCGCGGGCGATCCGGGCGGGCCGGTCTGCAACGCGGACAACGGCGAGTGTGTCGATTGCACGCCGTCCGACGATCCCTGCGCCGAGGGCAACTACTGCGATCCCGGCACGAACGACTGCGTCCCGGGCTGCATCGCCGACGAGGACTGCGGCGGCGGACTGACCTGCGACGTGCCGACGAACACCTGCGTCGGGTGCATCGCCGACGCCGAGTGCCCGCTCGGATCGGTCTGCGACACCGGCATGTGCGTGCCCGGCTGCACCGATCAGCAGGCGTGCCCCGAGGGCCTGGCGTGCTGCGCCGAGCAGTGCGTCGACATCATGACCGACGAGGCCAACTGTGGCGGCTGCGATGCTCCGTGCGCGCCCGACAACGCGACGGCCGAGTGCACGGATGGCATGTGCGGCATCGGCTCGTGCGACAACGGCTACGAGGACTGCAACGGCGGCGTCAACGACGGCTGCGAGGTCGACGGCGCGTGCGCGTGCACGCCGAACCAGGCCTACGCGTGCTACAGCGGCCCGGTCGGCACCCAGGACGTGGGCATCTGCGCCGCCGGCATGCAGGTCTGCAACGCCCAGGGCACCGGCTTCGGCCCGTGCGTGGGCCAGGTGTTGCCCGCGCTCGAGCTGTGCGCCAGCGGGGTCGACGAGAACTGCGACGGCACGACGGACGAGGACCCCGATCTCGACGGCGACGGCTGGACGCAGTGCGGCGGTGATTGCTGCGACGACGTCGGCGTGGGCTGCCTCTCGCCGACGCTGGTCAACCCCGGCGCGTTCGAGTTCGGCGGCAACGTCGTCGACGACGACTGCGACGGCACCATCGACAACGTCCTGGCGACGTGCGACGGCGCGCTGGCGAGCAACTCGGCGGTGGCCGCCGACTACGCCCGCGCGATCGATCTCTGCCAGTTCACGACGCTCAATCCCGCGGATCCGGCGGATCGCAACTGGGGCGTCATCACGTCGGCGCTGCACCTCGCCAGCGGCGCGGGGGCCCCGGCGGCGAACTCTCGGTCGATCCGTCCCGGCTTCGGCAGCGTCATCACGCCCGAGTACGGCAGCCGGCTCGCGGTGTTCTCGACGGGCAACGCGGCCGACGGCAACGACATCAACCCGCCGTTCGCGGCGTTCCAGCAGGGCACCGACACGGCGACCTCGAGCGCCTTCCCGGCCCCGTGGTTCGCCGACAACGGCAACGCGCTGCCCAACGTCCCGGGCTGCCCGGCGCTCGCCGGCGGCGCCACGGCCTACAACCCCGTGATGCTCTCGCTCGACGTCCGCGTGCCGACCAACGCCCAGTCGTTCTCGGTGCGGTTCTACTTCTTCTCGGCCGAGTACCCCGAGTACGTGTGCACGGCGTTCAACGACATGTTCGTCACGCTGATCGACTCGACCAACGCGACCAACCCCGCCGACGGCAACCTCGCGGTGTACGACGACGGCGTGACGCTGTGGCCGGTCGGCGTGAACATCCTCGCCGCCGCCAACGGCCTGTTCACCCAGTGCGCCAACGGCAACATCAGCCAGTGCGGCTTCGGGGGCAACTACGCCGGCTGCGTTGGTGCCGGCGAACTCGCCGGCAGCGGCTTCGATGTCGACGCCAACGCGTGCGGCTACAACGGCGACGCCGGTGGCGGCACGGGCTGGCTCACGATCAACGGCAACGTCACCCCGGGCGAGGTGATGACGCTGCGCTTCGTCGTCTGGGACACCAGCGACGGCGTGTGGGACTCGCTGGTCCTCGTCGACGACTTCCAGTGGTCGGTCGAGGCCTCGGAGCCCGGCGTCCAGCCCGGCTGATGGCCGAGGTTCCCTCGCGCATCCGCTCGCGCACCCGAAGGCATGACCATGACCATGAACACGACGCGAATTCTCCGAGTCTCGGCCGCCACCCTCGCGCTGGTCGCGGGCTGCAAGAGCGACACCCCGCCCGAGACGGCCGATGGCACCGGCTCGGCCGGCATCACCATGACGGCGGGCAGCGCCTCGGAGACGGACGCGACCGGGGGCACCGACGCGAGCACCGGCGGCACGGCGACGACCACCGACGCCACCGGCAGCACCTCGGGCACGGCCGATCCCGACACCTCCGCGGGCACGACCGAGCCGAGCACGACCGAGTCGAGCACAGATCCTACGACGGATCCGACCGACTCCAGCGGCAGCAGCACCACCGAGGCGATCCTGCCGTGCGACGTGGCCATGGCCGAGCTCGAGCCCGTGCCGCCCAACGTCATGCTCGTCCTCGACAAGTCGGGCAGCATGGTCGACAACTCGTGGGACCACGACGCCAACGGCGGCACCCCGGACATCACGCGGTGGGACAGCCTGTACCAGGTCGTCGATTTCGTGACGACGACGTTCGATGATCAGATCAACTTCGGGGCGGTGCTCTTCCCCGCCGTCAACGCGACCGGGCTCTACAACGCGACCGCGTGCGTGATGGGTGGCGCCCCGGACATCGGGGTCTCGCCGAACAACTCCGCGGCGATCCTCGCCGGAATCCCCGCGGCGAACGAGCTCATGATCGACGGCGGCACGCCGGCGACCGCGGGCGTCACGGTCGGCCGCGATCACCTGCTCGATCAGAACGCGGCCAACCCCCGCGCGATCATCCTGGTGACCGACGGCGCGGCCAACTGCGCCAGCGATGCCGCGAACAACACCCAGCGCTTCGAGGAGTACGACGAGCAGCTCCCGATCGTGGTCGGCAGCGCCTGGACCGACGACGGCATCCCGGTCTACGTGGTGGGCATCGACGTCGCCGACGCGTTCTCGAACGCGGCCACCGACGGCTACCCCAACAACACCAACACCTACGACGCGCTCAACGAGGTTGCCGTTGCCGGTGGTCAGCCGTTGGGCGGCGCCGAGCAGTTCTACCAGACGACCAACCAGCTCGAGCTGCAGGACGCCCTCGAGCAGATCGTCGCGCAGGCCCTCAGCTGCACCGTGCCGCTCGACCCCGAGCCGCCCTTCCCCGATCTGCTCGAGGTCGTCGTCGCCGACATGGACGTGCCCGCGGTGATGGATTGCGCCACCGAGGACGGCTGGGTCTACACCAACCCCGGCGGGCCCTACGACTCGATCGAGCTGTGCGGGACGTGGTGCGACGCGCTCAAGGACGCGGGCTCCGTCACGGCGAACTACTTCTGCGACGCGGGCTGACCGCCCTACTTCCCGCGGCGTTGCACCGCGAAGCGGCCGGGGCCGATCAGGATCAACGCTGCGAAGACGATCGCGGCTTCGATCGCGTGCGACGACTTGGTGAAGCCGTCGCCGTCCTGCAGGTGCATCACGCTCGCGACGACCATCGTCGCGAGGAGCATCGCGGCGCCCGGCCGGAAGAACAGGCCGAGGGCGATCAAGAGGCCGCCGAAGAACTCGGAGCACGCGGCGAGGAAGCCCCACATCGTCGGCCACAGATCGATGCCCAGGCGCGTCATCGCGCCGCCGATCTTCACCCAGCTCTTGGCGCCGCCCGCGAGCTTGGGCCAGCCGTGGGCCATGAACATGCCGCCGAGGCCGAGACGCAGCAGCAAGAGGCCGTGATCGGTGGTGCGCTCGAACAGCTTCATGGCCGGCGACCATCGCCCGAGCGCCGCCGAAGGGTCAACCAAAGCGCCGCCGCGGATCCGTAGTACTCTGCCGCGCAGGCGAGATGGTGACCAACGGTCGCGAGCCACCGGCGTCGCTGGACTCGGCGGGGGCGCCGTCCTCGGGCGATCCGCCACCGACGCCGAGCGGGGTATCGCCGTCGACGCCCGAGATGACGCTCGCGGGGACGCACGACGGATCGGAGCCGCCGCGCGTGGCGCAGGACGTCGGCCTCTCGCCGGGGGCGACGATCGGGCGCTATGTCGTGCTCAGCCCGCTCGGCGGCGGCGCCATGGGCGTCGTGTACACCGCCCACGATCCCGAGCTCGATCGCACGGTCGCGCTCAAGCTGCTGCGCCCGCGGGTGGGTCTCGACAAGGTGGACGCCGGCCACCGCCGCCTGCTCGCCGAGGCCCAGGCGCTGGCGCGGCTCAACCACCCCAACGTGGTCACTGTGTTCGACGTCGGCGAGCACTACGGCCTGGTGTTCGTCGCGATGGAGCTCATCGACGGCGACACGCTGCGGGCGTGGCTCGCCCGGCAGCCGCGCGCGTGGCCCGAGATCCTCGACGTGATGGTCCAGGCCGGGCGCGGGCTCGCGGCGGCGCACGCCGGCGATCTGATCCATCGCGACGTGAAGCCCGACAACGTCATGATCGGCGTCGATGGTCGCGTGCGGGTCATGGACTTCGGCCTCGCCAAGGCCGCGAGTCGACGGCAGCTCGGCGACGCCTCGGGCGATCGCCACAACAGCGGCAACACGCCCATCGGCGGGTTCGTCGGCACGCCGGCCTACGCGGCCCCCGAGCAGCTGTCGGGTCGGCGCGGCAAGGCCACCGCGGATCAGTTCTCGTACTGCGTGACGCTGTGGGAGGCGCTGTTCGGGCGGCGCCCGTTCGTCGCCGACACGATCCCCGCGCTCGCGTCCGAGATCCTCGCGGGCAACCTCGTCGAGCCGGCCCGTGGCGCGCGCGTGCCGGGGTGGTTGCGCCGCACCGTCGAGCGCGGGCTCGCGAGTGAACCGGAGCGGCGGTGGCCGTCGATGGACGCGCTGCTCGAGGCGCTGGAGCGGGGGCACGCGCGCGCGCGATGGGGCCGCACCGTCGGCCTCGCGTCGCTGGTGGGTGCGACGGCGTTCGGGCTGTTGGCGTGGCGGCACCACGCCGCCGAGCAGCGACAGGACGCCTGCACCACCGCTGGCACCGCCATCGACGCGGTATGGAACGCGGATCGTGCGGCGACGATGCGCGCCGCGCTGGTCCAGACCGGGCTCGGGCACGCCGAGGAGACGGCGCTGCGCGTGATCCCATGGCTCGATGCCCATGCTGCGGCGTGGCGGGCGGTCCGGACCGACGCGTGCGAGCGGACGGACATCGAGGAATCGTGGGACGCCACCACGGCCGAGCGCTCCCTGGCGTGCCTCGACGAGCGCCGCATCGAGTTCGAGTCGCTGGTGCGCGCGCTCGAGCGCGGTGACGCGAGCAGCGTCGCCAACGCGGTCCCGGCGGCCGCACGGCTGGGGCGGCTCGAGCCGTGCACCGACGCGTTCTCGCTGTCGCGGCGACCGGATCCTCCCGCGGCGGGGCGCGACGCGGTGCTCGAGCTGCGCGACGAGCTGCTGCGCGCCGCGGCGCTGCAGGAGATCGGCGCCTACGACGAGGCACTCACCCTCGCGCGCGCGCTGCTCGAGCGGGCCGAGGCCCTCGCGTGGCCGCCTCTGGTCGCCGAGGCGCGGCTGCGCGTCGGTCGACTGCTCGAGCGCACCGCCGACTATCCCGGGGCCGAGCAGCTGCTCGAGTCGGCGTACTTCGAGGCCGGCCGCGCCGATGCGACGGATGTCGCGGCCGAGGCCGCCCGCGATCTGGTGCGCGTCGCCGCCGATCGCCTGGCCGAGCACGCGGACGCCCTGCGGTGGGCCCGGCACCTCGAGTTGATGCTGGTCCGCACGCCGGATCCGGCCGGCCTCAACGCAGCGGTCCGCGCCGAGTCCTTGGCGATCGTCCACCACGCGATGGGCGAGCACACCCTGGCCAAGGCCGAGTACGAGGAGGCGATCGCGGCGCGCGAGCGGGTGACCGGCCCCGAGCACCCCGAGGTGCTCGACCTGCGCGGCAACCTCGCCACGCTCCTCATCGACATGGGCGATCACGAGGCCGCGCGGGCGATGAACGTGGCGGTCCTCGCGGCGCGCGAGGAGGCGCTCGGGCCCGGTCATCCCAAGGTCGCGATGTCGCTCAACAACCTCGCCCGCGATCACCGTGCGATGGGTGAGAACGCGGAGGCCCGCGCGCTGTACGAGCGAGCGCTCGCGATCTGGACCGCATCGCTGGGGCCCGAGCATCCCCATGTCGCGCAGGTGCTCAACAACCTCGGCAACATCTCGCTCGCCGAGGGCGACACCGTGACGGCCACCTCGCTGCACGAGCGCGCGCTCGCGATCCGGCAGCGCGCGCTCGGCCCCGACCACCCGGATGTCGCGCAGAGCCTCGCCAACCTCGGCAACCTGCAGCTCTTCGCCCAGGACTTCGCGGCGGCGCGCGCTCGGTACGAGGCGGCGCTGGCGATCGAGGAGAAGGTCCTCGGCCCCGAGCACCCGCGCGTCGCGATGACGATGGGCAACCTCGGCCTCGCCATCATGGAGCAGGGCGACCTTGCCACCGCCGAGCAGCTGCAGCGGCGCGCCCTCGAACTCCGCGAGCGCGTGCTCGGGCCCGACCATCCGACGGTGGCGCAGAACCTCGAGAACCTCGGATCGGTACTCCAGAAGCGCGGGGATCTGGACGGCGCCGAGCGGTACCTCGAGCGCTCCCTGGAGGTTTGGGACGCGAGCATGGGCAAGCAGCACCCGGCGCGCGCGTACTCGTTGATCGGCCTCGCCGAGATCGCCGCCGCGCGAGGTCGGACCGTCGACGCGGTGCGGCTCGCCGAGGAGGCGCTCCAGCTGCGCACCGCCAGTCGAGCCCCCCCGTCCGAGCTCGGCGCCGCGCGATTGGCCCTCGCCCGCGTGCTCGACGACCCGCCCCGCGCCCGCGCACTCGCCGAGCTCGCGCAGATCGATCTCGCCGCGGGCAACCCTGCCGACGCGGCCGCGGTGGCCGAGTGGCTCGCCGCGCACCCCGAGTGACGGCTCACGATCGCTGCGGGTGCAGCACCGCGAGGCGCACCACCTCGGCCCGGTTCGCCGCGCCCAGCCGCGCGCACACCCGCACCAACAGGTTGCGCACGGTGTGGATCGACGCGCCCAGGGCGGCGCCGATCTCGGCGTTCGTGCGGCCGAGCGCGACGTACTCGACGACCTCGCGCTGACGCGGCGTGAGCCGCTCGTCGACGCAGCGCACCCCGGTCACGAGGCCCGGCAACGACGGCTGCGCGCGCGCCAGGTGATAGGCGTCGCCGAGCGTCAGCACCGGCACGAGCGCGGTGATGGCCAGCCGCTCGCGTGTCGAGAACGGCGGATCGCGGCGACGCATGAGCAGGACCGCCGAGATGATCCGCTCGTCGACCACGAGGTGGGCCATCGACGCGGCGCGGATCCCCAGCGGTCGGGCGACCAGGCGATTCCACCGGGTGCGCGCCGCGCCGCGGACCCCGAAGGCCTCGCGATCCGTGGCGACGCCGTGCTGCGCGAGCGCGGTGTGCATGAGCGGCGCGAGGGAGACCGCGTGGTCGTCCCACTGCTTCGTGGTCGCGGCGAGCCGCGCGAGCTCGAGCCCGATCACGCCGGCGCGCGACAGCGGCACCCGCGGCGACAGCTCGTGGAAGAGCGCGGCCTCGAAGCGCACCCCCGACGCGCTCGCGCCGGTCGCCACCGCGTGGCTCGATCGTGCGCTGTACCCCTTCGCGTCGCACTGGCACGACACCGACGCCGGTCGCATGCACGTCGTCGACGAGGGCTCGGGTCCGCCGATCCTGTTCGTCCACGGCACGCCGTCGTGGTCGTTCGAGTGGCGGCATGCGATCTCGGCGCTGCGTGGCGAGCACCGCTGCATCGCCCCGGACCACCTCGGCTTCGGGCTGTCGGACAAGCCACCCGCCGCCCCGTACACGCCGGCCGATCACGCGGCGCGACTGCGGGGGCTCGTGCGCGCGCTGGACTTGCGCGACCTGACGCTGGTCGTGCACGACTTCGGCGGTCCCATCGGGCTGTCGGTCGCGCTCGACGAGCCCGATCGCGTCTCGCGGATCGTGATCCTCAACAGCTGGATGTGGGCCCACGGCGACGACCCGAAGGTCCGCCGACTGTCGCGCCTAGTCGCCTCTCCGATCGGTCGGTGGCTGTATCTGCGGCTCAACGCGTCGCCACGGTGGTTGATCCCGATGTCGTTCCGCGATCGCAGCAAGCTGACGCCCGCGATCCATCGCCACTACATGCGGCCGTTCGCGAGCCGCGATGGGCGCATGGGACCCTGGACGCTGGGCTGTGCGCTGGCCGGCGCCGACCCGTGGTACGCGTCGCTCTGGGCGCGCCGCGCCGCGCTGCGCGAGCGGCCCGTGACGCTGTTGTGGGGCGCGGAGGATCCGGCCTTCGGTGCGCCGTACCTCGCGCGCTGGCGCGAGGCGCTGCCCCACGCGCGCGTCGTGACGATCGACGACGTCGGGCACTTCCCCCAGGAGGAGGCGCCCGAGCGGGTGACGGCTGTGATCCGCGACGCGTCCCGGGGTCCCACGAAGTGATGAGCGGTGAGCGCGACGGACGACGACGCCTTCGTCGCGCGCCTCGTGCCGTGACGCGGGCTCACGGCTCGAGCTTCACCAGCGGCGTCGTCCACAGGTACACGTAGTGCTTGCGCCGCTTCGGCGGCGGGCGGTGGTGCTCGGCGACGATCATCCAGATGTCGTCGGGATCGTAGCCCGTCATGTCGAAGTCGTGCGAGATGATGCGGGCCTTCGGCGCGAGCTTCTCGAGCTGCGGCACGAGCCGCACGTTGAGCTCGGGCAACAGGTACAGCGTGACCACCGTGGCCGGCGTCAGATCGACGTCGAAGATGTTCTTCTGCAGGATGGTGACGAGGTGGCCGACCTTGGCCTTCTCGACGTTGGCGCGGGCCTCGGCGACGCGCTCGGGATCGAGATCGAAGCCGACGGCACGGGCGCCGTAGGTCTTCGCGGCGGCGATCACCAGGCGACCGTCGCCGCAGCCGAGATCGTAGACCACGTCGTCCTTGGTGATCGCCGCGACCTCGAGCATCTTCGCGACGACGTTGCGCGGCGTCGGCACGTACTCGATGTCGAGCGCGGGCGCCTCGGGCTCGGCCGGGTCGGGCTCGGGCGGCTTCACCTCGGGCGGCGTCTCGACCTCCGCCGGCTTCGCGTCGGGCGGCTTCGCGTCGGGCGACTTCACCTCGGGCGGCTTCGCGTCACGCGGTGCGGCATCGGGCGGCGTCGCGTCGGCCGACTTCGCGGGCGCCGCCACGGATGCGACCGGCGTCGGGGAGGCCGGCGTCGGGGAGGGCGCGCCGCACCCGAGCAGGATCGCCAGGGCGGCGGAGGTCGGGGGGACGCGCATCGCGTGTCCGCGAGCCTACCGCAGTTCGGCTAGCGCGCCTCGAGCAGCGTGGTGAGCCACGGCTGCAGCTCGCTCGGCACGCTCCTCGCCGGCAGCACCCCGTCGATCGCGGTGCACCCCGCGAACGACTCGCGATCGCGGTGCGACATCAGCAGGATCCGGCAGCCGTGCCCCGCGTCGCGCAGCCGCGTCGCGAGCTGCAGGCCGCTCATCCCCGGCAGATCATCGGCGGTCACCACCGCCAGCGGGGCGCCGCCGTCGACGATCGCCTGCCACGCCTCCTGCGGATCGGCGAAGCCCAGCACCGGGAGCCCCCACTGGCGCACCCAGGCCTCGAGGACGGGCCGCGCGTCGTCGTCATCGTCGACGATCACGACCTTGTCGCGGGTCGCGACGCGACCGTCGGGTCGCACGCGCTCGCCGCTGATGTCGACGTGGACCCCGACCGCGCGCAGCGGTCGTCCCTCGGCGTCGCGCGCGGTGATGCGGCCGCGATCGAGGATCGGGATCCAACGATCGTCCGCGCCGCGCAGCCGGACGATCTGCTCGTACCGCGCCGCTCGTCCGACGACGAGGTCGTCGACGGCACGGCGCGCCCGCGCGAGGTCATCGGGGTGGACGAGCTTGCCCCACGCCGAGAGCGTCGACGCGATCTCGCCGGGGGCGTACCCCAGCATCGCCGACGCGCTGCGGCTGTAGTGGATCACGTTGGTCCGCAGATCCCACGACCACATCCCGACATCCGCGAGCTCGACGGCGAGGTGCGCGTCGGCGAGCTCGGCGACGAGGCCGGCGTGGGCGCGTCGCGCCGCCGCCGACTCGCGGTGCCACCACAGTCCGGCGACACCCGCGGCCGCAGCAGCGGTGAGCGCCGCCGCGGGGTCCCACGCCGCGATCGCAGCGAGCCCCGTCACACCGAGACCGGCGAGCAACACGGACGAGCCGTGCATCGCCGGGATCGCGAGTCGTGCCACGATCGAGAAGGTAGCAGACGCGGCCGCGCGACAACGCGCGGCCCTCGCCGCCCCGGCCGCGGGGGCGCGAACATCATCCCGCCAGCTCGAGCTTGTTGACCGCCTGCTTCGCCGCGTCCCGCACCGGGTAGCACCAGCAACCCTGGGACATGAACGGGTCGCTCCACTGCATCCGCTCGAGGTGCTTCTTGGCCTTCTGCAGCTTCAGCTCGCCGACCGCCCACACGGCTCGCTCGCGGATGCCGGCGTCGTCGCTCCCCAGCGCCTTGACGATCGCGTCGTCGACGTTGCGGCAGCCCTCCGCGGCGATGCGATCGAGGACCCACTGACCCGTCACCGATTCCCCCGCCGCCAATGTGCGGCGCCACGTCGCGGCATGCTCCTCGCACTTGCCCCACCGCCCGGCCTGGTCGAGGAAGCTCGCCGTGAGGTCGAGGGCCCGCGGCGCCGAGGGCAGCGGGCTCTTGCCGCCCAGCAGGTACTCGCGCACCTCGTCGGCGAGCTTGTCCTTGCCCACCCGCGTCGCGAGCTCGCCCAACAGCGCCTCGCCCTGCTGCGGCGTGCCGTCGAGGAGCGCGACGAACAGCACGTCGTAGCGCTGCGACGCGACCAGCTTCTGTCCGGCGAACGGCGCACAGTACTCCCAGGCCGGCAGCTCGCGCCCGCACTCGCCCTCGACCCAGCGGCGCACCGCGTGGCCGTCCTTGGCGATCGCGTCGTCGAGCCGTGGGCTGAGCCCCTGCACCGTGGACTCGATGTACTTCGCCCGGCCCTCGGTCGTCGCGATCGCGCTGGCCTTCGCCCACAGCCCGTCGGGATCCTGCTTGCCGAGGCCGCCGCCGCACTTCTTGCCGAGCTCGGCGTCGAGCGCCGCGACCTCGGCGTCGAGCGCGAGATCGGCGACGTGGGCCCTGGTCGCCGTGCGCCGCTGCAGCGCGGCGACCAGGGTCTTGCCGGCCTGGGCGCGCACCGCCGGATCGCCGCGCTCGGGCACCTTGGTCGGCTTGTCCATGCACTTGTACAGATAGATGCTCGACAGCTCGCGGTAGGCCGACGCGAACGCGGCCTGCTCGTCGGTCTCGGCCAACGTGCGACCGAGCGTGGCCACCCCGTCGTAGCCCACGCCGTCGGCGCCGATCGGCGTGAGCTCGCCCTTGGCGGCGCGCATCAACAGGCTGCAGCCGGTCCCACCGAGGCCCACGACACCCGCGAGCGACAGCGCGAACACTCCATGACGAATCGACATGACGAAACCCTTCCGTGGCGGGGCCGTTGTTCGCCCCGCTCGAGGGCTGCAGGCGCGGGCGCGGGGGAATCGACGCACGTCGCCGGACGCGTCAACTCACGGCTCGAGCTCGCGCCGGAATTCCGCGAGGACCGCGAGGTTCGCCGCGACGCCGATCTGCTCGCGATCGCTCCACGCCGACTCGGTCGCCGCGAGCAGGCGCAGGACCTCGGGGCGGCTCGGCGCGCCGTCGCGTCGCCACCGGGCGCGCGCCTCGTTGAAGTAGGCCAGCCCCTCGCGCAGCGGGGTGTCGGGGCCCAGGCTGCGCACCATCCGGCACGCGGCGATGCACTCGTCCCAGCGGCCGCGGTGCAGCGCGATCTGGGCGAGCGGCGTGTAGAACTCGGCCAGGCGCGGCGCGTCGCCGAGGATCTCCCGCGCGAGCGTCACCGCGAGCTCGGCCTCGGCGGCGGCCTCGTCGTAGCGCTCGAGGTGGTCCAGCGCCAGCCCGAGGTCGCGGTGCGTGCGGGCGACCTCCAGGCCCGACGCCACCTCGGGGTGCTGGGCGAGGATCGCCAGCGCGGTGTGGTACCCCGCCTCCGCGCCCGCGTAGTCGCCTCCACGATCGCGGACGGCCGCGAGCGCGCCCTCGAGCCGCGCCACGATCGGGTGCGACGACCCGACGAGGCGCCGCCGGATCTCGAGCGCGCGGGCGAACTGTTGCTCGGCTTCGTCGAGCCGATCGAGCCCGAGCAGGGTGCCCGCGAGGTTCTCCGCGACCTCGGCGGTCAGCACGTTCCACTCGCCGAGCAGTGCGACGGCGCGTGCGTCGGCGTCGCGCAGGATGTCCAGCGAACGACCGTCACCCACGACCAGCCCGAGGTTCATGAGCGCCGTGATCGCGCCGGGTGTGTTCGGGGCCGTCGCCTCGCGCACGCGGAACGCCTCCTCGAACTGCACCTCGGCCCGCGCGTAGTCGCCGAGCTCGAAGTACACCCGCCCGAGGTTGCCGAGCGGGTGCGCGAGCTGGGGGTGCAGATCGCCGCCTTGCGCCCGCTGCAGCGCGGCCGATCGCGTGAACAGCTCGCGCGCGCCCTCGAGGTCGTGGGTGTCGTCGCGGATCATGCCCATCTCGTTGAAGATGCGCGGCGCCCAGGCCGAGGCCTCGTCGTGATCGCACAGCGCCCACGCGTGCTCGAGCGCGGCCATCGCCTCGGCGTAGCGCGCGAGCTCGCGGTGCGCGTCGGCGGTCACGATCGCCAGCTCGATCCGCTGCGCGCGGGTGGGCGCGGCGCGGCCCTGCCAGGTGTCGGCGTGGCGGATCCACAGGTCGGCGTCGGCGGGTCGACCGACGCGCGGCACGAGGCCGACCAGCGCCACTGCGGCCGCGAACGCGCCGGGTCCGTGATCGATCGCGACCGCGTCGAGGTAGGTCCGCTCGAGCAGCACCGCGGCGTCGTCGAGCCTCGCGGTGCGCAGCAGGGCGAGGCCGAGCTCGACCTCGGCGTCGATCGTCGCCCGCGGCAGGCCGAGCGCCTGGGCCTTCGCGACCGCATCGGACGCGAGGCTCGCGGCCTCCGTCCAGTGCCCTGTCCACCACCGCGCGCGGGCCTGCGCGAGGATCTCGTCGACGTCCGAACGCGCGGGCCGCTCGTCGTCGAGGGGCGCCGCGGCGCAGACGCTCGGATCGGGCAGCGCCTGCACGGCCGTCGCCGCGCGCGTCACCGTGTCGCCGTCGGCGGCGTCGAACATCTCGAGCAGGCTGGCGAGCTCGGTCTGCTGGCGCTCGAGGCACGCGAGCACCGACGCCTGGGTCGGGCAGGGTCGCGCTGCGTCCGTCCAGCCTGCCGCCCAGGTGTCGAGATCCGACGCGATCGCGGGCCACATCGCCGCGCCCGTCGGCGCCGCCGCGAACGCCTCGCCGATCGCCGCCCGACGGCTCGGTGACCACACCGCGTCCAGGCGATCGTCGAGGGTGCACGCGGGCGTCGGCGCGGCGGAATCGGTCGCGAGCACCAGCGCCACGGCGGACGCGAGGCCGACGAGCGTCGCGCCCACGATCGCGATCGTCGGGGCGCGGCGCGGCCGGTCGAGCGCGGCGAGCAGCGCGTCCATGTCGGCGAAGCGGGCCGCGGGATCGGGGCGACGCGCGCGCCGCAGCGCCGCCGCGATCCGCCGCGGTACGCCGCCGGGCAAGGCCTGCAGCGCTTCGTCGAGCGCCACGGCGAAGGCGTGCTGATCGGCGGCGTGCGACACCGGCCGGCCCTCGCGCTGCTCCGGCGCCATGTAGCGCGGCGTGCCGCCCCTCGACGTCGGTGCGGCCGCGTCGACGTCGCCGTCGCCCGTGCTGGCGTCGGGCTCGAGCACCGCGGCGAGGCCGAAGTCGGTCACGCGCACGCGACCGTCTCGACCGACGAGCGCGTTGCTGGGCTTGAAATCGCGGTGCACCAGGCCGCGGGCGTGCGCCGCCGCGAGCCCGCGCCCGGCGGCGCGGAACACCGCGAGGACCTCGTCGATCGTGCGCGGCGCCGCGGCACACCACGCGCCGAGATCCGCGCCGTCGACGAACTCCATCACGACGTAGACCTCGCCGTCGTGGACCCCGACGTCGAGCACGGCGACGACGTTCGGGTGCTCGATCGCCGCCATCGCCCGCGCTTCGCGGCGCAGTCGATCGGGGTCGCGGGTTCGGTCGCCGCGCACGACCTTGATCGCGACCGCGCGGCGCAGCTGGGGATCCCAGGCGCGATAGACCACGCCCATGCCGCCCTGGCCGACGCGCGTCAGCTCGCGGTAGCGACCGAGACCGCGGCCCGCCGCGTCCGCGCGATCGAACATGCGCTCGCGCAGCGCCGCGAGCATGCGCGCCGCGTTGCGATCGTCCTCCACCGGCGCCGCGCCCATCCAGCCGGCGAGCGAGTCGGCGCTCGGCGACAGCTCGTTCATCGGAAGCTCCTGCCCATGCAGCCGTCTGCGCCCGACGACAGCTCGTTCATCGGAGCATCGGCTCGTCCGCGAAGCCCAGCGCCGCGTGCTCCCGCAGCTCGCGCTTGAGCGCGTCGCGGGCCCGCGTCACGCGGCTGCGCACGGTGCTCTCGTTGATGCCGAGCACCGAGGCGATCTGCGGCGCGCTCATCCCCTCCCAGTAGGTCAGCTCGAGGGCGATCTGGGCCTCGAGCGGCAGGCCGCGCAGGGCCTCCGTCAGCACCCGGGCCCGCTGCTGCTCGGCCAGCAGCGACGACGGCGACGCGCCGAGGTCACGCAGGGACAGCTCCGAGAGACCGACCTGCGGCCCGAGCCGACGCTCGTGACGCAGCCGATCGAACAGGCGGTTGCGGGCGATGCGGAAGAGGTACGCCCGGAAGAGGCCGGGATCGCGGAGATCGGGGCTCGCCTCGAGGCAGTCGAGCAGCGTCCGCTGGATGAGGTCGTCGACGCCGCCCTCGACCTTGTGGGTGAAGAACCGGTGCAGGGAGGCGAAACAGAGCCGGAGCAGGCGATCCCCGGCCTCGGCGTCGCCGTCGCGCCAGCGCGAGAGCAGCTCGGGCGCCTCGTCCACCGCCGGCGATGGTAGCCGAACGGAGGGCCCGCGCCCGACGCCTCGGCATCACGGCGGGGCACGCGGCAGGGTCTGGCTTACGTTTCGAGTGTCGAGCCGGCGTGACGCGAGGGGCGTCCGCCCGTCGTACCCACCGCGGTCGACGCCACCGACGGTCCCCAGGGTGAGGCCGGAGTGGCCCGTGGGGGCAGGGGGAGACGACTGGGCTCGGGCCTTGCCCCCACGCTGGGATTGCGTGTATGTCGTGCCCCGCGCGCCGCGGGGCGTCGCAGGCCGAAGCCAAGCGCCGGCCTTGTCCTTCGGGGCCATGACCGCGGCGTAGAAGGAATCCTACCCGTGGACACGCAGACGCTCTTCTACTCGATTCCCGTTGCGGGCCTGGTCGGCCTCGCCTACGCGTATACGACCGCCACCTGGATCGGCAAACAGGACCCCGGTGATCGTCGCATGCAGACGATCGCGGATCAGATCTCCAAGGGTGCGATGGCGTTCATCTCCGCCGAGTACAAGGTGCTCGCGGGGTTCGTCGTCGCCGTCGCCGCCCTGCTCATCGCGCTCAACCTGTCGGCCGGCGCCTCGCCGCTCATCGGCCTGGCGTTCATCACCGGCGCCGGCGCCTCGGCCCTGTCGGGCTACTTCGGCATGCGCGTGGCCACCCAGGCCAACGTGCGCACCGCCGCCGCCGCCCGCCGCGGCCTCGCCCCCGCCCTCGTCATCGCCTTCCGCGGCGGCGCGGTCATGGGCATGAGCGTCGTCGGGCTCGGCCTGCTCGGCCTCGGCATCCTCTTCATCGCCTTCAACGCGCAGTTCGGCGCGCTGCAGGGCATCGAGGGTGGCGACCCCGCCAAGACCCAGCTCTACAATGTCGTCCAGCTCCTCGCGGGCTACTCGATGGGCGCCTCGTCCATCGCGTTGTTCGCCCGCGTCGGCGGCGGCATCTACACCAAGGCCGCGGACGTCGGCGGCGACCTCGTCGGCAAGGTCGAGTCGGGCATCCCCGAGGATCACCCACTCAACCCCGCGACCATCGCCGACAACGTCGGTGACAACGTCGGCGACGTCGCTGGCATGGGCGCCGATCTCTTCGAGTCGTACATCGCCTCGATCGTCGGCACGATGATCATCGGCATCACGCTGACGAGCGGCCGCCTCGAGGCCGTGCTCCTGCCGTGTGTGATCGCTGCGATCGGCGTGGTCATCTCGGTGGCCGCCACGTACGCGGTCAAGACCAAGGAAGACGGCGACCCGCAGGCCGCCCTCAACGGTGGCTCGGTCGGCGCCGCGGTGCTGATGGTCGTCCTCGCCTGGTTCCTCATCGACATGTTCATCGGCATGGCCAAGACCGGTGGCCACCCGATCACGATCGGGGACAAGGCTGTCGGCACCATCGACCTCTTCATCCCGATGGCCGCGGGTCTCGCCGCCGGCGTCGCGGTCGGCTTCATCACCGACTACTACTGCAGCAAGCACAAGCCCGCGGTCGACAGCATCGTCGCCCAGTCGGCGACCGGCCCCGCGACCAACATCATCGCGGGCCTCGGCGTCGGCATGCAGTCGACGGCCGCGCCGGTGCTCTGCATCGCCGCTGCCATCTTCGCCGCCAACCACTACGCCGGCCTGTACGGCATCGCGCTCGCCGGTCTCGGCATGCTCTCGACCACCGGCATCCAGCTGGCGGTCGACGCGTACGGCCCGATCTCGGACAACGCCGGTGGCATCGCGCAGATGGCCAACCTGCCCCCCGAGGTCCGTGGTCGCACGGACAACCTCGACGCGGTCGGCAACACCACCGCGGCGATCGGCAAGGGCTTCGCCATCGGCTCGGCCGCCCTCGCTGCGCTGGCGCTGTTCGCCGGCTACCAGGAGATCGCGCTGCGCGGCAAGCCGATGACCCTCACCGATCCGGAGGTCACCATCGGCCTGCTCGTCGGCGGCATGCTCCCGTTCCTGTTCTCCTCGATGGCGATGAAGGCCGTCGGCGAGGCGGCGATGGACATGATCCAGGAGGTTCGCCGGCAGTTCCGCGAGATCCCGAAGCTTCGTCCCGCGCTCGAGCTGGTCAAGCGCGCCGAGGACGAGGGCCGCGATCTGACGGACGCCGAGGAGGAGCAGATCCTCGAGGCGACCAAGGACACGCAGGTCGCCAAGTGCGTCGCGATCTCGACCAACGCCGCCCTCAAGCGGATGGTCGCCCCGGGCATGCTGGCGCTGCTCAGCCCCGTCATCGTCGGCTTCTGGTCGCCGCAGGCCCTCGGTGGTCTGCTGGCCGGCACGCTGGTCACGGGCGTCATGCTCGCGATCTTCATGTCCAACGCCGGTGGCGCCTGGGACAACGCGAAGAAGCAGGTCGAGGAGCAGAAGAAGGACTTCGACATGAAGGTGAACACCGGCAAGGGCTCGGACCGCCACAAGGCGGCCGTCATCGGCGACACCGTCGGCGACCCCTTCAAGGACACCGCCGGCCCGAGCTTGAACATCCTCATCAAGCTCATGTCGATCGTCGCCGTCGTCATCGCGCCGTTCCTGAACTAGTCCAGGCACGGTCGCTTCGCCAAGGGCGCCTCGCGGGTCACCGCGGGGCGCTTTTGCGTTTGGTTGGTCGACTGAGAGATACTCGGGACCGTGGCGCGGTTCATCGAGAGCCTGCACGTCCGGGACTTCCGGTGCTGCAAGGATGTCCGATTCGAGCTGACGGACCTACACGCGTTCGTGGGGCCGAACGACAGCGGGAAGAGCACGCTGTTGGAGGCGATCCAGAAGGCAAGTCAGCCTCACGGCAAAGAGCTGCCTCGAGACTGGGAGATGACACTCCCCGGCGGCTTCCTAGTCTCGCGAGGGAAGCTACGCGTCCCATCTGAGCCAACCCCGCTGCCTCTGAGTCATGCGGGTGTGATGAAGCTTCGCACTCAGCAACCGGGGATCCGTCTGCCCGAACTCATCGCTGCGTCGCCCAGTTCGACACCCCTCGTTCGCCTCGACCCCGATCAGCTGCGAGCCCCGGCCGCGCTGCTGGAGGGGAAGCCAAGCGACGCTTGGTTCAGTACAGATCGCGGGGCAGGCCTCCCCGCCGTCTACGATGTCCTGCTCTCGCAGAACCGCGCCGCCTTCGACGCGCTCGAGGCCTCGTGTCGCAGCTTCTACCCCACGGTCGCGAACCTGGTCCTCGAGAATCAGGGCTCGCAGAAGCTCCTCGGCGTTCGTCTCGTCGACGGCACGCGGGTCCTCGCCACGCACATGAGCGAGGGCATGCTCTTCTTCCTCGCGTACGCCGCGATGCAGCACCTGCGTCCCGCGCCGGTCCTTCTCATCGAGGAGCCTGAGACCGGCCTGCATCCGTCGCGGATCGCGGATGTCGTTCGCGTCCTCCGCGAGATCGCCAAGGACCGTCAGGTCGTCCTCGCCACGCACAGCCCGCTCGTCGTCAACGAGCTGACCCCCGAGGAGGTCAGCGTGGTCACGCGGGACCCCATCACCGGCACCCGCGTCACCCGCCTGAGGGACACGCCGAACTTCGAGCAGCGGGCCTCGGTCTACGCACTCGGTGAACTCTGGCTCGCGTACGCGAACGGTGCCGACGAGGCGCCCCTGCTGCGCCCCGTCGCTGGCGAGTCGACCCCGTGATCCGGATCTTCCTGTGCGGCGAGGGCCGCACGGAGCTCGGCGGTCGCGCGGGCCATCCGGCCTATCACGACGATGCCGAGCCCGGCGTCCTCGTCGGCTTGCTTCGCAGGGTTCACGCGGACGGTTGGATGATCGTCGGTGCCTGCAGCTGGGCGATGCTGCGCAAGTTCAGGGCGAACGCCCCCGGCGCCCGCGTGCCCGCGGACGCACGCAACGTCGCGATCGCGGCCCTGATGGCTCGGGAAGCGGGCGCGGACGTCCTCGTGTTGAGTCGTGACGACGACGGCGATGCCGGCCGCCGAGTCGCCATCTCACGCGGGAAGGCGGACGGGAGCGCGAAGGTCCCGTCGGTTCGTATCGTGGGTGGACTCGCCGTGCAGTGCATCGAGGCGTGGCTGCTCGCGCTCGCCGGCGAGCGAGGCACCGAGGACTTGCATCGCGCCCGCGCCAAGGCGCAGCTCGAGGTCCGTGCTCCGGATACCGCGACGAAGGTCGCGATCATCGACGTGGCCGACCTCGACACGGTCCCCGACGACGCGCGATCACTGCACGCCTGGCTGGCCGATGCTCGCGCCGTCTTCGATGCGACGGCGACTTGACACGCGATCGGACGCGGTCACTTCGGGCCGGGGAACGCGGCCATGATCTTGCCCACCGCGTCGTTCACCACCGCGTCGGGATCCTCCGACTTCGAGAGCCACTTCGAGATCCAGCCGTGCCAGACCTCGTGCTGCGCGGCGCGGTCGACGAGGTAGATGTTCAGCGTGCCCTTGGTCTGCTTGGTCCCGGGCTCGATGCCGCCGTAGGACGTCCCGGCGGCGCCGCCCTCGACTCGGTAGCGCATGGTCGTGCCGACCGTGAAGGCGACGAGGAGCTCGGCCTGGTCGCGCGGCGCCGACGTGAAGCCGCGCGACTGCAGCTCGCGATCGATCGCGGCGCGCAGACGCGCCTCGTTCTCGGGCGTGCGGACGTTGGGCTGGTCGTCGCCGAGCTGGATGAGCACCGGATCGTCGGTCACCCACGCGTAGCTGTGGGGCTGCTCGAGCGGGTACTCGGTCACGCGTTCGGTCTGCACGCCCGTCGCGCATCCGACCAGGGCGAGGAGCGTCGACGCGAGGACCCCCTGCAGGACGGCGCGGCGACGGACCGGGACGGGGAGTTCGGGGCGCACGGGCGTCATGCGCGGCGAGTATAGGACGGCGCGCAAGGGCCCGCGACCGCCGCGGACGCGACCTCAGGGCAGGCGGCAGACGTAGGGCATCCAGGCGTCGCAGCCGATGTCGTTCCACGCGCCGCCGCCCCAGTCCGTCACGTGCCCGCAGTCCTCGCTGCCGCCGGCGTCGTTGGGCTCGCCGCCCGCCCACGCCGAGAAGTCGAAGGGCGTGCCGTCGGTCCACGTGTAGTCGCCCTCGCTGGCCTGGTCGTCGAGGCCGATCCACCACGAGCTGACCTGGACCTCGAACGCCCGCGCGACGAGGTTGTCCTGGATCTCCTGGCTGTGGATCGACGCGAGGTGGCCGCCTTGGTCGACGCAGTCGGCCTCGGCGTCCGCGTAGGTCCGCGGCGAGAAGCAGAACGCGAGCGTGCCGCCGCCGAGCGCCGCGCCGGTGATGCACTGCGGGCACATGGGATCGTCGTCGAGCACGCCGTTGCAGTCGTCGTCGGCCGCGTTGCACTGCTCGGGGGCGCCGGGGTAGACGTCCGGGTCGGCGTCGTTGCAGTCGAAGCCGCAGCCCGACGCGAGGTCGCCGTCGTCGTCGACCGCGCTCGGATCGGTGCAGACGAACTGGTTCTCGACGTCCTGCGGGCGGTTGAGCAGGAAGTCCTGGGCCACGCCGATCGCCCAGTAGACGGTGGCCGGGTCGTACTCGCGGCGTGGGTCCTCCAGCATCGCCTCGTCGATGAGCGCGAGCAGGTCGTCGCAGCGCTCGACCAGGGCGAGGTCGACGACGCGCTGGCTCACCGCGGCGAACTCGGCGGCGAGCTGCTGGCGGCACGGCAGCGAGCTGCCGCACATCCGCTCGACGCGGCCGTCTCCGCCCCAGATCGGCAGGTAGTCGAAGAAGGTCTGGTCGGTGCCCCAGGGGATGAACGTCCAGCGCCCGTCGCCGCCGCGGTACACGAAGTAGTTGTTGCGGGTCCAGGCGTAGCCGTCCCAGTGACCGATGAAGATCTCGGTCGCGGCGAACTGCAGGTACCGCGCGAGGTCGATCACCGCGTCGGCGTCCTCGACGAAGGTGGCGGGGTCGACCATCGCGTCGAACGCCGCCGCGAGGGCCTCGATGTCGGCGAACCCGACGTCGACGCCGTTGTCGAGGTCGAAGCTCGGGCCCCAGCCGGGGTAGAAGTCGCTGCCGTACTCGCCCTCGTACAGGTTGCCGTCGTCGTTGCCGAACCACGTGTCGAGGAACACCGAGTTGTCGGTGGCCTCGACCGTCGCGTACAGCCCGTAGAGCTCGTCGTTCACGTAGACCCGCGCATAGCTCGAGCGCGGCGCGGGCACCCCGGCGTCGCGGAACAGCGCGTAGGCGAGCTGCTCGTGGATCATGCTCGGGTCCTGGACCATGTTGTTGAGCGCGAGCTTCTCGAGGCCCAGCGGCTCCTGATCCGGATCGAAGTGGTCGAAGCGCAGGAGGAACGCGGCCTTCTGGTCGAGGGTGCGGAACGACCCGTAGACGCCCTTCAGGCGCACGCCGATGTCGGGCAGCGCCAGCACCTCGCCGCCGGCGAGCAAGATCTGCGCGTCCGCGTGGACGTAGACGGTCGGCGCCGCGTCGAGGGACGCCACCGCGGCGTCGTCGAGGGTGAGGTCGATCCGCGCCAGGCCGTCGTAGGTGAACAGCGCGTCGGCGTCGAGCATCGCGCCACCGGTGGTGGTGCCGTCACTCGACGAGCCCGAGGATCCCCCGGTGCTGGTCGGTGCGTCGGTGCTCGAGCCGGTGGCCGAGCCGGAGGTGCCGTCGGGGTCGGCCGACGTGCCGCTCGAGTCGACGCCCGTCGTCGCGGTGCCCGTCGACGCGTCGGCGCTGGCCGTCGTGCTGTCGGCCGTCGGGCTTTCGGTCCCGCTCGACGACCCACCGACCGTGGCACCGTCGTCCCCGCAGGAGACGAGGAGGCCGAGCGCGACGGGGAGGCAGCTGCATGCACGGCCACGAAAGGGCATGGCCGCAGTCTCGCATCGTTCGCTCGACGGCGCGGACGAAGCGGCAGCTTCCGATGCCGACGCTCCGTCACCGACGATGACAGGTCCACGCGTGATGGCCGCCCGCGAGCGACTGCGCGTCGAGGTGAAGGACCGGGCGTGAAGCGGACGTAAAGGTGAAACAGGGATGTCACGGCCCGCGGGTCGGCCGCACCAATACGCCGACCGAGGTACCCCGTGGCCCGTCCTGCTTCTCGACTTAAAGCGGAGCTTACGTGTAGCCTACGTGACAGGAGTGCAACAAAGTGATCGACAGGGCGCTCCCCCCCTGTAGGTCAGTGTGGGCGAGACGTCGCCCAGAATGCGCAATCCGCAGGTGGCGACGGACTCACCCAGCATCATCGAGCGACGCGAGTACAAGTTTCTCATCGACCGGGAGACGGCGGCACGGGTGCGCGCCGCGATCGCCCCGTTCTGCGCCCTCGATCCCTACGCGGCCGCGTCGCCCAGCCGCACCTACGCGATCGACACGCTCTACTTCGACACGCCCGAGCTGTCGCTCTTCTGGGCGAACGACGCGGAGCTCGTCGACCGCGTGAAGCTCCGCGTCCGCACCTACGCCGACGTCCCCGACAGCCCGATGTTCTTCGAGGTGAAGCGGCGCATCAACGACGTCATCTCGAAGTCGCGCGGCAAGGTGCCGCGCTCGATGTGGCGCGCGCTCATGGCCGACGAGGGCGCGCGCATCCCCGAGTCGGTCGTGGGCAAGGATCGCCTCGCCGTCGAGCGGTTCCTGGCGATCAGCCGCAGCATGCACGTCCGCCCCTTCACCCTGGTGCGGTACGATCGCGAGCCGTACTTCAGCACCATCGACGACTACGCCCGCGTCACCTTCGACACGCGCATCCGCGCCCATCGCATGGATGCGCTCACCTTCGAGCCCGACGGCAGCGGCTGGCGCGCGCTCGATGACGCCCTCACCCAACGCGCGACTCAGTCCTGCATCGTGCTCGAGCTCAAGTTCACCAACAACGTCCCGCTGTGGCTGGTCAACGTGGCCCGCAGCGTGGGCCTCGTCCGCGGGGCCTACTCGAAGTACGGGAACTCGATCCGGGCCTTCTACGAGGGCGCCGAGCCGCGCAGCCCGAGGTTCGCCGGAGGTTGGCGGTGAGCGACCTGTGGAACTCTGGCGCCGCGGCCACGGCCACCCCGCAGATGGCCGCGCTCTCGCTCCTGCTCGCCTTCGGGCTCGCCCAGGCGATCGGTGCGGTCTACGTCTGGACCTTCCGCGGCATGTCGTACTCGATCGGCCTCGTCCACTCGATGGTCATCGGGGCGACGGTGGCCGCGATGCTCATGCTCGCGATCGGCAACAGCATCGCCGCGGGCATCGGCATCGCCGGCGGCCTGGCGTTGGTCCGCTTCCGCACCGCGCTCCGTGATCCCCGCGACATGATGTTCGTGTTCGCGGCGCTCGGCGTGGGCATCGCGTCGGGCCTGGGCGCCCACGCGGTCGCCGTGCTCGGCACCGTGTTGTTCTCGCTCGCCGTGTTCACGATGACCCTCAGCGAGTTCGGCAGCCAGCGCCGCTTCGACGGCCTCCTGCGCTTCACGCTGCCGGTCAGCTCGAGCGAGGTCGACGTGATGGCGCAGCTGCGACAGCACAGCAAGTTCGTCGCGCTCGTCACCCTCCGCGAGGTCGCCCAGGGCCAGGCCATGGAGCACGCCTACCAGGTTCGCCTCTCCGATCCCAAGCACCGCACGGCCCTGCTGCAGGGTCTCGAGCGCATCCCCGGGATCCAAGACGTGTCGCTGCTGCTGCAGGAACCGACGGTGGAGCTGTAGATGTTCGACGTACTGCGCCGTCGCATCTTCCCCTTCGCCGTGTGGTGCGGGGTCATGGTCTCGGCCGGGTGGCTGTGGTGGGGCATGCACGCCGGCTCCGCCCGCGGCTACGTCGAGGGCATCGCCTACGACGTGACCTCGCTCGAGCCCGGCCGCATCGCCGCGATCCAGGTGGTCCCCGGGCAGCACGTGCGCGCCGGCGAGGTGATCGCCACGCTGGACAGCCGCGCGCTCGATGCCGAGATCCAGAGCCTCGAGGGCGAGCGGCTCAAGGTCGAGGCCGAGCTGCTGGCGGCCGCCTCGCAGTCGCGGCTCGACGTCGGCCAGAGCTCGCGCGAGATCGAGGAGACCGTCGACTCGGCCGAGGTCGCCCGCCAGACCGCCCGCGCCGAGCGCAGCGTGAGCGTGGCCCAGCTCGCGGCGCTCGACAAACAGATCGACGCCGTGCGCGAGCTGGTCGAGAAGCGCCTCGCCGATCGCCGCGATCTCGCCGCGCTCACCGTCGAGCAGGCCGGGCTGCGCAAGCAGATCCAGGTCGCCGACGGCCTCATCCGCCAGCTCGACGCCCAGGCCGCGGCCGCGCGGGCGCGCCGCGAGGGCATCCCGCTCGACGCGGGGATCCGGGCCACCGACCCGTTGCGCGCCGAGCTCGAGGTCATCCGCGGCATGCGAGCGCTGCTCGACGTCCGCAGGGAGGCGCTCACGCTGCGCGCCCCCGGGCCGGGCGAGGTGTCCGCGATCTACCTGCGACCGGGCGAGCTCGTGGTCGAGGGCAGCATCGTGATGACGATCAACGGGCCCGCCGGTCAGGCCGGCCACGGCCCCGCCATCGTCTACGTCTGCGCCTCCGAGGATCAGAGCGCGCCGGTCCGCGTCGGCGAAGGCGTCGAGCTGTCGCCGCCGCAGGGCGGTACCGCGGTGCTGACCGGCCACGTCGATCGCCTCGCGCCCGCCGTGACGCTCTTGCCCGAGCGCTGCTGGAAGGATCCGCGCATGCCGCTGTGGGGCCGGGGGATCTACGTGATGGTCGCCGACGCCGTCACGCTGCTGCCCGGCCAGAGCTTCGCGATCTCCTTCACCGGCGAGCTGTCGCCCCGCGCCTCCGAGCGGCCCGCGCCCGCGGTGACCCAGGCCGATCCGCCGTCGCCGACCGGCGTCGCGGTCACGCCCGCGCCGAGCACCCCGCGGACGCGCGCAGCGAAGGGCGAGCCGACCGAGCTCGCGGTGCCGAGCGCTCTGCTCGCCGCCAGCCGCTTCGAGCCTTCGGCCCTGGTGTGGTCGCCCGCGCGCGCGCAGTACCTCGTCGCCAGCGACGACACCGGCCACGAGAACGTCGACGAGCACGCGCCGTGGCTGTTCGCGATGGGCGCCGACGGCACGATCGAGCCGTCGCCGATCCGCCTGCGCGGCCTCGAGAAGTTCAGCGACCTCGAGTCCATCGCCGCGGCGCCCGACGGCGGGGTCTACCTGCTGGCGTCGCAGAGCTTCAGCAAGAAGGGCAAGCGCAGCGCGGCCCGCCAGGTGTTCGCCCACGTGGCGGTCACGGCCGCAGGCGCCGACGTCACAGCGCACGTCTCGCTCGCGAAGCTGCTGGATCGTCTCGACGCACAGGGTCTCGCGGCGCTCGGCCTCGACGACACCGCGTCGCTCGACATCGAGGGCATGACGGCGACGCGCGAGGGCGGCCTGCTGATCGGGCTCAAGGCGCCCCTCGACCTCGAGGGCGCGCCGATCTGGCACCTCGCGAAGCCCGACGCGTTGCTCGCGGGCGGCAGCCCGTCGGACGCAGGTCTCACGTTGTGGGGCCACGTCCCGCTGCGCGTGCGCGCCGACGGTGCGGAGGTCGCCGGTGGCATCTCCGAGCTGCTCGAGCTGCCCGACGGTCGGCTGCTCGTCGCGACGACGGCGTCTGCTGGCGATCCCAGCACCCAGGACGGCGCGTTGTACGTCGTCGACGGGCGCGCCGCTGCCGGCACGCCCACCCTCGTCCGCACGTTCCCGGGCCAGAAGGCCGAGGGCCTGGCGCTCGTCGCCGCCGGCGACGCGATCGCCATCGTCTTCGACACCGGCGCCGCGACGCCGCTGTGGATGGAGCTCCGATGGCCCGCGCCCTGACGTTGCTCGGGCTGGCCTGCGTCACGGGTTGCTTCCACGCCGCGCCGTACTCTCCGGCGGCGAACCAGGCGACCTGGCGATCGATGCGGGACCGCGGCGATGCATCGACGTCGAGCGGCACGGCGCCGAAGCCGAGCGGACCCGGGATGACCGCCGACGAGGCGTACGCGATGGCGATCGAGCGCAACTACGCGATCGTCGAGCGCGCCGCCGCGGCCGAGATCGCCGCGGCCGAGGTCCACGCCGAGAAGCAGCTCGACAACCCCCAGCTCCGCGTGACCGGCTTCGACGTGGACGACGTCATCAACCGGAACAGCGCCGTGAACATCGGCCTGCGCATGCCGATCCCGCGTCCGGGCTCGGTGCGTGCACGCGTCGCGGGGGCCAAGCAGGTCGCCGAGGGCGAGGCGCAGCTCACCGAGGACGCCAAGCGGCAGCTCCGGGCCGAGATCGACAAGCTGTTCGCGCAGCTCGCCGTGCACCGGGCCGATCGCGAGCACGTCGCTCGCGCGCGGACGCTGCAGGCGGCCTTTCGCGACGAGATGGCGAGCCGCGCCGACCAAGCCGTCGCGACCCGCATCGATGTCGCCATGGCCGACGTTCGCCTCGCCGAGGCGGTGCAGTCGGCCGAGGAGATCGACGACGCGATCCTCGAGGTCGAGGGCCAGCTGCGACTGCTCATCGGCGCCAACGAGCCCGTGCAGTTCGCCACCGACGCCGGCACCCTCGCGGTGATCTCGACGCCCGTCGATCGCGACGCGCTCGTCGAGCAGGCCCTCGAGGCGCGGCCCGAGCTGCGGGCGGCCCACGCCGGCAAGGTCGCCGCCCTGTCCGAGGTCTACGTCGCGCGCGGCGAGGCCTACCCCTGGTTCGACTGGGCGCAGCTGCAGTACCGGGCGGCGCAGGGCTCGCCGCCGACGGCCTTCGGCTTCGGCGTCGCGATCAACCTGCCGATCTTCAGCTGGAATCGCGGCGCCGTCCGCACCGCACGCGCGACGGTCCGTCAGCGCGAGCGCGAGGAACAGGCGCAGATCCTCAAGATCGCCGCGGAGGTCACCGAGGCCGCGGGGCGGGTCGAGCGCACGGCCAAGCGCATCGACAAGCTCGAGCACGAATTGTTGCCGCAGCTCGAGGCCGCGGCGCGCGAGATCGAGGCGGCCGGTGCTGCGGGCGTGTACGATCCGAGCGCGGCGAACGATGTCGATCGACGGACCGTCGAGGCCCGTCGGATGCACCTCGCGGCGGTCCTCGCCCACCGCGAGGCGGTCATCGACCTCGAAGCCGCCGTCGGCGGGTCGATTCGGCGCCCGCAAGGAGGCCCGCAATGACGACGTTCCGCCCCGCATCGCTCTGCGCCCTCGGACTGCTCGGAGCGCTCGCTGGCGCCGGCTGTGCGGACGACACCTGCCCCTCCTGCGACCCGCCGCGCCACAGCGGCGAGCTGCAGAACCCCGCCATCATCGAGCTGTCGGGGATCGCCGCCAGCTTCCGCTTCGACGACGTGATCTACGCCCACAACGACTCCGGCGACTCTTCGCGGTTCTTCGCCATCGACTCCACGGGCAAGGACCTCGCGACGTTCGAGGTCGAGGGCGCCGCGAACGAGGACTGGGAGGACATCGCGCGGGCGCCGTGCGCCGCCGGCGAGTGCCTCTACATCGCCGACATCGGCGACAACGAGCTGGCCCGGACCTCGTACAGCATCTACCTGGTCGAGGAGCCGGCGAGCATCGAGCCCGGGACGCACACGCTGGCGTCGAACCGCATGGAGTTCACGTACCCGGATGGTCAGGTCAACGCCGAGGTGATCCTGGTCCACCCGACCACCGGCGAGGTCACGATCGTGAGCAAGGCGGAGATCGGCCCCGCGTCGATCTTCGAGCTCGGCACCATCTCCGCCGACGATGACATCGTCGCGAAGAAGGTCGGCGAGTTCGAGCCCCCCGACGGCAGCAGCAAGTTCACCGGCGGCTCGATCCACCCGGGCGGCACCGGCATCCTGCTGCGGACCAAGAGCCGCCTCTTCCACTATCCGATGACCATCGAGCAGACCGCCGCCGAGGCCCTCGGCGGCGAGGCGTGCCAGCTCGAGCTCGCCGAGGAGACCCAGGGCGAGGCCGTCACCTGGCTCCGCGGTGGAGCCGGCATCGTCACGATCGCCGAGAGCCGAGGCGCGGCGGTCAACGTCGCATCGTGCGGGAGCTAGCCATGCCCGCGAACTCAACCTGCCCGCGCACTGAACCCTACGAGGACTGACCATGAACGCCCCGAATCGACCCCGTTCCCTGACCGTCTCGACCACCCTCGCGCTCGCGCTCGGGCTCGGATTCATGGCGTGCTCGTCGGACGATCCCAGCGGCACCGGCACGGGCGACACGACGGGCAGTCCGACCGGGACCGATCCCACGACGAGCGCCACCGATCCCGACTCGAGCGGCACCGACACCACGCCCGTCGGCGACTGCGGCAACGACATGGTCGAGGACGGCGAGGAGTGCGACGGCACCGATCTCGACGGCAAGAGCTGCCCGGACATCGACGCCGGCTACGTCGGCGGCACCCTGGCGTGCGGGGCCACGTGCACGTTCGACGCCTCGGCGTGCGAGCTCTCGCCCGACGCGGCGTTGGTGACGCTCAACGAGCTGACCTCGGAGTCGGTCGTCGCCTCGGGCATGAGCAACGACGCGATCGAGATCTACAACGGCGGGGGCGTGGCCGCCGACATCTCCGGCTGGCAGCTCTCGGACGATCCCACGCTCCCCGCCGCGAAGACCTACGTGTTCCCCGCCGGCACCATGATCGACGGCGGTGAGTTCCTGGTCCTGTACTCGTTCGACATGGTCGCGGGCAACGGCGACTTCCCGTTCGGCATCGACAACGCCAACACCGAGACCATCTCCCTCGCCGACGCCGACGGCGTGATCCTCGATCAGGTGATGGTCGACGGGCAGAAGGCCCGCGTGTCGTACTGTCGGGTGCCCGACGCCAGCGGGCCGTGGTTCCAGTGCGAGCAGACGTTCGGCGCCGCGAACGTGGAGGCGGCGACCGCCTGCGGCAACGACATGATCGAGGACCCGGAGCAGTGCGACGGCGCGGACCTCGGCGGCGCGACGTGTGAGGGCCTGGGCCTCGGCTACTCCGGCGGCACCATCGGCTGCACGCTCGGCTGCAACCTCGACGCCGACGACTGCACGACCGACAGCGAGCTCGTGCTCAACGAGCTCAACGCCACCTCCGACGACATCGAGATCTTCAACGGCTCGGACGCCGAGGTCGACCTCTCGGGCTGGGTGCTCACCGACGACAAGGTCGACGCCGACTACGATCCGGCGGTCGATCTCGCCGAGCTGGTGTTCGCGCCCGGCACGACGCTCGCGCCCGGCGACTACCTCGTCGTGCCCGTGGGCCTCGGGCCCGGTCAGCACCCGTTCGGCCTGGGCCTGGCGGGCGACACCGTCACGCTGGCGGACCCGGCGGGGCCGACCGTGATCGACCAGGTCACCTACGGCGACGGCGACGCGACGGTCTCGTACTGCCGCCAGCCCAACGGCCCCGGCGGGGCGTGGACGGCCGGCTGCACGGCGTCCATGGGCGCGGCGAATTAACCGAGGAAAACCCCCGACGCCCGCAATCGATCGGGCGTCGGCGGCAACCGCCCGGGCGTGACCACGCCCGACGCTCGCTCGATCGCGCCCTCGCCCGCCGTCGTCGACGGGTACGCTGGAGCCGCGGCGATGATCGACACCGACGCCGACCCGTTCGAGACGCCCGGCCGCCGCGAGCTCGCGACGCTCGACGCCGAGGATCGCCTGACGCCGCTGGCGGTGGACGACCAGATCCTGCGCCGCGACCTCAGGGCGCGGCTGTTCGGCGACGAAGAGGCGGTGCGGATCGGTCGCTACGAGGTCCTGCGCCGCGTGGGTCGGGGCGGCATGGGTACCGTCTACCTCGCGCGGGATCACGAGCTCGACCGCAACGTCGCAGTGAAGCTGCTGCGACCCGATCGCGCGGCGGGAGGCGAGCGCATGCTGCTCGAGGCGCGCGCCCTCGCCCGCCTCGCCCACCCCAACATCGTGACCGTACACGAGGTCGGCCGTCACGGCGATCGCGTGTTCATCGCGATGGAGTGGATCGAGGGCCGCACGCTGCGGGGGTGGCTGAGGGACTCCCCGGAGCCCCGCGAGATCGGGCGCGTGCTCGCCCAGGTCGCTCGGGGCCTCCGCGCCGCGCACCGAGCGGGCCTCGTCCACCGCGACGTCAAGCCGGACAACGTGCTGATCGGTGACGACGCGCGCGTGCGGGTCGTCGACTTCGGCGTCGCCAAGGCGAGCGACGTCGACGACGGACGGCGCGGCCCCAACGACGATGTGGGCGCGCGCGAGGGCACTGGACTCACCCAGACCGGGGCGTTGCTCGGCACGCCGGGCTACATGGCCGCCGAACAGTTCCTCGGCGAGGCCACCGACGCGCGCGCCGACGTCTTCGCGCTGTGCGTCGTCGTCTACGAGGCGTTCACCGGACGCCGACCGTTCGACGGCGACGACGCCGCGAGCGTGGCGTATGCGGTGCTGCACGGCGAGCCCCGATCGCTGGCCAGCACCGCGATGCCGACCGCCCTCGCCGCCATGGTGATGCGCGGGTTGCAGCGTGACGCGGCCGATCGACCGGCGCTCGACGCCCTCGCGGAGGCCCTCGAGCAGGTCGGCGCACCCACGGGGGCGCGCACCGGAACGCGAGCGGCGCGTTGGGTGGTGGGACTCTCGGCCGTGGGGCTCGGCCTCGGCATCGCGATCCCGCGGGCGATGGACCGCTCGCGCGCGAACGAGTCGGCGGGGCCGACGGCGTCGGGTGCAGCCCTCGCCGCGGTGATCAACGCGCCCGACGACGCGGCTCGGCTCGCGATGGCCGAGGGCTTCCTCCGCGATTTCGCCGACGCACCCGCGGCCGAACGCGCGATCGCCCTCGCGACCGCCGGTGACATCCGCTGGCGACGCTCGTGTACGGCCGCGCGCGACGGGCTGTGCATCGACGTGGCCGCGGTCGAGCCCGCGCCGGCGTCCCCGATCTGCATGGTGCCGACCCGCGGCATGATCACCGCCCGAGCTCGCGACGCCGCCGCGGCTACGGCCGCGCGCGATGCACTCCACGACGCGGTCGCCCTCGCCGGCGCGGCGGAGCAAGACGGTGCATTCGCCGAGGCGATCGCGCGGGCGCGGACGCAGCTCGCCGACGGCGAGCTCGAATCGTACCTGACGATCGCGCCCCCACCCGAACTCGACTTCGTCGGGGCGCCCGCGCTCTCCGAGGCCGCGGCGCGGTCGTTCGTGCTCCGCCTGATGCGCGACGGCGAACGACTGATCGAGGACTACGCCGCCGTCAAGCCGGCCGGCGATCCGCGCTGGACCCTCGTCGCCATCGCGCGCACCGGCATGGTCCTCGAGACCCCGCCGGACGCGCTCGCCCGTGTGCCTGCGACCGACGCTGCGACGTGCGCCGCGCTCACGAACGAGACGGTCGCGCCGCTCGTCGACCAGGCGCGCAACCTCTATGCGTACTGCGAGACGTACGCGGCCGAGCACGGCCTCGAGTCCGAGCCCGCCGCAGGGACGTGCCGCGAGCGTCGCCGCGCCCTCGGGGGCCCGTGATGTGCCGGCCCCACGCCTCGACGCACACGCGCTTGGTGACACGCGCGCAGCGACCTACCATCGAGCGCGTGGTGTCGACGGACGAAGAGCTGTTGTCCGCGTGGCGCGGCGGGGATCCGCGGGCCGGCGCGGAGCTGTTCGACCGCCACTTCCGCGCGCTCACACGCTTCTTCCGCAACAAGCAGCACGGCGCGATGGACGACCTGATCCAGCAGACGATGCTCGGCTTGCTCGAGGGCAAGGACGAGTACCGCGCCGAGGGCAGCTTCCGCAGCTACGTGTTCGGGGTGGCCTACAATGTCCTGCGCAATCACTATCGCCAGGCGCGGCGCGAGGCCGAGCGCCTCGACTTCGGCGTGACCTCGATCTTCGACCTCGCGCTCGGCCCCGCCGACCAGCTGGTCGAGCGCAGCGAGCGGCTGCTGCTGCTGCAGGCGCTGCGACGCATCTCCGTCGAGCACCAGGTCCTGCTCGAGCTGTACTTCTGGGAGCCGCTTCCGGCCCCCGAGATCGCGGAGATCCTCGGCCTCCCCGAGGGCACGGTTCGCACACGGATCCGTCGGGCCAAGGCCCTGCTCGAGGCCGAGATCGGCCGACTCACGACCGATCGCTCGCTGCTCGAGAGCACGGTCAGCAACCTCGACGACTGGGCCCGCGCGGTGCGGGCCTCACTCGTCGAGGGCTGAGTCTCCGAACGGAGACGCTTCGGGGCCTCAGCGACGCGCGACGCGGCCGAGCATCGTCACGACCGCATCGCAGCGCGAGACCTCGGGTCCCGAGTAGCCGCGCTCGGCCGCGGTGTCATGGCACCACTTTGCGACGTCGTTCGCCAATGTGACCGTCGGCGCGACCGACTCGCGCAGCGCGGCGCAGTAGGTCGCGTGCGCCCCGGGGTCGCGCGCCGTGTCCGGCACGGGCGCCGAGAGGAACGCGTCGAGGACGTGCGTCGACACCCAGCTCGTCCGCAACGCCGCGCGGATGGTGGTCCGCGGATCCTCGCTTTGCTTGAAGCCGCTCAGCGCCTCGGTCAGCCCCGCGCCGCCGCGGTGCTTCTGGGACACGAGCGTGGCCAGATCGCGCGGCGTGTCGGCGACGAACGCCTCGAAGTCGGCGTCGAGCCGGGCCAGCTTCGCGCGATCGAGCACCTGCGCGTAGGTCTGGCGCAGCACCGGATCAGCTGGCGGATCGATCGTGGTCGAGGCGTCGAGCACGTCGTCGAGCGCAGCGATCGCCCGGGACGCCGCGGCCGACTCGCGGGGCGTCACCACCAGCCGTGGGAGGCCGGGCGTCGCACAGCTCGCCGGATCGGCGGCGCGCTCGAGCACGCGCACGCACAGCCCGTCCGTCGCGCCGCCCGGGCACGCGGCGTCCCACGCCGACTCGGCGTCGGAGGCCGCGTCGATGAGATCGCGGGCATCCATCGCGAGGTCGCGCGGTTCGACCGGCGCGTCGTCGTCCTCCGGGGCGGCGACGCAGCCGAGGGTGGTGGACAGCGCGAGCACGCCAGCGGCGTGCACGAGGGTGGTTCGGATCGGGGTTCGTGCTGGGGTCATCGGTGTTGCACCTCGCCCGGGCGGTAGCCGCCGCGTCCCGATCGATTGCCGCCGCGCGTCGAATTCCTGCCCGAAGGCGATCGGGCGATCAGGGGCGCCGTAGGGGCCCGTCGCAGGCCCGCGTGTCGCCCACGACGGGGTCGAACGACCGGAACGATCGCCGCACCGCGGCCAGATCCTCGCGCGCCGCTTGCAGCTCCGTGCGCTGCTCGACGAGCCGATCGGCGAGCAACTCGTTGGCCCGCAGCAGCTGGAGCGCGACGTCGCGATCGGCCCGCAGCTCCGTCGAGACCAGCGTCACGGCGATCCCCACGACGAGGCCGAGGATCGCCCCGACGGCGGTGCTGCGCGGCGCTGCCACGTCTCCCCAGAGTCACGTCGCCCCGCGGATGTGACGGGAAAATCGACCGTGGGCCGGATGGGGCCGGCAGACGCCGGTCTGCCGCCGGGTTCACGCGCCGTCGGCGAGGAGGTACGGCGTGACCCGCTGGCGGAACGCGTCGCTCCACGGCACCGGCGTGCGGGCCTGCGGATCGACGCACACGACCACGCGGCGGCCTCGGGCGTGATCGACGTCCTCGTCCATCGGCAGGATGCGAAAGGCGAAGGTCAGGCTCGAGCGGCCGAGCTTGGCCACCCAGATGCGCACGCGGACCTCGCCGATGCCGGTGACCGGACGGAGGTACTCGATCTCGTTGGTGCGCACGAGGTGGTAGCGATCGGGGCTGTCGGACTCCGAGAGCACGCCGCCCCAGCCCATGGCGCGGGTCCAGAACGAGCCGATCGTGCGCTCGAAGAGCAGCAGGTACTTCGCGTTGTGGAGGATCTGCAGCGCGTCGAGATCGTCGAAGTAGACCCCGTGGATGGACTCGTGGAATCGCAAGCGGTGACCTGATGGCCATGGTAGCAGCGCCGCTGACGGACGCGTCGTGACGCAACGCAACTTGATGCGGCGGAGCGCCCGAGGTATGGTCCTGATCGTGATGTTCCCGCTCGACACCCGTCCGATGCCGTACGTCGGCAAGGACACGTGCCCGAGCGGGTAGCAGCCACGAGCGCGAACAACCTCGCGATCTTCGCCGGCAAGACCCGCTCCCGAGTGACCTCGGAGCGGGTCTTCGCGTTTCTCCCCCTCGATCCCCACGCTCGCCATGCCCTCCGTCCTGCCCGCCCTGCGCCTGATCCTCCGCGGTCGGCTCCCCCGCTTCGCCGCGGCGGTGCTCGCGTTGCTCGGCGCGTCGTGCCTGACGTACGCGGCGCCGCTCATCTGGCAGGTGGTCCTCGACGGCGTGCTCGCGCCCCGCGGTGACGCGCCGGCGTGGATCGACGCGGTGGTCGCCGATGCCGGCGGGCGCGACTACCTCCGCACGCACCTGTGGCTGCCCGCGGGGCTGTTCGTGGTGATGCTCGCGGCCGCCGGCCTCCTCACCCACCTGCGCGGCCGCCTCGCCGCGCGCGCCAGCGAGGACGCCATCGCCGCCCTGCGTCGGCGCCTCTACGACCGCCTGCAGCACCTGCCCGTCGCGTACTTCGACCGCGCCGAGACCGGCGATCTCGTGCAGCGCTGCACCGCCGACGTCGAGCGCGTGCGGCTGTTCCTCGAGAGCCACATCCCGGAGATCGGCCACGCCCTGGTGATGTTCGCGGTGCCGCTGCCGGTGATGCTGATCCTCGATCCCGTGATGACGCTGGTCGCCGTCGCGCTGGTCCCGCCCATCGTCGCGTTCTCCGTGGTGTTCTTCGTGCGCACGCGCCCGCGATTCCTCGCGGTCGAGGAGGCCGAGGGCAAGCTGACCGCGACGCTGCAGGAGAACCTCACCGGAATCCGCGTCGTCCGGGCGTTCGCCCGCCAGGCCTACGAGCGCGAGCGCTTCGGCCGGACCAACGCCGTGTTGCGCGACGCGACCGCGGCCGTGTTCCGGTTGCTCGCGGCGTTCTGGTCGAGCTCCGACATCCTGTGCCTCGCCCAGCGCGGCCTCGTGCTCGGCTACGGGATCGTGCGCGTCGCCGAGGGTACGCTGCAGGTCGGCGCGCTGCTCTACTTCGTCACCGCGGTGTCGATGTTCGTGTTCCCGCTGCGGATGATGGGTCGCATCCTCGCCGACTTCGGCAAGACCAAGGTCGCGATCGGTCGGCTCGGCGAGGTCCTCGACGCCCCCGTCGAGTCGATCCCCGAGTCGCCGGCCGAGTCCGCGGCCGCCCGCGGCGCGCTGGTGTTCGACCACGTGCGCTTCGCCTACGGCGACGGGCCGCCGGCGATCGACGACGTCTCGCTCGAGATCCCGGCCGGCAGCACGCTCGCCGTCGTCGGCGCGTCGGGCTCGGGCAAGTCGACGCTGGTCGAGCTGCTGCTGCGTCTGCGCGACCCCCAGTCGGGATCGATCCGCATCGACGGCGTCGATCTGGCGACGCTCGATCGCAAGGAGGTGCGGCGCCAGGTCACCACGGTGCTGCAGGAGCCGTTCCTGTTCTCGCGCAGCGTGCTCGACAACCTCCGGCTGGGTCGCCCCGACGCCAGCCTCGACGAGGTCATCGCGACCACCCAGATCGCGCGGGTCCACGCCGCGATCACCGGGTTCGTCGCCGGCTACGACACCGCGGTCGGCGAGCGCGGCGTCACCCTGTCGGGCGGCCAGCGCCAGCGCGTGGCCCTGGCCCGCGCCCTGCTGCGCGAGCGGGCGGTGCTCGTGCTCGACGACGCGCTGTCGGCCGTCGACACCGACACCGAGGCGCAGATCCTCGCCGCGCTCGAGGCTCGCCGTGGCCGCTGCACGACGATCCTCATCGCGCATCGGCTCACCACCGTCGCGCTCGCCGATCGCATCGTCGTGCTCGACCAGGGGCGCGTGGTCGAGCACGGCACGCACGCCGAGCTCGTCGCCGCCGGCGGACGGTATGCCCGCGCGTGGGCGCTGCAGTCCGAGGATCCCGACCTCGCGTCCGAGGCGAGCGCCGTCCCCCTGCCCGCCGCCCTCACGGAGGCATCATGAGCGAGACCCTCGACGACGTCGATGACGACGCCCGGCTGCCGCGCCGCATCGACTGGGGCCTGTGGCGTCGGCTGCTGGTCCACGTGCGCCCGCACGCGCGCGTGGTCCTCGGCTTGGTGGTCTGCGGCGTGATCCTGGCGGTGGTCGACCTCGGCTTCCCGCTGCTGACCCGCGCCGTGATCGACGCGATCACGGTCGACGCGCCCGATCTCGCGGCGGTGCGCTGGGTCGCGTGGGCGTGGGGCGCCGCGGTGGTCGTCTTCGGCGCGCTCATCTGGGCGCTCATCGTCCTCGCCGGACGGCTCGCGTCCTCGGTGTCCCACGATCTGCGCCGGGCCGGGTTCGCGCGGCTGCAGGAGCTGTCGTTCTCGTACTTCGATCGCCGCCCGGTCGGCTGGCTCGTCAGCCGCCTCACCTCGGACTGCGATCGCATCGCGAATCTCCTGCCGTGGTTCTCGCTCGATCTCGTGTGGGGGCCGAGCCTGGCGATCGGCATCGCGATCGCGATGCTGGCGATCGACGTGCCGCTGGCCCTGGCGGTGCTGCTGATCGTGCCCGCGCTCGTCCTGGTCAGCGTGCTGTTCCAGCGGCGCATGCTGCAGAGCTCGCGCCTGCTGCGGCGCGCCAACTCGCGGATCACCGCATCGATCGGCGAGGCCGTGATGGGCGTGCGCACGACGAAGAGCTTCGCCCGCGAGGACGACGCGCTCGGCGAGTTCTCGGTGCTGGTGGCCGAGTCGCGGGCCCACGCGCTGCGCAACGCGATCCAAGGCGCGGTGTTCCTGCCGATCGTCAGCACGATCGGCGCGGTCGGGGTCGGCCTCGCGATGTGGCAGGGCGGCGCGCGCACCGACGGCGAGCTCAGCCTCGGCACGCTGGTGGCGTTCATGCAGTTCGCGGCGTTGTTCCACCAGCCGGTCGAGGACGTCGCGCGGCGCCTCGCCGACCTGCAGGGGGCGCAGGCGGCCGCCGAGCGGGTGCAGGGCCTGCTCGACACGGCGCCGGAGATCGGCGATTCGCCGGCCGTGCAGGCCGCGATCGCCCGCGCGACCGCCGAGGGCGCGTCGACGCCCGATGGTGGTCGCCGCGATATCGCCGAGCTCGAGTTCCGCGACGTGTGGTTCGCGTACGGCGACGGGCCGTGGGTGCTGCGCGGTGTCGACATCCACGCGGCGCGCGGGCAGACGATCGCCCTGGTCGGCGAGACCGGCGGCGGCAAGACCACGGTGGTGTCGCTGCTGGCCCGGTTCTACGAGCCGACCCGCGGCCAGATCCTGCTCGACGGGATCGAGCAGCGCGAGCGTAGCCTGCTCTGGCTGCAGTCGAGCATCGGCGTCGTGCTGCAGACGCCGCACCTGTTCTCCGGGACGATCCTCGAGAACATCCGCTACGGCCGCGACGGCGCCACCGACGACGAGGTCGTCGCCGCGGCGACGCTCGCCTGCGCCGACGCGTTCATCACCCGGCTCCCCGAGGGCTACGCGACCGCGGTGGGCGAGGGTGGGGCGCGGCTGTCGACGGGGCAGCGTCAGCTCGTCGCGCTCGCGCGGGCGATCCTCGCCGACCCGCAGATCCTCATCCTCGACGAGGCCACCTCGTCGGTCGACACCGAGACCGAGGCGCTGATCCAGACCGGCATCGCGCGGGTGCTCGCGGGCCGCATCGCCTTCGTGGTCGCCCACCGCCTGTCGACGATCCGCGCCGCGTCGCGCATCCTCGTCGTCGATGCGGGTCGCATCCTCGAGGCGGGCACCCACGACGAGCTGCTCCGCAAGGGCGGTCACTACGCCCGGCTGTACCGGCGCAACTTCGCGACCGGCGTGGCCTGACGGACGAGGTCACCCGCACGTCAGCCCGCACGACGCCATCGCCAGGGCGACGCACTCCGCGGTCCACTCGTCGTAGCATCCGTCCATCATGTCGGCGGCGCAGCCGAACACCTCGACGTCGTTGCACGCGGTGGCGGTGTGCGCGACGCAGCAATCGTTCGCGCAGTCGATGGCGCAGCCCTGCGCCGCCTCGGCGACGCAGTACGCGTCCCAGTTGGTGTCGCAGCAGTACGGATCTCCGGCGCACACGCACGCGGTCACGTCGGGGTCACCGCAGCCCACGCCTGTGCCGACGGCCTCGCAGCACGGGCCGTCGTTCGTCGACGCCGGACCGCCGCTGGTCCCTCCACCGCCCGTGTCGCCCGTGTCGCTGGTGTCGCCGGTGTCGCCGAGTGGATCGCCGCTCGAGCTCCCCGCGGGATCGGGCATGCACGTCGCGTCGCAGGCATCCACGGCACGGCCCGCACACGCGTCGCCCCAACCGAACGCGCAGCACTCGGGCGCCGCATCGCAGACGCACGCCTGCACCGCGAGCTCGTCGCAGCCGGGCCCGTCGTGCGCGGCGCAGCAGCCGGTCGCGGTGCCCCCGGTGTCCGCGGCTCCCGACGCGCCGGTCTCGGAGGTCGTCGTGGCCGCGGGCGCACCGGTGTCGCTCGACGTCGCCGCGGTGCTCGTGCCCGGCGCTGCGTCCTCGGGCGGCGATGCGGCGCAGCCCAACGCGAGCGCGAGGGCAAAGGGGAGGTGGCGGCGATCCATGGGCCCGATCGTGGGCACGGATCGCGGGCGCCCGATCGACCGCGCCGACATCGGTCGCTGGGGATGTGTCCCCGAGCCCGCGGGAACCTCCGCACGCGGGGGCACCACATCGATGGTGGTGCCCCAGGCGCCGAGTCCGAGCGATCCAGCTATGCCCGCACCGAGGCGTCGCTGAAGGTCAGCTCGATCCGCACGGCGATGCCGTCGATCTCCCCGACGTCCCCCTGCTCGAGGTCGGCCCGTACGATACCCACCGCCAGCGTCTCCCGCATCACGAGCTCGCGCATCGCCGCATCGTCGAGCATCGCGGCGACGTCGCCCTCGGTCTGCACCGTGATGATGATGCGCTGGCTGACGTCGAAGTCGCTGTCCTTGCGCAGGTTCTGGACCCGGTTCACGAACTCGCGGGCGAGGCCCTCGCGGCGCAGCTCCGGCGTGAGCTCGGTGTCGAGCACGACGGTCATACCGGCGCCGACCTCGGCCGCGCGTCCGGCCCTCACCTCGCGGGCGATCATCACCTCGTCCAAGGTGATGTCCTCGCCGCCGACGGACGCGGTGCCCTGGGCCTGCAGGGCCGCGACGGCGCCGGCGTCCATCGCCGCGATCGCCTCGGCGACCGCCTTCATGCGCCCGCCGAGGCGCTTGCCGAGCACCTTGAAGTTGGCCTTCACGCTGACGGTGCACAGCGCCGAGTCGTCCTCGGCGACCTCGAGCCGCTTGATGTTCAGCTCGCCCAGGACGTCCTCGCGCAGGCTCTGCACCGCGCGGCGCACGTCGGGATCGCCGCTGGCGATCGTCACCGCGCCCAGCGGTCGACGCACGGGGAGCTTCTCGCGCTCGCGCACCGCGAGTCCGAGGTTGACGGCCGTGCGCGCAGCCTCGACGTCGCGCTCGAGCTCGAGATCCCGCAGGCTCGGATCGAGCGCGGGCCACTTCGACAGGTGCACGGAACGCTCGCCGCCCACGCCGGTGTCGACCACCAGCCGCTGGTACAGCCACTCGGTGAGGAACGGGATCACCGGCGCCATCGCCTGCGTGACCGTGACCAGCACGCGGTACAGCGTCGCGTAGGCCGCCTGCTTGTCGCCGTCGTCCTCGGCCCGGCTGCGCCAGTACCGACGCCGGCCGCGGCGGATGTACCAGTTGTTGAGGTCGTCGCAGATGCGGCTGAACGCCGGCACCACGTTCGACAGCGCGTACGCGTCGAACTCGCGCTGCAGCTCGTCGACGAACGCGACCACGCGGCTCGTGATCCACCGGTCGAGCACCGCGGTCGGCTTGGCCTCGAGGTCCGCGGCGCTGGGCGACCAGCCGTCGGCGCGGGCGTACGTGACCAGGAAGTTGTACGCGTTGAACAGCGGCAGGATCACGGTGCGCACCGTGTCGCGCACGCCCTTCTCGGAGAACCGCATCGGCTCGGCGCGCACCGCCGCGCTCGAGATCAGGTAGGCGCGCAGCGCATCGGCCCCGTACTCGTCCACGACCACGTTGGGGTCGGGGTAGTTCTTGAGCCGCTTGCTCATCTTCTTGCCGTCTTCGGCCAGCACCAGGCCGTTGACGATCACGTGCTTGAACGCGGGCCGGTCGAACAGCGCCGTGGCGAGCACGTGCAGCGTGTAGAACCAACCCCGGGTCTGATCGAGGCCCTCGGCGATGAAGTCGCCCGGCAGGTGGGTCTCGACGTACGCGCGCTTGCCCGCGTCGAACGGATAGTCGTTCTGCGCGTAGGGCATGCTGCCGGACTCGAACCAGCAGTCGAACACCTCGGGCACGCGGCGCATGATCCCGCCCGGCGTCTTGGCCGACGGGAACGTGATGTCGTCGACGCTCTCGCGGTGCAGGTCGGTGATCGATCCCGCCGGCAGGCCGGCGAGCTGCTCGAGCTCGGCGATGGAGCCCACGCACACGGCGTCGTCGGGATCGCGATCGCAGCGCCAGATCGGGATCGGCGTGCCCCAGTAGCGGTTGCGGGCGACGTTCCAGTCGCGCGCGCCACCGAGCCAGTTGCCGAACCGACCCGAGCCGACGTGCTCGGGCACCCAGTGGATCTTCTCGTTGTTCTCGACCAGCCGCGATCGCAGCTGCTCGACCTTCACGAACCAGGTCGACAACGCCATGTACAACAGCGGCTGCTCGGTGCGGTAGCAGTGCGGGTACGGATGGACGATGACGTCCTGATCGACCACGCGGCCCGCGTTGCGCAGCCACTGCATGATGCCCTTGTCGGCGTCCTTCACCTGCTGGCCGGCGAAGTCGACGACGCGCGCGTCGAAGATGCCCTGCAGGCTGACCGGGTTGACCAGCGGCAGGCCCTCGGCGCGACCGACCTCGTAGTCGTCTTCGCCGAACGCGGGCGCCTGGTGGACGATGCCGGTGCCGGCGTCGGTCGACACGTACGTCGCACCGACGACGCGGAACGCGAGGCGCTTGCCGTCCTTCTCGCGCAGGTGGGCGAAGTACGGGAACAGCGGCGCGTAGGGCCGCCCGACCAGCGCGGTGCCCTGCATCGTCGCGAGGATCTCGACCTCACCGACCTTGCCGCGGCCCTGGTAGTCGCGGAGTCGACCGGGCTCGAGGTACGCGATCTCGCCGGTCTCGACGACGCGGATCTTCACGTACTCGAGCTCGGGATGCACCGCGAGCGCGAGGTTCGACGGCAGCGTCCACGGCGTCGTCGTCCACGCCCACAGCGAGGCCTCTTCGTCCTCGAGGGCGAAGCGCACCGTCAGCGACGGATCCTGGCGGCGCTTGTGGCCCTCCTTGCGCGTGACCGGATCGCGCTCCTGCGGGCCCTGGGCGACCTCGAAGTTCGACAGCGGGGTGCCGAGCGCGGGCGACACCGGCTGCACGCGGTGACCCTCGTACACGAGCGACTGATCCCAGAGCCGGTGGAACACCCACCAGACGCTCTGCATGAAGCCCGTGTCCATCGTCTTGTAGTCGTTGTCGAAGTCGACCCAGCGACCGAGGCGACGCACCGTCTTGCGCCACTGCTCGGTGTACCGGAGCACGCCGGCGCGACAGGCGGCGTTGAACTTCGCGATGCCGTGCGCCTCGATCTCGGCCTTGCCGTGCACGCCGAGCTCGTCCTCGACGAGGCTCTCGATCGGCAGACCGTGGCAGTCCCAGCCGAAGCGGCGCTCGACGGCGAACCCGCGCATGCACTGGTAGCGCGGCACGATGTCCTTGATCGTGCCGGGGAGGATGTGGCCGTAGTGCGGCAGGCCGGTCGCGAACGGCGGGCCGTCGAAGAACACGAACTGCGGGGTGCCGGCCGGGCCTTCTGCGCCGCGGGCCGCGTCCGCGCCGATCCGTAAGCTCGTCGCCTCGACGGCGTTGTCGTCCCACAGCCGCAAGATGTCCTCTTCCTGCCGCGGGAGATCGAGCTGCGCGGGCGCGGCTCGAAGCGTCGACACTTCGCGTGGTCGTGATGCCATGTCGGTCTCGTTCGGGGGTGCTAGCTGTGGCAAGCGGTGGCGCACAGGTCAAGCCCTCCCGCCGCGGGGCGCCAGGGCGGCATCCGCGAGAATCGGGCGGTCCTGGCTCGGCCGACCGAGGGCCAAACCGAACCCCAAACCGAACGAAGCCCCCGCGGGGACCGCCGTCCCGCCGTGCCGCCGGTCCCATGCAAATTGCCCCGGCGTACCCCGCGGGGTATTCTCCGAGCCGCTCGCCCACGGAGTCCCATGACGCGCGTCCACCTCGCCACGTTTGCCCTTGCCCTGTCCGGTCTGCTCCCCGCCTGCGACGGCGGCAGCAAGCCCTCGGAGAACAGCAACCAGTCCCCCTTCCGCGACAAGTGGCGGACCGAGCACGAGGGGGCGTTCGAGTTCGTGGACGAGATGGGTGCGCCGACGATCAGCAGCATCATCGTCGGCAACTCGCTCGGCTCGAACGACAACTTCGTGAACCGCGGCGACGTCATCCTCAAGTTCGACGGCGAGCCCAACACGATCAAGATCGAGTTCCGCCGCTTCACGTTCGCCGAGAGCGAGGAGGCCGCCGGTGAGGTCTACGACAAGCTGCAGCTGTGGGCGTTCAACAGCTCGACGGGCACGCCGAAGAAGCCCGACGAGATGGACGAAGAGGACCGCTGCGGCGGCGAGAACGACAACGGCGACCCCTACCCGTGGCAGGAGGGCTGCGCCGTGTACGTGTACTACGACGGCCAGAGCCAGCTGCAGCGCGCTGGCGCCGACATTCGCGTGACCCTGCCGGCGGACTACCGCGAGAGCGTCGACGTCGCGACCTCCGACAACGTCATCGAGGACAGCTATCCCAACCGCGGCAACGTGTGCGTCGAGGGCCTGAACGGCACCGTCGACATCGAGCTGCAGAACGGGCTCGCGTTCGTCTCGGTCGTCGCCGAGAGCGCCTACCCGGCGTGCCCGCCGGCCTCCGTCGAGGCCTGCGAGAACTGGGACGATCCCGACACCGAGGGTCCGGATCCCTGGTCCAAGAACTGCGACTGCATCAACCTCGGCTACAACCCTGGCAACGTGAAGGTGGAGTCGCTCGAGCCCTCGTCGGCGAACATCACCGTCGACGTGCCGGCCGACCTCTGGACCAGCTTCCGCGCCGAGAACGCGGGCGAGAACTCCGTGTCGGGGAAGAACTGCCCCTCGACGATCGGGGCGATCGGCTCGGTCGAGTACGACCAGGGCGGCAACGACCCGAACAAGCCGTGGCTGCGCTCGGGCATCGCGAACAAGCCCGAGGCCGCGCCGGCTGGCGGCTTCCGACTCGACCTCAAGTCGAACGGCTGCGAGTCGGTCGCCGAGGTCGAGGCGCCGAAGGACTGGGACGCCGAGATCACGGATCCCGAGTCGGAGCTGCGCGGCAACATCGAGGTCTGCTCGGGTTGCCTCGCGGGCAAGTCCTGCGAAGACCTGCTCCCGGGCGGCTGATTCGGGCTGCGTCCGCGCCCTCCACGAGGGGGCGCCTCCTGCGGAGCCGCGCCTCACACGGGGCGCGGTTCGGGCAATCCGGGGGGCAAGCGCTCGACGAGCACGGCGCCGCGGAGGTGGCGGAGCTCGCGGATGCCGGACAACGGTCGGCCCCCGATCTGCACGATCGCGGCGCCGCGGGCATCCTCGGCGCGGATGATGGCGAGGCCGTCCGCCTCGCTCGCGCGGACGATGCAGCACATCGGGCCGGCCATCGGCAGCTCGGGGATCGGGGCGTCGACGGCGAAGGCGGCGGGGGCGAGCAGCGGGCCCCCGGCGGCGGTGTGCTCGAGCTCGCCGCCTGCGCACCACACCTCGACCCGCGGATCGGCGGTCCACGCCGCCTGGGCGCCGACGAAGGCGTCGCGCGTCGGTGCGTCGACCGGGCCGGCGAACGAGTCGGGATCGTCGGCCGGGCCGAGCTGCGCGCCGACCCAAAGGCGCACGAGGTGGCGCTTCAGCAGATCGGTCGGGCCGACGACGACGGCGAACCGCACGCCGCGGGGATCGGCGCCGCTGCGCCGCAGGGAGGTGCGCGCCAGGGAGTACGCCGCGAGCTCGCGATCGGCGGTGGCGTCGACCCACGCGATGCGGGGGATCGCCGGCGTGACGCCGAGGCTCGGCCACTCGGGCTCGTCCGCGGCGTCGACGATCGCGCCTGGCGGGAGCGCCGAGGCCAGCGCGGCGACGAGCGACGCGGTCGCCGAGCAGGCCCCCGGCTCGGCGCCGAAGGCCACGCGGCGGCCGGCGAGGAGACACGCCCAGACCAGCTCGATCGCCTCGAGGGGCTGCGTGCGTAGCTCGGTGACCTTCGCCCCGGCGACGCCCGCTGCGCCGCCGGTCACCGCTCGGCCGCGCTGGGCCATCGCCCACAGCCGGGCCTGCATCGCGCCGACGAGCTGCTCGCGATCCCACGCGACGAGGTGCAGCTCGTGCTCGAGCGCGGCGGAGATCTCGTCGGCGCGCAGGGCGAGGCGCTCGGCGAACGCCGCGAAGGCGTGACGCGCTGCGGCGGCGAGCTGGGCCGCCGTGCTCACGCCGCGCGACTCGACGCGATCCGCCGCCTCACGCGATTAGTTGAACACGAAGATCGCGGCGAGGGAAACACCGACGCCGATCGCGACGCCGGCGATCACCGCGTACAGCACGGTGCGGTTGCCCGCCGGTGCCGCGCCGCCCGCCCCGCCGCCTGCGGGCGGCTCGGTGCGATCCCCGTCGGCGCTCCCGGGCGCCTTGATGAGCTCGACGTTCTGGTGGCGCGGCGGCACGCGGCCGCCGAGGCGACGCGAGATGTCGCCGAGCTTGACCACGAGCTCGTCGAACGTGGGCCGCACGTCGGGGCGACGGCTCATCATGCGTCGGCACAGATCGCTCAGCTCCTCGTCGAAGCCCGCGATCTCGAGCTTGAGCTGCGGCCGCTCGGCCTTGAGGTGGCGGCGCACGACGGCGGTGTAGTGGTCGTCCTGGCCGCCCTTGCGGAACGGCGGGTGCCCGCTGCACATGTGGAACATCGAGCAGCCGAGGGCATAGACGTCGGCGCGGGCGTCGACCTCGTCGCCCATCGCCTGCTCGGGCGCGAGGTAGTCGGGCGTGCCGACGAACACGCCGGTCGCGGTGATCGACAGGTCCTCCTGCAGCGCCTTGGCCAGGCCGAAGTCGGTGACCTTGACGATGCCGGCGTGGGTGACCACGAGGTTCGACGGCTTGACGTCGCGGTGCACGACGCCGGCGCGCTGGGCCTCGGCGAGGCCGACGGCGGATTGCCGGATGACCTCGGCGGCGTCGCCGGGGTGCAGCGGCCCCGAGCGCTTGAGCATGCCGCCCAGATCCTCGCCGTCGAGGAACTCCATCGCGAGGAACGGCCGGCGCTCGTGCTCGCCGATCGCGTAGATCTGCACGATGTTCGGGTGGTTCATCGCCGCCAGCGCGCGTCCCTCGCGCAGGAAGCGGGTCTTGAACTCGGTCGACTCGCGGTGCTTGGCCCCGAGGATCTTGAGCGCGACGCGGCGCCCGAGCTGCTCGTCGACGCCCTCGAACACCTCTCCCATCGCGCCCTTCCCCAGCAGTCGAATGACCCGGAAGTGGCCGATGATCTCGGGGACAGGGGCGGACATCGCCACGGGCGAAACTATCACGGGGGCGGCCGCAGGGGCTAGACCGGGGGCGCATTCGGGAGCGCGGATGGCGGGAAATCACCGCGGCTGCAGCGTGTCGACCGCACGGCTGTGGGCCTGCTTCACCGTGGCGAGGTCGCCCGCGGGCATCGGCTCGCGCGCGATCTGTGCCGCGGGCGTCGGCATCGGCAGCGGGCCGCCGGCGGTGGGGTGGGGCTGCTCGCGCTTGGCGGCGCGCAGGGCGTCGCGCTCGGCCTTCTGCTGGCGCTTGCGATCGTCGGTGATGGTCTTGCGCAGCGTCGCGAGCTCGTCGGCCCGCGCGAGCAGGGCGGCCTCGTCGAGGGTCTTGGCCAGCTTGCGGGCCTGGGCCTCGGCGTCCTCGAGCAGCGCCTCGGCGCCCGCGAAGTCCCCGGCGCGGGCCATCGCGATGGCGTCGATCGAGGCGGCGGCGACCCGGGCGAGGGCCACCCCGCGGCCGACCTCGCGCGAGCCCTGGGCCTCGGGCGCATCGGAGGCGGTGGACGCGACGAAGGCGGTGCGCTCGAGCCGGCCGGCACCGGCGGTGTGGTCCTCGTACGAGACCGCCGCGTCGAGCAGCTCGACGGTCGCGCCGCTGCGGTGGGCGGTCGTCGTGAGCTCGACGAAGATCTCCTGGCTCTGGCCCTCGGCGAGGTCGGCGAGCTGCACGGTGTGACCGCGGGTCGCATCGGGCGCGCTCGGGTGACCGATGATCCGAGAGATGCTCACGCCCGGACCCGGCTGCAGTCGCAGCACCACGTTGCTCGCCACCGCCCGCTCGATGCGGAGCACCTCGTCGCGGAACGCGGTGGCGATGCTCTCGTCGGCGTCGATGCGATGGAAGCGTCCGCCGGTGCCCTGGGCGATCTGGGCGAGCAGGACCTCGTCGTACTCGAGCCCGAAGCCCAGCGTGCTGATCGCGATGCCGTAGCCCTTGGCGGTCGCGATCTGCTGGGGGATCGGACCGGCGTCGTTGGGCACGCCGTCGCCGAGCACGACGATGCGGCGGACCGCCTCCGATGCGAGCCCGCTCGCGAGCGTCTGCTGCATCGCGAGCTGCAGCCCCGCGGCGAGATCGGTGGTGCCGCGCGCCTCCATCTTGCCGAGCGCCTCCTTCACGGGCCCGAGCGCGCTGCGATCGACGACGATGGGCGCGACCAGCAGCTGCGCGCGGCTGTCGAAGGTCACGACCGTGAGCCGGTCGCCGTCGCGCAGGCCGTCGAGCAGCGCGAGGGCGGCGGCGCGCGCGTCCTCGATCGGCTCGCCGAGCATCGAGCCCGAGGTGTCGACGACGAGGGTCAGATCCACCGGCGGTCGCTGCCGCAGCGCGATGCCGGAGGCGTCGAGCCGCAGGCGGGCCACGATCTTGCCCTCGCGATCGGCGGCCAACGTCTCGCGATCGAGCGCCGCGTCGAGGCCGACGAGCTGGGGCGCGGCCACCGGCGCGACGGTGGTCGCGGGGGCCGTGGGTGCCGGCGGCGCGGGGGCCCGCAGGCCACCCTTGGTGGGCGTGCAGCCGGAGCCGATGAGGAGGCACAGGGTCAGGGCCGAGGCGAGGCGTCGCATGGTGGCGACGCTCGAACGCTCGGCGGCGGGGACCGGCTTACAGGGACCCGCCGAAACGCGCCATGCGCGACGCCTCAGGTGACCGCGGGGTTCTCGAACCGGGTGTGCTTGCCGACGAAGGTCAGGTGCACCGTGCCGGTCGGGCCGTTGCGCTGCTTGCCGATGATCACCTCGGAGGCGCCCTCGACCGACTTGCGCTTCTCTTCCTCGGTCATGTACCGCTCCTCGCGGTAGATGAACATGATGACGTCGGCGTCCTGCTCGATGGCGCCCGACTCGCGGAGATCGGAGAGCTGCGGGCGGTGGTCGGCGCGCGAGTCGACGCCGCGGTTGAGCTGGCTGAGCGCGAGGATCGGCACCTGCAGCTCCTTGGCGATCGCCTTGAGGCCGCGCGAGATCTCGCTGATCTCCTGCTCGCGGATGTCGTAGCGGCCTTTGCCACCGCGACAGAGCTGGAGATAGTCGACGACGATGAGCCCGAGCGGCGGGCGCTTGCCCTCGGGGGTGGGCGGGAAGATCTGGCGGTCCTGGCGGAAGCGCCGCGCGCGGGCGCGGATCTCGAGGATCGTCGGCGACGAGGAGTCGTCGATGAACAGCGGCGCGCGATAGATGCGATCGGCCGCGCGCACGAGCTCGGCGAACTCGTGCTCGACCAGCTTGCCGCCGCGCAGCTTGCCGGCGTCCACGCGCGCCTCGGAACAGAGGATGCGCTCGATGAGCTGCGCCGCGCTCATCTCGAGGCTGAAGAACAGGCACGGATATCGGGCCGGCCGCTCCTCCTCGGGGAGGTGGGCGTGCTTCGCCTGGGTGATGCAGGCGTTCTGCGCGAAGTTCAGCGCCAGCGCCGTCTTGCCCATCGAGGGGCGCGCCGCGAGGATGATGAGGTCGCTCGGCTGCAGGCCGCCCGTCATCTCGTCGAGCTTGAGGAACGTGGTCGGCACCCCGGTGATCGGGTTCTTCAGCTTGGCGCGCTCGGTGATGCTCTCGAAGACGCCGTGGATCAGCTCCTTGGCCGAGCGATAGCTGCCGACGCGGCCCTTCTGGTTGACCTCGAGCAGGCGGCGCTCGGCGCCGTCGATGAACTCGCCGACGTCCTCGACCTCTTCGCGGCCCTCGTCGGCGATCTCCTGCGCCGCCATCACGAGGTTGCGGACGGCTGCGGACTGCCGCACGAGCTCCGCGTAGGCCCCGACGTTGTGGCTGCTCGCGTAGCGATCGGCCAGCTTGCCCAGGCCCTCGAGTCCGCCGACCAGGCCGAGCTCGTCGGCGGCCCGGAGCTGTGACTCCAGCGTGACGATGTCGATCGGTTGGCCACGATCGGACAGCTTCATCATCGCGCGGAACACCGCCCGGTGCGCCGGCACGTAGAAGTCCTCGTCGTTGATCAACGCGACGACGTCGTTGAGCGCCTCGTTGCGGAGCAGGACCCCGCCGAGGACCGCCGATTCGGCTTCTTTGTTGTGGGGGAGCGGACGCGACATCGCGAGCCGGCGAGTGTAGACGCGCGCGGGAGCGCGGGCACGACTTTCGGCGATCGGGGCGTGGCGACGGGGCTGGGCGAGGATCGGCGCCGGGGTGGTCGCGGCTTGCGGCTTGACGCCGCCGCGGAAACTCGGAACATCGGTGTCATGCATGGTGGTGCGCATGGTCTGCGGTGGATCCTCGGTGGTGCGGTGGGCACGGGCGTCGTGGCGCTGCCAGCGGCGGCCCACGCTGCGAACGTCGCGCTCGAGGCCCCGGCCGGCGCGATCGTCACGCAGCCCGGCGAGGTCTTCGGCGTGGTGCAGGCCCTGCTCGAGGAGCGCGGCCACACGGTGACGATCGTGTCGGGCGATCAGATCGACACGCTGGACGAGATCCAGCAGTTCGACACCGTGGTGCTGAGCGGCAGCGGCTACCAGGACGGCCAGGACGTCGCGGTGTTCGACGGCGTGCTCGTCGACTATGTCAGCCAGGGCGGTGGCTTGGTCATCGCCGGCTGGGTCTACTACTACTACGACGAGGTCAGGGAGGGGGCGCCCGGATTCAACACGGTGGCGCCGTTCGAGGCGTCGGAGTCGTTCGTGTTCGGCGGGGTCGTCGAGATCATCCCCGGCCACGAGATCGTCGATGGCCTCTCCGACTGGAACAACCCCGACAACGACGCCTACTCGGGCGCGATCAAGCCCGGTGCGACCGCGCTCAGCAGCAACGGCGGGTTGATCGATGCCGGCGTGTGGGAGTACGAAGGGGGCCGCGTCGCGTCGTTCGGGCCGTTGTTCACCTCCGAGTACGAGGTCTACCCCGGGACTCCGGCGCTGCACGACGGCTCCATCCCGGACGCGACCGAGATGTTCCTGCGCGGCATCGAGTGGACGGCGACCCAGGCCGCCCCGGTGGGTTGCCACGACGGCGACCTCGACGAGGGCGAACAGTGCGACGACGGGAACTTCTCCAACAGCGACGACTGCGTGAACCCGTGCGTGTTCGCCAGCTGCGGCGATCACTACGTGCACGCCGGCTTCGAGCCGTGTGACGACGGCGACGACGACAACACCGACGCTTGCCTCGTCGGCTGCATCCTGGCGTCGTGCGGCGACGGGTTCGTGCGGGTCGGCGTCGAGGACTGTGACGACGGCGAAAACGGCGTCGAGACGGACGCCTGCGTCAGCGGCTGCGTCGCGGCGTCGTGCGGCGACGGGCACCTGTACGCGGGCGTCGAGACCTGCGACGACGGGAACCTCGACGACTCCGACGACTGCCCGGGATCGTGCCAGCCCGCGGTGTGCGGCGACGGCTACGTGCTCGCGGGCGTCGAGCCGTGCGACGACGGCAACGACGTCAACGATGACGACTGCCTGGTGGGTTGCATCGCGCCCACGTGCGGCGACGGCTACCTGCAGAACGGGACCGAGGCGTGCGACGACGCCAACGACGACGACACCGACGCCTGCGTCGGCGCGGTGTGCCAGCTCGCGAGCTGCGGCGACGGCTTCATCTTCGCCGGCTTCGAGGAGTGCGACGACGGCAACCAGACGCCCGGGGATGGCTGCACGGCGTGTGCGCTCGACGGCTCCGAGAGCTCGTCGGAGGGCGGGGGCGAGAGCTCGTCGGAGGGCGGGGGCGAGAGCTCGTCCGAAGGCGGTGCCGAGGGCACCTCGGGCGCCACGGAGGAGAGCGGTGGTGCGACCGCGGCCGACACCACGGGCGTGGATCCGTCGACGACCGGGGTCGACACGCTCGACTCGAGCGGCGGCGACGATCCGAGCAGCACGGGCTCCGACTCCACCGGCGATGGCGCGATCGACGGGTCCTCCGGGGGCTGCGGCTGCCACACCCGCTCCCCGGGCGCATCGGATGCGTGGTGGCTCGTGGTGCTCGGTGCCGCGCGGCGACGAAGCCGGCGCGCGGCGTCATCGAAGTTCGCGTCGCGGCAAGGCAGTTAGTGGCATCGTCGTGGAGGTGCCGCCGCGGCGGCGGATCCACCCCTCGATGCCCCGACCCCCGATGCTCCCTCGCCCCATGTCCCCTCGCCCCACGCTCGGGTTCCGTCGCCTCGCCGCGCTCGTGCTCGCGCTCGCACCGGGCTGCTTCGCGCCCGCCGACGCCACGCGCGGGCTGCCGTGCACCGACGACGACGCCTGCGCGCCGCTGACGTGCAGCTACGGCGTGTGCGGTGGCCCGGTGCGCTGCGAGGCCGGCGCTGGGGTCGGGGACTACTGCTTCACGCTCGACGAGCGGGAGTTCGAGGTCGGCGCCGGCATCGACGCGCTCGCGGTCGGCACCGTCGACTTCGACGCACTGCCCGACCTCGTGGTCGGCAACGGCGCCGAGGGCAACCTGGCGCTCCTGCGCAACATCGGCGCCGGTGATTTCGCGGCGCCGGTGCTCTCGGGTCCGCTCGGCGCAGCCGCCACCGAGATCGCGATCGGCTCGGTCGACGGCATGCAGTGGTCGGACGCGGTGGTCACCACCGACGCGTCGTCGCTCGTGCTCGTGCCGCTCGTGCCCGGCGCGGGGGCGGGCGAGTTCGAGTCCCCCGAGGTGCTCGCCACCGGCATCGCCGGCGCGGCGCGGCCGAAGATCGGTCAGTTCGTCGACGATCCCAACGTGCTGCCCGACGTCGCGGCGCTGGTCGCCGACGGGTTCGACGTCGTACCGCAGGTCGAGCGCGGCGTCTTCGGCGACCTCGTCCACACCGAGCTGGCGAGCTCCGCCGACCTGCGCACCTTCGGCGCCGACGCCAGCCGCGTCTACGTCGCATCCGAGTCCGGCAGCAGCGTCGTCGGCCACGCGCGCGCCACGGGCGGCGCGTTCACGGCCACCACGACGATCGACGTCGGCCCCAGCCCCGTGCGCTTCGTGCTCGAGGACCTCGACGGCGACACCTTCGGCGACGTGCTCAGCGCGGGCGCCAGCGGCAAGCTGTGGTTGACCACCGGTCGCGACGCGACGTTCGCCGACCCGCGCAGCCCGATCGAGGTCTACGACCTCGGCTGGCAGCCGACGACCCTGCTCGCGCTGAACCTCGACGACGATCGCGATCCGGAGTACCTGGTCTCGGGCGCAGCGCCCGGCGGTCGCCGCGACGTCTACCTGTTCGACAACGACGGCGAGGGCCGGCCCGTGTACGGCGGCAGCTTCGGCGTCGACGATGCCTCGGCGGTCGCGCTCGCGGACATCGACCTCGACGGCGTCGCCGAGATCCTCATCGCATCGCAGGATCGCGGCACCATCCGCGTGGCGCGGCGCGCCGTGGCCCCGCCGCCGCCCGGCGGCGAGGAGTCGAGCGGGACGACCAAGGGCGGCAGCGATCCCTCCTCGCCCACGGATCCGAGCGATCCGACGGATCCGTCCATCACCGATCCCTCGGTCACCGATCCCACCTTCGGCGAGACCGGCGTGCCGGTCGACTGCGAGATCTACGCCGGCGCGTTGTGCTTCGAGGTGCTCGCCGTGGCGGACTTCGGCGCACCCGTCGTCGACCTGACGGTCGCGTTCCTCGGCGAGGCGCTGACCAGCGTCGTGGTCGTCACCGACGACGGGCTCGTCTGGAACGTCAGTGGCCTCGACAGCGACACGTTCACCCCCGCCATGCCCCTGTTCCAGGCCGGCGGAGTTCCGAGCGGGCTGGCGGTGGGTCCGTTCCCGGGCGCGGACGACGGCATCGACGTGGCCATCGCCGTGAGCCACGACGCGGGCCTCTCGACCTACTCCGTCGCGGACGGCGTCGTGGTCGCGGAGAGCCCGATCGAAGGAGGCGCCCGCGCGCCGTTGATCGACGTGTTCCCGATCGGCGATCTCTGGGGGGAGTCCGCGATCGCGGTCGCAGGTGCATCCGGTGGGCTCTACGTCGCGACCGGCACGAGCTTGGCCGACGGCATGCCGCCGTTCATGGCGAACACCACCGCGGCCGTGCTCGATCTCGACCTCGGCTACTCGGACGAGGTCGGGAGCACGTTGATGGCGTCGGGCGGCGGTCCGATCGAGGTGTTCATGTTCGACGGGGCGATCGCCCCGCTCACCACGATCGACGGGGCATACGACTACGTGGGCGCCCTGTACGGGACCCAGTTCACCACCCTCGCCAGCGCCAACGCGGGCCAGATCCTCGTGCAGCTGTTCCAGGGCACCGATGCCACGCTCGTCGACACCGAGCAGGCGGATGTGATCTCGGACTTCCAGCTCGGCGAGTTCGACGGCGTGCCCGGGTTCGACGTCGCCGTGATGGTCGCGCGCGAGGACGGTGGCGCCGCGGTGCGGATGTATGGCAACCGGGACGATGGGACGATCGTCGAGCTCGGCGACATCGCCCTGCCTGGACTGCGCGCGTTCGTGCCGCACTTCTCCCCCCAGCCGTTGACCGATCTGATCGTCGCGTTCGAGACCGAGGACGGTATCCCCGTGATCGTGCAGCTGCGTCCGACCTTCTTCATGCCGTGACCGCCGCGGCTCGGGTCACGTCCGCGACTCACAGCTGCGAGAAGCCCTCGTCCGCGAGCGTGCGGTACCATCCGTCGAAGCTCGCCACGCACGCCAGCTGCTCCATTGCGGCGCGACGCAGCACGGTCGTGTCGAAGCGCAGCGCGGTCCAAAGGTCCTTGGGCAGCTCCGCGGGCCACACCTGCTGCGTCGGCTCGAGGCCGAGGCCGAGGCCCGTGGTCATCGTGTCGGCGACGTACTGCAGCGCGGCGTGGCTGGCCCACTCGCCGGCGTGCGACGGATCGTGGTGGTGCCACAGCGCGTGGACCGTGACGTCCGGCATGTGCCAGCGGCGCGCGAGCATGTAGCCGAGATCGACGTGGGCGATGCCGAAGCGCGCGCGCTCGGCCGCGACGATGTCGCCGCCGGGCAGCGACGCGGCCTTGCGCACCAGCTCGTAGGCGGCCTCGTCGCTGCGCCACAGCAGCATCTGCCCGAGGTTGAGCAGCAGCCCGGTGGCGAAGGCGTCCTCGGGCTCGCCGATGCCGGTGCTCTGCGCCAGCTCGCGCGCGCCGTGGGCAGTGACGTAGCCGCGTCGCCACAGCGGCAGCAGCCGCGGCGTCATGAAGTCCTTGAACAGCCCGGTCACCGACGCGGTGCGCACCAGCGATCCGGTGGCCTCGAAGCCGAGGATCTGGATCGCGTGCAGCGCGTCGGTGACCGGCTGGCTGCGACCACGTCGGGTGTTGACGAGCTGCAGCAGCCGACGCGACAGGGGCGCGTCGTGCTCGAGCACCTCGGCGATCGCACCCGCGCTGGCGCCCGCGCCGTGCAACAGCGTGGCGACGCGCTGTGCCGTGGTGCACAGCGCCGGCATGGCCTCGACCAGCTCGATCGCCGTCCGTGTGTCGAGGACCGTCATGGCTCCTCGCCGTCCTGCGCCGTCCCGAGCAGCACCGACAGGCACGCCAGGCGCAGCGCCTCGAGCGGCGAGTCGCGGGGCACGCGGGCGAACCGATGGGCGAGCTCCGCCTCGATCGCCTGGATGCGCGCCGGCGCGAGGTCGTCGTTGGCGTGGGCCCGCGGCGCGACATGGACCAGCCGCACCCCGTGCTCGCGCAGCGCGTCGAGGATCGCGGGCGTGAGCGTGACGCCGGCGCCGCACAGCAGCCGCCCGCGGGGGCCCCGGATCTCGCCCATGACGCGGTCCCCGGGACGCAGCGTCTTGAGCGGGACCATCGGCACGATCGACGACATCGACCCTTTGCGGAGGTGATTGACCGATGGCCCAGGAAGGTCCGGATCGACCGCCATGGGCCGCGGCGCCGACTCCGGCGCCGAGAGTGTCGCGTGGGGCACCGGCGTGACGCCGTCGTGTCCGCGTGTTGCCGTTCGGTGATCGTGACCCACAGGATCGGCGCACCGACCCGCTGCGCCGGTGAGATCGGTGACGCAAATACTCGCGTCGGCGTGTCGAACCACGTCGCCGTGCGCCCGTACACTCGTTGGTTCGGGAGGTGCTGTCATGAGCCACGCGAAACCGGTTGGCCCGTCGTTCCCCGCGCCGGGCGCCTCGACGCTGCCCTCGGCGCAGACGACCCTGCCCCCCGCCTCCACCGAGATCGAGCTCGGCGACGCCGACCTCGCCGGCGCCGAGCGGCGCGCGACGGGGATCGGCACCACCGTTGCGTGGGTGTTGGTCGGTGCGCTCGGGGTCGCGTTGGGGGTGCAGTACTTCGCCGTGCACCGGCCGGTGCGTGACGGGATGCGTGGCGCGAGCGAGCAGATCGAGGCCGGCGCGAGCGAGCGCGAGGTGCTCGCGGCGTCGCTCGCGAGCAGCGAGTCCGAGCTCGCCTCGGAGCGCGAGACCGTGCAGCTGCTCGCGACGAAGAACGCCTCGCTCGCGGCGCAGCTCCTGGCGAGTCAGCAGCAGCACCAGGTGCTCGCGAACGCCGTCGCCAGCCGGGCGGCCGCGCTCGCGCAGACCCAGAAGCGCCTCGAGCTGAGCCTCGGCGCGGAGATCGAGAGCGGCGACGTCTCGGTGCGCAAGCAGGGCGAGGACCTCGTGGTCGGCGTCGACGATCGGGTGCTGTTCGCCCGCGGCGACGCGACGCTCGAGGACCGCGGCATGAAGGTGTTGCGCCGCGTCGCCGAGGTCATCCGCGCCAACCCCGACAGGCAGTTCCAGATCGCCGGCCACACGGACGACGACCCAGTGACCGGCCAGCTCGCGACCCGGTTCCCGACCAACTGGGAGCTGTCGACGGCGCGCGCCACCAACGTCGTCCGGTTCCTGATCGAGCAGTGCGAGGTCACGCCCAAGCAGCTCGTCGCGGCCGGCTACGCCGACCAGCGCCCGCGAGCGAGCAACAAGAACCTGCGCGGCAAGAAGAAGAACCGCCGGATCGAGATCACGCTGCTCGCGACGGGCGCGGTGGAGAAGTAGCCGCGGGGCCGTGCTAGCCTCCGCACCATGGTTGTTCGAGGACTCGTTGGTCTCGTGGGGGTGGTGCTGGCGCTCGGGTGTGGCCCGAGCAAGGGCGAGGACGGTGACACCGGGAGCACGGGCGGCGACACGACGACCGGCGACCCGCCGCAGCCCTCCGTGCTCGAGCAGTGCTCCGCGCCCGCGCCGTGCGACCCGGTCTCCCGCGACCCCGGCTCGAACGGTGAGGCGGTCGATCCCGACCTCGAGTGTGCGATCGGCCAGGCCATCACGACGATCCTCGAGGGCGACGCGGCCGGGGTGACCGCGTCGTTCTGCGACATCGGTTGCTTCGGCACCGACCTCTTCCTCGTCGGCAACGGCACCGCGTACCTGCAGGCCTGGTCCACCACCGACGTCACCACCTACGAGGCGATCAAGATCTGCACGCTGAAGGACGCGACGTTCTTCGAGCCCTGCCAAGCCCAGCCCTTCGACACGAACGCCTGCGCGAGCCTCAGCGACTGGGTGACCGACTGCGAAGCCATCGCCACCGCGACTTGCCCGTGAAGAAAGAGCCCCCCACTCCGCAGTAGGCTCTCCGCTCGCGGCGCGAACCACGAAAAAAGCCCCCCGAAACCGAGGGGCCGACACCCGCACCAACCACGAAAAAGCCCCCCGCTTGCGGGGGGCAATCCGCGCGTCAGCGCGTACCGCGAAGCCCTAGCCCTCCGCGGGGGTAAAAAGGCTAAATCCCGATCACGTTGACCTTGATCATCGCCTCGATGTCCGCCGCGAAGCGGACCGGCACCTCGTACACGCCCACGGCCCGGATGGGCTCGGCGAGGTGGACCAGGCGCTTGTCGATGATGACCTTCTGGGTCTCGAGCGCCTCGACGATGTCGCGGACGCCGACGGAGCCGAAGAGCTTCTCGTCCTTGCCGACCTTGCGGGCGATCGACACCGCGATGCCGCGGAGCTGCTCGGCCGTCTTCTTGTACTCGGCGTGGATGCGCTCCTGCTCGCGGGCGATCGAGCGGCGGTGGTGCTCGTGCTCCGCGATGTTGCCGCGGGTGGCGACCAGCGCGAGGCCGCGGGGCAGCAGGAAGTTCCGGCCGTAGCCGGGCTTCACCTTCACGACTTCGCCGGCACGGCCGAGCTTGTCGACATCTTTGGTGAGAATGACGTCCATGGTGGCTAGTCCTCCGATCAGCCCGAGGTGAAGGGCAACAGCGCGAGCATGCGCGCGCGCTTGATCGCCTTGGTGAGCTGACGCTGCTGACGGGCGGTCAGGCCCGAGATCCTCGCCGGCACGATCTTGCCGCGGTCGGTGAGGAAGTTCTTCAGCATCTGCGG
>LNFM01001301.1_pt1 | contig 60466 bp, 69 predicted proteins | sample 596031 | NCBI WGS metagenome assembly LNFM01 (sample SAMN04254537, study PRJNA301005) | activated carbon metagenome | isolation source: dual media filters at the Ann Arbor, Michigan drinking water treatment plant | place: USA: Ann Arbor | reverse complement strand
GCTGATTACATCTTCATGCATAGCTAATGAATTATTAAGTCGTGATAATTATATTGAACCTATTATTTGTGAAATGCAAACATGTCAGTACTTTTGGTAAATATTTCTAATACCTAAAGTACTGACATGAAAAAAGATTTACTTACCTATCAAGTGATTACTTAAGAAGGATGTATACAACATTCTTTCAGCGCGCGTTAACCCTGCTCTTGGTTCTGCCAATTGGAGAAAAACATGAAAGAATTTCCGCGATTCACAGAATCAATCATTCAGCTTGAGCTGAAGCAACCGCATTGCAAAATAATCTTTGTTGCATTGCAGGCATTAATCAATCAACTTGATGCTGGCCTATTGCCAGAGCAATTTGAATCAATCCTAGTCAGCACCAAAAAACGCATGGGCGTTAAATTGGCTGCCGAACTAATCCAAGACCAAACCATTTTTTTAGACCAAGTGCATTTGGTTGCAGATGCATTCAAAGACATCAACGACCACTTTGACCAGCACTATGACCGAGAAGTGTTTGATTTAGCGGATGGCCAGACCCTCAAAATTGAAGATATGCACAGTGTCTATGGCTAATTTCAATCATGAATCAAGACGACCAGCCAAAGCTTTATCTCTTGCTGATTTTGCTATCGCTCATGGCATTACCTACAAAAACGCCCTTAAATATTGCCGAACAGGCCGACTATTTGGAGCGCATAAAAATCCCTTAACTAAAAAATGGATGGTATTCCCGCCCGCCAAAATATTGAGTCCGTGAAGCGTAAAAAGTACAAGCGAAAGCCCTTTAAACCGATAGACCGTGAGCAATTTAGAGAAGTGAGAATGATGAACCGATTAACCATTGAACAAACAGCCAAGCTGTTACAAGTCACCAGTAGAACGATAGCGCATTGGGAAAGCGGCGTGACCCGCATTCCCTATTCCGCTTTCAAGCTCCTGCGCTGCCTAGCCAATGGTGAATTGTTGCCTCAGGCTTGGAAAGGTTGGGTAATCAAAGGTGACACCCTTTGGTCGCCCGTGGGAAGGCCTTTCCGACAACATGAACTCGCTTACCTGACAAACTACATGAGTATGGCGCGTTACTGGCAAGCTGACTATGCCAAACGAAGTGAACATCGTCAAGCCATGCGCCCCCTTTCAGAAAAGCCACAACTTTACCTCGTTGCAGGTGGTGAACTATGAAAAGCAAAGCGTTATTAATTGGGGGATGGGGGATAAATCCCCCATGTAGACTGCACGGCTTCACTCTAGGAGCGATTATTTCGCGTGAACTGATATCACCACTCAAGCAAATGGTCGTTGCGCGCCCTGCTAGCGGTTTTTTAAGTTTTTTAGGGGTGAATACGGCAAGCACGTCAGCGCGGATGCGCTGCCGATCTGCCGTATCGTCCAATCATGTGAGGACTGCCGTGAGCTTGCGAACGCCAGCCCGCAATATGATTGGTTTACTCAAAATCAGCGTTTTGACCTGGCGTTTAGCAAACTTTAAACATGCTGTCTTTGCACTTCGCTTCTTAATAATAAGCGAAGTTTGTCTAACGGGTGAGACATTCCTCGCGGTGCAAAAACCATCCAATAGCCTTATGGCTATTGGCTTAGAGGGCAATTTATGACTGAAAAATACTATTCCGAGTTAGTTTTGCGTAGTTTTAACCCCGAATTGCCCAAACCTGTGACCGTACAAGAGGCAGCACATTACTTCAATGTGTCCACTCGTAGGATACGTTTATTGCTGGCAGAGGGGCGGCTCACTGGTTGGAAAGATGGGGCTAGCTGGCAGGTTAGATATCCCTATCAGCTCACCATTGGAACACGGGGGCCACACCTAACCTACAAGCTTAAAACAGGCAATTTGGTGCGCCCTTTTGTACCTAAGAAAAAACGGAACAGTGCGACAAAAAGAGCTCCAAAACAGAAAGCGAGGTCATGAAAATCCTTCAACGGCTGATAACCAAACTTATTTTTAATGCTGTATTTTTTAAAACAGATGCCAAGAGTAGCAAAAATGAATTTTATTTCCTATACATTATACGAAGTAATCAACAATTTAAAAGGGCCGCGTGTTTGCGACCCTTTTAACTAAATAGCCAAGTAATGATTAGCGGTTATTAAAGAAAGCTATATTCATTACTCTGTCGTTTACTAATGTAATTTCAGTTTCCTTATATGTACGTTTTTTGTCATAGCGCACATTATTTTTGTAATACCACATTTCAACTTTTACAGGTTTTTGACCTTTTTCACCATCAACGTTTTTACCAATTACAGACCCAGCATTGGTTGGTTTAACGCCTAATTGTTTTTTAACAGGTAAACCAAGTTTTTCTACGACTATTTTTTTTGATTTACCGCTAAAGTTATTTAAAAACTCATCTTCAGAGTAGGTTTTACCAGCCGCGTTTGCAAAGCCTGATAAGGTTAATGCTAATAAACCAGCTGCAAGCGTTAGGCGCATTTTAAAATTCTTGTGCATAAATCATTATTCCTGTTTCTAAGTAAATTGGCAAAAACACATGTTTAACGTATATGTTGACTGCTATGTTGACGCAATCAACTAAATAAGAGCTTTAACCCGTCATATCCAGCATGCACGTTGGCATGTTTTTGCTTGGTCAGCTTTGCGTTTAAAGACTCGTATTCTAAATCATGCGTCATATGAATCATATAACTTTGTTTAGCTTTTATACGACCAACATAATCTAGGCTTTGTTCAATATTGATGTGTGTGGGGTGTGCAGTTTCGCGCAGACAATCAATTAACAAGATGTCTAAGCCATTTAATAAAGCAAATGATGGCTCTGGAATTTCAGACACATCGGTTAGATAAGCCAGATTTCCAATGCGGTAACCAAAAATATGCATTTTTCCGTGCATAATAGGTATTGGCGTAATGTTTACTCCAAATAAAGAAAATGCTTGGTGTATCACTTCAGTACGCAACACTGGTAAATCCCAAAACGTGGCTATTGGCTCGCGCAAAGTGTAGCCAAACTTTTGAGCAATATGCGTCGCTGCGTCTTCTTTTGCATATAAGGGAATCTGGCTGCGTTGGATTTGGCAAAACGCACGTAAATCGTCTATTCCATGCAAATGATCAGCATGCGTATGCGTGTAAAGCACGGCATCTACGCGTTTGATATTTTCGCGTAAGGCTTGGTTGCGTAAATCTGGCCCTGTATCGATAAGGATATTTTCACCACTATCTAGAGTGATTAAGCTTGAACAACGTGAGCGCTTATTACGCGGATTATTAGATAGGCAAGTTGCGCAATCACAGCCCACCACAGGTGTGCCTGCACTTGAGCCCACGCCTAATAAAGTGATTTGCATGACCTATTTGCCTGCTTAGGCATGCGCCTTTGCGTGTTTAAATAGCTTGAAAAAGTTTTGTGTAGTTGCGCTCATCACTTCTTCTAGGGTAATACCTCTTAACGTTGCAATTTCTTGAGCCACATATCTAACATAAGCAGGCTGATTGGTTTTGCCCCTAAATGGAATAGGCGCTAAATAAGGTGAATCAGTTTCTACCAGCATTTTATCTAAAGGGATAAGCTTAGCGACTTCTTTGAGTTGTGTTGCATTTTTGAATGTAACTATGCCAGAAAATGAAATATAAAATCCCATCTCAATCGCCGCAAGTGCAACATCCAAGCTTTCTGTAAAGCAATGCATCACTCCACCAACCCTGTTTGCGCCCTCTTCTTGCATAATGCGCAAAGTGTCTTCTGCTGCACTTCTGGTGTGAATAATCAATGGCTTATCGGCTAAAACTGCAGCTCTGATATGTGTTCTAAAACGCTCTCGCTGCCAATCCAAATTACCCGTTAGCCTAAAATAATCTAACCCAGTTTCACCAATGGCTACAATTTTAGCGTGTTGTGCAAGCTGCACTAAAGTATCCACTGTAGGCTCATCAATGTCTTCATAATCAGGATGGACACCAACTGAGGCATAAAAATTCTCATATTGCTCAGCCAAACTCAAAACTTCGGGGAATTTATCTAAAGTAACAGAAACGCACAGCGCATGCCCTACTTGCGCTTCTTGCATAGATTGTCTAACAGACTGAATATTAGCGATAATTTCAGGAAAATTAAGGTGGCAGTGCGAATCAACTAGCATAAAATAACCAAAACTGAAGTGTTATAAAAAACACTTATTCAGACAAAATAAATTCTTAAAAAGCAAAAAACGCAATTACATGGTGTGCGTAGCGCGGTTAGATTTTAAAGTACCACCTAATATAGATTCAATTTTATTACGCACTTCTAAGCCGCCATCTTTTTCGCTAAATTGAACGCCTATACCTTGCGGACGGTTGGCTGAAGCGGTTGGCGTTGTCCAAACTACTTTGCCCACTACTTTCAATTTCACTGGGTCATCAACCAAACTAAGCAGCATAAATACTTCTTCACCAATTTTAAAGTTTTTATTAGTTGGTATAAATAAACCACCACCTTTAATGTAAGGCATGTAAGCAGCATATAGAGCAGATTTTTCTTTAATCGCCAGTGATAAAACGCCCGGCTTGTTGACAGATTGGTCAGTCGTTGGATTAGCGTTTGCTTGCGTGCTCAATTGAAATCTTTCTATTGATTAATTAGGTTTAATTAAAGATTTTAGTATAACTGAGTAAAATATTTTCAAGTTGCATTTCGTTACTTAAAGGATGATTCGCCATTTTTTTTGCATCCAGCAATTTTTGCTGAAAAATCAATAACAAATTTAAGTTTACGCTTTTGCACAATGCTTGCAAAGCAATAATATGCTGTGTGTGATACTGTAATTTTTGGCTTAATTTATAGGCAGTTAAATCAAAAACCCACTTTTGTATTGTATCAATCGCACGCTCCATTCCTAACGATAAAAACATAGGCGCACACGCAAAAGTTTGTAATTTTGCACCTAACGCCAGTTGCTTAATCAACTCAATCGTTACATCGCTATCTACCGACGCCTGCAACGCAATTAAAGGCGCGCCGCCTGCATAATCTAATAGGCTTTCAGCATTGCTCACATTTTGCTGTTTTAGCCAATTTAAAGCATCTTGCTTGCTGGGTAATGGCATATCAATAGCTTGGCAACGACTGGTAATAGTGGCTAGCAAGCGTTGTGGTTGATTCGTCACCAACAAAAACAGCGTATTGGCTGGCGGCTCTTCTAACATTTTAAGTAAAGCATTGGCAGAAGCGATATTTAACGTTTCGGCAGGCGAAATTAAAATAACACGATAACCGCTGGCTTGATGTTGGGATAAGCTTAAGTAATCAATGAGTTGTCGAATTTGTGCTACAGAAATTTGGCTCTTTTTTGTCGTTTTTTTCTTGGGTGCATCATCCGATGACTCCGCATCTTCTGGGCTGATTAAGCGAAAATCTGGATGATGCATTTCTTTAAACCAAAGGCAACTTGCACATTCTCCACATACATGCGATTCAATTGGCGTTTTGCACAATAAGCTACGTGCTAACTCTAATGCAAAGTCTTGTTTACCTATGCCAGCGCTTCCGCGTAGCAACAAAGCATGTGGCAAAGCCGAACGTTGCTGCATAATATGTTGCCATTGATTTTTTTGCCAAATATACATATTAATTATAGTGTTGAAATTATTTCTTCAACCATTACTTTAACTTTATCAATGCTTTGATTCGCATTAATAATATGAAAAATTTCTGGATTTTCGTCTGCTCTTTGTAAATAAGCCTGACGCAATTTCTGAAAAAATTGTGCATTTTCACGCTCAAACTTATCTGGCTCACGCGCGCTAACCAATCGCTGCAGGCTAATTTCTACTGGTACATCAAATAATAATGTCGCATCTGGGCGTAACGCACCTTGTACCCATGCTTCTAATTCTTTAACCTTATGCGCTAACACCCCTTTTGCGCCACATTGATACGCATATGTTGCATCCGTAAAGCGATCGGATAACACATAAGCGCCGCGCGCCAAAGCAGGCTCAATCACATTGACAATATGCTCGCGCCTAGCGGCAAACATCAAAAGTGTTTCTGTTTCTGGGTGCATAGCTTCATGCAGCAATAAGGCTCTTAATTTCTCGCCCAGTGGCGTGCCACCTGGTTCACGAGTTGATACCACCTCTACTCCTCGCGCTTCTAGCAATGCCACAATTGTAGGAATATGCGTGCTTTTACCTGCGCCATCCATACCTTCTAGGGTAATAAATTTACCTTTTTGTTTGATATCACTCATTTTTTAGACTTTGGCTTTAATTGGTATTTGGTCACTGCGCGATTATGCTCTACCAACGAATTTGAAAACGCATGGCTACCATCGCCCTTGCCCACAAAATATAAAGCTTTGGTTTTTTCTGGGTGCAAAGCGGCTTCGATTGATGCCAAACCTGGCATAGCAATTGGCGTTGGGGGCAATCCGCTACGCGTATATGTGTTGTAAATGGTATCGGTTAATAAGTCTTTACGGCGAATATTACCGTCATACTTATCACCCATTCCATAAATCACTGTTGGGTCAGTTTGTAAACGCATTCCAATACGTAATCGATTCAAGAATACGCCTGCAATCATTGGTCGTTCAGATGCCTTACCAGTCTCTTTCTCAACAATAGAGGCCATAATCAGCGCTTCATAGCTATTCTTATAAGGTAAATTTGGCGCCCTATTATTCCAAGCTTGATTTAGTTTGGCCTGCATAGAATCGTATGCGCGTTTAAGCAAAACAACATCCAAAGTACCACGATCAAAATAAAAAGTATCTGGAAAGAATAAGCCTTCTGCATGTAACTCACCCTTGCCAACCATTTGCATTATTTTGTCATCTGATAACGCTTGCGTGGTATTTTTAACAGCATCATTTTTTGCCAATTTTTCGCGCATCTGCTTGAATGTTTTACCTTCAATAAAGGTAATGCTACCCTGCGTGGCTTTGCCGTGATTAAGGGACAACAACAATTGGTAAGGTGTGATATTTTTATTTAGAGTGTAATCACCCGCTTTTAAATTCTGTTCTTTTTGTAGCAATTTTGCCAAAAAGATAAAAGGCCATGGATTAGTGATTACTTGTTGTTCAACCAGTTGATTGGCAATGCTTTTAAGGCCGCTCTTGGGCTCAATCGTTATTTCTTGCGCCTGTGGTGCTAATTTAAGCGAGCTTTTTGCGTATTGCATCAGCCAAGCACTTAAAACAGCAGTAACAATAATACTTGCCATCACAAACAACCGAATAAATCGCATCATACTGTTAATATTCTTCTAATATCCGCCGCAAGCGAAGTAGGCGACCAGACTGTTTGTAAAATACTTTTGGCCTGCAATGCGCCGTAAGTACTATTGGTGATAATCACTTCATCGGCAGATAACAACTTAGGCATGGTAATAGGCTCAATTTTGACGCTTAAACCAAGCAAATGCGCCATATCAATTACGCGCTGCCTAGTGACACCAGCAATGCCACAGCGATTTAACGCTGGGGTAATTAAAGTATCGCTAAAGCAAATAAAAATATTCGCTGCTGTGCATTCAATTACATGATTATGTTCATCCATCATAATACCATCTACGATATCGGGGTCTGTCCACTCCATGCGCGCCAGAACATTTTCTAAGCGATTTAAATGCTTAACCCCAGCCAACATGGGCTGTGTTGCGATTGGTGTTTTACAAACATGTAAGTTCACGCCATCTGTAAAATAATTGGCAGGATACGTTTTAATGCTGGATTTTATGACCACACGCATAGGGCTAGTAATTGCAGGCGGCGCATAGCCACGTTCACCCTCGCCTCTGGTGATAATAATTTTTGCAATTGCCGTTTCGTCTGGCGCAAATAATTGCTGTAAATCGCTCATAAGCAATTCAGCGCTTGGGCAAACAATTTTAATCATGGCGCAATCAGCCACTAATTTTTGATAATGTTGCGGCCAACACTCAGGTATTCCATCGCGCATAACCAAGGTGCGAAAAACACCATCACCGTAAGCTAATCCGCGATCCAATGGCGAAACTGTTTGCTCAAAACTTCCGTTAACGATAAATGATTGCTTGTGCGCCATGTGCGCAATTAAACCATAGCTACCGCCAATAAAAAAGCCTGCAACGCTGAATTGCAGGCTTTCTGGTTAAATCAGCTAGTAGTACGCAATATTAGCTGTAGATTTTTAAATTAGACTTTCTTGAAAACTAGACTGCCATTTGTGCCGCCAAAACCAAAGTTGTTTTTAAGCGCGTATTCAATTGGCATATCACGTGCCGTATTGGCGCAATAATCCAAATCACACTCTGGATCTTGGTTAAAAATATTAATCGTTGGCGGTGAAATTTGATGATGAATCGCCAGTACCGTAAATACAGACTCTAAACCACCTGCGCCGCCCAATAAGTGGCCAGTCATGGATTTAGTTGAGTTAACAACAATCTTGCTTGCATGCGCGCCAAACGTGGCTTTAATTGCATTGGTTTCATTCGCGTCACCCAATGGCGTTGATGTGCCATGTGCATTCACGTATTGCACTTTACTGGCATCAATACCCGCATTTTTTAATGCGTTATTCATAGAACGACGTGGGCCGTCCATATTGGGTGCTGTCATGTGATAAGCATCGGCACTCATGCCATAGCCGATTAACTCGGCATAAATGCGTGCGCCGCGGGCCTTTGCATGCTCATATTCTTCTAACACCATGACGCCAGCACCTTCACCAATCACAAAACCATCACGGTCTTTATCCCAAGGGCGGCTTGCCGTTGCAGGATCGTCATTGCGTGTAGAAAGTGCACGTGAAGCGGCAAAACCGCCCACACCCAGCTCGGTAATAGCAGCTTCTGCCCCGCCTGCTACCATCACATCGGCATCGCCGTATTCGATCATACGCGCTGCATCGCCAATAGAATGCGTGCCTGTGGTACAAGCCGTTACAATCGCTACATTAGGGCCTTTTAAGCCAAACATAATGCTTAAATTGCCTGAAATCATATTGATGATAGTGCCAGGAATAAAGAATGGTGAAATTTTGCGCGTACCACCTTCATCGTACACATCGTTAGTGGCTTCGATTGATCCCAAACCACCAATGCCAGAACCAATCGATACGCCAATACGCTCAGCGTTTTGTTCTGTCACTTCAATACCAGAGTCTTTGAATGCCTCAATACCGGCCACTAAACCAAATTGAATAAACGTATCCATGCGGCGCGCTTCTTTGGCCGATAGATAATTCTCAACATTAAAATCTTTTACTTCACCCGCTATTTGCGATGTGAAAGCAGATGGATCAAATTTGGTAATGCGCGCAATACCCGATTGGCCTTTGACAATGTTAGCCCAAGCGGTTTCTGTGCCAATACCCACTGGAGAAACAACACCTAAACCCGTAATGACAACTCGACGTTTTTCGCTCATGATTTAGATTTCACCGTTAGACTCATGATTTAGATTCATGGTTAAATTGAAGATTGTATTGCATGAAAAATGACTACTCAACAAAATTCAGCCCTCCTATTGAGAGGGCTGAAAATTGCAGGGTATATTGAATTACTTAAGGTTTGCGTTGACGTAATCAATCGCTTGTTGCACTGTCGTGATTTTTTCCGCTTCATCATCTGGAATTTCACAGTCAAACTCTTCTTCAAGTGCCATAACTAGTTCCAGTCAGCTTCGTTTGCACCTAATTGTTCACAAACGATTTTTCTTACACGTTGTTCGATGTCAGACATCTAAATACCCCTTTGATTAAAAATTAGCTTCTAGCTAAGTGCGTATTCTAACAATACTCTAGAATAAAACAAAAATGCTTTTTAAATAATTAGTAAATGCTTTAGCGAAACACAATGCTAAAGCTTACGCCATGTACATCCCACCATTCACATGAATGGTCTCACCAGAAATATAGGCCGCATTGGGTGAGGCTAAAAACGCCACTGTTGCCGCGATTTCTTTGACATTACCCAAACGACCAAGCGGCACACGCTCTAGCATTTTGGTTTTAATCGCTTCTGGCAGTTCGGCCGTCATATCCGTTTCAATAAAGCCAGGCGCCACACAGTTCACCGTAATGTTGCGGCTACCTACTTCAGAAGCTAATGATTTGGTAAAGCCGCTCATGCCCGCTTTTGCGGCGGCATAATTGGTTTGACCAGCATTACCCATATGCCCTACTACACTAGAAATGCTGATAATACGGCCATTGCGCGCTTTCATCATTGGGCGTAGCACCGCTTGGCTCATGCGGAAAACAGATTTTAGATTGGTGGAAATCACTGCGTCCCAGTCATCATCACTCATGCGCATCAATAAGGTATCGCGGGTAATACCTGCGTTGTTTACCAAGATTGAAATGTCGCCAAACTGCGCAGCAATTTCTTTTAAAACAGACTCCACTTGTGCAGCATCATTTACATCTAATGCCATGCCAGCGCCTTTGATACCCGCTTGCTTAAAATTGGCTTGAATACTTTCAGCACCGCTGGCACTCGTTGCCGTGCCAATCACTGTTGCGCCTTGCTGACCAAGCTCAGCCGCAATGGCCGCACCAATACCACGACTTGCGCCTGTTACCAGAGCAATTTGACCATCTAGTAATTGAATATTCGACATTAAGTAAACCTCTTAAATAATTGATTTTAATTAATTATAATTATTTTGAATAAATTCAGAAACTGCTTCATTTGAAACCAATGCAACGCAAGGCAATTCCACCACAATGCGTTTAGTTAAGCCTGTTAATACTTTTCCTGGGCCGCATTCTGCACTACTAGTCACGCCTGTTGCATAAATAGCTTGCACCGTTTCTACCCAGCGCACTGGGCTGTAAAGCTGGCGCACTAAGGCTTGTTTGATTTCATCTGCGTTCACATAGCTTGCCACGTCCGCATTGTGTAAAACGGGTATTTGCGGCGTTTGTACTGATACAGTTGATAAGTATGTGGCTAGTTTTTCGGCGGCTGGCTTCATTAATGCACAATGCGAAGGCACGCTAACAGGCAATGGTAAAGCACGTTTAGCGCCTTTTGCTTTGGCGATTTCCATACCACGCTCAACGGCGGCTTTGTTGCCTGCAATCACTACTTGGCCAGGCGAGTTTAAATTGACTGCTTCACATACCTCACCTTGCGCTGCTTCTAAACATACCGCACGTACAACTTCATCATCTAATCCAAGAATGGCCGCCATTGCGCCTACGCCTTCAGGTACGGCGCTTTGCATGACTTCTGCACGATATTTAACCAAAGGCAACGCATCGGCATAGCTAATGGCACCCGCCGCAACCAAGGCAGCATATTCACCCAAGCTATGTCCTGCGAAAATACTAGGTTGTTTGCCGCCCGCCTGCAAGTAAGCGCGCCATGTGGCGATGCCAGCCGCAAGCATCAAAGGTTGTGTGTGCTGGGTTTGGTTCAGCAATTCATTTGGCTCTGTCGCCATAGACCAAAAATCCACACCCAAAATATCGGATGCTTCAATAAAGGTTTGTTTAATAACAGGATTATCACCAAAGCCGCTCATCATGCCCACAGACTGTGAGCCTTGGCCCGGAAAGAAAAATGCAAATTGATTCATAATTTTAGTTCTTTAATTTTTAGGCGCAAATATATGTGGCTTAGTACTTAATTAGGGCTGAACCCCAAGTAAAACCGCCACCAAAAGCTTCCATTAATATTACATCACCACGTTTGATGCGACCATCTTTGACCGCTACATCTAGCGCCAACGGAATCGATGCAGCTGAAGTATTGCCATGTTTATCAACTGTGACCACGACTTTATCCATGTTCATATCTAATTTTTTTGCCGTAGCCTGCAATATGCGAATATTGGCTTGATGTGGCACCAACCAATCAATATCACTTTTTTGCATGCCGTTAGCGGCTAGCGTTTCGTCAACTATTTGGTCTAGCGTATTAACTGCCATTTTAAAGACAGCATTGCCTTCCATGATGACTGTATCTGGTCCATCAGCATTGCGTGGCACGTGCAGCATTTTTTCGTAATTGCCATCCGCATGTAGATGCGTTGAAATAACGCCCACCTCAGATGATGCCTGCAGAATGACAGCGCCAGCGCCGTCACCCCATAAAATGCAATTGCCTCTATCGGTGTAATCGGTAATGCGCGAAAAGGTTTCAGCGCCGATCACCAACACACATTTTGCACTGCCTGCTTTAATAAAATTATCAGCGGTAGAAAGCGCATAAACAAAACCACTACACACCGCTTGAATATCAAACGCTGGGCAGCCAGAAATACCTAATTTACGCTGCACCATGGTGGCAACGCTAGGAAAAATTTTATCTGGCGTAGTGGTTGCAATGATAATTAAATCAATATCACTCGCCTGAATGCCTGCGCTGGCAATCGCATTTTGCGCGGCATTAAAGGCCAAGTCACTGGTAAACTCATCGGCTGCGGCAATATGCCTTTCGCGTATGCCAGTACGACTGAATATCCACTCATCGGTGGTGTCGACCATTTTTTCTAAATCCGCATTGGTTAAGATTTTTTGCGGCAAATAGCTACCTGTTCCTGCTATTTTTGCATGGATTTTTGTATGGCTAGAATTTAATTCGGTCATGCGCAAATGTTCAATTTCTAATTGTTCGGTAATACGGCGCAAAACACCGCTACGCGCCTCTTCAATGGCAACATGCAAGGCATAATAAAACGCTAACTCATCTGCGCCGCCATGGCTTTTAACCACAATCCCGCGTAGACCTAAAAAGCTGGCACCATTGTAACGACGTGGATCTAAGCGTTTTTTAAAGGCCTTTAGCACTGGCATCGCGCCTAATGCCATCAATTTAGTCAGCCAGTTTCGTTTAAATTCCATGGTTAAAAACTTGCCCATCATATGCGCCAAGCCCTCTGTGGTTTTGAGTGACACATTACCCACAAAACCATCGCACACCACTAAATCTGTTGTACCTTTAAAAATATCGTCACCTTCAATATTGCCATAAAAATTCAAATGGCTGGCGCGTAATAACTCTGCGGCTTGCTTGACAACCTCATTACCCTTTATGTCTTCAGAGCCAATATTCAGCAAGCCTACCGTGGGATTTGGTTTGTGCTCAACACAACTCACCAACATAGCACCCATCACGGCAAATTGTAGTAAATGTTCGGGTGTGCAATCGGCGTTTGCACCTAAATCCAACATATAGGTTTTGCCTTTTTCTGAAGGTAGAGATGAAGCAATTGCAGGCCTATCAATACCAGGCAAAGTCTTCAGCACAAAGCGTGCAGTAGCCATTAGTGCGCCTGTATTGCCGGCGCTCACGCATGCATTCGCTTCGCCCGACTTAACCAAATTAATGGCCACGCGCATGGACGAATCTTTTTTATTTTTTAAGGCACTTTGAGGTGATTCATCCATTAACACCACTTCTGTAGTTGGATGTATACGTAAACGTGGGCTAACAGCCGATTTATGTGCTTTTAGCTCAGCTTGAATGGCATCTTCTAAACCAACCAACACAATATTGAGTTGATCATCTTCCTTAAGCGCTTTTAAGGCGGCGGGAACAGTAACGTGAGGGCCATGATCGCCACCCATCGCATCAATTGCAATTGTAATATCCATTTAAGCCATTAGATGTAATGATGAAATGTTTGTCAATAAAATCAGGCAATAAATCATCTGTTGATGGGTTTTGTACATTAAGATACTTACTATTAAACTAAATATGCAAAAGCTCTTAATGTGCAAACGCCGCACTTTTTAAGGTACGGCGCGCTAAGTACGACTGTTCTAGCTACAACTATTAGACTAATTAAAAAGCTTATTCGCCTTTTGTAGATAACACCTTACGACCACGGTAGTAGCCAGTTGGACTTACATGGTGACGCAAATGTGTTTCGCCAGTTGTTGGCTCACGTTTAGAAGGTGACTTTTTGTTTTGTTGAACTGCCATGATAAAACTCCAAAAAATGCTTTAAGCAAATGCGTTAAATAGCTAATCCATAATTGTAATTTAATTTGTGGTGAACTGCAAACACAAACACACTATATAGCGTTAAATCACCCAATTCGGCTCTTTTAAATTGATTAATCACCTTAATTTATGACGATTTTTTCATTAAATCCTTAAGTGCCGCAAATGGATTAAGTTTTTCGCCGCTTTGCATTGTGTGTTGCTTACACTCGCCTTGTTGCTCAGATGAATGAGTTGGTGCGATTGGAAATGCAATCAATAACTCATCCTCTACCAATGCAGGTACAGACATGACAGGTGATATTTCAAGCCAATCTAAATCATCACTTTCATCAAAGTCTGCTGGCTCATTATCAGTAATTAAGTAGTCAAATTCTAGCTTTAAGCTTACTGACATTGCATTTAAGCAGCGCTGGCAAGTGGTTGGCAAATGCGCATCTATGCTTAAATGCAGGCTAGGTAAACTATATTTTTTGTTGTGCCCAATTAGAGTGAATTGAATGTTTAACTCAGGCATTTCTTCTTGGATTAGCAATACATCAGCCAACCTATCCATCTCTACAGTATCTAATACGCCAGTAACAGATTGTTCTGATTGTGCAAACTCAAGGTTATTAATAGTTAGTGTTTTCATAAATTTTGAGAATAATTTAAATATTACAATACGATAGAATTTTAAGCGCCAGCTTATTTTGCGTACACACTCAGCATGTTATAATTCTGTAAAGTTCAGTGTTCAAGTGTTCAAAAAAATTCTTGTTGCTAATCGGGGTGAAATTGCAGTGCGTATTGTACGCGCTTGTTCCGAAATGGGTATCAAATCTGTTGCTATCTATGCAGAGGCCGATCGTCACGCATTGCACGTTAAAAAGGCGGATGAAGCTTATAACATTGGCACCGACCCAGTTGCTGGCTATTTAAATGCGCATAATATTGTTAACGTGGCCGTGGCTGCTGGTTGCGATGCGCTACATCCAGGCTATGGTTTTTTATCTGAGAACCCCGAATTAGCCGAAATTTGCGCGCGCCGTGGCATTAAGTTTATCGGCCCAAATGCTTCAGTCATTCGTCAAATGGGTGACAAAATTCAGGCACGTAATGCCATGACTGATGCGGGCATTCCGTGCACACCAGGCAGTGACGGTAACTTAGAAAACTTAGACGAAGCAGTTAAATTAGCCAATAAAATTGGTTATCCTGTCATGCTGAAAGCCACCAATGGTGGCGGTGGCCGAGGAATTAGGCGTTGCGATTCTGAAAAAGATTTGCTCACCAATTACGATCGTGTGATTTCGGAAGCCAGCAAAGCATTTGGTAAGCCTGAAGTATTCTTGGAAAAGTGCGTGGTACATCCGCGCCATATTGAAGTGCAAGTGCTGGCCGATAGCCAAGGCAACGTGATTCATCTATTTGAGCGCGATTGCTCTATTCAGCGCCGCAATCAAAAGCTCATTGAAATCGCCCCTTCACCTCAATTAAGCCAAGCGCAACGCGACTACATTGGCGGTTTGGCGGTTAAAGCGGCCAAAGCGGTTGGATACGAAAATGCAGGCACGGTTGAGTTCTTGCTGGATTCTGACAATACGTTTTACTTTATGGAAATGAATACCCGTTTGCAGGTTGAGCACACGGTGACTGAAACTATTACTGGTGTGGATATTGTGCAAGAGCAAATCCGCATCGCTTATGGTTTACCTCTGCAATACAAACAAAGTGAAATTAGTTTCCGCGGCTTTGCCATGGAATATCGCATCAACGCAGAAGATCCTAAAAACGACTTTTTACCTAGCTTTGGTAAAATTACCCGTTACTATTCACCAGGCGGACCTGGTGTGCGTATGGATGCGGCGATTTATACGGGTTACGTGATTCCGCCCTATTACGATTCGATGTGTGCCAAGTTGACAGTATGGGCGCTAGATTGGGAAAGCGTTGTAGAACGCGGCCGCCGCGCTTTGGGCGATATGGTGGTGTATGGCGTTAAAACGACCATTCCTTATTATCAAGAAATCATGAAGCATCCTGATTTTAAAAATGCAGAATTCAACACCAGCTTTGTTGAAACGCACCCAGAATTGACCAATTACGCAACCGAACTGCCGCCAGAATTGATTGCAGCTGCTATATCCGCTGCTATTGCGGCACACGAAGGCATTTAAGACAAAAAGCATTTATTAGAAACGACTGATTATGAGCAAAATACACCTTACCGAACTTGTTTTACGTGATGGACATCAATCGATGATTGCAACGCGCTTGCGCACCGAAGACATGTTGCCTATTTGTAGCAAATTGGATGCAATTGGTTTTTGGTCATTAGAAGCTTGGGGAGGCGCCACATTTGATGCCTGCGTGCGTTATTTAAAAGAAGACCCATGGGAACGTTTAGCAAAGCTGCGTAAAGCCTTGCCTAACAGCCAAATCAATATGCTATTGCGCGGCCAAAACTTGCTTGGTTATCGCCATTATTCTGATGACGTAGTACATGCATTTGTACAAAAATCGGCCGATAACGGTGTGGATGTATTCCGTATTTTTGATGCGATGAACGATACCCGTAATCTGCGTGAAGCAATTAATGCGGTTAAAAAAGTCAAAAAACATGCGATTGGTACGCTTTCTTACACCACCAGCCCTGTTCACGATATTGCTTATTTTGTGAATATGGCAAAAGAGCTGGAAAGCATGGGCTCTGACAGTATTGGTATTAAAGATATGGCTGGCCTATTAACGCCGCAAGTAGCAGCAGATTTGGTTAAAGCCTTAACTGAAGCAGTCAGTTTACCGATTCATGTGCATAGCCATGCTACGTCAGGCTTAGCAAGTATGGTGATGCTAAAAAGTGTTGAAAATGGCGCTTCTATTATTGACACTTGTAACTCCTCTTTTGCCGAAGGTGCTAGCCACCCAAGTACAGAAAGTATTGTCGCTGCCTTAAAAGGTACTGAATACGACACAGGTTTAGATTTGGCTAAACTGCAAGAAATTACCGCTTATTTCCGCGAAACACGTAAAAAATATTGGCAATTTGAAAGCGATTTTACTGGTGTAGATACGCGCGTGTTGGTAAACCAAGTGCCAGGCGGCATGATTTCAAACTTATCCAATCAGCTAAAAGAGCAAGGTGCGCTAGACCGCATGGATGAAGTACTGGCTGAAATTCCGCGTGTGCGTGAAGATTTAGGCTACCCACCTTTAGTAACGCCAACATCGCAAATTGTTGGTACACAAGCCGTGTTAAATGTGATGACAGGTTCACGATATAAATCGGTAACCAATGAAGTGAAAAACTACCTCATGGGTCAATACGGTCAATCTCCAGCGCCTGTTAATGCCAGCGTTAAACAACAAGCTGTGGGTGATGCGAAAGTAATTACCTGCCGCCCAGCCGATTTAATTGAGCCTGAAATGGCTAAGTTACAAGCTGAATCTGACCGTATCGCGAAAAGTGAAGAAGATATTTTAACTTACGCTATGTTTCCTGATATTGGCAAAACATTTTTGCAAGAACGCAATGCTGGCACACTTAAAGCGGATGCGCTATTAACCAAAGAAGCAGCTAATACAGGCGCAGCACGATACGCGCCAAATGAATTTAAAGTAACGCTGCATGGCGAAACTTTCCATATCAAACTAACTGGTAGCGGCCATGCGGGTGAAGAGCAGCGACCATTCTATGTATCTGTGGATGGCATTGCAGAAGAAGTGATGGTAGAAACATTAAGTGAGATCGAAGTTTCTGGCAACGGCAGCAGCACTGGCGGCAAGAGTGTAGGTAAAAAGAAATCTGGCTCAACCGCAAACGGCCGCCCTCGCCCACATCATGCTGGCTGTGTGACAACCGCTATGCCTGGCACCATTGTGGCGGTAAAAGTAGCCATTGGTGACAAAGTAAAAGCGGGTGACGGTGTTTTGGTCATCGAAGCGATGAAAATGGAAAATGAGATTCAAGCTTCTAAAACAGGAACAGTGGTTGCTGTGCATGTGGCAAAAGGCGACACCGTGACTCCTGATGAATCATTATTAGAAATTCAACCAGAATAAGCAATTAGCACGATACAAAACAGTACTGTATAAAAGCCGATAGCACACACTATCGGCTTTTGTTTTTACATAGCCAATTAATTTAATTTTATTGATAATAGAGCATGAAACAAACTTTAATTTTAGCGTCATCTTCTACTTACCGGCGTGAGCTGTTACAAAAATTACAAATACCGTTTAATAGTGTTTCTCCGCATGTAGATGAAACACCACTAGAAAATGAAAAACCACATGAAACGGCTTTAAGGCTTTCTCAAGATAAGGCGCGAAAGGTTGGTAGCGAGTATCCGCATGCTTTGGTGATTGGCTGCGATCAAGTCGCCACTTTGGATGGTGAACAACTTGGCAAGCCATTAAATCACCAAAACGCAACCAAACAATTGCAAATGATGCGCGGACGCGAGGTTACTTTTCACAGTGCCTTATGCTTGTTTAATGCGGCCACTGGCCACATGCAGGCAGAAGTTGTGCCTTACTTGGTGCGCTTTAGAGACTTAACAGACGCGCAGATTGAAAATTACTTGGTAAAAGAACAGCCTTATCACTGCGCTGGTAGCGCAAAATCCGAAGGCTTAGGTGTGGCATTAATTGAGCGTATGTTGGGCGAAGACCCAAATGCCCTAATAGGATTACCGCTTATTAAGCTAATTACCATGCTCAACAATGAAGGTGTCAGCGTAATATAAGTGGCAAGCGTTAGCCACACATTACTCATAGGGAGATTCAATATGTTTAAACGCCGCACAATTTTTTTAGCCGTATCTAGCCTAGCCTTTAGCAGTATGGTATCGATAGGAGCGCATGCCTTGGAAAACGCCACAGACGAAATCAAAAGCACATTAGCGGATCAACAAAGTGTTGCTGTTACTATTTACAACGGCGATTTAGCCTTGGTAAAAGATACGCGTAAGGTAAAACTAAATACAGGGCTAAATGCACTGGCATTGCGCGATGTAAGCGCGCAAATTCGTCCAGAAACGGCTTTACTACGCAGCATTAACGCGCCAGGCAGTTTGAATTTATTAGAGCAAAATTTTGATTTTGACCTGCTTACACCAGCTAAATTGCTAGAAAAATACGTAGGAAAAACGGTTGGTTTAATCAAAACAAACCCAGCCACAGGTGTAGAAACGATTGAGCAAGCAACCGTTTTATCGGCAAATAACGGCGTGGTGTTAAAAGTTGGAAACCGCATTGAAACAGGTGTTTCTACCAACCGTATTATTTATGATGATGTGCCTGCAAATTTGCGTGATCGCCCAACTTTGGTGACGCAAATCAATAACAAAGGCGCTGCTGATCAAACAGTTGAGCTGAGCTATTTAACAGGCGGACTAGGCTGGAAAGCCGATTATGTGGCTGAATTGAACAGTAAAGAAGATATGCTTGATTTATCTGGCTGGGTTACGCTTAGCAACACCAGTGGCGCTAGTTACAAAAACGCTAAATTGCAATTAGTAGCGGGCGATGTTAACCGTGTGCAACAATCGCCGCGTGCCATGGCTATGCAAATGCGCAAAAACGATATGATGATGGCAGAAGCCGCTGCGCCGATGGCAGAAGAGTCATTACTGGAATACCATTTATACACGCTAGACCGCCCTACCACCATTGCCGAAAACCAAACCAAGCAAGTTGCTCTTTTATCGGCTAGCAGCGTACCTGTTAAAAAAGAATTGGTATTGCCAGGTGCCGATTACTATTATCAAGGCCAGTATGGCGAAATTGGCACTAAGATGAAAGTGGGCGTGTTTATTGAATTTGAGAATAAAGAAGCCAGTAAACTAGGCATGCCTTTACCTAAAGGCATCTTGCGCGTGTACAAAAAAGATAGCCAAGGTAATGCGCAGTTTGTGGGCGAAGATAACATTGACCACACCCCAAAAAATGAGACAGTACGCTTAAAACTAGGTGAAGCATTTGATGTAACGGCAGACAAAAAACAAACCGATTTTAAAGTGCTGCCACGTCCTTCAAAAGGCAATAATCTATATGAAAGTGCGTTTGAATTAACTTTAAAAAATGCCAAAAAAGAAAAAGTGACGGTAACTGTGCAAGAGCCAATTAGTGGCGATTGGAAAATTGTAAGTGAGAGCAAGGCGCACACCAAAGTGAATAGCCATTTAGCGGTGTGGAAAATAGAAATTCCTGCGGAAGGTATGGCCACATTGACTTACAGAGCACAGGTAAAATATTAAATTGAATCAATTTGGCACACTTTATTTAATGCCTGTTACTTTAGGCGACGACAACATCCATCAAGTGTTGCCGCCTGATGTCATTGCTTTTGCTCAAAAATTGGATACTTTTGTAGTTGAAAGTGAGAAATCGGCACGCCACTTTTTAAGCACAATCAAAACTGTTAAACCTGTGCGTGAGCTCACTTTAAATTTGTTAAATGAGCATACAGCCGATAAAGATGTTTCGGCTCTGCTAGCACCATTGCTGGCTGGTAAAGATATAGGCTTAATGTCTGATGCGGGTTGCCCAGGCGTGGCTGACCCTGGTGCAAAATTAGTTGAGCTGGCACATCAAAAAGGCATAAAAGTCGTGCCTTTTGTTGGCCCTAGCTCTATCTTACTTAGCTTGATGGCAAGTGGCTTAAATGGCCAGCAATTCGCCTTTTTAGGCTACTTGCCAGTGGATAAATTGGCGCGCAATAACAAACTTAAAGAAATCGAAAAACGCTCTCTCAGCCACAAAGAAACGCAATTATTCATTGAAACGCCTTATCGCAATCAACATATGTTAGAGGCGATTTTAAGTACATGTCAGCCTAATACAAAATTGTGTGTTGCTTGTGATATTAGCTTGGCTGATGAGATGATTGTGACAAAAACAATTGCAAATTGGAAAAAATCTGCGTTACCAGATTTGCATAAAAGGCCAACCGTTTTTTTGCTGCTAGCTTAACAGTTACTATTTAAGCAAAACTTTAACTGGCGCATAACTTAAGCGGTGATATGGGCTAACGCCATGAATCTTGAGCATTTCTAAATGATAAGCAGTAGGGTAACCTTTATGCTTAGCAAAACCATATTGCGGATACGTTTTGTCTAGTTCATACAATTCAGCATCACGAGCCACTTTTGCTAAAATAGAAGCCGCTGAAATAGCCCGAACCTTACTATCGCCTTTTACAATCGCCTCACATGGCAAGCTTAATTTTGGGCATTTATTACCGTCTACCTGCACTAACAATTGTCTAGATTGAATTTTTTCAGATAACTCAGGCGTTAAAGGCAAGGATTCAACAGCACGCTTCATTGCGAGTAAGCTGGCTTTCAAAATATTGATTTCGTCGATTTCTTGTGCAGTACAGCTTGCGATTGCCCAAGCAAGGGATTTAGTTTTAATTTCAGAGCTTAAAAAATCACGCTTTTTTTCTGATAGTTTTTTTGAATCAGCCAAGCCAATAATGGGGTTTTTAGCATCTAAAATGACGGCTGCTGCATAAACGCTGCCAGCCAAAGGTCCTCGCCCTGCTTCGTCTACACCACAAATCAGTTGCTGATCCATCAAGATTATTTAATATAGCTTAAAATCACTGCTGCAGCTTTTTCTGCCGTATTTTGCTTTAAATTAAGGTGAATATTGGTGAATATTTGCTTAATCTCCGCGCAGTAGTTAGTGTCGCCTAATAGTCTAGTAGTAGCGTCAGTTAAGTTTTGCGGTGTCGCTTCATTTTGTAGTAGCTCTGGTACCAAAAATTTACCCGCTAAAATATTAGGCAGTCCAACAAAAGGCTGGTAACGCATGCGCTTTAATATCCACCAGCTTAAAGCTGGCATACGATAAGTAATCACCATAGGCTTTTTAAGCAAAGCGGCTTCAAGTGTGGCAGTACCAGAGGCCACAATCACAATATCAGCCGCTTCCATCGCGTCATGTGCATGGCCAAAAAGTATTTGTAAATTCAACTCAACATTTGGATATTCAGCATAACTGTCATGAATGGCATGCTCAAAAATGGCACGCGTCTCACGTGTAATAAGTGGCACTAAAAACTGTATTGGATGAAATTCGGCTGATAATGTGGGGTCAGCAATCTGTTGTTTAGTAAGCAAATGCGCGGTTTTTACAAACAATCTGGCGTGTTGCTTTACTTCACTTTGTCTGCTGCCTGGTAGCATGGCAACCACCAGTTTGTCTTGCTTAATTTTAAGCGTTTCACGCGCGGCTTGCGTGTTGGGCTCTAATGGCAATTCATCTGCAAGTGGATGTCCAACATAGGTCACAGGCACATTCGCTGCTTCATACAAAACGGGCTCGAATGGGAACAAAGCCAATATATGACTAACCGCACGTTTAATTTTAGCGACGCGACCACCGCGCCACGCCCAGATAGATGGGCTAACATAATGAATAGCAGTAATGTCTTTTTGCTTAAATTTTCGTTCAAGCCATAAATTAAAATCAGGCGCATCTACGCCAATAAAAAGTGCAGGTTTTTCGCTTAGTAATTGCTGAAGTAAATTTTTGCGTAGTTTCAATAAGCCATAAAGGTGCTTAAGTACTTCCACATAGCCACGAACAGACAATTTTTCAATTGAAAACAGTGATTTAGCGCCTTCAGCCATCATTTTAGGACCAGCGATTCCAATAAATGTTAAATCGCTACGTTGCGCTTTTAAGGCACGGATCAAGTGGCTACCCAACAAGTCCCCTGAGGCTTCGCCAGCCACTATTGCAATTTTTGGCATGATGGTACTAACTAGCGGACGATGCCGCGGGTTGAAACAGTTAAAAAGTCAGATAAGATGGTAATTTCAGGGCATTCTTTTTGCATGTTGGCTAATTCAATTTTAGCTTCTTCTAAACTCAAACCATTGCGATACAAGGCTTTGTAAGCACGTTTTATTTGCGCAATGCTGTCTGGGTTAAAGCCGCGGCGCTTTAAGCCTTCTGCATTAATTCCATGTGGTTTGGCGTCATAGCCAGCAGCGGTTACGTAAGGCGGAATGTCTTTAAATACAACTGAACCCACTGCGGTAATGACATGCGAACCAACTTTACAAAACTGATGAATCAGCGTAAAACCGCCTAAAATCGCGTAATCATGAATATCCACATGGCCTGCTAACGAGCTATTGTTAGCAAGAATAGTATTGTTGCCAATTGTGCAATCGTGGGCGATATGGACATAGGCCATAATCCAGTTGTCGTTGCCAATTTTCGTCACGCCTTTATCCTGCATAGTGCCGCGATTAAAGGTACAAAATTCACGAATCGTATTGTTATCGCCGATTTCTAAAGTGGTTGGTTCATCACGGAATTTCTTATCTTGTGGCGCTTCACCCAGTGATGAAAATTGAAATATCCGATTATTTTTACCAATTGTCGTTGGGCCCTGCAAAACCACATGGCTGGCAATGGTCGTGCCTGCATCCACTTTCACGTTGGCACCAACAATAGAATATGCGCCAACAGTTACGCTGGAATCTAACTCCGCTTTTGAGTCAATAATAGCAGTTGGATGAATTTTAACAGACATTTTTAGGCTTAAAATTAGTTACTTTTTACTTTAATAAAACTACTTAAGTAATTGTTTTAATTATTTTTCAATCGCTTTCAGAATACACATCATACTCGCTTCAGCAACAACTGCACCGTCAACTGTTGCCACACCTGAATACTTCCAAATACCTTTTAAAACTCGGTCAATTTTGACATTTAAAATGATTTGATCACCTGGTGAAACTGGCTTTTTAAAGCGCGCACTGTCAATACCTGCAAAATAATACACAGAATCGTCTGTTGGTTTGGTTCCCATTGTTTTAAATGAAAGTATGGCTGCTGCCTGCGCCATTGCCTCAACAATTAGCACACCTGGCATAACAGGGTGATAGGGAAAATGACCTGGAAAAAATGGCTCATTTACACTGACATTTTTTAAAGCAGTAATTTCTTTACCAACTTCCATTGAAACAACCCTGTCAATCAGTACAAATGGATATCGATGTGGCAAATGGTCCAAAATCTCATGAATATCCATGCCACTTGATACGTTTTTATTTTCTGCTGACTCTGTCATATCATTCTCTATGTTTTGCGTTGAGAAGTTAATTTTTCAATCGCTTCTTCTAAGGATTTTATTTTATCTGTTAATTGGCCCATTTTATCCGTTAATTGACTAAGGTGGCGAATATTTGCAGCCGTTTTAAGCCAAGCATCGTGTTCTTGAAATGGCATTAATGCTGTGTAAGTAGCTGATTTATGAATCGAACGCATAATCATACTACCAGGTGAAATTGTGACATTATCAGCGATGCTTAAATGTCCCAAAATCATGGCCGCGCCACCAATTTTGCAGTGTTTGCCAATAACAGCACTGCCAGCAATACCAACACACCCAGCAATCACCGTATGTGCACCTATACGGCAATTATGGGCAATTTGAATTAAGTTATCCAGCTTAACACCCTCTTCAATTACCGTATCATCAATGGCGCCGCGATCTATTGTGGTGTTAGCACCAATATCTACATGATTATGAATAATGACACGGCCGATTTGCGGAATTTTCACCCAATACTTTTGGTTATCTGAAGCAGCGTTCTCAGCATAGCCAAAACCATCGTTGCCAACAATACAGCCTGAAAACAAGTGGCAATTTTGCCCAATTTGCGAGCCATGCTTAATTGTGACATTAGGCTCTAACTTGGTATTGTCTCCAATAAATGAGTTGCGCTCAATTACGCAACTTGCGCCAATTGTTACATTTCTTCCTAGTATAACCCCAGCCTCAATCACAACGTTCACACCAATACTACAAGATTCTGAAATGCGCGCTGATGGGTCAACAACTGCTGAGGCATGTATGCCTGCTAAAGCGATATATTCTGGATTAAATAACTGTGATAACTGCGCAAAATATGCATAAGGATTATCTGTGACAACTTTAGGGAGATTCGTTAATGATGCATGCTCAGGCTTGATAATGACTGCGCTAGCAGCAGTATTACTTAATTGTGTTGTGTATTTAGTATCGCTAAAAAAACTAATCGCACCTGCTTGCGCAAAACCCAAAGAACCAACACGGCTTATTAACGTATCAGCAAATCCTTGAACTGAGCCACCTAATTTTTGTGTGATTTCTTGCAGCGATAATTGAATACTCATAAAAGCATCTGGATAAAAAAGACAATCAAAATAATGCTAGGCTTATTTTTTACCTAATAGTTTTAATACTTTGTCCGTAATATCAATTTTTTTGCTGGCGTATGCAACACCACCATAAACAACTAAGTCATAACCATCTGTTTCAGACACCGTTTGTACAGCCTTGTTGATGCGGTCTTGCAATACAGATAATTCTTCATTTTTGCGTAAATTAATGTCTTCTCGCAATTCACGCTGTTTACGTTGAAACTCGATTTTCAAATTAGATACATCGCGCTCTTTGCTACGACGATCTGACTCTGAAAGCGTAACGCCTTCTTTATCTAAACTGGTTTCAATATCGCGAATTTGCTTTTGTGTGCGATCTAACTCTTGCGAGCGTGGGCTAAATTCGCGCTCTAGTTTTTTTCCACTTTCAGCAGTTTGTGGTGCTTCTTGTAAAATTTTATCTACTTGCACATAGCCCACTTTAAGCTCAGCTGCAACAACTTGAGCGCTTAAACTAGTGACTAGCGCAAATAAACCAGTAGAAACTAAAGCTTTAAAAGTTTGATTCAATTCTGTCTCCTCACAGCATGGGTTTAAACCCACTATCCTTTACAACTGTTTACGTATTAATGTTTATATTATCACTACTGGCAGACTTAAAACTGCTGACCAAGTTGAAATTGTAGTGTTTGGGTTTGATCGCCCTCTTTTGCATTAAGTGGTTTGGCAAATACAAGTTTTAAAGGACCAAATGGTGAGAACCAACTTACGCCAACACCAGCAGAATAGCGCAACTCTCCAAGACTTAGCGACTCATTATCAGCATACACATTACCAGCATCAAAAAACGCGCTTAAGCGAAACTGCGATGAGTTTTTAATGAGCGGCACTGGTACAAAGAGCTCTGCATTACCCAGAACTCGTCGTGTACCGCCCACTGCGAAATCTTGCCCAGTTGTAGGATCAACATCACGCGGACCAATAGCACCGTTATCATATCCGCGTACTGAGTTTACACCACCAATATAAAAGTTTTTAAAGAATGGATACACTTCATTACCGTAACTATCGGCGTAGCCTAGTTCACCATTAATCAATAAAGTCGTATCTTTAAATACTTCTTTATACCAAGCTTGCTTGTACTCTATCTTGTAGTACTGCAAATCTAAGCCAGGCACACTGGCTTCTGCACTTAAGCGCTGTAAAACACCATCATTGGGGAACAGCGTATTGTCGCGCGAGTCGTGTGTCCATCCTAAAGATAGTTGCAATGAGGTATTGCTACAACCACTACCGTTGCCACAAAAGTCTAAATATTGCTTAGGACTGTTACTGGATAAATCAATTTTTGTGTAATCTGCTGTTAAGCCAGCACTAAAAAAATCACGCTCACTTAAAGGTAAACCAAATCGTACACCAGCACCATATGATGAGCTATTGTAGGTACCAATATCTAACGATTGTGTATTTACATCTCGCCTATAAACATCAAAGCCACGACTAATGCCATCGGGCGTAAAATATGGATCGGTATAAGAAAGTGAATAAGTAGTGTTTACTTTACCCGTATTAATTTGTGCAGAAACGCGATTGCCAGTACCTAAAAAGTTTTGCTGATTGACTGTTACGCCCAATACAACACCTTCGTTACTAGACAAGCCCGCACCAAACTGCACACTACCCGTCGATTTTTCTGCAACATTAATATTTATATCAACCTGATCGCTACTACCCGGAACTGCTGGTGTTTCAATATCAACAGTATCAAAATACTGTAGGCGTTCTAAACGCACTTTTGAGCGATCAATTTTATCGCCTGCATACCAAGCCGATTCTAATTGGCGCATTTCGCGGCGTAGCACCGAATCACGCGTGCGGGTATTGCCTGTCAAATTAATTCTGCGTACATATACGCGTTTGCCAGGGTCCACAAAAAAAGTAAATGCAGCGGTATGATTCACTTTATCAATTTCAGGAATTGCATTCACATTTGAAAACGCATAGCCGTCATTGCTTAACCTGTCGCTAATCGCCTTACTAGATTCTGTAATTAATTGCCTATTAAAAGTGTCATTTTTGGCAATTTTAATCAATGGTTTAAGGTCCGCTTCTGGCACCTGCAGCTCACCTGCCAGTTTCACATCGCTAATCGTGTACTTTTCACCTTCTGTAATGTTGACAGTGATATAAATATCTTGCTTGTCAGGTGAAATAGATACTTGGGTGGAATCCACCGAAAATTCCAAATAGCCTTGATTCATATAAAATGATTTCAAAGTCTCTAAATCAGCAGTCAGTTTTTGCTTAGAATACTGGTCGTCTTTATTCCACCAGCTCATCCAATTGGGCGTGGTTAATAAAAATTCAGCGCGTAAATCTTCTGTAGTGTAAACATTATTACCCACAATATTAATGTCACGAATTTTGGCAACAACGCCCTCTTCAATTTCAAAACGCACCGCAACACGGTTGCGCTCTAATGGACTAACAACTGTTTTTACATTTGCGCCATATTTACCTTGCGCTAAATATTGGCGCTTAATTTCTTGCTCTGCTCGGTCTAGCTGAGATTTGTCAAAAATTAAGCCTTCAGAAATACCAATTTGCTTTAGGCCTTCAGTCATTTTGTCAGAAGGAAAGGATTTATTACCACTAAAGTCAATTTTGGCAATGGCTGAGCGCTCTTGTACGGTAACAACCAATACTTCACCTTCAGCTTCAATACGTACATCTTTAAAAAAGCCAGTGTTGTATAACGATTTAATTGCTTGAGTGGCTTTTTCATCACTCATTACATCACCTACTTGCACTGGCAAATAGTTAAAAACAGTACCTGCTTCAGTGCGCTGTAAACCTTCAACACGGATATCTTTTACTACAAAAGGCTCGAGTGCCAACACATGTTGACTGAAGAGTGCAAAAATTACGGCTGAGATATGGCGGATTTTAAACAAATTATTAACCCGTGATTAGTCGATTGAAGTCATTAAATATGGCAATTGTCATTAGTAAACCTAACAATATAAATCCTACTTTTTGTCCAGCCAGCATGGTTTGTTCAGACACTGGCGAGCCCTTGAATATTTCAACGATATAATACATCAAATGCCCTCCATCTAACACAGGTATTGGCAAAAGGTTCAGCACGCCAATGCTTATGCTGACCAGCGCAAGAAAACTTAAGAACGTGGTAAGCCCTAAATTTGCGCTCTCGCCAGCGAATGTTGCAATGGTCACTGGCCCACTAATTCCTTTAATTGAAACTTCGCCAGTTAGCATTCTACCCAGCATTTTTAAGCTGAATATTGCAGTATCCCAAGTTTTGAAAAGTGCTTTTTGAAAAGCCTCATATGGTGAATATTGCACTTCAATCAATATCTTATCTAATATTGCCTGATCTCTTTTGACGACAGCGCCCAGACGACCAATCTTTTCACCATTCTCTTTTACTTGATTAGGAGTCACTGATAGGGTGAGCACTTCTTGTCCGCGTTCTATTTTAAATTGCAGCAATCTATTAGGATTTGTTTTTACTGTATTGACTACACTTTCCCAATCAGTAACGCTGATATTATCAATACTCAAAATTCTATCATTTGCTTGCAAATTAGATTTTTGTGCTGGGCTATCTGGCAACACTTCACTGAGAACTGGTAATAATATTGGCTTCATTATATCCATACCCACTTTTTTAAGAATATCAACTTCTGGGTCGCTATCAATACCTTCAAAGCTCAATACACGCGTATTTAAGTCATTGTTATTTATGAGGGTTTCTACTTCTACACTTTTACTGTCAAGAGATTGCTCTAATAATATCCAACGTGCATCGGTCCAAGTTTTAACTGGAATGCCAGCGACTTTTTGAATCGATTCCCCGCTTTTAAAGCCAGCATTTGCAGCCAAGCTATTTGCAGTAACTTCACCTATTATTGGGCGTATATCCGGTACTCCATGTATCAACAATATCCAGTTTAGCAAAATGGCCAGCAATAGATTAGCGACTGGGCCAGCCAACACAATAGCAATGCGCTTCCAAACGTTTTGGCGGTTAAATGCGCGTTTCAATTCGACTTCAGAGTAGTCCGTTATCTCAATACTTTGTCCATTTTCAAGCGCAGACTCGCGTTCAGCTTTTAATTCGCGCTCATCTAGCATTTTCACAAAGCCACCCAGTGGAATAGCCGCTAATACAAACTCTGTATGATCTTTGCCAAACGTTTTTTTCCACAATGGTTTGCCAAAACCGATTGAAAAACGCAGCACTTTAACATTGCACCAGCGCGCTACTTGAAAGTGCCCGTACTCGTGTATCGTCACCAATATGCCGATGGTGATGATAAATGCAATGATGGTCATCATGCGCTTACCACTTGCTGATGTGAAATTTTAAGCATATTGATTTGTGCAAATTGCCTTGCTTCTGAATCGACAGCTTGCAACTGTTCTATGGATGAAACAGGCTGGGAAGGTATGGAATTAAGCGCTTTTTCTATAAGAATTGGGATGCTTAAAAAGTGTGTTTGATGCTTTAAAAAGGCTTCTACAGCCACCTCATTAACGGCATTTAATATAGCGGGTGCTGTACCGCCCAATGCCAAAGCATCATAAGCCAGCTGCAAACAAGGAAAACGTTTCGTATCTGGCGCTTCAAATTCTAGCTTGGCAATTTCTAATAAATTAAGTGATGCAACGCCTGATTCAATGCGATTTGGGTAAGCAAGCGCGTAAGCAATCGGTGTACGCATATCGGGGTTGCCAAGTTGTGCAAGCACACTACCATCAATGTATTCCACCATAGAGTGAATCACGCTTTGTGGATGTACGATTACTTCTATTTGCTCAGGTTTGGCGTTAAATAGCCAGTGCGCCTCAATCACTTCCAAACCTTTGTTCATCAAGGTTGCTGAATCTACGGTAATTTTGGCCCCCATTACCCAGTTTGGGTGCTTCAGTGCTAATGCGGGTGTGACTGCTTCTAATTGCGCTTGAGAGTAACGCCTAAAAGGGCCGCCAGATGCAGTTAGTAAAATTTTGCGAATACCGCTATCGCTTAAGTGGCTTAATTGTTGCGGCGGCATTACTTGAAATATAGCGTTATGTTCGCTATCAATCGGCAACAATGTTGCACCGCCTGCTTTAACCGCTTGCATAAACAAGCTGCCAGCCATCACCAAGGTTTCTTTGTTGGCCAGTAAAATACGTTTACCAGCATGCGCTGCCGCCATTGCTGGCTTAAGCCCTGCTGCACCAACAATTGCTGCCATCACAATATCAACTTGCGCATCACTAGACACTTGCTCTAAGCTCACCATGCCAGATATAACGGTTGTTTGGCTGCCTGCTGCTTTTAATCGGCCACTTAAATCTAGCGCTGATTTTTCATTGAGCAATACTGCAATCTTTGGTTTAAATTGCAAGCACTGATTTAACATTACCTCTACATTTGAATTGGCAGCCAGCGCATAAACCTCATATAAATTTGCATGGCGCGCAATTACATCTAATGTTTGCAAGCCAATAGTGCCTGTGCTACCTAAAATAGTGATTTTTTGCAATTTAAGCAACCGAATTGAAATAGGTGTAGGTATAGATTAGGAGTATTGCGATTGGCAAGCTAGGTATAATGCCGTCAACACGGTCTAAAACACCTCCATGCCCAGGCAATAGGTTACCACTGTCTTTAAGATTAGCTTGTCTCTTCATCAACGATTCAAACAAATCACCTACCACGCCCAAGCCTGCAATAATCCACAAAGCGGGGAAAACAGCTAATTGATGAAAACCTACACCGCCATTTAAATCTACAAAATACAATATCAAACCAAATAATGTAACGGCAATCATGGCACCAAACACACCCTCCCACGTTTTACCTGGGCTGATATTTGGTGCAAGTTTATGTTTACCAAAGTTTTTACCCGCAAAGTAAGCAGCGCTATCGGCTATCCAAATGGTCGCCAGCAATATCAATAGCAACAATGGGTCTGCCCCTTTTGCACAAACCAAAGCTAACCACAGCGAAGTAATGAGCAATAAACCCAATGCTGCCATCAGTAATTTGTTGCTAATGAGGTATTTTTTCTTAAACCAAATAGGCACTAAAAATAGCCAAAAAACCGCTATCAGTGCAAACACAAGAAGTGATCTAAAAAAGAATAGATGAAAACCGAATTGCTGTAAAAAACATACAGCAAACAAGCCTAAAATTGCAGAAAATCCAACATAAAGCTTATTTTGAAAGGCGCTTAAGTGGACCATCCCACCCCACTCATACAGCGCTAGCAAACAAAAAACCAACATTGCATAGGCCCAGCTGATATTACTCAGCATAAAAAGAGCAGGAACAAAAAAGGCAACCAATATGGCGGCGGTAATAATACGAGTTTTGAGCATTTTTAAACTAGTTACCTGCTGTTAATTGCTCGCTGGTGCGCCCAAAGCGGCGCTCTCTTTGCTGATAGGAGCTAATAGCCGCAGCAAATGCCTTTGAATCAAAATCTGGCCAAAGTGTATCGGTAAAATATAGCTCGGTATAAGCCAGTTGCCAAAGCAAAAAATTACTCACACGCTTTTCGCCGCCTGTACGAATAAACAAATCAGGCTCGGTAGCGTAATGCATTGACAAATAAGGCGCGATGTCTTCTTCTGTAAAATCGCCTTGTTTGCTTGGAAAAGCTTTTACCATTTGATTGGTGGCCTGCAAAATATCCCATCGCCCACCGTAATTTGCAGCAATACTCAAAGTTAAGCCTGTATTTTTAGCCGTCAATTGCTCTGAAGCTTCAATTTGGGCAACCAGTTCAGCATTAAAACGCGAGCGATCACCAATTAATATTAAGCGGATATTATTTTCATGCAGCTTGACCACCTCGCGCTTAAGCGCATCCATGAACAAACCCATTAAAAATGAGACTTCATCGTCTGGCCTACGCCAGTTTTCACTACTGAATGCAAATAATGTTAAAAATTTGACATCCATTTGTGCGCATTGCTTGACTAAATCACGCACAATTTCAACACCGCGCTTATGACCAGCCACTCTGGGTAAGAAACGTTTTCTTGCCCAGCGCCCATTACCATCCATAATGACTGCAATATGCTGTGGAATTTCAACTAATTCAGGAATTGTTTGAGTCGAGCTTGAAGAGAGTTTGGAAAAAAACTTCATATTGCGCAGCTAAACCGCCATCAAATCAGTTTCTTTAGCTTGCAGTAATTTATCTACTTCAACAACGGCTTTATCCGTCATTTTCTGCACTTCATCCTGTGCACGACGCTCATCATCCTCACCAATTTCTTTATCTTTTAGTAGCTTTTTCAGCGCATCGTTGGCATCGCGACGCACATTGCGTATAGCCACTTTCGCGCCTTCACCTTCAGTGCGCACAATCTTGGTCAAATCACGGCGACGCTCTTCTGTTAGCATTGGCATCGGCACACGAATCAAATCGCCATTGGTGGCAGGGTTTAAGCCTAAATCGCAATCGCGAATCGCTTTTTCCACCTTTCCAATCATATTTTTTTCATAAGGCTGCACGTTGATGGTGCGCGCATCACCTAGATTAACGTTTGCTACTTGGTTTACAGCCACCATTGATCCGTAATATTCAACCATCACATGATCCAGCAATCCTGTATGAGCTCGACCTGTGCGAATTTTTGCTAAATCATTTTTAAGCGCTTCTAATGATTTTTGCATTTTTAAATCTGCGTTTTTTTTAATGTCTTCTAACATTTGCCTCTCCAACTAAACTTTTTATATTGCGTGTTTAAATTAAGACTCAATAACAAGCGTGCCTTCATTTTCACCCATAACAATGCGCTTTAAAGCATTTGCCTTAAAGATATTAAATACACCAATTGGCATTTTCTGATCGCGACACAGCGTAAAAGCGGTTGCATCCATCACTTTTAGGTCTTTTATAATAGCCTCGTCAAATGTCACCGTTTCGTACTTGGTGGCAGCTGAGTCTTTTTTTGGATCGGCAGTATAAATCCCATCTACCTTAGTTGCCTTTAATACAATATCTGCATCAATTTCCATGCCACGCAAGGCTGCGGCCGTATCGGTGGTAAAGAAAGGGTTACCAGTACCTGCACCAAAAATCACTACACGACCTTTTTCTAATGCACGCAAGGCTTTAGCGCGTACGTATGGCTCTACAAATTCAATACTTAGTGCACTTTGTACACGCGCCTCAACCCCAATATGGCGCATGGCATCTTGTAACGCAAGCGCATTCATTACAGTGGCTAGCATACCCATATAATCTGCAGTAGCTCTATCCATGCCCTCTGCTGCTGGTGCTACACCGCGAAAAATATTACCACCACCAATTACCACCCCTACCTCAACACCCAAATCGACGATTTCTTTAATTTGGGCAACGATATTATTAATGGTAACGCGATTAATGCCATAGGCATCATCACCCATTAAGGCTTCGCCAGACAGTTTAAGTAATATGCGTTTATAGGCTGGTTTTGCCATGGTTTACCCTGTTTTAATATTTCGATTATTTAATCACAAACCCTCTGATTTTACTAAATTTTCATACAGTATTCATTTAGTTTTATAGGGTTACAAATAGTTTTACGCTGCTCTAAGCGTTTTTACATGACTTAAAGCGTATTCAGCTTTACTTTAGGCTATGTAGCCTAATAATAGGCGAAAAAAAAGTGAGCTGGCGATATGCCAAGCCCACCTTTTGTTTAATACATTTTAAACTTTAGCAGCTGCAGCAACTTCTGCCGCATAATCCACCACTACTTTTTCAATACCTTCACCAACAGTGTACATAGTGAATGATGCAACTGATGCGTTTTTAGATTTCAATAATTGCTCAATCGTCATCTTGTCATCTTTAACGAAAATTTGACTTAATAATGTGACTTCTTTTAAGAATTTTTGCACAGTACCATCTGCAATTTTTTCTAACATCGCTTCTGGCTTGCCTGCTTCTTTTGCTTTTTCAATGGCTACGCGGCGCTCTGCTTCAATTAAGCTAGCATCAATGCCTGATGCATCTAAAGATTTTGGTTTAGCCGCAGCAATATGCATGGCCAAATCTTTTGCCAAAGCATCATCACCACCAACCAAATCAACTAAAACGCCGATTTTGCTACCATGAATGTAGCTAGCTAATTTACCTTGCACAGTTGGACGCACAAAACGACGTGGCGTGATGTTTTCACCAATTTTACCAACCAATTGCGCACGTGTTTCTTCAACAGTAGCGCCACGCATTGGTAATGCAGCAACCGCTTCAATCTCAGTAGCATTGCTGTTTGATACGATTGTTGCCAATTCGCTAACGAATTTCAAAAAGTCTTCATTTTTTGCGCAGAAGTCTGTTTCAGAGTTCACTTCAATCATTGCACCAGATTTGCCATCGGCTGCGATTGCAACACCAACAGTGCCTTCAGCTGCTACACGACCTGCCGCTTTACTGGCTTTATTACCAAAACGCACACGCAAAATTTCTTCTGCACGTGTCATATCGCCTTCTGCTTCAGATAATGCTTTTTTACAATCCATCATTGGCGCATCGGTGCGCTCACGTAATTCTTTTACCATGCTTGCGGTAATTTCAGCCATTTTTAACTCCTAAACTAAATTTAAATATTCTTTTAAATAGAAAAAGGGGCTATGCGCCCCTTTTTACTTTAATGCATTACTCTGCTGATGCAACTTCCGCTGGTGCTGCTTCTTCTTGTGCCGATTTAACAATCTCAGTGATTGCATTTTCACGGCCTTCTAAAACCGCATCTGCCATACCGCGTGCATACAAGCGAATTGCACGGCTAGAGTCATCATTACCTGGAATTACATAAGCAACGCCATCTGGTGAGTTATTTGTATCGACAACGCCAATTACTGGAATGCCTAATTTAGCTGCTTCAGTAATTGCGCCACTTTCATGACCAACGTCAATGATGAAAATTGCGTCTGGCAAGCCACCCATATCTTTAATACCACCGATTGAGCGCTCTAATTTTTCGATTTCGCGTTTGTAACCTAATGCTTCTTTTTTGCCGAATTTTTCTAAGCTACCATCTAACAACATTGCTTCAAAATCATGCAGACGTTTGATTGATTGTTTTACTGTTTTAAAGTTAGTTAACATACCGCCTAACCAACGGTGATTCACATAAGCACAACCAGCGCGTGCGGCTTCTTCTTTAACGATATCGCGCGCTTGGCGTTTTGTACCAACGAATAGAATGCGGCCTTTATTAGCAGCTAACGTACGTGTGTACTTCATCGCCTCTTCAAAAAGTGGCAATGTTTTTTCAAGGTTTACGATATGAATTTTGTTGCGGTCACCAAAAATGTACTCCGCCATTTTTGGGTTCCAGTAACGGGTTTGGTGGCCAAAGTGAACACCGGCCTCAAGCATTTGACGCATAGTAACTGACATTGTATTGCTCCATGTAAGGGTTAACATTACATTCATCCACAATATTTGCTGGCTTTGTATTTATAAGCCATTCAAACACCCTGTACGGGATGATGCATTGATTTAATTTACTAAAACAGCTAAGCGCCATTTAAGTAGCGCGCATTATATCTAAAACCTACTTAAGATTCAATTACTATTCCATGCGTTCATACCACTTTAAGCATGCACATCAAATATGAATGATAATATTATTTAAATTTTTTTATTGGCTAAATGATGGCGATATCACGATGTAACAAATGCGGCGAAATTTGTGAGCATGCAAAAGAGTTAATAGGCACAAAGATTGATTGTAAATGCGGCACACCAGCCACAATTTACGACACCCGCCATTTCGTCAAAAAACTTTCTGAGATGTATTTTGCGTTGCGTAAAGAGCTTAGCGAGCTCAATTCAGTTACCACACCAATACAGGCAAATCTTAAAAGCAATGATGAAAGTATAGATATTCACAATTCCGATTCACTTAGTTCAAACACGCAGCATCAGCCAATTATTCAGTGGTTTAAATCAAAGAATGTTATCGCTACTGCTAATATTAGCGCTGTAGATACAACTGGTTTCTTTGATGAAGCCGCTGTGGCTATTGGATCTGATTACGAGCTGCTTGGAGAAGTATGTGAGCGCATTCGATATGCACAACTTAAAGAATTCAATAGCAACCTGATTTATTTAGATAAAAAACCTAAGGAAGATGCCAAAGCAATTGAAATATTTATACAAAAGCTTTATGACCATTCACTAATCGCGCGCTTTATTAGCAATAAAAAAGAGAAGAATATACGCATCGTTTTGCAAAATGCACCTAGTGTGAGACGTTTTTTTGCAGGCGATTGGTTAGAGTGGTTTGCACTGATGGTTGGGCTAAGAATATGCCAAGAGAAGAATATTAAATATGCTTGCGCAAGAAATATGAGCCTTGCACTTTCCGCAAATGAACACAGAGAGCTGGATGTTTTCTTTTTAATCAATAATAGCCACCCACTATATATTGAGTGTAAAACGGGCGATTTTAGACAAGACATTGATAAATATGTGGCGCTACGCAAGCGTTTAGCAATCGATCAACCGTATTTTATTCTTTGTGTGGCCGAGCTTGACAACGAAACTTGCAAAGGCTTGTCTGCTATGTATGGCATGACTTTTGTTAATACGCAAACTCTCGCGCAACACTTGTCTACACTGTTTAAAGCCTAAATTTTTTTTCACGGAATATAGTTGTCAATTTATTCTGTTTGGCTATGTTAAAATTAGCCATCAACTATTGAATGTTTTAAAGCATATGACTATCACCATCAACAACACTGACGACATCGCTAAAATGCGTATTGCTGGTAAATTAGCATCTGAAGTGCTTGATTACATTACCCCTTTTGTAGTCAGCGGTGTTGCCACAGAATAGCTAGACCAACTTTGCCTCTTGTTCAAACTGATAAAACTGCTTAAATCAAGACACTATCTCAAAGTGTCTCAGTTATTAGTTAAAAAAATAGAGGTAATTATTTTGAAATGCTGGGGTATTTCACTTTTGGCCTGAAGAATAACAGACCATAAAAAAGTGGTGTAATTGCACCAAGTGGGTATTTACCGGTCAGACAACCACTAAGTATCTGTAAAAACCACATGGCAAGCTTGATAGTTTTTTTAATAGGTGTGCTGCCAGAAAGCCTGATTGTTGCAAATCTGTTCCTGACGAAATTCTTGTATCGAATAGGTGATTTCCACATATTGGCTGCCGGCATTTGATAATGGATTATTTGGCTTGTAATCACACAGTAGCTTGGACGTTGGCGTGCGATACGGGAAGTAAATTCGAAATCTTCATCAAATAGAAAATACTCTGCGACAGGCAGGCCGAAATCAATTACAGCTTTGGTTGAAACCATTGTACCTGGCCAGCAAGTTAGGTAGACGGGCACACATTTATCTTGTAATACGGTCTTGTACCAATCGTTGGCATCTTTTGCTGGAGGCGACATATACACTTTGCCATCAGCGTCTAGTACCACCGATCCAAGTAATCCTGTTTTTTCACAATCAAAATGCGGGCAGTTCGACAATTCCTCAAAACAATTTAAAGCGGGAACAGCATCATCATCAGTTAAAAAAACCCAATCATGACCTCTTTCGATTCCTAGCTCAATGCCTTTAGTGAATCCGCCTGCACTCCCTGTATTTCCTTGATGATAAACATAAATTCCCTCCTGAGAGTTCAACCAATCAAGACATGATTGTGAGTCGCCTTGGAAAACAACAATAATTTCATCCGGTAGCCTAGATTGTTTTTTAAAGCTATTTATTATTTTCTTCAAGTAATCCTCTCTGTTAAATGAGACGACTACAGCAGCAATTGATTGATATTTTTTCATGTGATTTTTTGCCCTAACTCAAACTATAATGATTATATATAATAGGAACGACTACAAGTACCCAATTAGGTACAAGATTAACTTCTTGGTGTTAAAATTTCTTTTTTTATTCAATTTCATTTATTCAGTCATGCCTATCACCATCAATAACAATCAAGATATTATAAAAATGCGTATTGCAGGCAAGCTAGCATCAGAAGTGCTTGATTACATTACCCCTTTTGTAGTCAATGGCGTTACAACAGAAAAGCTAGACCAACTTTGCCACGATTATATAGTGAATGTACAACAGGCGATTCCTGCACCATTAAATTATGCGCCAGATGGACATACGCCCTACCCTAAATCGATTTGCACTTCAGTTAACCACGTTATTTGTCATGGTGTACCTGGTGATAAAGTGTTGAAAAATGGTGACACAGTGAATATTGATATCACGGTGATTAAAGATGGTTATCACGGCGATACCTCGCGTATGTTTCATGTGGGTGAAGTATCTATACAGGCAAAGCGCTTGTCTGAGCTTACTTATCAAGCAATGTGGATTGGCATTAATAAGGTCAAGCCTGATGCAACATTGGGTGATATTGGTTATGCGATTCAAAGTTTTGCAGAAAAAAATGGCTTTAGTGTTGTACGTGAATTTTGTGGGCATGGTATTGGTAAAAAATTCCATGAAGACCCGCAAGTACTGCATTACGGCAGACCAAATACTGGTGTAAAACTGCGCGCTGGTATGATATTTACCATAGAACCGATGATTAACGCAGGTAAACGTGACATCAAACAAATGCCTGATGGCTGGACTATTGTCACAAAAGACCGCAGTTTATCAGCACAATGGGAACACACGGTGCTGGTTACAGATTCGGGATTTGAAGTGATGACTTTATCTGCAGGCTCGCCTGCCGCACCCAATTTCAATTAACTTAAATGACTGATCTGCAAATTCAGTCTAAACAAGCCATGCAAGCGTGGCGGCTTGATTTAAAAACGCAACAGCAAGCACTTGAAACAGCTTTTTTTGAACATCAAAATACTGCCAAACTGTTAAAACAACAGTCCCAATTAATTGACCGTTTATTAAAAAAAATCTGGGCTCAAGCTGATATTGATGCAGATATCTCATTAATTGCAGTTGGCGGCTATGGGCGCAATCAGTTATTCCCTCATTCTGATATCGATTTGCTGATTTTACTGCCTGACAATTCTTTAAATAGCGATGCAACAACCCTTCAAAATCAAAAAATAGAAACCTTAATTGGTTTGCTATGGGATATTGGCCTTAATGTTGGCCATAGCGTGCGTACCTTGCAAGAATGTATCAGTGAATCTGCGCAAGATGTGACGGTGCAAACCAATTTGCTAGAGGCACGCTTATTAAGCGGCAAAAAAAGTCATTATGTTGCCTTTTTAAAAGCCGTGAATGAAAAACTAGATGCGGCTGGCTTTTTTACTGCAAAATTTAAAGAGCAAGATAATCGCCATGCCAAATTTAATGATACCACCTACAATTTAGAGCCTAATATTAAAGAAAGTCCTGGTGGGCTGCGCGATTTACACATGATATTGTGGCTTGCACTTAGTCAAAATTTAGGCAGCAATTGGGCTGACTTAGCCAAAAATAACATCATTACTAAGGCAGAATTGCACCAAATTAAGCGCCACGAGCGCAATCTGCAAAATTTGCGTATACGCTTGCACTACTTGGCAAAGCGGCGCGAAGACAGGTTATTGTTTGATTTTCAAAACGAATTGGCAAGCGATTTAGGCTGTGTAACTACGCCACGCAAACGCGCCAGTGAGCAGTTGATGCAAAGCTATTACACCAGTGCAAAATTCATTAACTTAATCAATGAAATTTTGCTCAAAACATTTGAAAGAATAGCTTATAAATCTAGGCCTAAAATTATGCCGATTAATGCGCGATTTGAAGCGCATGATGATTTACTAGAGATTAAAACAGCAAATGTGCTGCAGCAATATCCAAACGCCATTTTGGAAGGCTTTTTACTTTTACAGCAACACCCCCAGTTAACAGGAATGAGCGCTAATTTAATCCGCGAATTACAGCGCGTTAAAAAAATAGTCAATGTTGATTTTAGGCAATCTGCTGATAATAAAGCCACATTTTTAGCCATTCTGTCACAGCCCAACGGCGTCAATCACACGCTGCGCCGCATGAACCGTTACGGTATTTTAGGTGAATACATTCCTGTTTTTGGCAAAATTGTGGGGCAAATGCAGCATGATTTATTTCATGTTTACACCGTGGATGAGCATATTTTAAATGTGCTGGCCAACTTGCGGCGTTATGCCAAGCCAGAGCTCAAACATGAGTTTCCGCTATGTACGCAATTATTTAGCGATTTTGATAAGCCACACCTCCTCTACTTAGCAGCCTTATTCCATGATATTGCAAAAGGTTTGCAAATTACATGGATTATCAAAAGACGATACCAACTTAGTTTCTTGGCTGGTAGATGCACATCTTAAAATGTCTAGTACCGCTCAAAAATCAGATTTATCTGACCCAGAAGTAATACAGCAGTTTGCACACTTCGTTAAAACTGAAAAACGCTTAATTGCCCTTTATTTGCTTACCGTAGCAGATATTCGTGGCACCAGTCCTGTTGTTTGGAACGCATGGAAAGCGCGACTTTTAGAAAGCTTGTTTTATGCAACACAGCATTTGTTAAAAAATACTGGCTTTACTGCACAGCAAACCATTCAAACACGCCAGATTGAAGCCACACAGAAGTTGACACGATATGGGCTTAAACCAGAGTCATATCTTGCATTATGGGAAAACGTTGGCACAGGCTACTTTACCCGTTTTGAATCAGATGAAATTGCTTGGCAAAGCCGTTTGCTAACGCCGCATGTATTTTCAGATAAGCCGATTGTGCGTGCGCGATTAAGCCCAAATGGCGATGGCATACAAGTCATGATTTATACCAAAAATCAAGATGATTTGTTTGCACGCATCTGTAACTTCTTTGATCGCATGGCTTACAACATCGTACAAGCTAAGATTTATACAACGAATCACGGCTATGCGCTAAATAATTTTATTGTTTTAGATCAATCAGGTAAATCAGTTAGTTACAGTGGATTGTTAAAATTTATAGAGCTGGAATTATCACAAAAAATTGCAGCGCATCAACCTTTAGAAGCACCTTTGCAAGGCCGTATTAGCCGACAAGTAAAATATATGTCGATTACATCACAAGTAAAAGCCATTAAAGAGTTGCAAGGCAACAACCTCACTTTAGAAATTATTGCGAGTGATAGGCCAGGCCTTTTAGCTTATGTTGCTAATGTTTTCTTGCAACATGAAATTGAGCTGCATAATGCAAAAATCAACACACTAGGCAACCGTGCAGAAGATAGTTTTTTAATTTCGGCAAAGCACAATTCGTCAATGAGCGCGTCAAAATTAGATCAACTCATACAAAGCTTAACGAGTTTGTAACTGTTTTAATTGGGCAATAACTTAAATCAATTAAAATCAGCACTTTAAAACATATCAACTAAATTGATAATGCTTGCGCAACGGTTTTTTAATATGCCAAACACAAGATAATCCAGCCGGAAAAGTTACTAAATCACCAGCGCCAAAGCTCACCGCATCACCACCATTTTTAGGCGTTACAGTCACTTCACCCTCTAAAATATAAGCAATTTCTTGTGTTTGATAACTCCAAGGAAATGTAGAAACTTCCTTGGTCCAAATTGGCCACTTGAAAACATTCAGCAGTATAAGTCTTTCAGCATCTGCCTTTTCGATGCTAATAAACAGGGTTTCATCATTGAGTGCTTGTTTCATCATAGGCTCCCAAAAACAACAAAGCCTAGCTCTAAAATAGAAGCTAGGCTTTTTATTGTAGGCTTAAATTAAATCAAATAAAACAGAATTAACTTAGCTTTTACAAACACTTAAATTAAGAGTGTTTGTAGTGTTTTTTCAATTGTTTTACAACTTCCCATTGTGATTTCATGCCTTTTGGGAACACAACGAAATCACCTGCTTTAATGACTACTTTTTCGCCACCTTGTGGTGTTACATGAATTTCGCCTTCTAACAAGTAAGCGCTTTCTGTCATACCGAAATCTAATGGGAATTTAGACACTTCTTTTTCCCAGATAGACCAGCTAGCAACGCCTAGCTCTTTAAGTTTTTCTTCTGACGGGTTATGGTCAATAATAATTTGGCTCATGTTAAATCCTTAAAAATAAATTGGCGGAAGAGGTGAGATTCGAACTCACGGTGGGCTCGCACCCACGACAGTTTTCAAGACTGTAGCATTAAACCGCTCTGCCACTCTTCCTAATAAAAAAACTTTTGTTACATTTTGACTATTTGTTAAAACAGTCTTGAGGAATGTAGCATGCCCGATATTTTAAACTTAAGTCTAAAACCTCGCGCTCTGCCACTCTTCCTGATAAAAACCTATGTTACTTTAGGTTGCAAACAACTGTGTTATTCGCGAAAGTCCGCATTATAGCAAACATTTAATCGTCTTGAATATCCTGATTTGGAAAAAGTACGTCAGTAAAGCCAAAATCTTTTAAATTTTTAATGCGCATGGGGTACAAAATGCCATTTAGGTGGTCACATTCGTGCTGCACTACCCTAGCATGAAAGCCGCTGACTAGTCGATCAATCGGATTTCCAAACTGATCAAAGCCTGCATAATGCAAGCGCGTATGTCTAGGAACAATGCCGCGCATACCAGGAACAGACAAGCAACCTTCCCAGCCATCTTCCATTTCATCTTGCACAGGCGTTAAAACGGGATTAATTAAAACGGTATAAGGCACTTGTTCAGCATCTGGGTAACGCGGGTTAGAACCTACACCAAAAATAACCACTTGCAAGCTCACACCAATTTGCGGCGCAGCAATACCTGCGCCGTTCATGTGCGCCATGGTGTCTTGCATATCTTGTATTAAGGCATGTAACTCTGGCATATCAAACTGTACAACAGGCTGTGCTTGTTGCAGTAAAACTGGGTCGCCCATGCGTAAAACTGTTTTAATCGCCATTTAATATGGTTACCTTGTTAACTGCTGTGATGCACGCGTACTGTTTCTTGAATTAAGGCGCGCACTTTTATCATCGTCAAATCTAAAGTGGTCATCACTTCTTCATATTGGATGCCTTTAGCACTTTCGCCCCGCCCTGCTGCCTGATTAGCAATTGGACATAGCGCTGCGTATTGCAAACCAAGCTCACGCGCCAGCGCTGCCTCTGGCATACCAGTCATACCAACCAGCGTGGCGCCATCACGTTCTAAGCGATTGATTTCTGCAGCTGTTTCTAATCTGGGGCCTTGCACGCAAGCATACACGCCGCCTTCATGCAAATTTTGTTGTATATTATTGGCAGCCTGTATGCATAACTGACGCAATTGATTGGAATAAGGCTCAGTAAAGTCGATATGTTTTACTGGTAACTCAATACCATCGTGGTAAGTATTTTTGCGGCCATGCGTGTAATCTAAAATTTGGTTTGGCAATACAATATCACCAGCCTTTAAATGGTTGCTGATACCGCCTACGGTTGCTATAGCCAATAAACTAGTTACACCAACTGAGTGCAATGCCCAAATATTGGCGCGGTAATTCACTGCGTGAGGTGGTATTGTGTGACCGCCGCCGTGCCGCGCTAAAAACACCACTTCAACACCCGCAATTTCACCAAATATCAGCGGCTGCGATGCCTCGCCATATGGTGTACGTGCAATTTGACGCCTTGTGATATTTAAATTATCTAGCTGTGTTAATCCCGTGCCGCCGATAATTCCAAACATAGATGACCTAACCTATAAAGCTTATATTATTTACGATTATTGTAGCGCATGATGGCGGCTTGTGCTGTAGGATTTAAGCAATTTATGGCATACTTGATTGTATGAATGCAAACGACAAGACCATTGACTTAATGAAGGATAGCCTAGCTGATAGCTTGGAAGTTTCTCAGTCACATTACGAAAATTTTCCTGTTGCGTCTCACTTTTTACCCAAACATTTACGCCATCCAATTGCGCTTATTTATACTTTTGCGCGACAGGCAGATGATTTTGCTGATGAAGGTAACCATAGGCCTGCAACTAGGCTTGCCAACTTACAAGGTTTTAAAGACCAACTCGATTTAATTAAATCAAATAGCAAAACAAAATCACCTTTTTTTACTGAGTTTGGTGATATGGTCCGTGAATACAACCTACCGCTTACGCCATTTTATGATTTGCTAGATGCGTTTAGCCAAGATGTGACTAAAACGCGCTATACCAATTTTTTTGAGCTATTGGATTACTGCCGCCGCTCTGCCAACCCAATAGGCGCCCTGCTGTTGCATTTATTCAATAAGGCCACACCAGAAAATTTAATTTATTCCAACCAAATATGTACTGCCTTGCAATTAATCAATTTTTATCAAGATATTGCCATTGATTTTGAAAACGATTTTCACCGCAGCCGCATTTATCTATGTCAAGATGAAATGCGTGAATATGGCGTTACTGAGGCACAAATAGCCAGCCAGCACGTCAACAAAAACTGGCAAAGATTTATGTTATTTAACATTGAGCGGGCGCAAAAAATGCTGGATGCAGGCAAACCATTAGAGCATATTCTTCCAGGCCGTATTGGCTTAGAAATGCGTATGATTATTGGTGGTGGCGACCGTATTTTATACAAACTTAAAAATGTACAAGGTGACATTTTCAAGCACCGTCCTCATCTAAAAGCCTGGGATTGGCCGCTTATTCTACTTAAAGCCCTACTCACTTAACCTAGTTTTGTTTAACCAATTAATTTTTTAAATACATGACGCCACAGCAATATTGCCAACAAAAAGCTGCTCAAAGTGGCTCTAGTTTTACACTCAGCTTTATTTTTCTACCCAAAACACAACGCCAAGCAATGGTTGCATTGTATGCATTTTGCCGCGAAGTAGATGATGTAGTAGACGAATGCACTGACTTTAACGTGGCTCAAACTAAGCTCAATTGGTGGAAAACAGAAATCAATAATTTGTATTCTGGTACGCCACAACATCCTGTGACTAAAGCCTTACAGCCATTTATCGCAATATTTAATCTTGCCCAAGAACATTTTTTAGAGATTATTGACGGCATGGAAATGGATTTGAAATTCAATCGCTACGAAGACTTTAAGCAATTGCAATTATATTGTTACCGCGTGGCTAGCGTTGTGGGGCTATTGTCCGCGCAGATTTTTGGTTTTAAAAATCGACAAACACTAAAATATGCGCACGATTTAGGCATGGCATTTCAACTGACCAATATTATTCGCGATGTAGGTGAAGACGCGCGTCGCGGCCGTATTTACTTGCCGCTAGACGAATTAAGAAAAGCCAATGTTTCAGAAGAGGACATTCTGCAAAGCCGCGAAACAGCACAAGTAAAAGAGTTAATGGAATACCAAATAGAGCGTGCAGAAACCTATTACGATAAAGCTTTGCATGCGTTACCAACTGAAGATGCAAAACAGCAGCGCACAGGACTGATGATGGCAGCCATTTATCGCACGTTGTTACGGGAAATTTTGCAAGATGGCGCACAAAAAGTATTAAATGCGCGCATTTCGCTGGGTGGTTTTAGAAAGTTATGGTTGGTTTATACGGTGTGGTTAAAACAATCTTGGAGTTAAATCTACATAAAAAAGGTTAAGCTATGAATAAAAAAACAGTGCAAAAAAATAAAATGCACATAGCGATTATTGGTGGTGGCTTGTCTGGTTTATCTGCGGCGGCCGCTTTGATAGAAGAAGGCGTACAAGTTACATTGTTTGAAGCTGGGCCACATTTTGGTGGGCGTGCACGCAGCGTGGCAATTGAATTTAATAGCCAAACTTTTCAAGTAGATAATGGCCAGCATATATTGTTAGGCGCGTATCAAGAAACATTAAAATTACTAAAAAAAGTGGGCGTAGATGAGCAATCTGCTTTTATGCGCTTACCTTTGTCGCTGAATATGTTATCAGCGCGCAACAAACAAGGCTTTAAACTAAATTGCTCTAACTATTTACCGCATCCAATCAACCAGTTATTTGGATTTTTATGTTGTAAAGGCTTGAGCTTTAGTGAGCGTTTATCAACTATTCTTTTTATAGCAAAGCTAAAAAGAACGCGCTATCGCCTAACGTTAGATGAGCCATTAAAAAACTTCTTACTTAAAAACGGGCAATCTCACCTCACCATTAATGTGCTTTGGGAGCCGTTATGCTTGGCAGCGTTGAATACTCCCATTGATTTAGCCAGCAGCAAGGTGTTTTTAAATGTGTTGCGTGATTCATTTAGTTACCATAAAAATGACAGCGATTTTTTAATCCCAAAACTGGATTTATCACAAATATTATCCACGCCGATTTTGCGATACTTACAAAGCAAGCAAGCTACATTATTAACGAATAAGCGCATTCGAAGCATTAAACCATCTGAACATGGTTTTGAAGTATCAACAAGACTTGAAACCTTAGAATTTAGTCATGTGGTGATAGCTACCGCAAGCAGAAAGCTAAAAGAACTCACAAGTGATTTACCTAAATTAGATTTTGTTGCCACGCAAACAGCGGCTTACGAACATCAACCTATTTATACTATTTATTTGCAATACCCAAGCAATACAACGCTGACGCAGCCTATGCTGGGCATGGTAGATTCAACAAGCCAGTGGGTATTTGATCGCGGTCAATTGTGCGGGCAGCATGGTTTAATGGCAGTGGTAATTAGTGGGCAGGGTAAGCATCAAAAGCTAACCCACGAAATGCTAGCATTAAAAGTGGCGCAAGAGCTTTATCATGTTTTTCCAAATCTTCGTAAACCGCTTTGGCATAAAGTCATTGCCGAAAAGCGTGCTACATTTTCTTGTGGAGTGAATCTACCAAGGCCTGCAAATGTTACGCCCTACGCTCATTTATATTTGGCAGGCGATTACACTTATGCGGATTACCCTGCAACGATTGAAGGCGCAGTAAGAAGCGGAATTGCTTGTGCGAATTTGATATTAAAATAAATTAACTGTTGCGTAACTGATTCAAGGCTTGCTCTAAACGTTCTACTGCAATCACTTCTAGCCCTGCTATCTTAGTTTGGGGTGAATGAGATTTAGGTGCATTTGCTTTAGGTACTATGGCTTTGGTAAAGCCTAGTTTTGCGGCTTCTTTTAAACGCACTTGCCCACCTTGCACTGGTCGCACTTCCCCAGCCAAACCAACCTCACCAAACACTATAAGTTTATTATCTAATGGCTTGTTTTTTAAAGAAGAAACAATTGATAACAATACAGCCAAATCGACTGCTGGCTCAGCAATTTTAACGCCACCTACAGCGTTAATAAATACATCTTGGTCAAAACAGGGGATGCCTGCATGGCGATTCAATACAGCAAGTAGCATAGCTAAACGGTTCTGCTCAAGCCCTGTGGCTAGTCGTTTTGGGCTGGGTGCATGACTTTCATCTACCAAAGCTTGAATCTCAATCAATAGCGGGCGTGTACCTTCCATGGTCACGGTAATGCAGCTACCTGCCACCTGCTCTTCATGATGCGATAAAAATAATGCACTTGGATTAGATACCTCGCGCAAGCCATTTTCAGTCATGGCAAACACACCCAATTCGTTCACGGCACCAAAGCGATTTTTAAAAGCGCGAATCAAGCGGAAAGATGAGTTTTGATCGCCCTCAAAATACAAAACGGTATCCACTATATGTTCTAAAACTCGCGGCCCAGCCAGAGAACCCTCTTTAGTAACGTGACCTACCAAAATAACGGTGATACCTAATTGCTTGGCCAAGCGGGTTAATTGCGCTGAACATTCACGCACTTGTGCCACAGAGCCAGGCGCAGATTGTAAAGCTTCAGAATAGACGGTTTGAATAGAATCAATCACCGCAATATTCGGTTTATGCGTTTGCAATGTCGCTAAAATCTTTTCAAGATTAATTTCAGCCAATAGTTCCACTTGGCTAGCATCTAAGCCCAGGCGCTTTGCCCGCATGGCAATTTGCTGTGGCGATTCTTCACCGCTCACATAAATTGCTTTTGCAGATTTTCCTAGATAACACAGCACTTGCAACAATAATGTAGATTTACCAATTCCTGGATCACCGCCAATTAATATCACCCCACCTTCAACCAAGCCGCCACCTAGCACCCTGTCAAATTCGCTGATACCCGTTGGCGTTCTTTCAATATCGGCAGCTTGAATGCTACTTAACTTTTGTAATTGGCTTGATGCCGCTAAACCTTCAAACTTATTGGCGTAGCGATTGTTAGATGTGTTAGTTTCGGCAACCGATTCAACCAAAGTATTCCAAGCCATACAGCTTGGGCATTGGCCTTGCCACTTTGATTCAGAGGCACCACATTCTGTACAGGTATAAACGGTTTTTGGTTTTGCCATGCGGTTATATTAATACTCATCTGGCATGTAGCCAGCATTAGCGAAATTCTCAAAACGCGTATTTTCACCAATAAATGTTAAACGCACACGGCCAATTGGGCCATTTCGTTGCTTACCAACAATAATTTCTGCTGTGCCTTTATCTTCACTATCGGGGTTATACACTTCATCACGATAAATAAATAGAATCAAATCCGCATCCTGCTCAATCGCGCCAGACTCACGTAAATCCGACATCACGGGGCGTTTGTCAGGGCGCTGCTCTACGCTTCGATTTAACTGTGAAAGCGCTACAACAGGGCAATCCAGCTCTTTTGCCAACGCTTTTAATGAACGGGATATTTCAGAAATCTCTGTAGCGCGGTTTTCACCTTGTTTACCTGCTGGAGCAGACATCAATTGCAAGTAATCGATCACAATTAAACCTAACTTACCACATTGGCGATGTAACCGACGCGCCCTTGCGCGCACATCAAAACTGCTTAAACCCGCGCCTTCATCAATAAAAATAGGCGCTTCGTTTAACTTGCCCAAAGCTGTTGTTAGCTTTTCCCAATCTTCATCCTCTAATCGGCCTGTGCGCATGCGATGCTGGTCTAGACGCCCTACCGATCCAATCATCCGCATGGCCAGCTGAGTTGATGCCATTTCCATAGAAAAAACTGCAACAGGCAAACCCGTATCTAAAGCCACATTTTCGGCAATATTGAGCGAAAATGCCGTTTTACCCATTGATGGACGACCAGCAACAATAATCAAATCGCCGCCTTGAAAACCCGATGTCATTGAATCTAAATCTGAGAATCCAGTTGGTATGCCTGTCACATCGCTTTGATTATCACGCGAAAACAGCATATCAATACGCTCTGCAACTTGCGGCAACAGTTCTTTAATATCCTGAAAACCTTGACTACTTCGTTGTCCGCCCTCTGCAATCTGGAAAATCTTGGCTTCTGCTTCATCTAATAACTGCTGCGCGTCACGTCCGTTAGGGCTGTAAGCGCTTTCGGCAATACCGCTTCCCACAGTCACTAATTTACGCATAATCGCGCGCTCGCGCACGATTTCGGCATAGCGGCGAATATTAGCAGCCGTTGGTGTGTTTTGCGCAAGAGAGGCTAAATATGCAATCCCGCCAATGGTCGACAACTCGGCGGTGCTTTCAAGTGACTCGGCTACTGTCACAATATCTGCTGGGCGATTACGCTCAATTAACTTAGCAATATGCTGAAAGATAGTTTTATGATCAAACTGATAAAAATCTTCTGCATTTAAAATGTCGGCAATTTTATCTAATGCCTCGTTTTCAAGCAGTAAGCCGCCAACAACAGATTGCTCTGCTTCTATCGAATGAGGGGGAAGTTTGAGGGAGTCTAGTTGTTCATCAGCCATAAGCAAATTATACCGAATAAAACCATCGCTCATTAAAAAGGCTTATGAAAATTCAGCAATAAAAAAGGCGACCTAAGCCGCCTTTTTCAAAAAACACGATTAAGTGTTGATGCTTGTAACTTAAGCTGCTTCGCCAACCACTTTGATTGTGATATCCACAACAACATCGTGATGCAATGCTACTGTTACTGGATGATCACCAATAGTTTTCAATGGGCCAGTAGGCATACGCACTTCAGATTTAACCACTTCAAAACCAGCAGCAACAAGGCCTTCAGCCACATCACCATTAGTTACAGAACCGAATAAACGACCATCAACACCTGCTTTTTGTGCAACTGTTAATACATAACCAGCTAATTTTTCGCCACGTGCAGTTGCCGCAGTTAAAATATCGGCTTGTTGTTTTTCAAGTTCTGCGCGACGTGCAGCAAATTCAGCTTTATTCGCTTCTGTTGCGCGTTTTGCTTTGCCTTGTGGAATCAAAAAGTTACGGCCGAAACCATCTTTAACTTTAACGATATCACCCAACACGCCTAGGTTTGCTACTTTTTCTAATAAAATAATTTGCATAATATTCTCCTAAAGCCCTAATTAACCTGGGTGCTTGTCTGTGTACGGCATTAAAGCCAAGAAACGTGCACGTTTAACGGCACTGGTTAATTGACGTTGGTATTTTGCTTTTGTACCCGTCATACGAGCTGGGATAATTTTTGCATTTTCTGAAACAAAATCTTTTAACAAATCAACATCTTTGTAATCTACTTCTTTGATGCCTTCTGCACTAAAACGGCAGTAACGGCGGCGTTTATACATTTCTCTTGCCATGATGTAACTCCTAATATTTTTTAACTATTTTTTAATAGTCAGCTGCATTTAAACAGCTTCTAATTGATTAATGTGCATGACCAATTGATGACTTTTTGCACTGCGCTTTGCCAAAAAACCTTTGGCTTTGATTAACGATCCTGGCTGAATGTTTAGTTTTGCAATGTCACCCATGGCGACCGCATTCACTTCACACTCTACTTTTCTCTTTAATCCCGCTTCAATCTGTTCTGAAGCGTGCTGTAATACAAAACTCAACAATGGCATGCCTGCTGGCGTGTAGCGTATCGGCTCTATAGTAAGCACAACCCCGCTAATCACCAGCGTGTTCAAACTTAAGCTGCTGCAACCTCAGTTGCGGCTGGTGCTGCATCTTTAACCAATACTGATTTAGATTTTTCTTCTTTCATCATTGGACTAGGTGCTGTTACCGCAGTTTTAGTGCTCATTGTTAAATGACGCAAAACAGCATCGTTGAATTTAAAGCCATGCTCTAATTCTTCTAATACTGTTAAGTTACATTCAATGTTCATTAAAACATAATGTGCTTTGTGGATTTTTTGAATTGGGTAAGCTAATTGACGACGGCCCCAGTCTTCTAAACGGTGAATCGCACCGCCGTTGCTGGTGATTAGCGCACGATAACGCTCAATCATTGCCGGCACTTGCTCGCTTTGGTCCGGATGGACGATAAAAACTACTTCATAATGTCGCATGAAATCTCCTTGTGGTTTGCAGCCACCCGATATGCTGTCGGTGTGGCAAGGGTTGAAAAGTACGCGATTATAGTCAATAAGGCTTTGTAAATCAATCTGAATAGTCAAATTTCTCAAACAAATCAAAGTATTTGCAACAATATGCTGAAATAAATGCCTTAATAACGATATGACTTAGATATGGAGTTTAATATGACGCCCAACGATACGACTGAAATTAGCTTAAACCAACACCAAGACCCTGTTGGCTTTTCAGATAAGTTTGCTTACACATTTACCAAAGTCATGCGTTTTTTTGCAGACACTTTTTTTAGCGGACGTTATGGTCACCGTGCGGTTGTGCTAGAAACCATTGCTGGCGTGCCTGGCATGGTGGGCGGCACTCTGCAACACTTGCACTCTTTGCGCCGCATGCAATCGGATAACGGCTGGATTCGTACCCTATTGGATGAAGCAGAAAATGAACGCATGCATTTAATGACGTTTATTGAAATTGCCAAACCAAGCGTTTTTGAGCGTTTATTAATTGTGATTGCACAAGGCGTTTTTTATAACTGTTTCTTTTTGTTGTATTTAATCTCACCTAAAACGGCTCACCGTGTGGTGGGTTATTTTGAAGAAGAGGCCGTTTACAGTTATACCGAATATTTAGCAGGCGTGGATAGCGGCAAATATGAAAATGTGCCAGCGCCGCAATTAGCCATTGATTATTGGCATTTAAAGCCTGATGCTAAATTGCGTGATGTCATATTAGTGGTGCGCGCTGATGAGGCTGGTCATCGCGATGTGAATCATGATTTTGCTAATCAGCTAAGCCAATAGTTAATTATTTTTTTGAGGGTTGTTTTTGACTTGCGCGACCTTTAAAACCAAAATCACAATTGAAGAACATAATGTGATGCTGTTAGATATCATTAAAGGCCAATCACCAATCAATAATCCATATAAAAACCATAAAGCCACACCCAAAGTTAGAATGCTGTACATCGGCAGTGAAATTCCAGATAAATCACGAGTTTTATAAGATTTATAAGCTTGCGGAAGAAATGCAATCGTTGTCAGCAATGCAGCAGACGCACCTATTAAATTAGAGTATTGAAAAATTGACATAATAATTAACTTTAATAAATCTATATAAAATATTGTTTTAATTTGTTTTATGCTAAATCAGGCATCTCAGTACCAAACACCTTAATTTTTAATTTCTTCAGCTGATCCCTAAAATCAGCCGCTTTTTCAAATTCTAGATTCTTGGCCGCATCGTGCATGCATTTTTCTAAGCGCTTCATTTCTTTAGCCAATTGTTTTTCGCTTAAGCTTTCATAATTGGCTTGGTCTTGTGCTGCTTTGCGTTCACGTTGCGCTTCATCTTTATCGTAAACGCCATCAATCATGTCTTTGATGCTCTTACTGATACCTTTTGGCACAATACCGTTTGCCGTGTTAAAGGCAATCTGTACTTTTCGACGTCTTTCGGTTTCATCCATGGCCGCCTTCATGCTGCGCGTAATTTTATTGGCATAAAAAATTACTTTGCCGTTTAAATTGCGCGCCGCGCGGCCAGCGGTTTGAATCAAGCTACGCTCACTACGTAAAAAACCTTCTTTATCCGCATCCAGCACCGCAACCAGCGACACTTCTGGAATATCTAAGCCTTCGCGCAGCAAGTTAATACCAACCAGCACATCAAACTCACCCAAACGCAAATCGCGGATAATTTCCACACGCTCAACCGTATCAATATCGCTGTGTAAATAGCGCACTTTTATACCGTGCTCGTTCAAATAGTCGGTTAAATCTTCTGCCATGCGCTTGGTTAAGGTGGTGGCAAGAACACGCTCACCCACTGCCACACGCAATTTAATTTCCCCCAATAAATCATCCACTTGCGTGTCTGCAGGTTTCACTATAATTTGCGGGTCAATTAAGCCTGTGGGTCGCGCAATCATTTCTACCACTTGTTGCTGATGATTTTTTTCGTATTCGGCAGGTGTGGCCGAAACAAATACGCATTGGCGCATAATGCGCTCAAACTCTTCAAATTTAAGCGGCCTGTTATCCATGGCCGATGGCAAGCGCCAGCCGTAATCCACCAAATTGGTTTTGCGCGATCTATCGCCTAAAAACATACCGCCCACTTGCGGCACGGTCACATGACTTTCATCAATAATCATCAACGCATCGTCTGGCAGGTAATCAATCAGCGTGGGTGGCGGATCACCTGGGTTGCGGCCTGATAAATGGCGGGAATAGTTTTCAATGCCTTTGCAAAAACCAATTTCATTCAACATTTCTAAGTCAAATCGCGTACGCTGTTCAATACGTTGCGCTTCTACCAATTTGCCTTCTTTAATATAAAAAGCTACGCGGTCCACCAGCTCTTTTTTAATCTTCTCCATCGCCTTAACGGTGGTCTCACGCGGAGTGACGTAATGACTTGAAGGATAGATGGTAAATCGTTGAATTTTATTAAATATTTGTCCTGTTAATGGATCAAATAAAGTAATAGTTTCAATCTCATCATCAAACAAACTGATTCTAACGGCTGTCTCATTATTTTCGGCAGGAAAAACATCAATCACATCGCCACGCACTCTAAAGCAGCCGCGGCTAAAATCAAAATCGTTGCGGTCATATTGCATGCCAATCAAGCGGTCAATCGCATCACGCTGGCTCAGCTTTTCGCCCTGCTTCACATGCAACACCATGCCGTGATAATCGCTTGGGTCGCCAATACCGTAAATTGCTGAAACGGTGGCGACAATAATGCTGTCTTCACGCTCTAAAAGCGCCTTGGTAGCAGATAAACGCATCTGCTCAATATGCTCATTAATGCTAGAGTCTTTTTCAATAAACAAATCGCGCGAAGGCACATAGGCCTCTGGCTGATAGTAGTCATAGTAACTAACAAAATATTCAACCGAATTATTAGGGAAGAATTCACGAAACTCACTATATAGCTGTGCTGCAAGCGTTTTATTGGGTGCCATCACTATTGCTGGCTTACCTGTGCGCGCAATCACATTGGCCATGGTAAATGTTTTGCCAGAGCCTGTTACACCTAGCAAAGTTTGAAATTTAAGACCATCGTTAATGCCTTTTGTCAGCTTATCAATTGCTTGTGGCTGATCGCCCGCAGGCGGAAAAGGTTGATGTAATTGATATTTGCTATTGGGGAATGTGACGAACACGCGGTTTTACCTAAGCTTATGTCTGAAGTTTGAATTGGATTTTAGCAGTTTTGCATCTAAACGCACTTTTTTTGATTACAAGTGAATAAGATTGGTTTCTGCGTAAGACGATTTATTCAACAAACGAACTAATCTTGAATATGTGAAGTCTTTATTATCATAATAAAATCGTTAGGGCATTATTATGACGGTTCATATAAATCTTATCTAAATTTTACCTTGGGGATTTTCATGCGTATTTTAGTATTAATAACGGCTTTATTTGCCACCACATCATCTGCATTTGCATTTGAAACAGCAAAAATGATGGATGCTTTTTATAGTGTTGTGATGATACGTGGTTACAACGCTACTGGTGGCTTAGCTTATGGCTCAGGCGTTGTGGTTGGTGAAAATAAAGTGCTTACCAATTGCCATGTCTTACGCGCCACCAAACAACCTTGGGTATCGCGCGGTGAAGACACCTACTCAATCACTGGCGTAAAAGTAGACGCTTGGCACGACTTATGTTTAGTTTCTACGTTTTCAATGCCATTTAAAGCAATCGCGCTCGGCAAAAGCACAGACCTTAAACGTGGCCAAGAACTAGCTGCAATTGGTCACTCTAACGGTGTGCCCGCCCCTTTAACATCTAGCGGTAATGTAAAAGCATTGTTTGATTCTGATAAAGGCAAAATTATACGCAGCACCGCAAAATTTATGATGGGCGCCAGCGGTAGTGGTTTGTTTGATATGCAAGGACGATTGGTGGGTATTAATACGTTTAAAACTGCTGGTTTGGGTGGAAGCATACATTACGCTTTACCCATTGAGTGGTTAGAAAAGTTAGAAAAAGAGCCAGAGACGACAGTGTTTCCAGTAACGGGCAAAGCACTGTGGGAAGAAGATGAAGATAAAAAACCTTTTTATATGCAAGCAGCCGTACCTGAATCACGTCAAGATTGGCCAAAATTAGCAGAAGTTTCTACAAAATGGACCCAAGTAGAGCCAAAGAATACAGAGGCTTGGTATGCCCTTGGCTTGGCCAATGAAAATCTAGCTAAAACAGATTTGGCGGTTCAAGCTTATCAACAAGCGGCAAACTTAGATAAAAGCAATTTCGAAGCACTTTTACACATGGGCATCATCGCTAAAAATAAAGGTGATTCGGCCGAAATGCACAGAATTCAGCTTGCTTTGACAGATATAGATAAAGATTTGGGTGCAGAATACTCTGAGATGATGGGCTGCGCTAAAGAATGTTAAATACTAAAGAATGTTAAATATTAAGTGGTGCGCTTTTGTAAATTGGCATTCTGCGCAGCCATTTGCTAAATAATCCCTTTAAAACAATAAGAGACCTCTACATGAGGTCTCTTTTGTTTGCAAAACGCTACTGTGTGATGATTCCTTAAAACAATTTTTATGCGTAAAATAGCGCTTATTCAATTGATTATAAATAATAAGTATTAAGGAAAGTGCATTTTGGCCCATTCGTCTTCACAGGTTTTGTCTCAGCGCGTTCAAAGTATTAAAGAATCCCCCACTCTTGCTATTACTGCCAAAGCAGCTAAATATAAATCTGAAGGTCGCCCAATTATTGGTTTAGCGGCTGGCGAACCAGATTTTGATACGCCACAGCATATTAAAGATGCGGCCATTGCAGCCATTAATGCAGGCTATACCAAATACACGCCCGTAAGTGGTATTCCAGCGTTAAAAAAAGCCATTGTCAATAAATTTAAAACTGAAAATGGCTTTGATTATGCCGTAAATGAAGTCATTGTTGGCGTGGGCGGCAAACAAACCATTTTCAATTTATGTTTAGCTGTACTTAATAAAGGCGATGAAGTGATTGTGCCGGCGCCATATTGGGTTAGCTATGCGGATATTGCCCTAGTGGCAGAAGCCACACCAGTAATTATTGAATGCGGCATTGAACAAGGCTTTAAATTGCTACCTGCACAGTTGGATGCAGCGATTACACCAAGAACAAAGCTAGTGATGTTTAACTCGCCTTCTAACCCAACAGGCGCGGTTTACAACTTAGATGAATTAAAAGCGCTGGGTGAAGTTTTACTCAAACACCCGCATGTTTTAGTTGCTACTGATGATATGTATGAACATGTGAATTTAACTGGCGACAAGTTTTACAACATACTAAACGCTACGCCAGCGCTAAAAGACCGCTGCATAGTACTTAATGGCGTATCTAAAGCCTATTCAATGACAGGCTGGCGCATCGGCTATGCGGCTGGTCCAGCTTACATCATTAAAGCGATGGAAATTTTACAATCGCAATCTACCAGCAACCCCACTTCTATTTCGCAATACGCAGCAGAAGCGGCATTAAGTGGTTCACAAGACTGCATTAAACCAATGGTAGCCGCGTTTAAAGAGCGTCACAAATACGTGGTAGATCGTTTTAACGCGATGCCTGGATTAAGCTGCTTGATGGCAGGCGGTGCTTTTTATGCCTTCCCTGATGCGCGCGTAGCAATTGCCAACTTACATAAAGCAGGAAAAATTAATGCTGAAACCGATATGGCATTAGCAGAATATTTATTAGAAAGCTTTGATGTAGCCGTGGTGCCTGGCTCTGCGTTTGGTGCAGAAGGCTATTTCCGCATTTCGTTTGCAACGTCAATGGATAATTTGCGTAACGCTTTGGATAGAATTGAAAAAGCGCTTAGCTAAATACTTTAATCGTTGATTTCATCATAAAAAAAGACCTTCAAGAAGGTCTTTTTTTATTGCGGCTTGTTTTGCTAAGCCTATTTATCGTAACCCTGCACCGTTACGCTACCATTAGTTTCCAATATAGCCAGCTTGATATCTTTAATTTCAAAATAACCTGATTGGCGCAAAGTAGAATCCAACTCTTGACGTGTTAACTTTGCCTCACTCATGATCTCCTCATACAATTTGCCTTGGTGAATCAGCACCTGCGGCCTACCTTCAATGATAGCTTCCAGCTTTTTGCTTTTAAAAGCGATTAAACCCACCAGGTAATTCACGGCAACTAATGTCGTAGCCGATATCAAGCCGCCAATCAGCGAGTTATCACCTGCATTCATTGAGTTTTGCACTGCATTAGATAGAATCAGCAATAGCACCAAATCAAATGGTGAGAGCTGACCAATTTGACGCTTACCCGTCAAACGTAGCAATACAATTAAAAACACATAAACAACCAAACCTCTAACTACTAATTCCCACCAAGGCACTGCAATATTCAACATAACGCCCACTTTCTTTTAGAATGATGACTAATCACCACTAAACATCTCTTTAATTGAATCTAATGCGCCAGCCGCCTTTACCCCAAGGCTAGTGCCTACGCCAGGCCCTAAAATAGCCGTGCCCACAGCAGCACCAGCTAGCGCCGCCTTAGAGGGTAGTACTACAGGCTTGCGGACTGTACCTGATACCTCAAGTGGAATAGATACCAAACTGACGCTGTGTTTCAACTCAACATCCACAGCCCCATCTAACTCTTTATTAGGCTTTACTTTCACCTGCCCTTTTGCTGCCAGCAATCCAGAACTGATTTTTAAATCTTTTAAATGATATTGCTTGCCAGATACATTAAGCAGGCCTGAAAACGCATCAAACTGCGTTTGACCGCCGTTTTGATTTTGCTTGATTAACAAACTAGCCACTTTGACCAAATCTAATCCATGCAGCACCCCATTATTCATCTTAAATTTAAAATTAGCCTGCAAGCGCTCTGCTAATTGCCCTACATCTTTGGCTGATGCCGAAAAATGACCATCACCAAATAAGCTGCCACTCAAATAAACAGCTTTGCTCATCATCATACTGGGTTCTTTTACCGATAAATTTTCAATTGTTAAACGGCCGTTTGATTTCCAATTAGTAACACCTTTATTTTTCTGCCAAGTGAATAAGGCGTCACCCGCTAATTTTCCGCCGTAAAGTGCAACATCAATTTTAGGAACGGTTAACTCATTGTCTTTAAGGCGCATTTCAATCATCGCACTATCCAGCAATAGCGGTAAACTAGCTGGCAATATCCATTTGCGCGCATTCAGCGTAATCAAATGCGCATCACCCTTAGGAACAGCCTCAGCCTTTAACTTGCCATCTAAACTTTCAACGACTGCTGCATCCAGATGATTTTCCTCAGTCAGTGTAATTTCAGCATTAAAAATAGGCAGTTCGATATCAGGCCAAATTAAACGCATTTCCTCAACATTGATCTTGCTAATGTTAATGGCGGCTGATTCCGCATTTTCAGACTTATCAGCAGATAGCGCAGAAATAATCGTTAATACTTCTTTTTTAATAACAGGCTTAAGCAGTACCAAACGAATCTGCTTTGTTTCAGAAAACAAAGTGCTTAATGTGGGAACAATTATTAACTTACCTATCACCACATCCTGATTTTTACCTACAATAATATTGCTAGCAACCAATCTAGGGCTAGGCAAAAATCGTAAATAACCACTTGTAATCGTCACAGGCGCACCTAATTTTTCGCTAGCCACTCGTTCAGCTTTCTGCAAATAAGATTGTGTTGGTACCAAAAAAGGTGCGATAAATAACACAACAATGGCAAGTAGAATGCCAAACAGTATTTTTTTATATTTTTTCATCATTAACCTATAAATTTTTCAAGTCCTACCGATTCCTCGATAGCTCAGCCGGTAGAGCAACGGACTGTTAATCCGTGTGTCCCTGGTTCGAGCCCAGGTCGAGGAGCCAAATTTTCTTTGGCGCAAGTTGTTAAGTTGCCAAAAGTATAAAGAAGCCCTGCATAAATGTAGGGCTTTTTTATTATCTGCTTTACTAGACTTTTATTACAAAGTTATCTAATGTTTTACTTGCTAAAGCCATAAATAAAGACAAAATGAACACCACAACAAATATTACTTTAAAAGTACCGTTCAGTGAGAAAGATCAAGCCAAATCGCTTGGTGCTAGATGGAATGCAGAAGCTAAGCATTGGTATGTGCCTGCAGGAATAGATGCTAAGCCATTTGAAAAGTGGTTCACATCTTCACAAAATCCGGCATCAAATTCATCTACTTCTAAACCAATCAAGCTAGCCAATGCAAATATTAATCTTCAAAACATGCCCGATGAGGATGACTTAGATGCAATTAATGCAAAATTACGTGATGCTTACGAACGGTTTGATAACGAATCGTTTTAACACTGTATGGCACGCAGCAAGCTTTATAACGTTTATGTGATTGAGCTATCTAAAGACGTACTGTTTGAGGTTAAATTTAAAAAGCGCAATCCCAACTATGTTATTGGCAAGCCCTGCGTATATGTTGGCATGACAGGCTTAGACCCAGATATACGTTTTGATAAGCACAAGGCTGGCATTCAATCTAATCGATATGTCCAGCAATATGGTCTGCAATTATTACCTGATTTATATGAAGGCTTTAATCCAATGGCGTATGACGAGGCAACTTTAATGGAAATTGAAATCGGAATTGATTTACGTAGTGCGGGCTTTGGTGTTTGGCAAGCTTAACTTGCCAAATGCATATCACCTGAAGCTGCGTTTGTTGTGGATATCTTTGGCAACCCACATTAATTAACATGAAGAATTAATATTCGATAGCAAACAATAGTTATGCCATTATTTTCGCAATGGATTCAGAAGATTCGATAATCCATTATGATCAATTTCTTGCATCAGCTGCAATAATTGCCCAACTTCACCCTTGGGAAAACCTTTACGTGCAAACCAGTTGAGATATTGACCCGGCAAATCAGCAATATAACGCCCTTTATACTTACCATAGGGCATCACTGTGGTGAGTAAGCGTTGTAAATCTTGTGGATTCATATTCTGTATAAGTATTTAATTGAATTGATAAAGTGCATTTATTTAAACAATTAAAAAGAATAAAAAAATGGCCCAATGAAGGGCCATTTTTAAGAATTACAATTTTGTAATACTTGCTTACTTAAGCTTTTTGGATGTTTGAGGCTTGTTTGCCTTTTGGTCCATCAGTCACGTCAAAACTAACGCGATCG